>Ga0209829_10001251_pt1 | contig 21174 bp, 24 predicted proteins | sample C_140205_EF_Meta_FD_187311 | JGI IMG/M metagenome (GOLD analysis project Ga0209829, IMG submission 187311) | Freshwater microbial communities from Lake Croche, Canada to study carbon cycling - C_140205_EF_MetaG (SPAdes) (version 2) | ecosystem: Environmental > Aquatic > Freshwater > Lake...
TCAATGTTGCACCAGTCTTGAAGGAAAATTGTATGCCACCGCCAGTTGGGACGGTAATCTTTACTGCATCGTTAATGACCGTTATGGGTTGATTGTTATGAAAAACAACTTTGAAATCAACTACATCATTTGGCCGGAAGGTGTTTAGGTAAACTTTCAAAACGCTGTTTGAGAAAACGGTGCTGATATTTTCTGAACTTAAAACTGTAATTGCTGAGGGGTCTACTGCGTGTGCTGCTGATGATGCTGGTCCGAAATTCAGAGTGCCTACGAGTGTACATACAGTAAGTATGATTAATGTCAGCCGGCTAGAAAAATTATTCTGCAGCTTAATCACTAATTGAGTGTATGCCCAAAACCAACCGTCTTAAGTCGTATATACCTGAGAACTTGCTAGGAATTAACCAGCTGAGCCAGATGGACCAGATTTGCGGCGGAACATCTTTGGTGCATTTGCACCAGCCTCACCAGAAACTTTTGAACCACTTACTGGGCCAGATTTAACGCCAGAATTATTTCGTCCTTGCTTCTTTGCGAGCGCCTCTAACATCTTCGCCTTGGCATCATTCACTGGCTTATCGCCTTGTGGCTTCTTGGCTTCGCTCATTTTATTTCCTATTCCATTGCGTTATCTGGCTTAACTTTACCTGCATTATTTATATTTACATCGCTTGTTCAAAGGCGGAGACTCGGCGCCATCTGGAAATTAAGCGCTCATATCCCGTTCCAGCACGAACACCGTCGCCTTCGGATAGGCCGGCGAGTGAGAGGTGAATATCTTCGATAGAGGTGTCCGCCTCTAAGCCGTCTTCGCCATTTTCAATAAGTGATTTTTCTAGGTAACCAGCAAGGCCACCGTAATCAACTTCAACGATGGAATCGGCATGGAAGAGCGACATCCATTCCAGAAGATCGGCAATCTCTTGCTCAATTGGGCCGTTACCAAAAGAGGCGACTACTGCTTGGTGAGTGGACATACAACGCTTCTTAGCGTTTGCAATGGATGTCCGCATAATTGTGAAGGGACCATCTTCAGATTGGCCGCGCAGGCGTTCTTCGGGTTCGAATAGTGAGAACCAGCGAGGTGGCACCATCCAAGTTTCCGTGATGATGTGTGGAACTTTATCCTCGATTATTTCTGAGTTTATATTTATTGCCTCTTCAATATTTTCTGGAACAAAGAATTTAACAACGGGGAGTGGCAAAGTGTCTTTGAAGTTTTCTAGCGCGGCCCAACATCTTGCCGCCGTGGACCAAGGGCAGACATAACGTGCCCCTTCCCATTCCAGAATATGTGCACCATCTGGGCGAAGTGATGGTGGTTCTATTTTTATAATGCGGTGCAGTGCGCGTGATTGCTCATCAAATCCAGTTGATGCGGTGATTGGAATACTTTCCCAACGCAAACGTTCGGCTGGTGTGAAGGAGGAAATTGGTTCGTAGATTCGAAGCGAGGTGACGTACGGAGTCGGTCGCATTTAATTACGCTCTTGCGATGTAATTGCCCTCTGCGAACGGGTCATCGTCATTATCTTTAGCATCATTGGCTACTTCACCATGAAGTTCTTTTGATAGGCGTTCGAGATCCATTTCATTATTCGAATATTTTAGATCGCGAGCAACTTTTGTGGCTTTTGCTTTTTGTCGGCCTCGCCCCATGCGCGTGACCTCCTTACTTGCTAAGAATTATGAATTCGTCAGATGCGAAGGTTATCGCGCCTGGTATGAGCCTTCCAAAACGGCGCCACCGTCTGGGTCTTTCCTGATAACGCCACAGGTCCAGGCTTTCATTCCCCGCGCGGCCAGGCTCAAGATTGCGCGGCCCGCAGCGCCTGGGGCGACGATCGCGACCATGCCGATGCCGCAGTTCCAGGTCCGCTCCATATCGGCCGGCGGGACCTTTCCGGTTTTAGCCAGAAATTCCATTTCGAGTGGCAAGGGCCAAGTTGAGCGCTCGAACACAGCTCGCAAGCCGGCAGGCATAACACGAGCAGTGTTCTCGGCAATTCCGCCACCGGTGATGTGGGAGAAAGCATGTAGCTCACTACCGAGACCAGCATAAAGAGCTAAACAATCTAATGAATAAATTTCGGTTGGAGTTAAGAAAACTTCGCCAGCAGATTTACCAATTTCTTGAATTTGATAATCCAAACTTAAATTTGTTGACTTGATGATGTGACGAACAAGTGAGTAACCATTTGCATGCAGGCCGCTTGCCGGCATCGCGATAATTACATCACCTGATTGCACTTTTTCTGGACCGAGTAATTTTGCGGCATCTACCGCGCCTGTTGCGGCGCCTGCAATATCAAATTCATCTTCGGCCAACAAACCAGGGTGTTCGGCCGTTTCCCCGCCAATCAGTGCAGTTCCAGCCTTCTCACAGCCGCGGGCAATTCCAGAAACTATTTCGGCGATTCGTTCTGGGAATACTTTCCCAACTGCAATGTAATCAGTCATAAATAGCGGTTCGGCCCCGCAAACAACTAGATCATCAACAACCATCGCAACTAGGTCTTCACCGATTGTGTCGTACTTGCCAAGTGCGCGCGCGATTTCGGTTTTGGTGCCGACGCCATCGGTTGAAGTAGCAAGGAGCGGTTTGGTGAATTTCTTCAAAGCAGAGACATCAAATAAGCCAGCGAAGCCGCCAATGTCGCCTATTACTTCTGGGCGACGAGCGCGCGCAAGGTGGGCTTTCATTAATTGAACGGCTTTGTCTCCCGCATCAATATCTACACCTGCATCTTGGTAGGTACTCATTCGTAGCGATTCACGGTCTCTAGTAAATGTTTACCCGCGGAGATATCAGCTGGTACTTGGATTGGGTATTGCCCAGAGAAACATGCGGTACAAAGTTTTTCGGCTGCAATTGTCGTTGCCTCGATCATGCCTTCCATCGAAACATAACCGAGTGAATCGGCGCCGATAGAACGGCGAATCTCTTCGACTTCTAAGCCAGCAGCAATGAGTTCAGCGCGCGAGGCAAAGTCGATGCCGTAATAGCAAGGCCACTTAACTGGCGGGGATGAGATCCGGACGTGAATTTCAATAGCGCCAGCTTCCCGCAGCATACGTACAAGTGCGCGCTGGGTATTGCCACGAACAATCGAATCATCAACAACGATGATGCGCTTGCCTTCAATAATTTCGCGAAGTGGATTTAATTTCAGGCGAATACCAAGTTGGCGAATAGTTTGGCTTGGTTGAATAAAGGTACGACCAACGTAAGAGTTCTTTACTAGGCCAGCACCGTATGGAATTCCAGATGCGCGCGCATAACCAACTGCGGCTGGTGTTCCAGATTCAGGAACTGGAATTACTAGATCAGCTTCGACTGGATGTTCTTTTGCGAGTTGTTCGCCAAGTGCCACACGGGTTGCGTGAACATTGCGACCTGAGATTGAAGTATCTGGTCTGGCAAGATAAACATATTCAAAGATGCAACCCTTTGGATCTGGTGTTGCCCAGTGGTGAGAGCGAAGTCCGTTCTGATCAATTGCAATAAATTCACCAGGTTCAACTTCACGAACATAAGAAGCGCCAACAATATCGAGAGCGGCAGATTCTGATGCAATTACCCAACCATGTTCCAGCTTTCCAATTACAAGTGGGCGTACGCCATGATGATCGCGTGCGGCATACAAAGTTTGCTCATCCATAAATACCATTGAGAAAGCGCCCTTGAGAGTTGGTAGAACCGCAAGGGCGGATGATTCAAAATTCTTTCCTTCTTGCGCCGCGATAAGTGCGGTCATGATTTCGGTATCGGTTGTTGCATGCAGGCCGTGGTCGTTTTTATCAGTAATTATTTTGGAAAGTTGTTCGGCTAGATCGCCCGTATTAGTTAAATTTCCATTGTGTGCAAGAGCCAAGGTTCCGTGATTTGTTGCGCGAAGTGTTGGTTGGGCATTGTTCCAAGTGCTAGAACCGGTCGTGCTATAACGGCAATGACCGATTGCTAAATTTCCAGTCAGCGTTGCTAAGTCTGCTTCAGTGAAAACTTGGGAAACCAGCCCCATATCTTTGTAAACAAAGATTCGTTCACCGTCACTTGTCGCAATACCAGCAGATTCTTGGCCGCGATGTTGCAACGCATAAAGCCCGTAGAACGTTAACTTTGCAACTTCTTCGCCCGGCGCCCAAACCCCAAATACGCCACATTCATCTTGGGGCCCTTTTTCACCCGCAAAGAGTTCGTGGGTTAATTTTCCATCTGGGCGGCGGGTCATAGTCGAATCCTATTTCTTGTCCGAGAGTTGTAAGAACAGCGGCGATAAGTCGGCGCGCTCACCGGATGCTTGGATTCGCCCATCAGCAACCGCATCAGCCCAAGTGATTTCCCCGGCGCGAAGTGTTAGTAATACTTCAGCGCTCATCTCAACCACATTTGGTGGGGTGCCACGAGTATGTTTTGGACCTTCGCCACATTGAATGGCTGAGTAAGGCGGGATTCGAAGTTCAACGCTGTGACCCGGTGCGAGCTTAGAAATTTCGGCAAGGATATTCTTAACTTGCTGCATAATTTCTGGATCGCGCATCTTTATTCAGTAGTTTTCGTTAACCAAATAACTTGGGAAAAGTTTCAGTGTGGGCTTTTGAAAGTTCTTCGATAGAAATCTTGATGTCATTTATTACTAGGTCATTGCCGCCAGATGTTCCGATCTTATAAATTGGAATTTGATATTTTCCAGCAAGTGCAACAATCCCATTAGTGTCAGATTCATTGATCGCTACAAGCACGCGACCTGGAGTTTCACTGAGCAATTCAACTGCGGTATTGGTTAGGGAAACTTCGGCACCGATCTTATTTTTCAAAACTGTTTCAACAAGTGTTGCCGCAAGTCCGCCATTGCTGACATCGTGGGCTGCTTGGAAAATGCTTTGGCCATCAAGTAAAAGGTTTACAAGACGTGCTTCCATCGCAAGGTCAGATTTTGGCGCTGTGTTACCGATTTCACCATGCAGATAAGCCCATTCACTTCCCGATAGATTCGAATCAACTTTGCCGATTAGATAAAGATCAAGACCGCTCTTTGGTAAACCCATTGGGGTACGTTTGCGAACATCTTGGATAACACCAAGTACGCCAATTACTGGTGTTGGCAAGATTGCAACGCTTCCAGTTTGGTTATAGAACGAAACGTTGCCGCCAGTAACAGGTAATCCAAGCTCAAGGCAAGCATCGGCAAGACCGCGAACTGTCTCGGCAAATTGCCACATGACTCCGGGATCTTCTGGTGAGCCAAAGTTCAAACAGTTAGTTACTGCCAATGGTTTTGCACCGGTCGTGGCGATATTTCGGCAACTCTCAGCAAGCGCTAGCTTCGCACCTTCATATGGATCAAGATAGGACCAGCGCGCATTTGCATCAGTTGAGACTGCGACACCAAGGTTTGTCTTCTCATCAATGCGAATTAAGCCAGCGTCTTCGGGCTGGGCAAGAACAGTATTTCCTTGAACATATTTATCGTATTGCGATGTGACCCAAGATTTATCTGCAATATTTGGGCTTGCAATTAATTTCAAGATTGCAGCTTTTATTTCGACAGCACTCTCTGGCATTGGAACTTTAAGTTCTTTTGCTGCTAATTCCGCAACATAGGCTGGCTTAGCAATCGGGCGGTTATAGACCGGACCGTCATGAGCAACAGTGCGTGGCGGTACATCAACAATTAGTTCGCCATTGAAAGTAATGTTTAGCCGTTCCCCTGAAGTAACTTCACCAATAACAGTTGCGCTGACATCCCACTTCTTGCAGATGCCTAGGAAGTATTTAATATTTGCGGGTTCAACAATCGCACACATGCGCTCTTGTGATTCACTCATCAGAATTTCTTCTGGCGAAAGTGATGGATCGCGTAGTGGAACTTTTTCAAGTTGGATATTCATGCCGCCGCTGCCGGCAGATGCGAGTTCACTAGTTGCGCAAGAAAGTCCGGCGCCGCCAAGATCTTGAATACCAACCACTAAATCTGCAGCAAATATTTCCAAACAACATTCGATCAAAACTTTTTCGGCAAATGGATCACCAACTTGCACTGATGGGCGCTTGGTTGGTTTTGCAGCGTTAAAAGTTTCCGAGGCCAATACTGATACGCCACCGATACCATCGCCACCAGTCTTTGCACCAAAGAGAACAACAAGATTTCCAGCGCCATGTGCTTTTGCTAATTTAATATCCTCATGCTTCATAACTCCGACACAAAGCGCATTTACAAGTGGGTTGCCGGCATAAGTTTCATCAAAGACAATTTCGCCACCAATATTTGGCAAGCCCAAACAATTTCCGTAACCGCCAATGCCCGCAACAATTCCAGGGAGAACACGGCGCGTATCGGGCGCATCAGCAAGACCAAAGCGAAGCGGGTCCATAACTGCGATTGGCCGAGCACCCATCGTAAGAATGTCTCGAACAATGCCACCAACGCCAGTTGCAGCGCCTTGATATGGCTCAACAAATGATGGGTGGTTGTGTGATTCGATTTTGAAAGTTACTGCGTAATTTTGGCCAATATCTACGACGCCGGCATTTTCACCAATACCTACTAATAGTGCATCAGATTTCGGAGCCTTCTCACCAAATTGCTTTAAGTGAACCTTGGAAGATTTATAGGAACAATGTTCTGACCACATAACGGAATACATTGCGAGCTCACTTGATGTTGGCCTACGACCCAGAATTTCTTTAATGCGGACGTACTCATCATCTTTTAAACCTAATTGGGCAAATGGTTGTTCGGTATCTGGATTTTGCGATGCAATCGCAACGGTATCTAGTTTCATTAGCGGCCCACGAGTTGGTGCAGAACCGAGGTAAAGATAGTCAGGCCATCAGTACTTGGGCCAGTCAAAGTTTCGATGGCATGTTCTGGATGTGGCATTAAGCCGACAACATTTCCACGTTCATTTGAAATTCCGGCGATTAAATTGCGTGAGCCGTTTGGATCGAAATCAAGGTAGCGCGCAATCACTCGACCTTCGGACTCGAGCATATTTAATGTTTCGTCATCGCACTGGAACGAGCCTTCGCCATTTTTTAGAGGAATAGTTATCTCTTGGTCTTTGGTGAAGCCATTTGTCCAGAACGTATTCGTATTTTCAATTTTTAGTTTTTGGTCACGGCATAGGAAGTGCAAATTGCTATTGCGGGTCAGTGCACCCGGTAACAAATGGGATTCGCACAAAACTTGAAAGCCATTACAGATTCCAAGGACTGGGAAACCGTGTTCGGCGGCCGTAACAATTGAATTCATGATTGGCGCAAATCTGGCAATGGCGCCGCAGCGCAGATAATCACCGTAAGAAAATCCACCAGGCAGGACAACGGCTTGGACTTCTTTTAAATCATCACTTGCGTGAAAAAGTGGAACGACCGTTGCACCAGCCATTTCAACGGCGCGCGCAGCGTCGCGATCATCAAGTGAGCCTGGAAAGGTAACAACACCAATTCGAAATGACATTACTTAATAACTTTCACAACATAAGTTTCGATAACAGGATTTGAGAGCAGGGTTTCGGCAGCTTTTTCAATTTCGGCAAGTTCGGCCGGAGTCGGATCGCCATCCATAGTTATTTCAAAGCGCTTACCTTGGCGAACTGATTTCGCGAATGTGAAACCTAGGCGGGGCAGGGCTGATGCGACTGCTTGTCCTTGTGGATCAAGAATTTCGGGCTTCAACATTACTTCCACAATGATCGTTGCCATTTACTTTCCCCTTTGCGCCAATGGATGGCCAGTTAATAACTCGTATGCCGAGTTGTATCTATCTTGCGTCTTTGCAATGACATCTGCTGGAAGTTCTGGTGGAGTGCTATTGCGATCCCAACCAGAATTTAAAAGCCAATCGCGAACGAATTGCTTGTCGTAAGAATACTGGGAATCGGGCTGCCAGAAGCGAGATGAATCAGGTGTCAAGGCTTCATCTCCAAGACAGATGGCGCCGGTGTCATCGATTCCGAATTCAAATTTTGTATCCGCCAAGATAATTCCTTTGCTGGCGGCAAAATCATGGGCCCTGGAATAAAGCTTGAGAGTTAAATTTTTGAGGATTTGAGTTGCAGATTCACCAATGATTTCGGCAGCACCTTCAAATGAAATATTTATATCGTGCTCGCCATCCTCGGCTTTTGTTGCTGGGGTAAAGATTGGTGTTGGAAGTTTCGCGCCTTCAGCAAGTCCAGCCGGTAATTTATTTCCGCAAACGCTCTGAGTTTTTTGATATTCCACCCAACCAGAACCTGCAAGATAACCACGCGCAACACATTCGATTGGAAACATGATTAGTGGTTTCACAATTACCGCGCGACCAGAGACTTCGACTGGAACTTCGGTTGAAATAATGTGATTGGGTACGACATCTTTTAATTGATCAAACCAGAAGAGCGATAGTTGAGTTAACAATTCCCCTTTATTAGGGATCGTGGTTGGCAAGATGTAATCAAAAGCGGAGATGCGATCTGAGGCAACAATAAGCAATTGCCCGGCATCGTTGGTGTAAAGATCCCGGACTTTTCCGCTACGTAGATGTTGCCATCCCGCAAGCACGACGGTCACCGAATAGAGCCGGGACGGTACTGCGCTGCCGCAGCATTTGCGGAAGTAATCGCTTCGATGCGATTAACGACTCGCTTAACTTGTGCATGTGCATCGCCAGTAAATTCCAGTGGCTTTGCAAGTAAAGAATTTAGTTGCTCGTGGGAGAGCGGGATTCGCGAATCATCAGCGATCGCAGCAATCATGTTATTTGGCTTGCCGGCACGAATGCCGAGCGCAGCAGCAACTGCGTGTTCCTTAATTACTTCGTGAGCAACTTCGCGACCAACGCCGGCTTTAACCGATGCCATCAAGATCTTTGTTGTGGCTAGAAATGGTAGATAACGGCTTAATTCCGCAGCAATTACATCTGGGAATGCACCGAATTCAGTAAGAACGGTCAGGAAAGTTTCGATCAAACCATCAAATGCATAGAAGGCATCTGGGATTGCCACCCGACGAACAACACTGCACGAAACATCGCCTTCATTCCATTGATCGCCAGATAGTTCGCCGACCATAGATGAATAACCACGAAGGACTACCGCAAGACCATTAACGCGTTCACATGAGCGAGTATTCATTTTATGTGGCATTGCAGATGAGCCAACTTGGCCAGCTTTAAATCCTTCAGTAACCAATTCAGCACCCGCCATCAAGCGAATTGATGTTGCGAATGAAGATGGTGCTGCGGCAAGTTGAACAAGAGTCGTTAGTACATCAAAATCAAAAGAGCGTGGGTAGATCTGCCCAGTGGAATCTAAAACATTTGCAAAGCCGAGATATTTTGCAACTTCGTGTTCTAGTTTTGCATGCGCATCTGATGAACCAAGCAGATCGAGTGAATCTTGCGCGGTGCCAACTGGTCCTTTAATGCCGCGAATTGGATATCGGGAAATTAAATTTTCTAAGCGCTCGTAGGCAAAGAGAAGTTCTTCGGCGGCGGAGGCAAATCTTTTACCGAGAGTTGTTACTTGTGCCGGAACATTATGGGAACGACCTGCGATTGGCTGATCAATATATTTTGTTGCGAGTTCACCGAGCAGAGCCAAGGTTGCGATAACTCGCTCCTGTGCCAAACGAAGACCATCACGAATCTGCATTGCTTCAACATTCTCGGTCAAATCACGCGAAGTCATGCCAGCATGGATTGCCTCATGTCCGGCTAGTGAATTAAATTCCTCGATCCGAGCCTTAACATCGTGACGTGTTGCTTTTTCACGCGCATCAATTGAAGCCAGATCAATCTTTGAAATAACTTTCTCGTAATCAGCAATTACCGAATCAGAAATCTTGTGACCCAATTTGCTTTGCGCACGCATTACCGCAATCCATAATTTACGTTCGGAAATTATTTTTGATTCGGGCGCAAAGATCTCGCGCATTGCAGGCGAGGCATATCTTTGGGCTAATAAACTCACTGGCTTATTCTCGCTCATTTAATTGCCCTTCTCTGCGACCGACGCATTGAGCGCGATATCTCGGCGATAGTGGCTATTTGGCAGGGTTATTTTTGAGATTGTCCGATAGGCGGCATCTCGAGCTTCCGTCAGATCGCTGCCAATTCCGGTGACCGTAAGGACACGACCACCTGCGGAATGTAGAACACCGTCGCGCAATTCCGTACCGGCATGAAATACAAATGAGTTTGCAATTGGAGCAATTCCGGTAATTGGTTCACCAATTTCTGGTGCGGATGGATAGCCAGGCGCAGCCAACACCACAGTCACCGCACTTTCATCGCTCCATTCAAGTGGACCGAACTCATGCAATTTTCTAGTGGCTGCTGCAAGTAATAATTGAGCAAGCGGTGATTTTAATCGCGGTAATAAAACTTGAGTTTCTGGATCACCAAAGCGCGCATTAAATTCGATAACGCGAGTTCCATGATCAGTAAGTGATAGACCGGCATAGAGCAAGCCAACAAATGGGGTTCCGCGCGCCGACATTTCGGCAACGGTTGGATTTAAAACTTGAACCAGAGTCTCATCCATAATTTCATCTGGCGCCCAAGGAAGCGGTGAGTAAGCACCCATGCCACCAGTATTTGGGCCAAGATCGCCATCCAGTATGCGTTTGAAATCTTGTGCTGGTTGCATTGGGATAACGGTTTGGCCATCACTAATTCCAAATAGCGAAACTTCTGGGCCATCAAGAAATTCTTCGATTACAACGCGTTCTGACGCAAGTGCATGTTCGATTGCAGCGCCACGATCATTTGTAACAACGACACCTTTACCGGCCGCAAGACCATCATGCTTCACAACATAAGGTGCACCAAATTGCTCTAGCGCTCTCTCAATTTCAGCTTTATTTTTGCAAGTTGCACTTCGTGCAGTTGGGACCCCAGCATCACTCATAACTTTCTTGGCAAAATCTTTCGAACCTTCTAATTGCGCAGCGGCTTTACTTGGACCAAAGCAAGGAATCTTTGCCCGAGCGAGTGCGTCAGCAACTCCATTAACGAGTGGTTTTTCTGGGCCAATAACAACTAAATCTATGGCCAACTTTTTTGCGAGTTCAACGATCGCTTCATTATTTAAAATATCAATTGCGTGAATGGTGGCTATTTCTGCAATGCCGGGATTTCCTGGAGCTACGTGAAGTTCTTCTAACTTAGGATCGCGATTAAGTGCGCTGGCGAGGGCGTGTTCGCGCCCACCGGAACCAATCAGCAATACCTTCAAATGAGCTCCCGTACTGAAATGGTTTCGTTACGGCCCGGACCGACACCAATTGCGCTAATTGGTGCCTCTGAAATTTCCTCAAGGTATTTCACGTACTTCTGGGCATTCATAGGTAGATCTTCAAATTTGCGGGCGCCAGAAATATCTTCACTCCAACCAGGCAAGTATTCATAAATTGGTTTTGCGTGGTGGAAATCGGTTTGCGAGGCTGGAAGTTCTTCAACTCGCTTGCCATCGATTTCATAAGCAACACAGACTGGAATTTTCTCCCAGCCAGTTAACACATCAAGTTTGGTTAAGAAGAAATCGGTAAGGCCATTAACGCGAACCGCGTAACGTGCGATTGGCGCGTCATACCAACCACAGCGGCGGTTGCGCCCGGTGGTGACACCAACTTCGCCACCAATCTTGCGCAACTTCTCGCCATCTTCATCTAGTAACTCGGTTGGGAATGGACCGGAACCAACCCGAGTTGTGTAAGCCTTAACAATTCCAATTACGCGGGTGATCTTTGTTGGACCAATTCCAGATCCGGTTGATGCACCACCAGCTGTTGGATTCGATGATGTAACGAATGGATAAGTACCGTGATCGACATCGAGCAAAGTTCCCTGGGAACCTTCGAGCAAGACAGTCTTGCCGGCCTTTAGCGCTTGATCTAACAAGAGCGCAGTATCTGTTACATATGGTCGCAAAATTTCGGCATAACCTAAATATTCAGAAAGTACTTCTTCAATCTCAATTCCTTTACGATTAAATACCTTAATTAATACTTGGTTCTTATCGCGAAGGGCGCCTTCAATTTTTTGGTGAAGAATTTTTGGATCAAATAAATCTTGAACTCGAATTCCGATTCGGTTTATCTTGTCAGCGTAAGCCGGCCCAATACCGCGACCAGTCGTACCAATCTTTGAATTTCCAAGGAAACGTTCAGAGACTTTATCGATCGTTCGGTGGTATGGCGTAATTAAATGTGCGTTGGTGCTGATCTTTAACTTTGAAGTATCGATTCCACGTTCGTTTAGCCCTTTTATTTCTTCAAGCAATACTGATGGATCAATTACAACGCCGTTGCCAATAACTGGAACAACATTTGGACTCAAGATTCCGGATGGAAGTAGATGCAGCGCATACTTCTGATCGCCAATAACGACGGTATGTCCCGCGTTATTTCCACCTTGGTAACGAACTACATAATCAACCTGATCACCAAGTAAATCGGTTGCTTTGCCCTTGCCCTCATCGCCCCACTGGGCACCCAACAGAACAATGGCAGGCATGATTAGCCTTTCTTTAGTAGTTCGTAATTAAATTATTAAGCAGAAATTGCGGTACCAGCCGAGCGAAGATCTTCGCAGGCTTGCACTACTCGAGCAGCAAGGCCAGCTTCGGCAATCTTGCCCCAAGCACGTGGATCATATGCTTTCTTACTTCCAACTTCGCCATCAACCTTCAACACGCCGTCATAGTTTTTCAGCATGTGGTCAGCAATTGGACGAGTGAATGCATATTGAGTGTCGGTATCGATATTCATTTTTACAACGCCATAATCCAGTGCATCGCGGATTTCAGAAAGTAGTGAACCAGAGCCACCGTGGAAAACCAGATCAAGTGGTTTTGATCCAGCAGCAAGACCCTGCTTGGCCGCAACAGCATCTTGAAGTGTTTTTAGAATCGCAGGTTGTAATACAACATTGCCTGGCTTGTAAACACCGTGAACGTTTCCAAATGTTGCAGCCACCAAATAACGACCGCGTTCGCCGAGTCCTAGAGTTTGAACTGTAAGAAGTGCGTCTTCTGGTGTTGAGTAAAGTTTTGCATCGTGCTTTGCTTCGATGCCATCCTCTTCGCCACCAACAACTCCAATTTCGATTTCTAGAATTGTTCGAGCGGCGGCACATGCATCAATTAATTCATTAGCAATGCTCATGTTCTCTGTCATTGAAACTGCAGATCCATCCCACATATGTGAATTAAATAGTGGTGCTTTGCCGGACTTGATTCGATCGGCGCCAATTTTAACTAGTGGACGCATAAAGCCATCCAATTTTTCTACTGGGCAGTGATCAGTGTGAATTCCAATATTTACGTTGTAATTTTTCGCAACAATGTGTGCGTACTCGGCGAGTGCGAGTGAGCCGTCAACCATATTCTTGACTGTTGAGCCAGACATATATTCCGCGCCGCCCCAAGAGATTTGAACTATGCCATCAGATTTTGCTTCTGCGAATCCACGGATTGCACCGATTAGTGTCTGTGATGAAGAGACGTTGATTGCGGGGTATGCAAAAGAACCAGCCTTTGCACGGTCCAACATTTCGGCATAAATTTCCGGGGTTGCTATTGGCATTTCATATCTCCCAAATTCGATGGATATCGGTGTAAATCTCGCACCGTTCACATCATTGGGCCGGCGGTGAGGCTTACGGCATATCCCACCACATTTCGGGGCGGATTGGAAAACGAGCGGCGATTTAGGCGGGGTTAGCCGATGCCAAACCAACTCATTAAGCGATCCATGCCGATCAGGCCAAAGTTGCTGTGGCCAACCAGTTTGATGACTCGGCCGACTGCCTTTATCGCAACGGTAAAGATGTGCAGCTTGGTGACGGCAGCTATAAAGAATCCCATGTCTTCTCCTCTCTGTTCGAAAATATTCGAACTTGCTAACTAATTAATGCTGCTTCTGATGTGCCGAAAGTACGCAGTATTGGTGGGCGAACTTTTAGCAAAATGAAAAAAGTTGGATAAATCCATAGTGTGGAAAACTTTTGGCTGGTAATCTCGAAACATGACCCAGCTAGAAAACCTTTCGTCCGAAAGCCGACGGTTTGCGCCATCACCTGAGTTTGTTGCCCAAGCAAATGCGAAACCAGAATTATTTGAAGCAGCAAAGAGTGACCGCCTAAAGTTTTGGGCTGATCAAGCAGCAGCGCTGCACTGGGATAAGAAATGGGATCAGGTTTTAGATTGGCAAACTCCGTTTGCAAAGTGGTTTGTTGGGGGAAAGTTAAATGCTTCCTATAACTGTTTAGATCGCCACGTAATTGAAGGTCGCGGTGATCGAGTCGCATTTCATTTCGAAGGTGAGCCAGGCGATACTCGCACTATTACTTATTCCCAAATGTTGCATGACGTTAAGAAGGCGGCCAATGCGTTAATCGAATTAGGTATTAAAGCTGGTGATCGGGTCGCAATTTATCTACCGATGATCCCAGAAGCGGCGGTCGCAATGTTGGCTTGTGCGCGAATTGGCGCAGCACACTCCGTTGTCTTCGGTGGGTTCTCGGCCGACTCGCTACTTTCTAGAATTCAAGATGCTGATGCGAAATTAGTAATTACTTCCGATGGTGGCTTTAGAAAGGGTGCGGCATTTGCGCTAAAGCCTGCGGTTGATGAAGCGCTTAAAGGTGCAACAAATGTTAAGAACGTTCTTGTTGTTAAGCGCACCGGACAGGAGACTGCCTGGGATTCGAGTCGCGATATTTGGTGGCATGAAATAGTTGATCGCCAATCCGATCAAAATGAGGCACAGCCATTTGATAGCGAACACGTTCTATTTATTCTTTACACCTCTGGAACCACAGCTAAACCAAAGGGAATTTTCCATACAACTGGTGGTTATTTAACCCAGACCGCTTTCTCACACAAAATGGTCTTTGATTTAAAACCCGAGACTGATGTTTATTGGTGCACCGCAGATATTGGTTGGATAACCGGCCATTCATATGTTGTTTATGGGCCGATGATTAATGGTGCTACTCAAGTCATGTATGAAGGAACACCAGATACGCCGACCAAGTCACGCATATTTGAACTTGTTGAGAAATATAAAGTTTCAATTCTTTACACCGCGCCGACCTTAATCCGCACTTGGATGAAGTGGGGTGTGGAGTTTCCTAATTCTTGCGACCTAAGTTCACTTCGTTTACTCGGATCAGTTGGTGAGCCAATTAATCCAGAGGCATGGATGTGGTATCGCGAAATAATTGGTGGTGATCGTTGTCCGATTGTTGATACCTGGTGGCAGACCGAGACTGGGGCAATTTTAATTTCACCACTACCTGGTATCACCTCCACCAAGCCAGGTTCTGCAATGGGAACGCTTCCCGGAATCGTTGCCAAAGTTGTTGATGACCAAGAGCGCGAAGTTGGCAATGGTGGCGCGGGTTATTTAGTTTTAACCGAGCCTTGGCCTTCGATGTTGCGCGGTATTTGGGGCGAGCCAGAACGTTACAAAGAAACTTATTGGGGACGCTTTGATGGAAAGTATTTTGCGGGCGATGGGGCAAAGTTAGATGACGATGGTGCCATCTGGTTACTTGGCCGAGTTGATGATGTCATGAATGTTTCTGGACACCGGATCTCAACAACCGAAGTTGAATCTGCACTTGTCTCACATGAAGCTGTCGCCGAAGCTGCAGTTGTTGGTGCAAATGATGAGATGACCGGCCAAGGAATTGTTGCATTCGTGATTCTTCGTGGCGGTGTGGCACACCAAGACGGTGAGAAATTAGTCAAGGAGTTGCGCGATCATGTTTCTAAAGAGATTGGTCCGATTGCTAAGCCCAAGCAGATAATGGTTGTTAATGAATTACCTAAGACTCGCAGTGGAAAGATTATGCGCCGCTTGCTTCGCGATGTTGCGGAAAATCGTGCTGTTGGAGATTCAACAACGCTGGCTGATCCAAATGTCATGCGCTTAATCCAAGAAGGTCTAGCCGCGGGTAAAACTGAGGATTAATTAATACTTTTAATCTGCTTGGTAACGCTTTTAACTATGCCTGGCGTTATTTTTTCTACCCGTTGATAAATTTTGCTATTAGGAATGTTTTTATGAGGCCAAGCCCAAGGTGTTGCGAGGAGTAACGCTATTACCAAGTAAAGCAGGATTGTGGTCCGCAGTAACGAGAAGGCGGAACCCAACAACGAGTCGAGCCAGCGAAATGGACCGAAGAGCATCTTCTTATGAAAGAACTTGGCAAACTTTTTGAATAACCACTCCCCGATTGAAGATCCAATTGAAATCGCAACTAGCAGCGCAGCGAACTTTCCAAATGCGTTAGTCCAGGTATTTAAATATTTCAAACCAATAACTAAACCAAGAAGGCCGCCCCCGACAAATCCAATGAGAGTAAAAATTGATGCAACAAAGCCAGCTCGAGCTCCTCGAAATATTGCGACCAGAGCCGCGGCAAATAGAACCAAATCAACTATGTGGGTGCTCAAATTTTAATTCCTAGGTATTTATGAACTTCATCGAAGAGAAGTTTGTCGCTATTGATAACGCCAATTTGGCGATAAACAACAACGCTTTTGGAATTTAAAAACCAAGTTACGGGAACTCCCATCCCAAATGCACTTTTAGTTCGTCCGTCTTTATCAAATAAATTTGGCCAGGTCATTCCTTGAGCAATCACAAATTTGCGGCCCGCCGCCAGATCTTTCTCTTCAACATCTATCCCGATTATTTTTACTTTTCCAGTCGAAGCTAGCGCCCGAAAGTGTGGAAGTTCTTGGCGGCACGGGGTACACCAGGAGCCCCAAACATTTATTACTGCGGGCCCTTTAATTGATTCCAAAGTGACTGGGGAGCCACCATCTAGACACTGAAGCGTCGTTGTTTTTTTGCTTGGAATATTTGGTGCACCGGTAGTTATTGAAGAACAAGAAACAACTTTTCCAGTTAACGCATTGACCGGCGCAGTTGGAAGGCAGAGCAATGAAATTGCTAGGAGAAAAATTTTCACTCTCATCGAAAATCCGCATCGGTCTTTAGGAGTGCCATGGCTTTAACTTTATCGGTTTCTCCAGCGCCAAAAGATGGGCAGAGTTTTGCCAGCGGGCAGGCGCCACATGCTGGTTTGCGGCTATGGCAAATGCGTCGGCCGTGCCAGATCATGCGCTGGGAGATATTGGTCCACTCTTTTTCTGGAATCAATTTCATGACAGCAAATTCAACTTTTACCGGGTCGTTCTCTTTCGTCCAACCAAAGCGGCGACTTAGTCGGCCGAAGTGGGTATCTACTGTTATTCCAGGAATCCCGAAGGCATGACCAAGCACAACATTCGCAGTCTTTCGTCCAACGCCAGCAAGTGTTACTAATTCATCTTGAGTTTCTGGAACGACACCACCAAAATCTTCCATAATCGCCATCGAAAGGGATTTTAAATTTTTGGCTTTGCCACGAAAGAAACCGGTCGAATGAATTAGCGTCTCAATATCTAAAACGTTTGCGCGCGCCATCTTTTTTGGAGTTCCATATTTAGCAAATAACTTGGGCGTCACTTGATTTACCCGCTTATCAGTACATTGTGCTGAAAGTACTGTCGCTACAAGCAATTGGAATGGTGTCTTAAAATCTAATTCGCATCGAACGTTCGGGTAATTTTTAGTTAGGACGCGGTAGATCGCCATTGCTTCCCGCTGACTTCCCACTTGCTTCACAGCGCTCAGATTATCCCGATTGGAGTTCAACCTGCCATTATGAGTATCCTCACCTCGTGGCCATTAATAAAGAGGCATATGATGAAGCGGTTGTTCGTAGTGCACCGCTATTTAGCGCACTAGATGACGAATCTGCCGCATCCCTGCGCGCATCTATGACACTAGTCAAGGTTTCCAAAGGCAATACTCTTTTTAAAGAGGGCGATGCTGGTGATCGACTTTTTGTTGTAGTCGAAGGAAAACTTAAACTTGGAACTTCATCCGTAGATGGCCGGGAAAACTTACTTTCAATTCTTGGACCCGGTGAAATGTTCGGCGAACTTTCATTATTTGATCCAGGTCCACGCACCGCAACTGCAACAGCCGTTACCGATGCAAGAGTTCTTGGGCTTGCCCACGATCAAGTTATTGGTTTGGTCACTCGCCATCCGCAAGTTTCACTCCATCTGCTTGCTCGATTAGCACAACGTCTGCGTCGGACAAATGAAGTCCTCGCTGACTTAGTATTTTCAGATGTACCCGGCCGAGTGGCTAAAGCACTGATGGATCTGGGATCGCGCTTTGGTGTTCAAAAAGATGATGGGCTACATGTCAATCATGATTTAACTCAAGAAGAACTCGCTCAACTTGTTGGCGCCTCGCGCGAGACAGTTAATAAGGCACTGGCTGATTTTGCTGGCCGTGGTTGGGTTCGCCTTGAGCCCCGCGCAGTTGTAGTCCTCGATTACGAGCGACTATCAAAGCGCGGTAAGTGAATTAATTTAGTTCGAAAATAACTTCGACCTCAACTGGTGCGTCGAGCGGAAGCTCGGCTACTCCAATTGCGGTACGAGCGTGCTTTCCAAATTCTTCGCCCCAAATCTCAATAAATAATTCAGAGGCACCATTCGCAACAAAAGGTGCATTAATAAAACCAGCGACACCATTTACGAAACAGGTAATTTTTACAATTCGCTTTACGTTATCGACATCATCAACCAGATTAAGCGCAGCCATCGCATTTAGCGCACATACTTGCGCGGCGATCTTAGCTTGATCGGGTGTTACGCCACCATCAACCTTGCCCGGAAATAAAATCTTGCCATCGACAAGTGGAAGTTGGCCAGCAGTGAAAACTAATTTCCCGGCCTTAACCGCGGGAACGTAAGCGGCGATGGGTTTTGTGGCAACTGGAATTTCAAGACCGAGTGCTTTAATTTTTTCGCGGACGCTCATTACTTAGCCTCGCGCTTCATGTATGCAACAAGTTGTTCACCGGTACCAGGTGCAGGGATTACTTGGACTAATTCCCAACCTTCAGAACCCCAAGTATCTAAAATTTGTTTTGTTGCGTGTGAGAGAAGCGGGACGGTTACATATTCATAGTTTGGCATTTAGTTTCCTTCGGCTAGAGCGGCTTTTACTAATCCTGAAACAGTTCCACCATCAGCCTTGCCGGCAATCTTTGGTGAAATAACTTTCATTACAAGTCCCATTCCGGCAGGACCAGATGCGCCAGTTTCGGCAATCGCATCAGCAATCATTTTCTTGATATCTGCCTCGCTTAATTGTTCTGGCAAATATTCGCCAATAACTTTTCCTTCATTTATCTCTTGCTCCGCGCGATCGGCCCGACCAGCATCGGCAAAGGCCTCGGATGCTTCGCGGCGCTTCTTTGCTTCGCGCGAGAGAACGGTAATAATTTCTGCATCGGTTAGAACGCGTGCGCTCTTTCCCGATACCTCCTCGTTCGTAATTGCCGTTAAAACCATTCGGATAGTTCCGGATTTAAGTTCATCCCGTGAGCGAATCGCCTCGGTGAGATCGCCTTGAAGTCGTTCTTTTAGTCCCATAGGGGTATCTTCTCACGCCTATGAGTTATCAACTACGCGAAGTATCACTGCCGGTTCTACCTATTGGGCACCGGGATATTCGAGTGTTGCATTTCTCTGATCTTCATCTGACGCCCGCGCGCAAACGTGAAATCGCGGACATTGCTAGTTTTGCGCAGCTCGAACCAGATCTCGTCATAAGTACTGGTGACTTCTTGGCACATAAAGATGCGGTACCGACGGTGCTCAGTGCACTCGGCGGACTTTTAGATTTACCAGGATTATTCGTCTTTGGTTCAAATGATTATTACGGCCCAAAACCAAAAAATCCATTGGCCTATCTACGTAAAGATAATGGAAAACGAAGAATTGGACCCGATTTGCCGTGGCAAGGTCTGCAGAAATCACTAACCGATCTGGGGTGGCTAGATTTAAATCACGATCGAGCAATTATAAAAATTAATGACACAACAATTGAGGCTCGTGGAACCGATGATGCACATTTAGACCGCGATAATTATTCCGAGGTTGCGGGTGCGCCCGATAAATCTGTTGGTCTTGCGATTGGTGTTACTCATGCACCATATCTTCGAATATTAAGTGCAATGGCGAAGGATGATTTGGATTTAATTTTCGCGGGACATACACACGGTGGGCAAGTTCGACTCCCTTGGTTTGGGGAAAGTAAAGCGCTTACAACAAATTGTGATCTACCTACATGGCGAGCACGCGGACTTACTCAAGAACCGGGTCAGCCTTGGTTACATGTTTCGGCTGGAATGGGGACAAGTCCATTTGCAAGAATACGTGTTGCATCCCCGCCAGAAGTTTCAATGCTTACTCTGCAAGCTCAGATCTAGAAAATAGTTTGTAAATTCAGCGAGTTCAAAAAACCCCGCATTCTTGTAAGCCTTGATGGCGCCAACATTTTTATGTGCAACACCTAGATAAAGTTCTTGAATTCCTAGTGTTGCGGCTTTCGAAATAATTTGCTTCGTTAATTTGGTCGCTAAACCTTTGCCGCGTTCACTCTCTTTTGTTGCAACAGATGCAAGTACATAAGTCCCAGAGGACCACTTCACTAGTGCGGCAATTGCTTTATTTTCTACACCAGCCCAGAAAATAATCTCTGGGTTACCTGGATAGACCGATGAGTGCTCGGCATTTGCTTTTAAGAATTCGGTAATGAAAGCGTCATCATTAATTAATTCGATATCTTCGAAACCAGGTATAACTTCGGGCTTGCAACCATAGAAATCAAATTGGTTAGCGATCTGCAGGCCATTCCAAACTGGGCCAAATTTGCTATGTGAAACGGCTACTTTGCCCCACCTTGGATCAAAGTGTGGATTGGGGCCAAAGGCTTGGCCGTACGTTGGTTCGCTGGTACGTGTGAAGGAAAAGGAGTCGGAATTGCGCCAAGCTTCAACAAATTCGCCCGCGCCAATATGTACCTTTGCGGCATTTATTTCACCGAGCAGATCTTGTGCCCAAGTAAGTGCAACTTGATAATCGGTTGTTGATTCCACTTAATTAAATTCTTTTGCAACCAATTCCGCAATTTGCGCCGTATTAAGCGCGGCACCTTTACGAAGGTTGTCACCGCACAAAAAGAGATCAAGTGCGTGGTTGTCATCAAGACTCTGGCGCACGCGACCAACCCAAGTTGGATCTGTTCCAACAACCTCGGCA
>Ga0209829_10001252_pt1 | contig 21145 bp, 19 predicted proteins | sample C_140205_EF_Meta_FD_187311 | JGI IMG/M metagenome (GOLD analysis project Ga0209829, IMG submission 187311) | Freshwater microbial communities from Lake Croche, Canada to study carbon cycling - C_140205_EF_MetaG (SPAdes) (version 2) | ecosystem: Environmental > Aquatic > Freshwater > Lake...
ACGCAAGCGTATCTTGAAGGATTTGGCATTACTTGCCATCGCACCTACGATGACACACAACAAAAATCAAACCTTTGGGCAACCATACCGTCTGAAGACGGAGAAGTATTTAAAAATGGCATTGTGCTGTCTGGACATACTGACGTAGTGCCTGTTGATGGCCAAGCTTGGGAAACAGATCCTTTTAAAGCGGTGATCAAAAACGATCTTCTCTGGGGTCGCGGAGTCACCGATATGAAAAGTTTTGGCGCTACCGCATTGATGATGGTGCCCGAACTAATCAAGCGAAAACTTAAACGACCCGTGCACCTAGCATTCAGCTACGACGAGGAGGTGGGTTGCATTGGAGTTCGCCGGCTGATTGAAGACATGATCGATAAAGGATACAAACCCGCAGGTTGTATTGTCGGAGAGCCCACAGGCATGCAAGTGGTGATTGCACACAAAGGCAAACATGCTTACAAAACAAAAATCCAGGGCTTTGAAGCGCATTCCTCGCTTACGCCGTTGGGTGTCAACGCGGTTGAAATAGCTTGTGAGTTTGTTGCATATCTCAAGTCCATGCACCAGCAGCTAAAGGCTAATGGCCCTTTTGATCCGATCTACGACGTGCCCTACACCACTATCCACACTGGCGTGATCCAAGGCGGTACTGCATTGAACATCATTCCACGTTTATGCGAAGTAACTTGGGAAATTAGGCACCATCACCTCAACGCCCCCGAAGAATTATTTGCAAAAGCCAACGCGTTTGCAGATGCGCTAGTTCCTGCCATGCTACAAGTGGCGCCGAACACAGGCATCACCCACGAACTCAAATCAGTTTTACCCAACTTCAACACGGCACCTGATAGCGAAATCGCGCAATTGTGTTTTAAATGTGCTGATTTAGACCCTGCAAAAGGAACTGGCAAAGTATCCTTTGGTACTGAAGCAGCGTTGTTTCATCAAGCAGGTGTTCCTACCATCGTTTGCGGCCCTGGTTTTATTGCCCAGGCCCATCAACCCAACGAATGGGTAAGCTTGGAACAACTCGCATGGTGCGAGCGCTTTATGCGTCGATTAGCAGATGAAGTCTGCGTCTCTTAATAAAAAGGTAACTTTCATGATTCAAAGAAGAAAAGTTCTAGGCAGTGCGGTGGCGGGTGTCATGTTGTCCGCTATTCAATTGGCTCATGCGCAATCGGGCAAAACGATTCGTATTGTTGTGCCTTTTGCTGCAGGTGGAGTGCAAGATATTTTGGCGCGATCCATTTCCATTGAACTGGGCCAGGCCTTGGGACAAACTGTTATTGTTGAAAACCGTGCGGGCGCAGGCGGCACCATTGGAACTTCTTACGTTGCTAAGGCAGAGGCAGATGGCACGGTAATGGTGATGGCCGCTGCTAGCCACAATATCGCAGGCTCTTTGTACACCAAACTCAACTACGACCCTCAAAAAGATTTTGTGCCATTTGGGCATATCGGATCAGCAAGTTATGTGTTGATGGTTCACCCAGATGTACCTGCTAAATCCGTATCGGAATACATTCGTTATGCCAAGGCCAACCCAGGCAAATTAAATTATGCAACTGCAGGGGTCGGCAGTGCGACGCATTTGTCCATGGCATATTTCAATGGTTTAGCCGGAATAGATGTCGTGCATGTGCCACTCAAGGCAACGGGTGAAGCTATCAACGAAGTTATGTCAGGTCGCGCGCATGCGGTGATTGCCGCCAGTATCGGTGCCCTAGCGTTTGCCAAAGACACCCGTATTCGTTTGCTCGGAGTTACCTCACTCAAGCGGAGCAAATACCTACCGGATCTGCCATCGATTGCAGAGAGTGGTTTACCAGGGTATGAGTTTGACTCATGGTTTGGGTTGCTCGGGCCTGCTGCTACACCTATTGGGGAGGCGACACGCATCAACAATGCCGTGGCTAAGTTACTCAAAGACCCATTGATACTGGAGCGCTTAGACAAACAAGGTATCGAGCCTCGTGCGATGAACAATTCTGATTTCTCTAAATTGCTTTCAGCAGACTATGTACGAATGGCAGCAGTTGTCAAAGCCTCTGGCGCGAAAGTGGACCAATAATCAATCTTTTTAACTATTATTTCAATTTCAGCTTATGCAAATTCTTAAATTAAATTCTAAAGTCTTCATGAACTGGGCCGCTATATTTTTATGCTCTTTCAATCTAATGCATTACGGTTTTGCCCAGACGCAGGCTCTTAATTTCCCAGTCAAACCTGTTCGAATCATCGTCCCTCAAACTCCAGGTGGTGCTTCAGACGCATTGGCGCGCATCGTTGGACAAAAACTTTCAGAAAAATGGGGGCAACCAGTTGTCATCGAAAATCGTCCAGGTGCTGGTGGCAATATTGGAATGGACGCTGTTGCAAAAGCTCCTGGTGACGGGCATACCTTACTCATGTCTTATGTGGGCTCGCACGCTATCAACCCCAGTATCTACAGTAAATTACCATTTGACCCCGAAGCTGATTTCGTAGCAGTAGCCACCTTGGCAAACGTGCCTTTTGTAGCTGCTATCAATGCATCAGTTCCTGTAACTAACATGAAAGGATTGGTTGCTTACGCTGCACAAAAACCTGTTTCATTTGGATCTGCAGGCAACGGATCTGTCAACCATTTATTGGGCGAAATGTTCAATACCGCTAGTGGTGCCAAGATGCAGCACGTACCTTACAAGGGTGCTGCACCAGCTTTGACGGATTTGATATCAGGTCAAATACAAGTTGTCTTTACTAGCTTGCCATCCGTAGCGCAGCATATTCGCTCTGGAACGGTGAAGGGCTTGGGGGTCACTGGCTCAAAAAGAGCGGCAGCTTTTAAAGATATTCCGACAATTTCTGATTCGGGTTTTCCGGGTTTTGTGATCAACCCTTGGTTTGGCTTGTTCGCTTCTAAAGGAACCCCCGCCAGCGTAGTGAAGCAAATAAACACAGATGTAAAAAAAGTCTTAGAAGATAAGGATATTTTGGAAAAGTTTTCAGCTTTAGGGGCTGAGCCCTTTGAGTCAACGCCCCAAGAGTTTCAAGCCATGCTTCACGCCGACATCAAAACTTGGGCGGCAGTTGTAAAAAGCTCGGGTGCTACGGCAGATTAATCAAAAGTAGAGCTTTAGCTATGAAATTTAGAAGAATTTCGGGTGCGCTGGGTGCAGAAATTACAGGCATAGCCTTAACGCAAGACCTGTCTGATGATGCAGTAAAAAATATCAGAGATATTTTTTTAAAACACAATGTAATTTTTTTAAGAGATCAGCCACTGACATCGCAGCAGTTTATGAATTTTGCTAAGGTCATGGGTACACCAATCGAGTATCCATTTGTCAAAGGGTTTGAGGGGTTTCCTGAAATCATCGAAGTTAAAAAACTAGAGCATGAAAAAGTTAACTTCGGTGGTGTGTGGCACTCCGATACAACTTACCTTGAGTGCCCCCCCATGGGCTCTATGTTGCTATCTAAAGAAACACCACCCTACGGCGGCGACACTTTGTTTGCTTGTCAATACGCTGCCTACGAAGCGCTGTCAGACACCATGCAACGTATGCTAAATGGCTTGCAGGGCATAAGCTCCTCTGCAAAAGCCGATGTGTCTAAAACACGCGAAGATCGAATCAAATCCGACGGTAATGATTTAGCACCCAAAAGTTTTAGCTGTACCCATCCAGTTGTTAGAACACATCCAGAAACCGGTCGCAAAGCTCTTTATGTGAACGTGGCGCACACCGCTGGTATTGAAGGTCTGACAAACGCAGAAAGCGCTTCACTGTTGTCATTCTTGTTTGAACATCAAGTCAAGCCTGAATTCACTTGCCGGTGGACATGGGAGCCAAATTGCTTAGCATTTTGGGATAACCGTTGCACCCAGCACAACCCAGTCAATGACTATGACGGATTTCGAAGAGTAATGCACCGGATTACGCTTAAAGGTGACAAGCCCATCTGATTACTAAATGGATTACTTTCATAAGATCTAAATTATTGCCAAAGAAATATCCCACCATACCTATGCCACGCAATACAAACTTTAAAAGTAAGGACAGGCATTTGGATTTTTTCTTTGTAAGTACCTACAACTGCGGATGTGCCCAGTGAAAGTATTGAACTTACGCACTATTCCAATAATGCAATAGACTGCAAACCAGTGTCAATCCTTGACAGGAGGTCATCATGTGCAGATGGGTTGCTTATGCGGGTCCAGAAATTTACCTTGAAGACTTGATCTTCCACCAAGAGCATTCCATTGTGAGCCAGAGCCTGGCTGCAACTCAGTCTGCATGGGTCACCAATGGTGATGGGTTTGGTGTTGCCTGGTACAACAAACGTACAACTCCTGGACTATTTAAAGACATCCTGCCAGCTTGGAACGACAGTAACCTGCGCTCGCTTGCAGCTCATATACAGACTAGACTATTTTTTGCCCATGTGCGCGCAACCACTGGCACTGCGGTCAATAGAAGTAACTGCCATCCTTTTATTTGGCAAAACTGGACCTTCATGCACAACGGCAAAATTGGTAACTGGCATAACTGCCGAAAAGATGTAGAAGACCTCATCGACCATGTGCACTACCCACATAGAGAAGGCACTACAGACAGTGAAGCTTTATTTTTAGTAGCTCTAAGCAAAGGTTTGATTCACGACCCCATTGCTGCGATTCAAGCAACTTTGCGTGATGTTGCAAAAATCATGGATCAGCACCACGCGGACGAACCCATGCGGATTTCATGCGCTCTAACCAACGGACGAGATATCTGGGCCTTTAGATATTCCAGCGATGACCAATCCCCCAGCATGTACTTCGGTGCACCCCATACGCGTGCCAGTGAACAAGGTCAGCACGCTATTACCACTATTGCTTCGGAGCCATTAGATTCAGATGCCGCGCATTGGTTCAAGGTCGAGGAGCGTAATGGTGTGCATTGGACCGAGCGCGGGTTAGAGCATTTCAAAATCACAGTCTAGAAACTTCTACCAAGTCAGCGATTCCAAATAAAACTTTGGCCCTAGTTTCAAGTTTGTCTACCGCTCTGCGGTAAGTTCGGCTCTTTTCAAATAGACGCAAGATAATCAACCGGCAAATTACTCCGAAGCAAGAAATATCCGATGAACAACACCAACCTATCCGAATGGATACACGATCACATCTTTAATGAAGCAAATGAAGCCGCTGAAAAAAGTACCCGCTTAGTTATGTGGATCACAGCGTCCATGATGCTAATAGAAATTACGGCTGGCTGGTGGTTCAACTCCATGGCGCTGTTAGCAGACGGCTGGCACATGAGCTCGCACGCAGTGGCTATTGGTCTTAGCGCCTTTGCATACGCTGCTGCGCGTAAGTACGCCAATGACTCACGTTTTGCATTTGGCACTTGGAAGATTGAAGTCTTAGCTGGTTTTACAAGCGCTATTTTTTTGCTTGGTGTGGCGGCCATGATGGTGATTGGGTCGATAGAGAGATTGCTATCGCCTGAAATCATCCATTACCAAGAAGCCATCATCGTTGGTGTTTTAGGGTTGATTGTGAACATAGTTTGCGCGTGGCTACTGGGACATGCGCATCACGATCACGACCACAGCCATGGTGACCATCACCACGGCCATGACCTCCACCACGATCACCAGCACGACCTTAATTTAAAGTCGGCATATACCCACGTCATTGCTGATGCAGCCACCTCAGTATTGGCGATCGTTGCATTAGTAGGCGGATGGATATACGGTTGGTCTTGGCTTGACCCAGTGATGGGAATCGTAGGAGCAGTATTGGTTGCCGTATGGGCCAAGGGTTTGGTCAAAGAGACCGCCAAAGTGCTTCTTGATCGAGAAATGGACCATCCAGTCGTAGAGGAGATTCGCGAAGTGCTGTCATCTGAAAATGATTCAAACAGCACCAGAGTGACAGACCTTCATGTTTGGCGCGTTGGAAAAAATGCTTACGCCTGTTCTATAGGTCTAGTCACTAAGGACCAAACGCTCACCCCAGCAGCTATAAAGCAACAACTGTCTGTTCATGACGAAATAGTCCACACTACTATTGAGATACATCGTATCTAAATACGATCTGGAATGTCGCACTACGTCGCGGATGACGTTTATTGCTTCTCGAAATAATTTTTAAAACTGCCACCTGATTTTCTTGTGATTGAATTTTTATTAAAACCTATCAACAAAAAAGCCACCCGAAGGTGGCTAATTTTTTTGATTTATATGGTGGGCGATGCAAGTTTCGAACTTGCGACCCCTGCAGTGTGAATGCAGTGCTCTACCCCTGAGCTAATCGCCCTACCCCTGTGCGGGCAAGACAATAATTATGCCACACGCTCTTCTTTAGAGCGCCATAAAGTCTGGCCGTTACTCGCTTTATCGATCTGCACCAGCACCTCTTCATGCGCTGCTAAGTCTTGCTCTGAGGCGCTAATCACGGTGAGTTTTAACGACTGCATGTCAATTGCATCTGCGCGCTTTTTACTGTCGCTACTGTCCTCAACTTCTATCAACAAAGCATCTTGCCCGCGTGTCATGTAGATGTAGACATCGGCCAATAACTCGGCATCCAACAAGGCACCGTGCAAGGTGCGGCCTGAGTTGTCAACGCCTAAGCGGTCGCACAGTGCATCCAAAGAATTGCGTTTGCCTGGAAACATGTCTTTGGCCATAGCCAAGGTGTCGGCAACGCTGTTGACATAGGTTTTGATGGGCGGGCGTTTTTGTAATTCAAGTTCTTTGTTGATAAAGCCCACGTCAAACGGCGCGTTGTGTATCAACACATCAGCGCCTTGCAAATATTCCAACAACTCGTCTGCAATCTCACCAAACTTAGGCTTGTCTTTTAAAAACTCGTTGCTGATGCCGTGGACCTTCAACGCGTCTTCATGGCTGTCACGCTCAGGGTTTAGGTAGAAGTGCAGGTTATTGCCAGTGAGTTTGCGGTTGACCAACTCGACACAACCAATCTCGACAATACGGTCGCCGTTTTCTGGCGACAAGCCTGTGGTTTCGGTGTCTAAGAAAATTTGGCGCATGGCTTAGTGGTTTTCTTTGGCGTGGTTGATGGTGTATTTGGGTATTTCAATCACCAACCCCTGTTGCGCCACGATAGCTTGGCAACTCAATCGCGAGTTGGGTGCAAGTCCCCATGCGCGGTCTAACAAATCTTCTTCGGTCTCATCCAAAGGGTTGAGTGAATTAAAACCCTCGCGCACAATGACGTGGCAAGTGGTGCACGCACAACTCATGTCACAAGCGTGTTCGATATTGATATGGTTGTCTAACAGCGCTTCGCAAATCGTGGTGCCAGCAGGCACATCGAGTTGCGCGCCTTGCGGGCAAAGTTCAGCGTGGGGCAATATTTGTATGACTGGCATTAAATGGACTCTATGTGTTGACCCGACAAGGCATTTTGTATGCCTCGGTTCATGCGTTGTGCGGCAAAGGCTTCTGTACCTTTGGCTAAGGCTTCGGTTGCGGCTTCTACTGCGGCAGCGTCTTCTAATTTTTTAGCTTGCAATGTGCTTGCCATCAAGGTTTCAATATGGCTGCGTTCTGCGGCAGAGAGTAAGTCACCATCTGCTTGCAATGCGCTTTGTGTGGCGAGCCACATACGGTCTGCGTCTACACGCGCTTCTACTAGGGCACGGGTTTTGATATCTTGTTCTGCGGTTTTAAAGCTGTCTTGCAACATGGTCGCAATTTGGTCATCCGACAAGCCGTAACTGGGTTTGACTGTGATGTTGGCTTGCACACCGCTATGCTGCTCTAGGGCTGCCACGCTGAGCAAACCGTCTGCATCTACCGTGAAGGTAACGCGAATACGCGCAGCACCTGCAGCCATCGGTGGAATACCGCGCAACTCAAAACGCGCCAAGCTGCGGCAGTCTGCCACCAAGTCGCGCTCACCTTGCACCACGTGCAAAGCCAACGCGGTTTGCCCGTCTTGGTAGGTAGTGAAGTCTTGCGCCATGGCGGTTGGAATGGTTTGGTTACGCGGCACGATGCGCTCTACCAAGCCACCCATGGTTTCAATGCCTAACGACAAAGGGATCACGTCTAACAACAACAATTCGCCGTCGGGGTTGTTGCCTGCAAGTTGGTTGGCTTGAATGGCGGCGCCCAATGCAACGACTTCGTCAGGGTTCAAGTTGGTCAAGGGTTCACAGCCGAGCAATTCTGCAACCGCTGTTTGAATGTGCGGCATGCGGGTAGATCCTCCGACCATCACCACGCCTTGGATATCTTGTTTTTGTAAGCCAGCATCGCGCAAGGCTTTGCGCACTGCATTCAAGGTGCGTTGTGTCAAGGGTTTGCAAGCTTCTTCAAACTGTGCGCGAGTCACTTTGCTTGCCACAGCACCACTGGAAAGTGTTGCTTCAAATTGCACACTGTCTTGTGTGGACAGCGCTTCTTTGCAAGCACGCGCAGCCACCATGACTTGCGCTTTGTCTGAAGGCGTGGCGATAACGCATTGGGTAGTGGATTGCACAAACTCCACCAATGCACGGTCGTAGTCATCTCCACCAAGCGCAGAGTCGCCACCAGTGGCGAGCACTTCAAACACACCGCGCGTCAATCGCAAAATAGAAATATCAAATGTGCCACCGCCTAAGTCGTAGATGGCATAGACACCTTCACTCGATTGGTCTAGTCCATAAGCAATGGCTGCAGCTGTAGGCTCGTTGATTAAACGCAAGACGTTGAGTCCAGCGAGTTGTGCGGCGTCTTTGGTAGCTTGGCGTTGCGCGTCATCAAAGTATGCAGGCACAGTAATCACTGCGCCATACAAATCGTCGTTGAAAGTGTCTTCAGCACGAAAACGCAAGGTCGCTAATATTTCTGCGCTGACTTCAACAGGAGATTTTTCTCCTGCGCGGGTTTGTATGGCCAACATGCCAGGCTTGTCGACAAACTGGTAAGGCAGTTTGTCGACATTGGCAATGTCTTTCAAACCACGGCCCATAAAACGTTTGACCGAGACGAGTGTGTTTTGTGGGTCTTCGGCTTGCGCACGCAATGCGTCGCTGCCAATTTGTCTGCCATCGTTTTCTAAATAGCGCACCGCCGAAGGCAAGATAACTTGGCCCTGTGCGTCAGGCAAGCATTCGGCCACAGAGTTGCGAACGCTGGCAACCAAAGAATGGGTGGTGCCTAAATCAATGCCTACCGCGATACGCCGTTGATGCGGATCAGGTGCTTGTCCAGGTTCAGAAATTTGTAACAAAGCCATAGAAATGTATTGTCGCTTTAAGTATGGCTACAGAGAGTCGTCTAGGTGATATTTAGGCGGCGTCGAGTTGGTCTAGGCGTGTGTCTATGTCTTTGACAAAGCGTTCGATAAACATGAGCGCCCTCACCTGTTGTGCAGCTTTTGCAAAATCTTGGGTTTGGTCAATCAAGGATTCGCAATTTGCCAAAGCTGCATCACGGGTTTGTAAAACTTCTTGGTGCAAATTTCCAAGTGAGTCGGCGGTAGTCGCGTCGTCCAACTCTTCGCGCCACTGCATTTGTTGCACCAAGAACTCAGCTGGCATAGCGGTGTTGTTTTCTGCGTTGATGGGCGCGCCAGCGAGTTCACATAAATACGCTGCGCGACGCAGTGGGTCTTTGAGGCGTTGGTAGGCCTCGTTGATGCGGACCGACCATTGCATGGCGACGCGCTGGGCGGCTGTACCTTGTGCAGAAAATTTATCGGGGTGGGCTTCGCGTTGCAGGTTTTTCCAACGCGTGTCTAACGCTGAGCGGTCTTGGCCGAACTGTTTTGGAATGTCAAAGAGCTCGAAATCGTTGACGGCAAGTTGCGCCGACAACGGACCAGCCGCATCCACCACCTTAGATGCGGAACGATTCACCGCAGCCGCAGCGGTCGCGTTCGTTCGGGTTGGAAAACTTGAAACCTTCGTTCAAGCCTTCGCGCACAAAGTCGAGTTGGGTGCCGTCAATGTAAGCCAGGCTTTTCGGATCCACCAAGACTTTGACGCCTTGGTCTTCAAAGATGACATCTTCAGGTTCGGAAGCGTCTACATATTCAAGTTTGTAGGCCAAGCCAGAACACCCTGTGGTTTTGACGCCCAAGCGCACACCCAAACCTTTGCCACGTTTGGAAAGGTAGCGGTTAACGTGCTTTGCAGCAGATTCGGTCAGGGTGACAGCCATGGGAATACCTAGGAAAAATTAATGCGCGTGTTTCTTTTTGTAATCTTCGACTGCGGCTTTGATGGCGTCTTCTGCCAAGATGGAGCAGTGAATTTTCACAGGCGGTAGTGCAAGCTCTTCTGCAATTTCGCTGTTCTTCAAGGCAGCGGCTTGGTCTAGCGTTTTGCCTTTGACCCATTCCGTTACCAATGAAGAAGAAGCAATGGCCGAACCGCAACCATAGGTTTTGAAACGCGCGTCTTCAATCACACCAGTAACAGGGTTAACTTTTATTTGCAACTTCATGACGTCACCACATGCGGGCGCGCCGACCATGCCGGTACCGACAGAGTCGTCACCCTTTTCAAACGAACCCACGTTGCGGGGGTTTTCGTAGTGGTCGATTACTTTTTCTGAATAAGCCATGGTGTTTTCCTAAATATTTGCAAAGTCGCTTAATGCGCAGCCCATTGGATGGTCGAGATGTCGATGCCTTCTTTGTACATATCCCACAGTGGGCTTAAATCGCGAAGTTTGGCGACGTTGAGTTTGATGGTCTCAATCGCGTAGTCGATTTCTTCTTCGGTAGAGAAACGACCCACCGTCATGCGCAAGCTGCTGTGGGCTAATTCGTCGCTGCGGCCTAATGCGCGCAACACATAGCTGGGCTCCAAACTGGCAGAGGTACATGCAGAGCCAGAGGACACTGCCAAACCTTTGATGCCCATGATGAGGGATTCACCTTCCACATAGTTAAAACTGATGTTGAGGTTGTGTGGCACACGCTTGTCTAAGTGGCCATTGATAAACACTTGTTCGATACCAGTTAGGCCGTCGAGCAGGCGCTTGCTCAACGCTTTGGCTTTGGCGAGGTCTTGGGCCATGTCAAGCTTGGCAATGCGGAAGGCTTCGCCCATGCCCACGCATTGGTGGGTGGGCAAACTGCCGCTGCGCATACCGCGCTCGTGTCCGCCACCGTGCATTTGCGCTTCTAGGCGAACACGGGGTTTACGGCGCACATACAAAGCGCCAATGCCTTTGGGGCCATAGGTTTTGTGGGAGGCAAGGCTCATCAAGTCGACAGGCAAGGTTTCCAAGTCGATTTCCAACTTGCCAGTAGCTTGCGCTGCATCGACGTGGAAGATGATGCCTTTTTCACGGCACAAGGCGCCAATAGCAGGAATGTCTTGGATGACGCCGATTTCGTTGTTGACGAACATGACGCTAATCAGGATGGTGTCTGGGCGAATTGCGGACTTGAGAACATCCATGTCGATCAGGCCATCGGCTTGCACGTCAAGATACGTCACCTCAAAACCTTGGCGTTCGAGTTCGCGCATAGTGTCCAAAACCGCTTTGTGCTCGGTTTTGGCGGTAATAAGGTGTTTGCCTTTGGACTGGTAGAAGTGCGCCGCGCCTTTGATGGCAAGGTTGTTCGACTCGGTCGCGCCGGAAGTCCAGACTATTTCACGGGGATCCGCGCCGATCAAAGCGCCGACATCTGCGCGGGCTTTTTCAACGGCTTCTTCGGCTTCCCAGCCCCATGCGTGGCTACGTGACGCGGGGTTGCCAAAGCGCTCGCGCAACCATGGAATCATGGCGTCAACTACGCGGGGATCGACCGGATTGGTCGAGGCGTAATCGAGATAAATCGGGAAATGTGGGGTCATGTCCATTGTGGTAGGTGGTAGTTTCAGTTTTTAACGAATGCGTTGCCCAAGGCAAAGACCGAATTGGGAGCGTTGACGTGTATGGGCTTGGAGACAGGCATAGCGGAGATAGCTCTGCGCATGGTCGGCTTGCTTTCGATCTGAATGCCTTTGGCGAGCTGGTCGTCGACCAATTTTTGCAAGCTGACGGAGTCTAAAAAGTCGACCATGCGCTGGTTCAGCGAGGTCCATAAATCGTGGGTCATGCAACGGCCACTTTCGCCTAGGCAGTTTTCTTTGCCGCCGCAGTGGGTGGCGTCGATCGGTTCGTCGACCGAAACGATGATGTCTGCAACTGTGATGTCGGCTGCTTTGCGACCCAATGAATAACCGCCGCCTGGGCCACGGGTAGATTCGACGAGTTCATGGCGACGAAGCTTGCCAAACAGCTGCTCTAAATAAGAGAGGGAAATTTGCTGACGCTGGCTGATAGCAGCCAAAGTCACGGGGCCACTGGTTTGGCGAAGAGCCAAATCGATCATGGCAGTAACTGCAAAACGACCTTTGGTGGTAAGACGCATGGGGAGCTCCTTAAAGTAAAGTTGGGGCTATCTCGACTAATTCAGTCAACTATACCAATCCCCATGGATTTAGTCAAGTAATACCCCTTCAAACCACTACGTTGTCGTGGCCAGCCCCGCCAAAAGCCTGCGCGCGCAGGTTGGACAACTGGTCGCGGACCCTGGCGGCGTTCTCGAATTCGAGGTTGCGGGCGTGCTCCATCATGAGCTTTTCTAGGCGTTTGATCTCTTTGGCGATGTCGCGCTCGCTCATATCTTCGATGCGGGCTTTTTCGATTTCGCGCTCTTGCGCCTCTTTGCCGGCTTTCTCGCTGTAAACGCCGTCGATCAAATCGCGGACTTCCTTGAAAACGCCTTTGGGCGTGATGCCATGCAAAGTGTTGTGCTCGACCTGCTTGACGCGACGCCGCTCTGTCTCGCCGATAGCCTTTTTCATCGACTCGGTCATGCGGTCGGCATACAGAATGGCTCTGCCACTGATATTGCGGGCTGCGCGGCCAATGGTTTGGATCAAACTGCGCTCCGAGCGCAAAAAGCCTTCTTTGTCAGCGTCCAAGATGGCGACGAGCGAGACTTCGGGCAAATCAATACCTTCGCGCAGCAAGTTGATGCCGACCAGTACGTCAAAAGTACCTAAGCGTAGGTCACGCAAGATTTCGACACGCTCTACCGTGTCGATGTCGCTATGTAAGTAACGGACTTTGACGCCGTTGTCGCTCAAATAGTCGGTCAGCTGTTCGGCCATCCGCTTGGTCAGGGTAGTGATGAGCACGCGCTCTTTCAATTCCACCCGAATGCGAATTTCTTGCAACACGTCGTCCACCTGGTGGGTGGCGGGACGCACTTCGACTTGGGGGTCGACCAACCCTGTAGGCCGCACAAGTTGCTCGACGACCCGACCCGCATGCGTTTTTTCGTAGTCGGCAGGCGTGGCTGAGACGAATACGACTTGGCGCATACGCTTTTCAAACTCTTCTAACTTCAAGGGGCGGTTATCGAGTGCGCTGGGCAAGCGAAAGCCGTATTCCACCAAAGTGGTTTTGCGCGAGCGGTCGCCGTTGTACATGCCGCCTAGTTGGCCGATCATGACGTGGCTTTCATCCAAGAACATCAGCGCGTCTTTGGGCATGTAGTCGGTCAAGGTGCTAGGTGGGTCGCCGGGTTTGGCGCCAGACAAATGGCGAGAGTAGTTTTCAATGCCTTTGCAGTGCCCCACCTCAGACAACATCTCTAGGTCAAAACGGGTGCGTTGTTCCAACCTTTGCGCTTCAACCAATTTGTTCATCCCTACGAGCTCGTTGAGCCGCTGAGAGAGTTCCATTTTGATGGTTTCAACAGCTTCAAGCACGCGGTCACGCGGGGTGACGTAGTGGCTCGAGGGGTAGATGGTGAAGCGTGGGATTTTTTGGCGGATGCGGCCAGTCAGCGGGTCAAAGAGTTGCAGGCTTTCGATTTCGTCGTCGAATAATTCAATGCGAATGGCCAACTCGGAATGCTCGGCGGGAAAGACGTCAATGGTGTCGCCGCGCACGCGGAATTTGCCACGCGAGAAATCTTGGTCATTGCGCTCGTATTGCATGCGTACCAGTTGGGCAATGGCGTCGCGCTGTCCCACCTTGTCGCCTTCGCGCACTGTCATCACCATGCGGTGGTAGCTCTCTGGCTCGCCAATACCGTAGATGGCTGAAACGGTAGCCACCACGATCACATCGCGCCGCTCCAAGATGCTTTTGGTGCAGCTCAAGCGCATTTGCTCGATGTGCTCGTTGATGGCGCTGTCTTTTTCAATAAAAAGGTCGCGCTGCGGCACATAGGCTTCGGGCTGGTAATAGTCGTAGTAGCTGACGAAATACTCGACTGCGTTCTTTGGGAAAAACTCACGAAATTCGCTGTAGAGCTGCGCGGCCAAGGTTTTGTTCGGCGCAAAGATAATGGCAGGTCGCCCCATACGGGCAATCACATTCGCCATGGTGAAGGTTTTGCCAGAACCCGTCACTCCCAACAAAGTTTGAAAGACTTCACCGTCGTTGATGCCATCGACCAGCTCGTTAATGGCGGTGGGTTGGTCGCCTGCTGGCAAGTAGGGCTGAAACAGCTCGAAGGGAGAACCGGGGTAGCTGACGAAGGAAGCCATTTGCTGGGCGTTTAAAATATAGGGAAAACGCGTAAGCCTACCTCAGACTGCTTGCGGTCTCTCTCCACACCCTTTCTATCCCCCCCTCAAGGACCCCCGATGTCACTGTTTACCGCTGTCGAAATGGCACCCCGCGACCCGATTTTGGGTCTCAACGAGCAATTTGTTGCCGACTCCAACCCCAGCAAAGTCAACCTTGGCGTGGGCGTGTATTTTGACGACAACGGCAAGTTGCCTCTCTTAGAGTGCGTGCAAGCGGCCGAGAAAACCATGATGGCGCACCCCAGCGCACGCGGCTACTTGCCGATTGACGGCATCGCGGCGTATGACACCGCGGTCAAGCATTTGGTGTTTGGTGCTGATTCCGAGCCCGTTACCTCTGGCCGTGTGGCCACCGTGCAAGGTTTAGGTGGCACAGGCGGATTGAAGGTCGGCGCTGATTTTCTGCGCCACTTGAACCCCAAAGCCAAGGTGCTTATTTCTGACCCTAGCTGGGAAAACCACCGCGGTTTGTTTACCAATGCAGGCTTTACGGTCGAGACATACGCTTACTACGACGCCAGCAAAAAAGACATCAACTTTGACGGCATGCTCGCCTCATTGAATGCAGCGCCAGCAGGTACGGTGGTGGTGTTGCATGCGTGTTGTCACAACCCGACGGGCTACGACATCACCCCCGCGCAGTGGGACCAAGTGGTTGAGGTGGTCAAAACCAAAAACCTCACCGCATTCTTAGACATGGCTTACCAAGGTTTTGGCCACGGTATCCAAGAAGACGGCGCCGTGATTCAAAAGTTTATCGCCGCTGGTTTGAACTTCTTGGTGTCTACTTCGTTCTCAAAAAGCTTCAGTCTTTACGGCGAGCGTGTTGGCGCTTTGAGCGTGGTTTGTAAAGACAAAGAAGAATGTGGCCGGGTCTTGAGCCAACTCAAAATTGTGATTCGCACCAACTATTCCAACCCGCCTATCCATGGCGGTGCTGTGGTGGCCGCAGTTTTGGGCAACCCAGAATTGCGCGCTTTATGGGAAAAAGAGCTTGGCGAGATGCGCGTGCGCATTAAAGCCATGCGCCAAAAAATGGTCGACGGACTCAAAGCCGCTGGCGTCAAACAAGACATGGGCTTTATCACCCGCCAAATCGGCATGTTCAGCTATTCAGGCTTGACCAAAGACCAAATGGTGCGTCTGCGCAATGAGTTTGGTGTCTATGGCACCGACACGGGACGCATGTGTGTGGCGGCTTTGAACAGCAAGAACATCGACCATGTTTGCGCATCGATTGCCAAAGTCGTACTGTAGTTTGGGGGACAGCCACCAATTTAACTTCACATTGCGCTGTTATATTGCAAAAGCACTTTTTTAAGAGACCACTCGCATGCTTTACAAAATCTTCGAAACCCAACGCTCTTTGATGGAGCCGTTTGCTGATTTCGCGCAAGCCACGTCCAAGCTCTACAGCAACCCTTTATCTCCCATTGGTCATACCAACTTTAGCCACCGTATTTCTGCCGGCTACGATTTGATCTATCGCTTGGGCAAAGATTACGAAAAACCCGCATTTGGCATTACTTCGATCGATGTTGACGGCGTAGAGATTGCCATTCACGAGCGGATTGAAATCGACAAACCGTTTTGTGAATTACGCCGATTCAAGCGTTTTTCAGACAACACCCAGACCCTGGCAAAAATTCAAGGCCAGCCTGCCGTTTTAATCGTGGCGCCTCTCTCAGGCCATTACGCCACCCTGCTGCGCGACACCGTCAAAACCATGCTCAAGGACCACAAGGTCTACATCACCGATTGGCGCAATGCCCGTTTGGTGCCACTGAGCGATGGCGAGTTTCACTTAGACGACTATGTCAATTACGTCGAAGAATTTATCCGCCACCTGCAGGGGAAATACGGTAACTGCCACGTGATCAGCGTCTGCCAACCCACGGTGCCTGTTTTGGCCGCTGTCTCGTTGATGGCTACGCGTGGTGAAAAAACCCCTTTGAGCATGACCATGATGGGTGGCCCCATTGACGCCACCAAGTCACCCACAGCGGTGAACAACTTGGCCATGAACAAGAGCTTCAACTGGTTTGAAAACAACGTGATTTACAAGGTGCCTGACAATTTCCCAGGCGCAGGCCGTCGTGTTTACCCGGGCTTTTTGCAGCACACCGGCTTTGTGGCGATGAACCCAGACCGCCACCTCAAAAGCCACTACGACTATTTCAAGGACTTGATCAAAGGCGACGACACCCACGCTGAAGCGCACCGCCACTTTTACGACGAGTACAACGCGGTGCTAGATATGGACGCCGACTATTACTTGGAAACCATCGACACGGTATTCCAAGAGTTCAAACTTGTGCGCGGCACATGGGAAGTCAAATCCGCTGAGGGCGTCATGGAACTGGTGCGTCCCCAAGATATTCGCAACACCGCCTTGTTGACGGTTGAGGGCGAGTTAGACGACATCTCCGGTTCAGGCCAAACCAAAGCGGCACACAAATTGTGTAGCGGCATCCCTGACAAAGACAGCGCACATCTAGAGGCCAAAGGCGCCGGCCACTATGGCATTTTTAGCGGCCGCCGTTGGCGCGATGTGGTGTACCCCGTAGTGAAAGAGTTCATTGCGAATCACAACAAGGCCTACCCTGTTAGCGCAAAAGCCACTCAACCTAAGCTTCTAAAGACAACTGCTAAACGTGCTGCAGTTAAGGCGCCACTGGCTAAGGCCTCTGCTAAAAGAGTTGCTGTAAAAGCACCATTGGCCAGGGCCTCTGCAAAAAGAGTTGCACGCTAAAACAAGTGGGGCTGGTCGAGCGCATTCTGGATGTATTGCCGCAAACGCAATGCACGCGTTGCGGTTATCCAGATTGCTTGCACTACGCGCAAGCTATTGCCGACGAAGAAGCTGCTATCAACCAATGCCCCCCCGGAGGTGCTGAAGGCATTGTTCGCTTGGCGGCTATCACGGGTAAAGCAGTAGTTCCACTCAACCCAGATAACGGCATTGAAGCCCCGCGCACCCTGGCGGTGATTGATGAAGACTGGTGCATCGGTTGCACGCTGTGCTTAGACGCCTGCCCCACGGATGCGATTGTCGGCAGCAACAAACGCATGCACACCGTCATAGAACCCTATTGCACGGGTTGCGAGTTGTGTATTCCAGTGTGCCCCGTCGATTGCATCGCACTGGAAGCTGTCGACGTAAATCTCACAGGCTGGCAGGCATGGTCGCAAGATTTGGCGAATATGTCGCGTAGTCGTTATGAGGCCAAAACGGCTAGGCAAGCACGATTAAAAAAAGAAGAAGAGGTTCGGTTGGAAGCGCTCGCTAACAAGAGTAAATCTGGCGCTTGAGCTAGCTTATTAATTTTATTGAACGCTCATTAATCAACAGCGGCCAAAGTAGTTAAGCAGGCTGAGTTGCCAATGCGCTAAAAGCTTTCACCACCTCGCTTGGCGCTTGCACCAACTCAATCAATACGCCCTCGCCGCCAATTGGAAACTCTTCATTGGCTTTGGGGTGTAAGAAGGTGATGTCAAACCCGGCCGCACCTTTGCGAATGCCGCCTGGTGCGAAGCGCACGCCTTGGGCGGTGAGCCATTCGACGGCCTTGGGTAGATCGTCTATCCATAGGCCAATATGGTTCAGGGGCGTGGTGTGGACGGCTGGTTTTTTTTCAGGGTCTATAGGTTGCATCAGGTCGACTTCAACCTTGAACGGCCCGACGCCCATGGCGCAAATGTCTTCGTCTACGTTTTCACGTTCGCTCTGAAACGTACCAGTCACTTCGAGACCAAACATATCAACCCACAGTCTTTTAAGCGCATGTTTATCGGGTCCGCCTATGGCGATTTGCTGAACACCTAAAACTTTGAACGGCCTTTGCGTAGCACCCGACGTCATGCCTCAAACTCCACGATCACTTGGTCGACGGTGAGTGACTCGCCTTGGTTTGCGACTACGCTTTTGACCACACCATCTTGCAAAGCGAACAAGACGTTTTCCATCTTCATGGCTTCGATCACCGCTACACGCTCACCAGCCAAGACCTTTTGGCCAGGCTTGACGGCCACATCGACCAATAAACCGGGCATGGGTGAGAGCACAAAACGACTCAAATCAGGCGGCGCTTTAAAAGGCATGAGTTTGAACAACTCAGCCATACGAGGCGACACCACCATCGCGTCGATACGGGTGCCGTTGTGCTGAATCTGTAGGCCCAGCGGATTTTTGCTGGAACCACGTTCGACTTGCGCCGTAAACGGTTGTCCATTGACCGTGCCTTTGATAGCGACATCGTTGATACGCGATTCGCTGGCAATTGCGTAGTTTTTGCCATTGACTTTGATGATGGCGGTGCCGTGACTTCCCATGGAATCGTCTACTTCAACTTGCGTGTGCTGGTGGGCACCATGCGCATCGAGCGTGATGATGGTGTAGGTCTGCCCTACTTTGACGTCATAGCCCGGTAATTGGCCACTCAAACCGGCAGCCCGTTCGCGCGAGCGACGGCGTACAAATGCTGCCAAGGCAACAAGGAAATCGGGGTCTTGGTGCGTGACATCCTCAGCACGAAAACCATGGGCATACTGCTCGGCAATAAAACCTGTGTTGAAGTCGCCCGACACAAAACGTGGATGCGCTAGCAAGGCAGATTGGAAAGGAATGTTAGAACTGATGCCACGAATCACGAATGCATTGAGGGCTTCGCGCATCTTGCCAATCGCATCGTTACGGTCACGGCCATGCACGATGAGTTTGGCGATCATCGAGTCGTAGAACATCGGAATCTCGCCGCCCTCTTGCACACCGGTGTCTACGCGCACGCCCAATAGTTGCTCGGTGTTACCTTGGAACATGGTGCTCTCTGGCGGATGAAAACGCACCAATCTACCAGTAGAAGGTAGAAAGTTACGGAAAGGGTCTTCTGCGTTAATGCGGCACTCGATCGCCCAGCCGTTGCGTTGCACGTCTTCTTGCTTCAAAGTCAAATGCTCGCCCGCCGCAATGCGGATCATCCATTCCACCAAGTCCAAACCGGTGATGCATTCGGTGACAGGATGTTCCACCTGCAAACGGGTGTTCATCTCGAGGAAATAAAAGCTTTGGTCTTTGCCGACCACAAACTCAACTGTGCCTGCACTTTGGTACTTCACTGCTTTGGCTAAAGCCACCGCTTGTTCGCCCATGGCTTTGCGGGTTTCGTCGCTAATGAATGGCGATGGCGCTTCTTCAATCACCTTTTGGTGGCGGCGTTGGATAGAACACTCGCGCTCATTCAAATACAGCACATGGCCTTGCGAGTCGCCGATCAATTGGATTTCAATGTGCCGTGGTTCTTCGACAAACTTTTCAATGAATACACGGTCGTCGCCAAAGCTATTGCGCGCTTCATTGCGACAACTGGTGAAACCTTCAAAGGCTTCTTTGTCGTTGTAGGCCACGCGCAAACCTTTACCGCCGCCACCAGCGCTGGCTTTGATCATCACGGGGTAGCCAATGCCTTTGGCAATCTCCACCGCTTTCTCTGGTGTTTCGATCGCATCGTTCACACCAGGAATGCAATTGACGCCTGCTTTTGCTGCGAGTTTCTTTGACGCGATTTTGTCGCCCATGGCTGCGATGGAGTGGTGCTTTGGGCCAATGAAAACAATGCCCGACTCTTCACAGCGCTTGGAGAATTCTGCGTTCTCGCTCAAAAACCCATAACCAGGGTGAATCGCTTCGGCGCCCGTTTTTTTGGCGGCGGCAATGATTTTGTCTGCCACCAGATATGACTCGCAAGAGGCAGCAGGCCCGATGCAAACTGCTTCATCGGCCATCGCCACATGGCGTGCTTCTTTGTCAGCTTCAGAATAAACGGCAACTGTCTGTATGCCCATTTTTCGAGCGGTAGCCATGACACGACAAGCGATTTCGCCACGGTTGGCGATCAGTATTTTTTTAAACATGTTTTTCTCCTAGGCTTACAGCGGAATGTTGCCGTGCTTGCGCCATGGGTTTTCAATCTTTTTGTCTTTGAGCATGACCAACGAGCGGCAAATGCGTTTGCGGGTTTCGTGGGGTTGGATCACGTCGTCGATAAAGCCGCGCGCGCCAGCCACAAACGGGTTGGCGAAGCGCGCTTTGTATTCAGCTTCTTTGGCGGCGATTTTTGCAGGATCGCCCTTGTCTTCGCGGAAGATGATCTCCACCGCGCCTTTAGCGCCCATCACGGCAATCTCAGCATTGGGCCAAGCGAAGTTGACGTCACCGCGCAGATGTTTGGAAGCCATCACGTCATACGCACCGCCATAGGCTTTGCGGGTGATAACGGTAATTTTTGGCACCGTGCATTCGGCATAGGCATACAGCAACTTGGCACCATGCTTAATGATGCCGCCGTATTCTTGGCTGGTACCGGGCATGAAGCCTGGGACGTCGACAAAGGTGATGACAGGCACATTGAACGCATCACAAAAACGCACAAAGCGCGCGGCCTTGATAGAGCTCTTGATGTCTAAACAACCTGCCAATACCAAAGGTTGGTTGGCAACAATGCCGACGGTTTGTCCGTCCATACGGGCAAAGCCGATCAAGATGTTTTGCGCGTAGTCGGGTTGCAATTCAAAGAAGTCGCCGTCGTCTACGGTTTTGACGATCA
>Ga0209829_10001254_pt1 | contig 21115 bp, 34 predicted proteins | sample C_140205_EF_Meta_FD_187311 | JGI IMG/M metagenome (GOLD analysis project Ga0209829, IMG submission 187311) | Freshwater microbial communities from Lake Croche, Canada to study carbon cycling - C_140205_EF_MetaG (SPAdes) (version 2) | ecosystem: Environmental > Aquatic > Freshwater > Lake...
TGTTGTAGGCAAAGTAACGCCAACAGCACGGAATGCGTTTGTTGCACCTGTTGTCCAAGTCAATGCACGGGCAGTTCCGTTGTCCTTAAACCTGAACATAATTCGTTGACCGTCAGCAGGAGATGCGTTTGCATCGGCGTTAATTGTCAAAGCATTAGCCAAGGCAGTAATGGCGTACTCATCAAAGGATGTACTGTTCCAAGCTAATGGGGATGTTACGTTTGCTGCACTACTAACTTTAGGTTTAATGCTGGTTGTGATGTTGACACGGCCTGCGCCTTTGGGTGTCAGGGTTAGGTCAATGTCTGCGTCTGTTCCAGCCACGCTGAATATTGGGCCAGAACCAGTAATTGCGCCTGTTGCTGTGGCGTAGTTAACAATTGTTCCAGTTGTAAATGGAACTCTGAATTGCTCACTTGTTCCGGTAAAGAATTTAATAGCGCCGTTAACTTTTGATAAAAATTCAAGGTTAATAGCCGCATCAGAACCTTGAGCCGATATTTGTGGCCCGTTACCTGTTGCTCTGCCCGTTACTTGTACATAGTTAACAGCAGAGGCTGTGTGGTTTATGTTAAATTGAGTTACTGCGCTTGTTGCTGAGTTTGTCTTAAATGCAATTGCCGCAGCCGCACTATTTTGAACAATAGGCGTTGTTACTGATGTTGTTGCTGTTAATGTTGTGAAGCTACCAGCAGCAGCCGCTGTGCCACCAATAGCCGGTGGGCTTGCAAGATATGTACTAAATCCTGTCCCGCTTACCGTAGAAGATGCGCTTAATGTAGTAAATGCGCCTGTGTTTGCTGCCGTAGAACCGATGGCAGGAGGGCTTGCCAAGGTGTCCGTGGATACGGCTTTGCTGCCGGGGTATGTAGCAAACACGCTGGTGGTGTTGCCAGCAAACGAAATAAACGCAGTGGTTCCCAGCGAGTTGGCAAATACTGTTGTACGGGTCAGCGTACTAGGGGCAGTAAAAGTTCCAAGCCCTGTTTCCCATGCAAACGCAGTTGCATCGTAGATGGCATAGTAGACGGTATTACCCGAGCCAATGCCCGTAGCAAAAGACTGGTAACCCGATACAGCACCGTTTAGTGTAAATGCCCCGGTGCCGCTTGTAGTTGAAGTCTCTTGTACCCTATCAGCGAGTACTAGTGCCATATTTAAGTCGCAGTCAAGCTAAAGGTGTAGGTAACATTCAGGGTGTCGCCGCTCACAACACTACGGTCGCCAGTGGTAAAGTCTGATGCAGAGAACAGGGTTCCAGTTGTACCGGACTTAGTGTTGTTGCTTACAAGGAAAGCGCCGCCAACGGTGGAGGTTGCGTTGATGTTAAACACAGCAGGTGATGCGGAGTTGGTCGCCACGGACGGGTTAGCTGTAGTAGCTGCCACAAAAGTACAGGTTGGGCGGGTAGCGTTGCTGTAAGGGACAACCTCAGTCCAGCCAGCGTGAGAGGCCATTGTGTCACCAGCAGCGGGGTTGTTGGAAGCGCCAGCGCCATACAAGCCAATGTACCAAGTGGTAATTTGAGTAACAGCGGTAGCGCCAGCGGTCAAAGCAACGCTTGCCATGTACTGAATGCCTTGGTTAACTACAAGGTTGGGCAACTGCTCAGACCATTTAACAACACCATCAGCACCAACACACTCAACAGTGTAAACGCCAGAAGCAAAAGTATTTTCTGTAGACATAGTAGTTCCTTATGCGCTACGAATAAGCGCAGTGGTTGAAGTATTGGATGGCATTGTAATCAAGAACGTGGTCGTCGAGGTCTTGTCAGACCCAAAATCAAGAACCGCAATTGACTTGTTGCCTTTGCTGGCATTGTAAATGAGGGCACATCGTGCAGTAAGCCCAGAGGTCCACGAGGTATTGGCAAAATTGACGTAGGCTGTGTTGTTTGCAGTGCTAAGGGTTACCCCTGTGAGGGTATTGCCGCCCGCTGTATAGCCTGTAGCCACAACCTCGTTGGTTGAGCTGTACACCGTGGTGTCCGCGTTTAAGTTGACGTTGGCAGTGTACAAAGCAATCTTCAAGGTATCTGTAAGCAGGTTGTGCACACCTTGGTACAGCTCAGACTTAAAGCTTGTAGTTTGGCCTTGAACGATGCTCATGCTACTTGAGTCCTAACTTGACCATCACGGTATGCGTCCATACGCTGTTTACCGTCGCCCAGATTTTTAAGCAGGAGCGTGGAGCGGTCGTACAAGTTTTGGTATAGAGCCACCATATCTGGCTCACCCTTCATAAAGCGGATGGCTTCAACTAGTGCACCATTAAGCAGCGCCGAGTCAAAGTTGTCACCAAGCCACGTACTACCTGCAGTAACGATGGATTCTGGGTAGTAATAATAGTGTAGCTCTACAGTGTATGTAGTGTCAGGTGTTGGGCCTAAAATAAACGACAGCTCATTTACTGCGGTTGATTGCGGCCCAAAAATAGCATAGTGCTTAGGTAGGCCAGTGGCGGTTGGGTTGGGGTATGCTTCGCGGATGAAGTTGACGTCTTTGTTTAGCAGGTACGTGTAATTACCGCTGCCGTCGACCACCGCCAACGAGTAGGTAGACAGGAAGTCATTAGGAGCTGACAAGTATTTGTTGTTTACCGTAATGGTACCTGTCTGGTTTTTACGCAGATTGGCCAACTGAACTGTGTTGTAGATACGCTGCTCGGCCTGCTGCGCGAACATGGCGTACTCAGTCGCCGTGAACGTGTTTTCACAGATGTCAGCAATGTTTACACACAGTTCAGTGTAGGTCATACGTTATGCCATTGGGCCCCGGGCCATGATTCCTTTGGTAGCAGCGCCAGTACCCCGGATTTTAATACCGTCGGTCTTAACAGCCTCTTCGCCGGCAGACTTACTAATACCACCAACACTTACATCGTAAGTGTCCGCTTTGCTACGATTGGGGCCTTTACCGGGGTTTTCTTCCACGGTCACGGCTTTACCGGTCATGGTGTGAGGGGGCGCATAGACTTCGGCGGGGCCGACTTCTTTACCCATTTTCTTCATGCTGTATGCCATGATTAGCCTCGCTTCTGGTTGTTGGCGCGGGCCATATTGCGGCCAACGGCGCGCATAACTTGGCCAGTTACGCCTGCGGATTTTTTACCGCCCGTATCAATGCCAACAGCGGGGCCGCTATTGGGGAACACTTTAACGTCAGTCTTGCCTTTTTTGGCGATGCCGTCTGCTGCTTTTGTGAATGCCATGATTTACTCCTAGGAAACCGCTACGGTAACTATACCAACACTCGTCGTTCCTACCAAGTTATTTGGAGTAAGAACGGCATCAAAATTTGATGAGCCCCCAACTGGTGCCCAGCCCCATTGTATATCTCGTGAGCCTCCGGTAGGAAACCCACCTACGTTTACCCCTGCCTCTACGTACGTGGAGTCCCTGCGAGGCTCCCGAACAGCTTGTGGGTCGTCCACCGGAAACATGCCCAACTGCAACTGCGGCTGGTCAGGGTCCCAACAATCCCGGCAGACCAAGAGATTGTACGTCTTAGTCTTCTTGACTTCTTTGCGTAGCTGAGTGAGCTTGTACCGTTGTCCGCAACGGTCGCATTCCGCAATGCTGTTTTTACCGGACGCGAACCGGTTACCCATTTAGGTACCCCCGCCAATGAACATTTGTCTTGGGACGAATCGGATCGCAGCTTTCTCGCGGTCTTCTCCAGCAGCCAACTCAAAGGACTCGTCGTACACAGCTTTAAGCATGGGTATCCGTTGTTCAGCTTCCGGTAATTTTAACGCGATGTGATATGCCAAGCCGGCGGTCAACGCTGGCAGGAAGCGGAAGTTCACGTCAGCAGTATTCACACCGGTACCCGCATCGTCAATACGGCGCAGACGCCAGTATCTAAACACGTAGTAAGGGCTGCCTGTGGTTCCTTGGTCTGGAACTGGCCAAACTGTAATCCTAGGGTTATCCCTAAGACGCTCAATCCAAACTTGAATGGGGCGTGCTTGCTGCAGCTTGTTGGGGATCGTGGCGTATGTAGACACGCTAATACGTGTGATGGTCAAGTCAGACTGGGTAGACACGTTGCCTGCCCCCGTGCGAATAACATGTTCAAGCAAGTCAATGGTATCTGCCGGCAGGTCGTAGGTAGACTGGCCTTGAATGAGGTTGATGTATCCCTCTTCAATGGTCCACATGTTGATACCTTTGTTCTGCCACTCAATCGTCATGAGGTTGAACGACCGACGCGCCGTGCGCAAGTCATAGCCCGACCGCATTTCCCGGCCCGCCCGCTCAAAAGCCTCTTCAGCGATTTCCGTAAAATCGAGGTTAAATGCGGTTGTGCCGGAAACAGTCATTTTTTCAAGCCTTTGAGGGTCTCAGCTAGTCGAGCGCGTTGACCCATTTTACCGGGCTTCTTCGCCGCAGCGGCAAGTTTTTTAGCGGGGATAGGCTTGTCACCTTTAACGCCAAGGGAAGCGCGTAAAGCGCCGGGTTTTTTGATTGCGCCTGCAATCCAATTTTTAGTAGCCATTATCTGAACCTCGCTGTCTTTTTTGCAACCGTTTTTGGTTGCGCTACAAACTGTTTACCCGCTGCCTTGCCTGCACGTTTGGCACGGGTTGTGGCGGCATACTCTGCTGAGCTAAGGCTTTTAATGGCAGCTTCAGGGAGATAGCGCTCCCCCGTCTTTGACGACGGCTTGCCAGACTTAGTACGCCACTTCTGGTCGCCCCAATCTTTAAGGGATTGCTGTGGTGCTTTAAGTGCCATCGCCATAACTCCCAAAAGCATCAAGGTATTCTAGGGCATTCCTTAACACAGTAGGGCTATCTTTAAACATCCCCAACGCACGATTGCACTGTTTGCAAAGTACGCCCCGAAATTCTCCGGTTTCGTGGTTGTGGTCAATAGCGCTTTCTATCAACGCTACTTCTACTTTGCAAATGGCACAGCACCCTTCTTGGCGCTCGTACCGTTCTACAAGTTGTTCTGGGGTAATTCCCCGGCGGGAACAACGCTTAGCCAAAGTCCACGGGTCTCTTTCACGATACTCAGCCACTCGGTGCTGGTTAAGTTCTGCCCAGTCCTTATGTCTTTTGTAAAGACAAGTATTGCAATGACTTTTGTACAGATGCGCCATTTGCCCACCACGACTACGAAACGCGGATAACTGCTTTGTCTCACCACAATCTGTACAAGTCTTTGTAGCCTCAGTCACGATAGCCCCCACCTGCGGCCTTATATTTTTTTGCTACTAATTGGCTTTTTCTCGCGCTCCATTTTCCAGAACCAGTACCCTGTGTTGCCGCAGCTTTAACTTGGCTCACAATACGTTTGCGCAGGCTAGGTTTGGTGTAGTTTCCAGCGGCATTTACATGCCCGCCTTCAGCGTACTGGGTGAAGTCAGTGTCGTCGCGGCGAGCGGTCTTTTTACCGCTAGGCATTTTGGATGGGGAGATGTCTCCCATGCCGCGACTAACCCTCATTTGCGACCCTTGGTCATACCGCCACCGCAGAACTGCTGAGCACGGGTTTTGCCGCGTTGAGCAATACCATCAGCCGAACGGGTGAAGCCACCTACAGAGCCGCCAGAAGCATAGCCTTTGACTTTGCCACCGCGTTTCATGCCCAAGGTCCACTCGTCACCGCCAAGATTTTTACGCATAGCCTCTGCGCCAGCAGAACCGGGCTTAACACCGGAGCGGCGAGCGTTTTCAGACAGCATTTCGGAGTTACGGCCTTCAGCACGGGCAGCGCGTTGCTTAGCCAACGTGCCGGCTTTGTCGTAGCCAATGCGTTTGGTAGGTGCGGGTAATGCTGCTTGAGAGATGGTGCGTAGCCCGCTGCCGCCACCACGGTTAGCGGCTGCTTTAGCTAGTGCTGCAACGCCTTTAATACCAGCGCCACTACCACCGCCGAGAACCTGCTCAGGGTATACACGTTCGATAGCTTGGCTTTCGGGCATCATGGTTTGTTTGCGGTACTTAGAGTCGCCCTTGCCTTCGTTACCGTAGTTCTCGTTGGTACGAGTGTTGCCGGCCATTGAAGGGCGCTTAGAGCGGTCATCAGTAGCAGCTTTACGGACGGGTGCAGGGGTAGCTACCGGAGTACGACTTACTGGGCGGCTGGGCATTGAGCGGCCAGAAGTCTGCGTTTGGTCGGGGCCGTCAGCGGTAGCGCCTTCATCCATTGCGCGACGGCGGGGCAAGTCAGCGTTCAAAGCCGCTTCATTTGATGCTTCGTCTTCAGTCTGGTCGGGGATGCCGACCATGGAGCCCTCTTCGCCGTCATAGCGTTTGACTTTGTGTTTAGCCATTAGCACTTCCCGCCTTTCTTCATTGCAATTTGGGTTGCTTTGGTTTTGCCTTTGGTAGCAATACCGTTGGCAGAAGAACGGAACGCGCCCCCTGCAGCCAACTTTAAGGAGGTGCCCTTGCCGCCTTTGTGCTCTTGCATATCGTGCTGTTTGAAGGCCTTTTTAATCATGGCCTTGTCTTGGGCCATGTCGGTCGAGCCGCCCTCGGCCATCTTAGCCATGCCGCCTTTTTTCATGCCCATCATCTGCTTTTTGTCTAGTGCCATGTCAGCTTTAGAACCCTCTTTCATGCCCTTTTTCTCCATGTCTTTACCAGACTTCTCAAACTTAGCGAATGGGTTTATACCTTTAGTAGCCATACTTCCACCTTTTGAAAATTTACGGCCCTTGTCGGCTTTGTCGAAGTCTTGGCCCACGGACTGTGGGACGCCTACTTTTTTGGCAAACGCAGGGCTATGCGCGATTGCCGCCATGAAATCATGTTGTTTTTTAGAGCTACTCGGCATCTGGTTTCTTTCGAATCAGCTCTGAAAACGGTTTGCCAGTCACCATCTCTGCGATACGCATCAAAGCAAGCACTGCTCCGATAAGGCCAAACACCGGCGAAATGAACTCAAGAAACGCACCAATTGCTGCTATAGGAGCAAAGATGTCGATAGCGTTTTTAAGGGTGTCGTGATGTTCAGTCATATCAACATTTCCATCGTGCTAAAGATGCGGCCTTGCGTGTAGGCTTGCCGTTTTCGTCTTTCATCGGACCCGGCATACCGGACATCCGCGCACAGAACGACTTCTTGCGAGGGCCACCTTGGGGCTGTGGAGCCTTGAGATTAGACCCTGTAGCTGCGTTGTACTTGGCGCGGCCTTTGGCAGTCAGCCCAGCCCCTTTAGAGGCCGGGAGTTTTTCACCGCGACCCACTGCGAGGGATGGGGTTTTCTTAGCCATAAAACACCGTAATTCCTGTTACAGAACCGACGCTAAGTGTGAGGTACAGCCCCGTAGAAGCCAAGATACCTTCGCCGGGAACAAATACACTAAACGTATTGGGCGTTCCAAGGCTTGCTATGTCCATTGTGTACAGAATGGCCCCCGTAGAACTTCCATCTCTTATCTCAAAAGTTGCAGCCGTGCTTGCTTTTGGGCTAATAACAATACCTTTGAGGCGTGTACGCCCAGCGTAATAAGACCCTGCCGCACTTAAATGAGCACTCTTAACATCAGTTTGTTGCATAACTAATCTCCTGTAAAACAGGGGCCGAAGCCCCTGAGACTAATTACTGCTGGCCAACGGGTTGTGAGCTGTTGCCGCTAGAGTCTTTGACCGCGTACTGCACAGTTATTTGAGCTGCGCCCCCGCTAGCAGTTCCTGCGCAAGCGTAGATAACTTGAAGGATTAAGTCAACTGTACCGACGTTCAGAAGGGTGGCCATGTTGGTACCAGACAGCGTGGTAGTTGCGCGTCCAACTGCCAAGGGGGTAGTGGTAGCGCCACCGACGGTAGCCAAAGTAGTGCCGCCCGCCGTTTGAATGGTGATGGTATTACCAGTTGAGCCGGCAAAAGCAGTGGTGATATCGCAGAAGATATTGGTAATCTGTGCGCCAGCAGGAATGACTGCGAAAGTGGTAGCAGTTGTAGTACTGACCGTCATCGTACCCGTCTGAGTAACTTGGGTAGTACCTGTGTTCTGGATTGTGCCGGCAGTGGTGCCGGTGGTGTTTTTAACGGTGCCGAGCAGCCAAGGGCCGAGGTGAGTTGCGAATCCCATGATATGTGTTCCTTACATACAAGCTAAGTGCGTCAATCGGTATGTCGTCTGCTGGGGCAGTTTGGCGCACTGGAAGTCCCAGATGCACACAATATACACTAAATTTTGATAGAGTCAAGGGCATGCCCTACAAAGACCCCGCTGTTAGAAAAGCCAAGCACAAAGAGTATTCGGCTGAGCACTACAAGGCTAATAAAGCGAAAGTGCGGGAGTCAGCAAAAACAACTCGGCGTGAAGGTAGGGCGTTATGGTCGGAGTTTAAAGCAGGGTTAAACTGTTCCGTTTGCGGTTTTGCACACCCCGCTGCTATTGACTTTCATCACCCACCGGGCACAAAAAAATACGGGGTAAATAATTTAATTAAAGATGGCCGGTATGCCCTAGCGTATAAAGAGGCAGCCAAGTGCATCATCCTCTGTGCTAACTGCCATCGCATCCATCACTACAATGAAAAAGGGGACCGCTAAGGCCCCCCGTGTTGGGTACGATTATACCCAAATTAGGTTGCTTCGGCTTCTTCTTCGTCTTCAACCAGCAGCCACTCGCCGGTCTCTTCGTTCAGCCAGTACCAAGCTTCGTACTCTTCGTCGTACCAGCAAAAGCACTCAGCGTCTTCATCGTAGGTGTACTCTTCGCCTTCAGCAAAGTAGTGGTCGATGTCTTCGGGGATTTCGATATCGTCTTCAATTTCAACAACTTTGCCATCGCCAAAAGCAGCTACAGCTTGCAAGAACTGCAGAATGGACTCGGTGGAATACTCAAAAAAACTGCCTTCTGGCAGCTCAACAGCTACAGTAAAAAACATGGTGTTCTCCAAAAACTAGGCGCAGCGACCTTGCTGCAAAGACATCCTACACGGTTTTTGTGACTTAGTTTATGACGAGGTTTGTTGTGTAAATACAACAAAAAAGGGCTCCCGAAGGAGCCCTTTCTCAAAGCCCGAGGGCTTAGGCCGAACCGGGCGATCCGAAGATGCCCAGAGGGTCAGACACGCCGAACGAGTAACGCTCGCGAGCCTTGTAACGGACGTTACCAGTATCGAAGTCGCCGTCCATGTTGTTAACCAACGGGGTACGAACAAAATGCTTCAAACCGTTAGGCACGTCGGTAGTCAAGTACCAGCCGTTGGTGTCGGTCAAGAAGTGGTTAACGCAGTAACCTTCAGGAATCGAACCATTGTTCTTCAACGCGTTGATGTCGTTGTCGGTGGTACCAACGCGCAGTTCTGTTTCCAGCAGGCGGGTAGCGACGAACATCAAAGCCGGAGGAATAACCAACTTCTTGGGACGAGCAGCAATCAGCAGACCACGCTCATCAGTCCAAGCGGCGATTTGAATAACTGCGTTTTCCAACGAAGTTTCGTTCAAGTCAGCAGCGGTAGCTGGGCGGTTGCTGTTGACACCACCAGAGATCAGTGGGTGTGCAGTAGAGAACAGAGGCTGGCCATCACCGTACGTGACGTTGGCGGAGAAGCCGTTGTTCAAAATTGCAGCAGCCTTGACCTGCTTGGTGTATGCCATACCACGGGCCAAAGCCTTGGTGTAGCGGCTGGAGAGGCTGTCGTACAAGTTATCTTCCACAGCTTCCTCAGTGATGGAGAAGCCCATCGCAATGGTTTCGTGGTTGTAACGAGCAGTCCAAGCTTCCTGCGCATTGTCATAAGCAATGGCAGAGCCCTCGTTCTTCACCGGAGCGGCGGAGAAGCCAGACAGCTTGGTTTCCTCTTCAAAGCTACGCTCCGAAGTTTCGGTTTCATAGATTTCCTTGTGCTCTTCGCCGTACTTGGCGTACTCCAGACCGAACAAAGCGTTCAGACCGGGGAGCAGTTCTTTCAATAGTTGTGCGCGTGAAATAGCCATGATTTAACTCCTTAGACTGCGGCAGCAGCGTAGTACTCTTGCAAGCCGAAGTTCAGTTTGACCAAAACTTCAGGATACTGAGTAAACACGAGCGTGGCGCTCGAACCAATCGTTTGCTGGGGTGCAGCGTTCAACACAACAGAAGTCGTGTTGTTAGCTGTAATAGCCGTAGCAACGAACGAACCGGTTTCCACCAGCGAACCGTTAGGGGCCAACCAAGCGACGTCAGTACCCACAGGGATAGCAAACGGTACGTTAGCGGTAACCGTAATAGTAGCGGTAGAGATGCTGCTATACACAGCGGTACCCAGAGCAGCGGCGGTATCAGGAACGATACCAACGATGCGGACGGGGTATGCGGCGTTAGCGCCAACCGAAGCTTGACTCTGAACTGCCACGGCAGAATTACCAGTAGCAGTGCTGCCAGTATTCTGTACCAAAGGAGCGTTTTGGCCAACCATTGCATAGCTTGCGCTAGTAACGGTAGTGCCGCCAGAAGCGCACACAACAGCTTTGAACACTGTGTCAGGATCATCGCAGATTACAGCTTGAATATCACCAGCCGCAGTGCTTGCGGGGTAGTATTGGCTGAAAGTCAGCTGCTTAGTCAACGGGTTCGTGTATTGGCAACCCAAGAAAATACCAACCACAGCTTGGCTGTTGAAGGTAGTAGTGCCGGTGAAAGGCACAACAAAGCCACGCGCAATAGCCACGACATCGCCATAGAACATGGCGGTAGAGTAGTTATACGAAATGGGTACAAGGCGGGTAGAACCCGCAAATACTTGACCGCCGATCAAGTTGACCGGCTTTAGGCCGTAGGGGGCCGAGACCGTAGGATATGCCATTTAAGACTCCAAAAAAGTTAAATACCTCTACCGAAAGTAACCTTTGTAGACCGCTCTTTGAACAGCGGCATACGTGGGTCGTTTTCTCGCATGTACGTATTGTCCACGCCGGCCATTTCGGCTTCCGTTTTTTGACGGAAATACGCGTCACGGTCCTGCATAAACTCTACGGGGGCTTTGCATAACATCAGGCCACCAATCAAAATGCTGTCTGGAAAGTTGGCATGGCCACCTCCAAAAACCTGCACTTCAGGATGGTCAGACGCCTTTACAGGTTCCCAACCTTCGCCAAACTGTCCAGAAATGTTAGTCGCGTCATCCTTGTTAAGCATGCTCACCCGAACCCAACGAAACGCATACCCCGGCTCTGGATTAGGGTCGGGTAGAAGTCGGCGCGGAGCCCATTTAACTGGACGTTGGTGGGCCACGCGGGATTCAGATTCACGGCTTTTACGAATTATCTCGGTCATAATCATTTCCTCATTTGTTCAGCTACTACTTGCTTAGCATAAAGCTCCAACGGAACTCCAAGGCGCTTAGCAAGGTCCACCTGCGATTTAGTAAGTACGACTTTTTTGGGCGCAGTACTACGAGTGGCTGGTGCAACCACATTCGATTTGGTCCGTTGAGTTGGCGCATCAACGGGATCAGCAGGCTCGAACTCGTCTGCAAATCTTTGCCGCATTTCGGCGTCAATACGTTCGTAGTATTTGACGCTTCCAGCAGTATATCCTTCCGCCACAACATCGTCATGGAGTCCTACGGCATATGCCGTCATACCCTTTTTAGAACCGAACCATGGATTACGCTCTGTCCAGTCCTTCAGTTGGGGGTCCATATCCAGCTGTTGAGGCTGTTGGGTAGTTTGTACACTATCTTCAGTAATTTGTACAGGGGTAGGGCGAAAATTAGCAACCCGGTCCGATTTAAGGCGAGCTGCGGTCATTTCCTCCTGTGCCGAAACCAGAGCGTCTGGGTCACCCGCTTCGTACGCATTTTTAAACTTGGCGCGGGCTTTTTCCATTTCATTGGCGGCTACCTGCTTAGCCTGTTCCATCAAAGCCGTCTGGCCTTCATGCAGCGAGCCTTTGAGCTTTTTATTTTCCTCAACTACTTGCTTAGCTAAGCGTACGGCCTCTTCGCGTTCGCGCTGGGCAGCTTCTTTAGCTCGGCGTTCCTCATGGTAGCCCTTGGAAAAGTGCTTGATGCGGCTCTGTACGCTTTCGTCGTACTTGGACAGCTCCTCGTCTGTAACGTCTTTAGGCGGCTCGGCCATAGGTTTACGATTACGGTCCGCCGGTGGGGTATCGTCCACAATTTCAATTTCGTCAGCGGGGGCCACAATGCGACCGCCGGCCCGGGGGTTTTCTAACTCGACTGTAGTTTCGTCAGGAAACTCAAAGGTAGTTTGTTCTGTTGCCATATACCCTCCTTAGTATGGGCGTTTGATGCCGCGAGGGTCTTGCACAACCGCTTCAACAGATTCATCATAGATAAGACGCCATTCAGTACCATGAATTAGCATGCGGGTTCCGCTATTGGGGCGAGTAATAATAAAATCACCTACCTTGCAACTCGGACCGCTGGGAAACTTGTCCTTGGGGAACGCGTCGGGTCCTATCTTGGCCACAAACAACACGGGAGACAAAATCTCTTCGTGGTGCATCATGGTCGCGGTTTTTACGAGGGAGCTACCCTCAATAGTCTCGTCTGCCTTGGGCAACATACACAAGATGTGGAATGTCGCTGGGTCCGGCACTTGCCGCGCTTTCTCCTCAGGGGTAGTATTTAATACCCCCGACAAGTCAACGGCTTGAACATCAAAGTCAGTCATGGTTAGCTTTCAAAGTACGCACGAGGTCACCTATTTCCATCTGTGCGGTCAGGAGACCTCGGATAACTCCGCACAGTTCCCGGTAAGCAGGGAAGTCGGTGACTCCCCCCTCTGCCAAAGATTCAGCTAATTCAGTTCGACGTTTGGCGAGCAGCTCGCTCAGGTGCTCAAGGACCGCAATTTCATTCATTTAGGTTCTTTCTTTTCAGGTTTAACTTTAGGCTGTGCAGCGGCAGCGGCTTCGGCGGCTGTGTGCAACTTGTGCAGGTGGGCCTGATCGGCATGCTTGAGCTTCTGCATGTGCACTGCACCGCCGTGGGCCATGGCCTGTGCAGCCTGCTGCTGTTTCATCTGCTGGGCTTGTTGAGCCTGCTGCATCTCCATAGCGTGACGCTGGGCCTGCTGCTGCATTTCCTGCTGGTGCCGGGCCATGATGATCTCTGGGGACTCGCCGGAGCTCTGCTGCTCCTTGAGACGCAGCTCCCACTCTTTCATAGCCAAGTCACCGTCGACCTTCTTAGCCTTAGTGGCCTCGGCCTGACGTTTAATCTCAAGCTCAGCCTGCTGCATCTGAACCAGCGGGTCTTGCGCGGCTTGTTGTGCCTGAGCCTGCTGAGCCTGACCCTTGCTCTGCTGCAGCACCTGCTGGGCCGCTTGAGCCACCATGCGTGACAACTGCACTTCGAGCTCCTCGGGCATATCTTCGTCCGGTGCGGGCATTGGTACACCAAGCTGGGCTTCGACTTTGGCGCGGTATGCGTAGGCCAAGTGTTCCGAGATATGCGCCTGAATCTCGGCCATCATTTTCTGGGCTTGCGGGTTCTGGCCAATCTGCTGCATCAGCATGGGGTCCTGCATCATGGCAGTGTGTACCGCAATGTGTGCATCGTGGTCTTGGTAAATAAACGCCTTGGTCGGCTTGCCGTTGAGGAACGCCATGTTCTCGGACACAGGGTCGCGGGGCTTCATGTCGTCTTCGATCGGCACCAGCTTGTCAGCGTTCTTGATACCCAGCACCTCAATCATCTGGCGGTGCAGCTGCGGCAGGTCATAAATCTGGGGCGCACCTTGGGACAGCTGAATCACAGCTTGGTACTGCATGATTCGTTGAGCCATCGTCGCACTGTTGGGGTCCGACACAGGGATGACCGAGCACAGGTCATAGTCGCCACGCTTGGCTTTACGATCGCCCGACGACGGGTCGAAGCTGTACTCTTCCGGCGTATAGTCGCGGATGATGTCGCGCAGCAGCTGGAACTCCTGCTTCATGGAGAAGTGCACCCGGGCCTGAACCGCGCTCATGGTTTTGAGCTGGCGCTCAAGCAGTGCAAGGGTGGTACCCACCGGAGCATTCGCACCCATGTCACTCACGTTCATGTCGGCAATCGAGCCCAGACGGCGACCTTCATCGGTGATCTGGTTCAACAGGGCCAGCAGAACTTGGCTTGGCTCCTTATAAGGAAGCGGCATAATGTTGTCGCGCAGAGCCCCACTGGCGATATCCACGTCACGGAATTCACCCGGTGCAATAGGTGTATCGTCACCCTTTACACGCAGACCACGAGTCTTCATACCACCGGGCAAATTCGACAGGGTTCCTGCGTCTACCAATTGGCGAATCAGGGAAGTGCCGGCGCGGGCGTAGCCGCCAATCAAGTTAATCAGGCCAAGGCCGTAGGCACCGAATCCGGGGATGTACGTGTACTGTACAAAGTGCTGGCGCTTAAGGCGCTGCTTGTCGTCCGGGTTCCAGTTACGGCGGATAGCCAAAACCTCGGTGGTAGCCCGGTCGATCGTAATTACGTAAGGCAGTGCGATGCCGTCCTCGTCCTCGTACCCGGGCAGGTCGTAATCAACGTGCACCTCAAGAATCTGGTAGCGCTCGTCGTCGGTAACAGAGTAACCTTGGTCCTTGGCCTTTTGCTTCTCAATGTCCGTGTGGATAACGCTTGGCTCGCCGAGGTCCACGTCTAGATAGAAACCCGCAGCCATAAGTTTGGCTAGCTCATTCTTGGTCTTACGCATAACATGCGTGACCCGCTCCGAGGTGCGCACACTAGACGCGCCATAAGGAATAATCAAGTCCTCTGCAGGGACAAACATCGCAGTCTGCCGGCCCAAGCCCGGGTCAAAGTAGACCTTCTTGAACGCCGACCCCGCCAAGCCGAGGTTGTACAGCAGGCGCTCATGCTCAGGCCGGTACTCGGTCATCACCTCAGTCAACTGGTAGTTCATGTCATCACGGACACGCTCACCAGCCTCTTCCTTCATCTTGTCAATCGCGCCTACAATCTCGGTCTTGACCGGACCCTGCGCGGGGAAGGTCTCAATAATCGTCTCGCTCTGGAACCTAACAGCCGCCTCGGTCAGCACCGTGCTGAACACCCCGCAGGCACCGGTCCACGGCTCAGTACGCTCCTCGTACTTCATGCCCAGCACTTCAAGGCCCTTGACGTAGGCTTCTACCCAGTCTTTGCGTGACGTGATGTCCGCGTCGATCAGCTCCATCAGGTCGCTAGCTACCGTCTGTAGGTCGCCTTGGTCCATCTCTTCGGCCAAGTTGGCAGCAAAATCGTCGCCAACCGCAGCGGAGTCCGGGGTCAGCGTAATCTCCATAGACCCGTCCGACAGGGTTACCGCGTCAGGGTTGTCAATCTCGATCTCCAAGTCTGGGGCATCGGGGAGGTCGGAGTCCTGCAGCCCTAGGGGCGCGGGTGAGATGGAGGGGAACATGTTACTTGTTGCCATACTATTTCCTTTTGAGCGTAGCTCGATTTGTGTCTGGGTTGTACGTGTACGCGCTAGCCTTCTTACCTGAAAGCTTGGACGCACGATCTTTGGCTCGTTCTTCAGCGGTCATGGAGTTACGCGCAAGTCCCGCAGGGGTCAGCTTTTCTGACCCAGCTTCCATCTGCCCACGGCTACGTAGCAACTTTATAGCAGTCTCACGGGAGCCGACCTGCGCAGTTAAGCGGTCGATCAAACTGTTGGCCCCCATAAATTTCTGCGTTGCCATAGGTATCCTTAGTAGTAAGCCTGCCGCCTAGAAGGACGGAACGTCTCATTATCCTCGTGGTCTGTACGTACACGCAACAAACCGCCATTACGGACGCGGGCCAATGCCAGCGTCATGGTGTCAACCTCGTCGTCGTGCTCGCCGCTAGGGAACGCCAAAATCTCTTCAACTGTAGCCGATGCCCATGCAGTTTCAGGAAACCACACATGACCGGACGCAAACAGGTCCGACACCGCATTGAGCCTCGCAATTTTATCCTGCCCCTTGCCCGGGCTAAAGTCCTGCACAAATATACCGGAGCGTCGCATCTCGTCAATCAACGGCTGGCCGCTGGCCTTGGCCTCCACAATTACGCTGTCCGGTTGCCAGTCGTGGTACTGCTCGTGGGCCATAACCTTGAGCTCAGGAAATTCATACTTGCCCTTGATCTTGTTCAACAGAATCACATTAGTGCTGCCGTCCTCGTCGCTGGTGAAGGTACCCCACGTATGGCACACGGAATAGTCAGACCGCTGCTTAGTAGTTAGTGCCGTGTCGAAGGACTGCACAATGAAGTCGATCGGGGGCGGGGTGTCCTTGGTCCACCACTTAATCCACTCACGCTTAATAATTGCAGCTTCGGAGGCGGTCGGGTTCTGCTGGTACTGCGCATACCACTGCCACATAATGTGGTGCATGGACGCCCGGGTCTGCTGCAAAGCCTCCAGTGACCACTGTTCTGGCCAGATGGACTTCTCGTTTTCGGTGTTTTCGTTCAGGATGGCAGGAAATTCAAAGGCTTCGTAGTCGTCGCCCCCCTCGTTCATGGCCGAATCTTTAAGCAGCCGACCAATTAGGTCCCGTTGGTGCCAACGGGTGTGCAAAACGCAGATTTTTCCCTCTGGCATGAGACGAGTACGCAGACCAGCACTGAACCACTCGTAGGTATTGTCCAAAGAGTTGGTATTTCCCGCCTTAATGTCCTGTTCGGACAGCGGGTCGTCGGCAATTATGAGGTGGGCACCCCGTCCGGCCAGCGCACCGCCCACACCAATCGAAAAATACTCGCCGCCCTTGGTGGTATTCCACTGTCCAGCAGCTTTTGCGTCCGCAGCGATGGCAGTTTGGGGAAAAATACGCTTGTATTCTGCCGTATTAATCAAATTTCGCACTTTTCGGGCCATAACCAGTGCCAAATCCGCTGTGTGGGAGGCCACAATGACCTTGTGATCGGGGTGCCTGCCCAAATACCACGCCGGGTAGTAGATAGAAATCATTTGGGACTTGCCCATACGCGGTGCCATACTCACGGCAATCCGGTTTTTGATGTTCTGCTCTACATCCATCAGCAAAGAGCCCAGCCGTTTTAGGTGTGTACCAAACTTGTAGGTCTTGTCTAGGGCCGCAATGAACGCGAGGAAGTCGTTTTGCGCCAGCTGTATGCGCTTGCGCTCCTCTAACTCCTCAAACATAACCAGCAGTTCAGCCGCTTCCGCACGGGGCAGCTTTTTGATGATTCTTTCGACCATCTCGCTGGTTAGTTCTAGGTCCATTAGCCGGTAATCTCCGCCATGTCAAACTCAATATTCGCAGTTTGCTGTGGTTTGCTAACTTCAAATGCTTCGCTCTCCACCACCCGGGTAAGGCGCTCCCGCAGTAACTGTTCCAGCTCTTCCGTGGGCCGATGGCGCATGGTGATTTCAGTCTTGTCCGTAAACAGGCCGACGTCGCTGATCTTGCCCAACATCTCTAAAGACTTCAAACGAATGCGCGGATCGGCATTAGCGCTCTCTAATATGAGCTTATTGGTGATGTACGTACGGAGCTGTGCGGCTGACTTAACTACGAGGTGGTCGTATTCCTGCAGGAGCGCCCCAAGGTGGGTGATGACTTCTGGTTTGGACAGGTCTGAGTCGGACGCTACCTGCCGGCCAGTAAATATGGCCCTTGAAAGTTCCGCGTCTTCGTCTGGGATATCAAACGGGGTGGAGTCGGTGTCATGCAACGAAGACAATGCAGCAGCTACCCGGGCGTCTAAAGATTCAAACGTCGGGCTAAATTCCGCTAGCGGAATGTCGTTGTCAATGGTCAAGGTATACATGGAGGGGGCCGCACTCCTAAGTGATTTTCGCGCATTGTATTATATTTTTTGCAGGGGTGTTTTATTTTTGACGGGGGCCTTTTCTATGTAAAGGGGGGTGGGTCTGTATAGCGAGGTATATTAACTCGTGGGGTGGTGTTGGTGGTTCCATCACTCAGCGTAAGCGAATGGGCGGAGTCCCATAACCCATTTGGGGGGTCGGGGTACGGTGGGTCACGGCGGGCGGCTTTTTGTAACCTTACGTTTAAATCTAAGGGAATTTATGGCATAATTCAGTCATGCCAAGCCATCGTGCTTAGCGGTTCTGCTCTTTAACAATCTCTAGGGGTTCACGGTTCGCATAATGGCGGGCAGACTGACCCCTATTTCTATCCTTTTCTATCCTTTTCTATTGGAGTTTTTATGATTAAGTTTGACATTTCCCCTATTTCTAAAGCAATCAAAGCTGAGGGCGCCATCGTGGTTCGTAACGCTGAGGCACACGCCAAAGCAATCAAAGTCACGAACATGGAATTTCAGAAAATTGTTGACGAATTGACAATTGGATGGGCAACTACCAAAGCGGATAAAAAAGCCTTTTGGGGTAAACCTTCAAGCGAAGTACGAACCGCAATCAAAGTGATTGCGGCCAAGGGCGAAACTTTGGGCGCGTGGCAAAAAGACATGAGCGAGACGCTAGTCCATTGCGTGGGCGTGGCATTTCAAGCGAATATCCCTTTCCATCGCAACCTAAAAGTAACGCACAAAGCAGATGGCACGCTTCGCGAACCTAAGCGCGAATCGGCGGAGGGCGCGGGCACTAGCGGCGCGGTGACCACCACTGACCCGGCGGCGGCGGAAAAGACAGCGCGTAAACTGATTTTGCAGTTGCGCACGTTGGGCAACGATTCAGTAGCAGCAGGCATTGTTGACGTGATGCTGGAATTCAACCCCAAATTCACCGAAACCGAACCCGCGAAAGCGTAACTATACGGGGCGGCGCAAGCCGCCCTTCACAAACCCAGCTTCGGCTGGGTTTGATGATAGTAGTCCGACCGCGCGGGAGTGCGGGCGAGCGAGAGAGTGAGCGCGAGTGTGGGAGAGCGAGGGCACGGGGCGGCGGCGCGGGGGCACGCAGGAGAAGAACTTTCCGTAAGGTTACGCTTTTGGCTTTCCGTAAGGTTACGAATAACCGGCAAGGGAGTCTGTTACGCGTGTTACGCCATGTTACAAGTGCTGCGTAACATATACATAATGTAGGCAATAAAAGCAAATACCTATATAAATCAATAACTTAGATAGATAGATAGATAAGAATTTAGTTTAGTTTTGTTAGTTGTTACGTTGTTACGCTGTTTTCAGGTCACGAATCCCCGTAGCCGAGTTTGGGCATATAGTAATAGTACGTTTATATGATTTACCTATGATTACTATATCTAGAATTGTGGTTTTGGCCGTTTTGGCTCTCCAAACGGCGTAACTTCGTAACATTACGCTTTTTTAGCAACTTTCTCCTCTCAAACTCGTGTTACGCTACCAACGTAACAAGCCCGTTACAGCCGTTACGTCTGTCATAGTGTATACTTACGTTTTCCATACTACATAAGGCACTTACCTATGCAATTCACCCTCGAAATCCCCGAAAACGTGGTCTCTTTGCTTGGAAACGACCCCACACGCACCATACATAAGGCCATCAAGGCATACATAATAGCAAATGGCCAACGTGGCAGACCCATACATAATGCAGAGCGTGACGCCGCCATCGCAGACAAGGCCGTGGCCGGAGTGCGCCACCACATAATAGCTAAAGAGCATGGATTATCTATTGTTCGGGTTAGCCAAATCGTGGCTCAAGGCAAGGCCGATGCCTACGCACGCCAGCACGAGGCGACCAACGCCAAACTCAAGGCCATCCTCAACTTCGAGGACAACCTCTAAATCCGTAACCTTACGAACCCCATGACCACCAAACTCGCCCTCGACCTGCCGGACTCCTTCGCACAAGCCCTTGCAGACAAACACCCATCGGGTGACCTACACGAAGCCGCCGCCCATGCGCTCCAGTCCTACCTCAACCCCGACATCCTGCACGAGCCCCGAGACCAAGCCATACGAACCGCAGTCCTTGCAGGCACCCCGCGCCCCGAGGTAGCCAAGAGGTGGGGACTGTCACTCATCAGGGTGCATCAGATAATGGCCAAGAAAACCCAAATTCCGTAACCATACGCTTTTTCAAAAACACTTGACACGGGGGGTATAGTGTGGTATACTACAACCATCGACTTGGATATCGCTCTAAGTTATGGGTAGCCTTGCATCCTATGCGCCCTACGTTCTTTGATTCCGTAACCTTACGGGGTCGACAATTTATATACACGCTGGGTTAGTTCTAACCAACATCCGTAACCTTACGGAACCCCAGCAAACAGAACCGCCGCTGTAACAATACAGAAGCCGAAAGTCCCAAGACTGCCTCGGTGAATAGGCGTTGGGTAGTCAGTCCCAACACTGTGTGGTGTACCCCCATAGGCAAGAGTCAGCGGGGAGATAGCACAGTGGAATGCGTACGCATAGTGCCTAAATGGGGCATGGAGTTTATGTCGCGCCTCGGGCAGCGACCGCTAAGACAACCAGCGATTACGGACTGACAAGGGTCAGGGTATACGTAATCGAAAAGCCAATATCGCACTCGACAGACATAGCGTCTGGGCTACTGCACTCGACTGAACGAGTGCCTAGCGTATAGGGTATGGGGACAGCCCCTGCCCTATGCGATAGCGCCGCTATCAAATCCGTAACCTTACAGAAAGAATTAACCATGAACACGTTTAACCCACTCGACGACTTCCCCACCTGCGACCTCGTGCACGAGCTGCTCGAACGCATCGAACAAACCAACGGGCTGGACTTCACCAGCTTCGAGACCATCCTGCAACTGCGCCATGTCCTGAGCGACTACATCAGCGAGAATATCTTCGAGGAGTTCTTGGGCGACCGCAACCAGCGGTACAAGCAGGCCGTCACCAACTACGACGTGCAATCCCTTCGCTAACTAACCCGTAACCTTACAGAAAGAACTTATGGACACGTTAACAACCGACGATGGAAACTACCACATCAAAATCTTCGGCAATGGCTGGGCGTACAGCGTCACCTGCCAGCGCACAGGGCGCAACTTCTTTGTGCAAGACGACGATGCCGCGCAACTGCAAACCTACTCGAACAACTTCGCCAACACCGTTACGTTGGGTGACTACATGGACGCACTAGGAGAGACCTTATGAAAACGTTAACCCTGACAACTGCCCAACTGCACCTGCTCATCGACGTGCTGGACTACGTACTGGACGCTGAGCGCGTCAACTACGAGGAGTGGTGCGACATGGGCAACGACCCGACCGCCCACATTTGGTATCACGCCGCCGAGGCGGCTAGCGTGTTG
>Ga0209829_10001257_pt1 | contig 21096 bp, 20 predicted proteins | sample C_140205_EF_Meta_FD_187311 | JGI IMG/M metagenome (GOLD analysis project Ga0209829, IMG submission 187311) | Freshwater microbial communities from Lake Croche, Canada to study carbon cycling - C_140205_EF_MetaG (SPAdes) (version 2) | ecosystem: Environmental > Aquatic > Freshwater > Lake...
TACTGATCTATCGCAAAATAAAAAAGGCCCTGACAGGGCCTTTTTTAATCTTGATTGGGAAATATTTTCACTCGCACACGACCTTTGAGCTTTAAAGATTGATTCACATTGTCGGCTTCCATGGCATCCGCTTTGAAGGTATCTTTTCCGTGAGAAATATAGACAGGCACATGCGTAATGACTTTGTCTGTGCGGGAAAAAAAATGTAAAAAATCACTGTCGATTTGCTGGTCATTTTCGTTAGAAGATATGCTTTCTTGAATCACCTGCGCTTTGCCTATTAATTGCACCTCCGAGCCATCTTCATTTGTCAGACCCTGGAGAGCTTTGGCTTTGGTGATTTTTTTTTCTGAATAAATCATTACCTCGGGGCTTTTTACCCATGTATTTTGTGTATCTTGAAAATGTTCTGCATGCGCGCCTTTGAGGGCGGAGCGGATCTGACCATTGATGTCGTAGCTCTTTAATATAAAGTTGGTGAACTCATAATCAGCTATGTGCGACACAGGTGCTGGCAGGGATTTTTCCTCTGGCTGTGTGGCATTGCGAACCAACCAAATAGACAATAACAAAAGCATGCTCAACATAAACAACGGCATATAAGCCAATGCCAAATCCCACGCTTGATACAAACGTCTTGACAGTGTTGGCTTTGCCAAAGGAAGAGGAAGCGGTAATTTATTCATACCAGCCATTTATTCAATAAGGCTTGGTAATGACCCGTTGCATGCAATAAGCTGTCACACGCCTCCCTGACCGCGCCATTGCCTGCAGGGGCTGCGCAAACATGATGGACCCGTTTTAAAACTTCAACATGTGATTGCGCCGGTGCAAAAGAAATGGCCGCAGGCATCAGCATCGGTAAATCAGGCCAATCATCGCCCATGGCTGCTACTTGCGACCAATTTAAATGCAACTTGTTTAAACAGTCTTGGGCCGCTTGGTACTTGTCATCTACCCCAAAACAAGCAAGCGTGATACCCAACTCTGTCAGTCGTTGGCGCAAGGCCGCACTGTCTCGTCCAGTGATGACAACGGGTTCAATGTCGGCCATTTTCAGAAGTTTCAGCCCATGCCCATCCAAGGTATGAAATCGCTTGAGTATTTCGCCTTTTTCACCGACATACAAGCCGCCGTCAGTCATCACGCCGTCGACATCCAACAAGAAGGCTTTGACGTTTTTGGCTTTGTCCACAAACTGATTGGTGTCAATGGCCATGGCTTTCATGGTCAGATCACTTTAGCTCGCATCAAATCATTGCTATTGACTACGCCGCACAATTGGTTTTGTTCATTAACCACCAATACGCTGGTGATACGTTTTTGCTCCATCAATTCGGCCGCCTCTACGGCTAAAGCAAGGTCACGCAATGTCGTTGGATTCGGATGCATCACCTGCGCCGCGGTTAAATCACGTAAATCAATTCCTTTTTCAACCAATCGACGCAAATCGCCGTCTGTGAATATGCCCAGTACATGTTGATTGGCATCCACAATCGCGGTGGCTCCTAAACCCTTTTGTGACATTTCACGCATCAACTCCGTCAAACCTGCCGTCAAGCTAACTGCAGGTATGTCCTCGCCAGTGCGCATCACATCTCCAAGATGGGTCAACAATCTTCTTCCCAAACTGCCGCCTGGGTGTGAACGGGCAAAATCATCCTGCTTAAAACCTCTGGCGTCCAATACGGCGACGGCCAATGCATCACCTAGCGCCAGTTGGGCGGTGGTACTGGCGGTAGGTGCCAAATTCATGGGACAGGCTTCTTTCTCGACACTGCTATCTATGACCCAAGTTGCATATTGCGCCAATGTTGAATGCACGTTCCCTGTGATGGCCAGTAACTTGACCCCTTGGCGTTTGATTTGTGGAAGTATGGCGGACAGTTCTTCACTCTCACCGCTATTGGATAGCGCGATCACCAAATCATCGCGCGTGACCATGCCTAAATCACCATGGCTTGCCTCTGCTGGATGTACAAAGAATGCAGGTGTGCCAGTAGACGCCAAAGTAGCAGCAATCTTTCGGCCTATGTGGCCGCTTTTGCCCATGCCCATGACAACCACACGACCTTTGACTGAAAGTAAAGCCTGAACTGAATCTATAAATGATTGTCCTAAGTGCGCCTGAGCCCGCAATATTGCTTGCGCTTCAATCGTCAAGGTCTGTTTTGCCAAACCTAGAATATGTGCATATTGCCCAGGAGCATCGCTATTTGTCATTTGCCTATTATGCTTTTTCTAAAACCTTGTGTTTATGCTATTTGCCTATACAAAATCGACTGAAAATTTCTCCCAATAAATCATCTGCACTCAAAGCGCCGGTAATCATAGACAACTCCCCTTGTGCCAATCTGCATTCTTCTGCAATCAGATCCAATGGGGGTGCATGGGTTTGAAGATCGCTTTGCGCCTGCGACAAATGCTGGTTTACATTTTGTAGAGCCTGCGTATGTCTGCTGCGCGCCGTGAAAACACCTTCCATCATGGCGCTATTGCCACCCATTTTTTTCAAAATTTGTGAACGCAAATGGTCTATGCCTTGACCTGTTTTGGCAGAGATATTGATATCTTCGCTCTTTAATTGCTCTTCTTGGCGAAGCACATCGGATTTATTATTGACACGCAAAACAAGCGTATGAGAAGAAATATGCTGGCTTATTTTTATATCTAATTCTGATTGTTTAGATATATATTCTTGATCTTGTGTACGACTTAAATCATTTAACAACAACACAATATCTGCATCAGAAATATGTGCCCAAGCACGCTGCATTCCCAATTGTTCCACTTCATCCACTTTGACTTCATCGCGCAGGCCTGCAGTGTCAAGCAAATGCAATGGAACACCCTCAATGTGAATACTTTGCGTCAAAACGTCTCGCGTGGTACCCGGCACATTGGTGACAATAGCGATATCTGCACCAGCCAATGCATTTAACAATGAGCTTTTTCCCGCGTTGGGTTGCCCTGCAATAACTATTTTCAATCCATCGCGTAACAAGCGCCCCTGTTGTGCTTGAAGCAACAGCTTTTCGTTATGTTCAATGATGGCGTGCAGTTGTTGTCTAACTTGCAGCTGTTCTATAAAGTCAATATCCTCCTCTGGAAAGTCCAAACACGCTTCGATTTGCATGCGTAAATGTGTCAACTTGTTTTGCAGGTGCTGTATGTGTTTAGAAAACTCACCTTCCAGCGATCGATTCGCGCTTCTGACAGCCGCTTGTGTGTTCGCATCAATCAAATCAGCCACGGCTTCAGCTTGAGTTAAGTCGATTTTTTGATTAAGAAATGCGCGTTGTGTGAACTCTCCGGGCTGTGCTCTGCGCAATTGCGCAAGAAGCGGTTTGCTGTTTTGTTGTTGAGTTTGAGCAAGCGCTAAACAATGCTGAACCAACATATGTAGAACCATGGCGCCACCGTGGCCTTGCAACTCCAACACATCTTCACCTGTATAGCTATTCGGGCCGGGGAAGTAGACAGCAAGAACTTGATCAATCACTTGATGATCTAAGTCTTTGATAGAGGTCAAATGGGTTGTCCTGGGCTGGAGTTTTCTACCCGTCAACTGCTCGGCAAAAGCATCCAAGTTTTTTCCGCTCAAACGCACCACACCAACTGCGCCGCGCCCTGGCGGCGTAGCAATCGCAATGATGGGGTCATCGCGTTGTGACAACATTTTCTTGGAAGGTGTATGTGTGAACGGTGTCTTATTTATTGACGCCGAGTTGTTTGTTGATCATCCATTGCTGTGCAATAGACAAAATATTATTAGATAACCAATACAGCACCAAGCCCGCAGGAAAGAAGAAAAACATGACACTGAATGCAAGTGGCATGAACCACATCATTTTTGCCTGTATGGGATCTGGCGGTGTCGGGTTCAACCAAGTTTGAAACATGGATGTGGCGGTCATCAACAATGGCAGGATAAACCATGGGTCCGGTGCAGCCAAATCGTGTATCCAACCTATCCAGGCCGCATTTCGCATTTCTACAGAGGATAAAAGCACCCAATACAAGGCGATAAAAAACGGTATCTGAACAGCAATCGGCAAACAGCCGCCCAGTGGATTGACTTTTTCTTCCCGGTATATTTTCATCATCTCCATTTGCATTTGCTGAGGGTTGTCTTTCAATCGCTCACGCATTTCCATGATTTTCGGGTTGATGGCTTTCATTTTTCCCATGCTTTTATAGGCCTGAGAATTCAGCCAATAAAAAGCTATTTTCAATACAACCACCAATGCAACAATAGACCAACCCCAATTACCGATGACTCTGTAAAGTTCATACAGCAACCAATACAAAGGCTTAGAAAGTATGGTGAGCCAACCATAATCCTTAACCAACTCTAATCCTGGGTAAAGCGCCTCTAGTGTTTTTTCCTCTTGCGGACCTAAAAACAAGCGCGCCGTATGTGACATTTTTTCACCACTCGCGATGCTGGGTAATGCCATCACCATGCCGACAGAGTACAAATTGTTATCAACTTTTCGAGCAAACAAATCACGCGGCTGGCTGTCATCGATTAACCAAGCTGACGCAAAATAATGCTGCACCATAGCCACATAACCTTGTGTACTTTGTTTCTCGAAGTCGGCTTTGTTTTTTTCTATGTCACTGAATTCAATTTTTTGGTATTTTTTCTGTCCGGTGAAAACAGCTGGTCCGGTAAACGTTGAATAAAACGATGACTCGCCTGCTGGTTTGTTGCCATCGCGAACCAACTGCACATACAGTTGTGGGCTGACGGACTGATTGGACGAATTCACTATCTCATGTTTGACTTCAATGGCATAACTGCCTCGTTTCATGGTGAACGTTTTAATCAACTTCAACTGATTGATTGGTTCCGATTCAAATTTGAATTGAATCTCTGTGTCTGTCGCGCTCAATTCTTTTGACCCGCTGAATGTCATGGGGCTTTTATGTGTGGGCCAAAGCGCGCCCGCGTTGCCAATCAACCCCGATTGCGCCAGATAGATTCTGTCCGCGCTGTCATCCATCAACAACACATTGGTGCCGGGATGATGCACATCTTTGTGTTTCAATAATTCTGCTTTCATCAAACTACCGCCTTCGGTACTGAATTGCAGTTTCAAAACATCGGTTTGAATGTCTATGCGTTGCGCTACAAACGCCTTGCTGTCTGTCACTGAAGCACTGGGCGATGAGGCGACTGACGGTGTCACCATTGGTTTTTCTGTATTTGTTGCTGAAGGGCTTTGCGCCGCCGGTGCTGCGCTCGGGGTTGCTGAAGGGAAGAACGTTGGCTTTTTACCGTTGTGAAGTTGCCACTGGTCCCATAACATCACCAAAGAAAAACCGAAAACAACCCACAAAATGGTGCGACGAATATCGTTCATGGCAATGGAGACTCAGAAGAAGTAGAAGAAGAAGAAGTACGGTCGCGAGGCGACCGTAAAGAAAAAATAGTTGATTGCATCGGCACAGGATCGTACCCGCCATCACACCAAGGATGACAACGTGCGATGCGCTTTAAACACAGGTAGCTGCCCGCGCCCGCCCCATGTACCGTCAATGCCTCCATGCTATAGATAGAGCATGTCGGCGTGAATCTGCATGCAGATCCCAGCCATGGACTCAAAAAAAACCGGTAGGACTTGATTGCTGCAATCAATATGCGTTGAATCATGAGGTAATGGCTTTATCAAACAGTTGTTGAAGCTCTTCTCGAACTGCTTTTTTCAAAACAAGAGACGATGCACTTTGAAATACTGCGGGATAAAAAGGTTTTCTCAATCTCACGACACTGTCTTGTGCGGGTTGCGACAACTCGCGTGAATTTGCTTGTGCATAGATTTGCCGTCTGATGGCATTGCGTGTGACAGCTTTTTTAGCCCATCTTTTTGGCACAACAGCTCCAATCCTACTGATTGACGTGGATTGTTTTATGTGTAGCGCAAAGTGAGCAGTTTTCGAAACAATCCCTGCGGCCATGACTTCATCAAAATCTTTTCGCAAGGTAATCTTGATCACACAATTCGCGTTCGTGTGTTGTTTGTTTGAATTCAGACCGCGAGTCGTTTGCGGCCTTTGGCTCTGCGGGCGTTGATGACTGCGCGTCCGCCGCGGGTTTTCATGCGCACCAAAAATCCATGGGTACGGGCTCTGCGTGTTTTAGAGGGTTGGTATGTGCGTTTCATGATAAAAATCTCTGGTTCGAAGGAAAGCCTTGCATTATCTCCGTTTTTACTTGGTTTTTAAAGGAATTTCTTTTTGAATCAGCCAACTTATCAAATAAATTGACAGAAACTGATGAAAATACTTTGTTTCTGTGGATAAATTTTTGATAAAGTAGTGGCTATGTGCCAAACATTGCAATCTATCCACAAGTTACCCGATTTTCTGTACGGTTCATGAGCAGCTCTATCTTGTCTTCCGAAGCCGGCGATGCCGGTCAGGCCTTGTGGCAAAGCTGCATGGATTTGCTGGCACAAGAATTACCCGAGCAACAGTTTAATACCTGGATCAAACCGTTACAAGCCAGCATTTCAGAAGATTTTTCCAAACTGACCATTGTTGTTATCAATCGCTTTAAGCTCGATTGGATCCGCGCTCAATATGCCACACGCATCAGCGTATTGTTAAATCAACTTTATGGTCAGCCCATATCGCTTGATTTTGCTTTGGTTGCCAAAGAGACACCCGCCAAGCTACAGCCAACCCGTACCGCGTTTGAAGCTGAGGATTTTTCTAATCTTCCACCATCTTCCAGTCAAGATTCGCCTTTAAACGGCTTCAAAAACAGACTCAATAGCAGTTTGTGTTTTGACAGTTTGGTTGAAGGCACGGCCAACCGAATGGCGCGGGCCGCCGCCATGCATGTGGCCAATGTACCGGGGCAGCTTTACAACCCGTTATTTATTTATGGCGGCGTCGGGCTTGGTAAAACACATTTGATGCATGCGGTTGGTAATCAATTGCTAGCAAATCGGCCGGACGCCAAGGTTTTATACATACATGCCGAGCAATTCGTGTCTGATGTGGTCAAGGCATATCAGCGCAAAACCTTTGATGAGTTTAAGCATCATTACCACTCGCTGGATCTTTTGTTGATAGATGACGTGCAGTTTTTTGCAAATAAAGATCGAACTCAGGAAGAGTTTTTCAATGCATTTGAGGCATTGCTGGCCAAAAAATCTCATATCGTGATGACCAGTGACACCTACCCCAAAGGCCTTGCCGATATACATGAGCGTTTGGTTTCACGCTTTGACTCCGGTTTAACAGTTGCGATAGAACCGCCAGAACTGGAAATGCGTGTGGCCATCTTAATCAATAAGTCCCGCTCCGAAGGTGCTGAAATGCCTGAAGAAGTTGCATTTTTTGTAGCCAAAAATGTACGGTCAAATGTACGGGAATTAGAAGGCGCGTTGCGTAAAATACTGGCCTATTCAAGGTTCAACCAAAAAGAAGTGTCTATTCAATTGGCAAGGGATGCCTTGCGTGATTTATTGTCTATCCAAAACCGCCAAATTTCTGTGGAAAATATCCAAAAAACAGTTGCTGATTACTACAAAATCAAAGTTGCGGACATGTACTCTAAAAAGCGTCCAGCTTCTATTGCTCGTCCACGCCAAATTGCCATGTACTTGGCCAAAGAACTGACACAAAAAAGTCTGCCTGAAATTGGAGAATTGTTCGGCGGCCGAGACCATACCACTGTGTTGCACGCCGTTCGAAAAATATCTGCAGAGCGACAAACCGTTTCGGAATTGAACCAACAATTGCATGTGCTTGAACAAACCCTCAAAGGTTAACTGATGTTATTTTTGTATTATTTCTTTGTGGATAGTTTTTGCATAACTTCTAGGTTATCCACAGCCTGGGTGTTTTTACAAAAGTTGTTCATGTTTAACAAGCCGTTTGCGTTTGGGTTACAAACAGTGTTTGTACCTGTTCAAGTGGTTGATATAAAAGTAGAAAATAAGCTTGTCCACAGAAACATGGCTTGCTTATCTACTACTGTTATTGATTTATAAAGAATTTAAGAAGAGGATGACATGATTGTCTTGAAAGCTACCCAAGAGCAAATTGTTGCTTCGTTGCAGTCAGTAGCAGGTATTGTGGAGAGACGACACACATTGCCGATACTAGCCAATGTCATGCTGCGCAAAACAGGCGATATCACCCAATTGACGACGAGTGATTTGGAAATTCAAATCCGCACCGAGGCTTCGCTTGGTGGTGACAGCGGAAGTTTCAGCACCACGGTGGGCGCACGCAAGTTAATGGACATATTGCGTTCGATGCCTAGCGATCAAATCGTCAGTATCGAGAGCAACCAAAATAAGTTGTTGCTTAAAAGCGGGAAAAGTCGTTTTTCTTTGCAAACCTTGCCTGCCGAAGATTTTCCATTGGTTCAAGAGTCAGCCAGTTTTGGTCCTGAATTCAGTGTGCCTCAAAAGACCCTTAAAGCTTTGTTGCAACAAGTTTCCTTTTCCATGGCGGTTCATGACATCCGTTATTACCTCAACGGCATTTTGTTTGTTGCCCAAGGCAAGCAATTGAGTTTGGTTGCCACAGATGGTCATCGACTTGCCTTCACTTCAGCCACGCTTGATGTTGATGTACCCAAACAAGAAGTCATTCTGCCGCGCAAAACAGTTCTGGAGTTGCTGCGTTTACTCAGTGACAAAGACGGTGATATCGAAATGCAATTTGCGAGTAACCAGGCGCGTTTCAGATTTGATGGCAAAGAATTTGTGACAAAGTTGGTCGAGGGGAAATTCCCAGATTACAACAGAGTCATACCTAAAAGCCATAAAAACAGCATCACTGTTGGAAAAGCTTCATTGCTCACCATGCTTCAAAGAACCGCTATTTTGACCAGTGACAAGTTCAAAGGTGTTCGGATCAATCTTGATTCAGGCGTTTTGCGAGTCACCTCAAGCAATGCCGAGCAAGAAGAAGCGATAGATGAAATCGAAGTGGATTACAACGGTGACGCCATCGAAATCGGATTTAATGTTTCTTATTTGATTGATGTCTTGGTCAACATGGAGCAAGACATGGTCCGCATGGATCTTGCAGATTCCAACAGTTCTGTGTTGGTGACGATTCCCGATAATGAATTTTTCAAATATGTTGTCATGCCGATGCGAATTTAAATAATTTCATTTTTGCTTTTTACTTTTTTCGCGGATACACCGCGCAATGAATTGATTTATGACAACCAGTAATAACAAAAACGAAGACACACAACCATCGATTGACCACCCACAAGATCAATCCTATGGAGAAAGTTCTATTCAAATTTTGGAGGGACTTGAAGCTGTTCGTAAACGTCCCGGCATGTATATCGGTGATACATCTGACGGCACAGGCCTTCACCATTTGGTTTTCGAAGTGGTCGATAACTCGATTGACGAAGCGCTTGCAGGTCATTGTGACGACATCGTTGTCACCATTCATTCAGACAACTCTATCAGCGTGACAGACAACGGCAGGGGAATTCCCACCGGTGTCAAGATGGACGACAAACATGAACCCAAGCGCAGTGCCGCTGAGATTGCATTGACCGAGTTACATGCTGGCGGCAAATTCAACCAAAACAGCTATAAAGTTTCGGGTGGACTTCATGGCGTCGGTGTATCTTGTGTCAATGCGTTATCTAAATGGTTGCGCTTGGTGGTCAGGCGCGAAGGGCAGGTATACACACTTGAATTCGCAAAGGGGTTTGTGCAAAACCGCTTGCTTGAGTCGGTCGATGGCGTAGAAACTTCGCCTATGCGAATGACTGGTGCCACTGACAAGCGTGGCACTGAAGTCCATTTTTTGCCCGATACAGATATATTTACGCAAAACCATGACTTCCACTATGAAATTTTAAGCAAGCGTTTGCGTGAGCTCAGTTATTTAAACAATGGTGTGCGTATTCGTTTGATTGATGAGCGGACGGGTAAATCAGACGATTACTCAGGCGCTGGCGGGGTCAAAGGTTTTGTAGAGTTCATCAACTCAGGCAAAAAAATTCTTCACCCGAATGCTTTTTATGCCGAAGGAGAGCGACCTGCTGAATCTTACGGCGGTATACCAGGTACACATATTGGCGTTGAAGTTTCCATGCAATGGAACGACGGTTATAACGAAAGTGTTTTGTGCTTCACCAACAATATTCCGCAGCGTGATGGCGGCACACATTTGACGGGTTTGCGTGCGGCAATGACGCGTGTGATCAACAAATACATAGAAGAAAATGACTTTGCCAAAAAAGCCAAGGTTGAAGTCACTGGCGACGATATGCGTGAAGGCTTGTGTTGTGTGTTGTCTGTCAAAGTGCCAGAGCCTAAATTCAGCAGTCAAACCAAAGACAAGTTGGTTTCAAGTGAAGTTCGTGCGCCTGTGGAAGACATCGTCGGTAAGGTTTTGGGCGATTACCTGCAGGAGCGCCCTAACGATGCAAAAATCATTTGCGGCAAGATCGTAGACGCGGCCAGAGCGCGTGAAGCGGCACGTAAAGCGCGTGAGATGACGCGAAGAAAAGGGGTGCTCGACGGCATGGGGCTGCCTGGTAAATTGGCAGACTGCCAAGAAAAAGACCCTGCGCTATGCGAAATCTACATTGTCGAGGGAGACTCTGCTGGTGGTTCTGCGAAACAAGGCAGAGACCGCAAGTTTCAAGCCATATTGCCTTTGCGCGGCAAAATCTTGAACGTGGAAAAAGCGCGGTACGACAAATTGCTGACCAGCAACGAAATTTTGACGCTCATCACGGCTTTGGGTACCGGCATAGGCAAAGTCAGCGCTGAATCAGGGAAGTCCGGAACAGACGATTTCAATATTGACAAATTGCGTTACCACCGCATCATCATCATGACCGATGCTGACGTCGATGGTGCGCACATCCGAACTTTGTTGCTCACGTTCTTTTACCGTCAAATGCCGGAGTTGGTCGAGCGCGGTCATATTTACATCGCGCAACCACCTTTGTACAAAGTCAAGGTCGGCAAAGAGGAGCAGTATCTCAAGGATCAGCCTGCGCTCGATATGTTTTTGATGCGTATTGCCTTGAAAGACGCTTCCTTGTTTACTGGCGGGCGTAATCCGCAAACCTTGACTGGCGACACGCTGGCAGAGTTGGCCAGAAAACATCAATTGGCGGAAGCTGTGATTGCTCGCTTAAGTCACATCATGGATGCGGAAGCTTTACGCGCCATGGCGGATGGCGTTTCCCTGAGCCTTGACAACCTAGACTCGGCTCAGCTTTCAGCCATTGATTTACAAATGAAATTGCGAGAATTGGGCAGTGGCTCAGAGGTGGCAGCTGAGTTTGATGTCCGAACCGATAAACCTGTTTTGCGCATCAGCCGTCACCACCATGGCAATGTGAAGAGCAGCGTGATCACGCAGGATTTCGTCCACGGTGCGGACTATGCGGCATTGGCTGAAGCTGCCATCACGTTCCGTGATTTGTTGGGCGAGGGCGCGCGCGTTGAACGCGGCGAGGGCGAGAGACGCAAGGAAGAAAAGATATCAGATTTTCGTCAAGCCATGCGTTGGTTGATTGTTCAAGCTGAACACGCCACAGCTCGCCAACGTTACAAAGGCTTAGGCGAAATGAACCCAGAGCAACTGTGGGAAACCACCATGGATCCGGCGGTGCGTCGTTTGTTGCGCGTTCAAATTGATGACGCTATCGAAGCTGACCGTGTGTTTACCATGCTCATGGGTGACGAAGTAGAACCTCGTCGTTTGTTCATTGAAGGCAATGCGCTTCGAGCATCGAACATTGACGTTTAATTGGTGGTGTTGTCTATGACAGCGCCGGTGACGTGATGTTTTTGCATCGATGAATTGAGTTTGCCATCTTGGATGTATCTGTTGAGAAATGCTTGCAAGGCGGCGAGCAATTCCTCTCCCGCTTCTTGATGTATGGCCAGACACTGCTGGATTTGCATAAAGTGTCCCGGCAATATGCGCAGACCTTTGTGCTTGCGCATATCCATTTCTAACTGGTGTTTGACGCCTGCTGCAACTTGCGCTTGTTCTTTGATAAACGTGTCTACGACCGTATCAGACGATGCGGCTTTCACGATGTGAGCCTCTTTTAAATGACGGCTTAAAAATAAATCATAAGCACTGCCTAACCCCACCACGACACGATGTTGTGCACTATCCACATCTGTCACGGTTTTGATGTCGCTGCTCTCTCTCACTAAATAACAACCATCTATGTGCAGGTAAGCCTTCGTAAACCGAAGATGCTTTGCCCTGGCGGGATCGTTAGCCACAAAGCCCAGATCCGCTTTCTTTTCCTCCAATAGCTCAACCGCTTCACGGGCATTTTGGACAACGATGAGGGCACAATCTTGTGCGGTTTCTTGTGTCCATGCGTTAGCAATATCTACCGATATGCCTTGGATATGTGATCCTTGTGCATAGGCCAACAAGGGGTTGCCTAGATTGATCACGCACTGAAGCGCGCGTCTGGGTTTTGTCGTCATGTTTTTCATTGAGACTTATTGACTCTGATGTTGATGCTTATTTTCACTTTTTGCGCGTAGCAAGCCTTGTCGTTCTAAAATAAGCATTTACTTTAGGCGTGCTCATGCTTTTCCCACAGCATTTTGATGTGATCGTTGTCGGAGGCGGTCATGCCGGCACTGAGGCCGCGCTTGCCAGCGCTCGCATGGGATGCACCACGTTGCTGCTGTCTCACAATATTGAAACACTGGGTCAAATGAGTTGCAATCCTTCCATCGGAGGGATTGGCAAAGGACATTTGGTTAAAGAGGTTGACGCTCTAGGTGGTGCCATGGCCTTGGCGACCGACGCCGCCGGCATACAGTTCAGAATACTCAACCGGTCCAAGGGGCCTGCGGTTCGAGCCACACGCGCACAAGCCGACCGCTTTTTGTACAAAGCTGCTATTCGCCACCAACTTGAAAACCAACCCAATTTGTGGCTTTTCCAGCAGGCAGTAGATGACTTGATGATAGAAGGATCAAAGGTTGTCGGTGCAATCACGCAAGTGGGTATTCGCTTTGCATCTCGGGTAGTGGTTTTAACCGCAGGAACTTTCTTGGATGGAAAAATCCATATCGGTTTGGAGAACCATTCTGCTGGTCGAGCCGGGGATCCTCCGGCCATGCGTTTATCGGCAAGACTCAAAGAATTAAAACTACCCCAAGGAAGATTGAAAACCGGCACACCGCCTCGCCTCGATGGCCGCAGCATCAACTTTGATCTTTGTACCGAGCAACCAGGTGACGGCATGGCGGGCGGTGAGTCTGCAGACATGCCTGTATTCAGTTTCATGGGTAGGCGTGAAATGCACCCACAGCAAATGCCTTGCTGGATCACGCATACCAATGAAAAAACCCATGAGATTATTCGTGGTGGCTTCGAGCGCAGCCCCATGTTTACCGGCAAGATTGAAGGCGTTGGCCCGCGGTATTGCCCCAGCGTAGAAGACAAAATCAACAGGTTCGCTGACAAAGCCAGCCACCAGATTTTTTTAGAGCCAGAAGGCTTAACTACCCACGAATATTATCCAAACGGGATTTCAACCAGTCTTCCATTTGATGTGCAGTATGCATTGGTACGCTCAATGCGTGGATTGGAAAATGCACATATCTTGCGCCCAGGTTATGCCATTGAGTATGACTACTTTGATCCAAGAGAACTCAAAACAAGCTTTGAAACCAAATCCATTCAAGGTTTGTTTTTTGCCGGTCAGATCAATGGCACCACGGGTTATGAAGAAGCCGCGGCACAAGGTTTGTATGCAGGCATCAACGCGGCGTTGTATGGCCTAGAAAAACCTGCATGGACACCGGGCAGAGATCAAGCCTACATAGGGGTGTTGGTTGATGATTTGGTTACTCAAGGCGTTGTTGAGCCTTATCGCATGTTCACCAGTCGGGCTGAATTTAGACTTCAACTGCGCGAAGACAATGCAGACGCTCGCTTGACTGAAAAGGGTCGCGAACTGGGCTTGATCGATGATAAGCGCTGGGATGCATTTTGCCGCAAGCGAGATCTGGTTTCACGTGAAACACAGCGACTCGCTGCGACTTGGATCAATCCGAGCGTGGTTTCCGCCGCGGAGACTGAACGCGTGCTTGGGAAACCGATTGCACATGAATATAAGCTTGCGGAGTTACTGCGTCGCCCCGATGTGACTTACGAATTGCTCATGAGTCTAGAAGGCGGCCGCTATGTCAGCCAAGAAATACAAGCTTTGGATAGTGTTTCACGTGAAACTGTGATCGAGCAGATTGATATTGCAGCCAAATACGCGGGCTATATTCATCGGCAGCAAGAAGAGGTCAGCAGGGCCGCCAACTATGAAAACATGGCCTTGCCTTTATCGTTGGACTATTTGGCCATACCCGCACTAAGTATAGAAGTCAGACAAAAACTGAATAAACACAGACCCCAAACGCTGGGGCAGGCCTCGCGCATTTCTGGTGTCACGCCCGCGGCCATATCTTTGCTGTTGATACATTTACGACGCTCACGGAATGCAGGTTGGGCAACAGAAGACCCCAGAGCGATTGCTTGAATATGTCCTTGGGTGACCAATTGGCTGCGGGCCTTGAAGCTTTAGAGCTTCCATTGTCTTTGTACCAACAGAAACAATTATTGAATTACTTGGATTTGCTGATGAAATGGAACAAAGTTTATAACCTGACGTCCATCAGACAGCCTGAGCAAATGTTGACGCACCATGTGATGGATTGTTTGGCCGCGGTCGCAGAGGTGATTAAATTCGCGCCGCAAGACTGCAGATTATTGGATGTGGGCAGCGGCGGCGGACTGCCGTCAGTTGTTTTCGCCATACTTTGTCCACAATGGCAAGTGACCGCGGTTGATGCGGTGGCAAAGAAGGCGGCATTCATTGAAACTGCAGCACATACACTCAATCTCACCAATCTCAAAAGCAGGCATGCGCGTGTCGAGTCTTTGGAGGATGCGTTTGATTTGGTCGTTGCCAGGGCATTCGCCTCATTGAAAGACTTCACGGCATGGACAGATAAAGCATTAAGACCTGGCGGTACATGGGTGGCGATGAAAGGAAAATACCCCGAAGAAGAAATCGCTGCGTTACCCAGCGAACGAGAACTTGTACAAACACAAAAAATACGGGTGCCCGGTTTGGACGCGGAGCGGTGCCTGATTTGGTTGAAGCGCGCGGGTTGTTGAGATCAGGTGTAACTTTGCGTGTATTCCCATCAGAGAATATAAAGCTTCCTAAGATGATGTTGCAAAACCAGAAAATACAAAGCTGGTCTGTGTTTCACGTGAAACAAATCACACAGTTCTGCCTGTATGGCGGTTACACTCTACTTCCCAAAACCTGGTTCAAGGCGACAGTTAATGTTTGGTATTTTGGATTATCCAGCGTTTGTTGGTGCAGTGATCATTTTTTTGGCTATTCCTGGCCCGGGTAATTTGGCATTACTGACTTCCACGGCGACAGGAGGTAAGCGCGGCGGTATCAGTGCTACCTTAGGTGTGATCGCAGGCGATCAAGTCTTGATGTGGGCGGCTGTGGCCGGTCTGGCTGCAATTTTGAAAGCTTCTGCGCTTTGGTTTGGTCTTTTGCAATGGCTCGGGGCAATATATTTGGCCTATTTAGGATGGCAAATGATCAAATCTTCTCCTTCTGATGCGCCAATCTTAGACATGTCATCGGGACGGTTTTTCAGACAAACCCTCTGGATCACGCTGTTAAACCCCAAGGCTATTATTTTTTATATGGCATTTTTGCCTTTGTTTCTAGACCCGCTTCAGCAGCCTGGATTGCTGACTTTTGCGGTCATGGCGGTCACTGTCGCTGCATTGACATTTTTATATGGTGTGGGGCTGACCTTGCTTGCTTCGAAATTGTCTGGTTCTATGCGCCGTCATCCGCGCTTAGGACAATACTTGCAAAAAATGGCAGGTCTGGTTTTGTTGGGTTTTGGTTTGCGTTTGGTTTTACAGAAATAAACATCACATGGCTCATATTTTTTGCATTGCAAATCAAAAAGGCGGGGTTGGCAAAACAACTACCACCGTCAACCTCGCGGCCGCGCTTGCACTGATAGGGCAGCGCGTATTGATGATTGACCTTGACCCGCAAGGCAATGCCACCATGGGCTCGGGTGTAGACAAGCGTCAACTACAGCAATCGGTGTATGAGGTGTTGTTGGGCGAAACCGCGCTGGCTCAGGCGCGGGTCTCTAGCGTATGGGGAGAAGCGGCTGCCAAACCGAATATGCCCACCTACCATGTACTCGGTTCAAACCGTGATCTAGCAGGCGCAGAAGTAGAGTTGGTGAATCTAGAACACAGGGAAAAACGGTTGAAAAATGCGATTGCCGAAGTCGTACATGACTATGACATCGTGCTGATTGATTGCCCGCCGTCACTTTCATTGCTGACCCTCAACGGTTTATGTGCGGCCCATGGTGTCATTGTTCCTATGCAGTGCGAATATTTTGCCCTTGAGGGCTTGACAGATTTGGTCAACACGATCAAACAGGTTCACGCCAATTTAAACAAAGACTTGAAGATCATCGGTTTATTGCGCGTCATGTTTGACCCGAGAATCACTTTGCAACAGCAAGTCAGCGACCAATTGAAGGCGCATTTTGCAGACAAGGTATTCAATACATTGATCCCCCGCAATGTGCGACTGGCTGAGGCGCCGAGTTATGGTTTGCCGGGCGTGGTGTTTGATCCCGCCGCCAAAGGCAGTCTGGCCTTTATCGATTTCGCCAAAGAGCTGGTTCAACGTTTTCAGCAGGTTTGATTTTTTAAATACAAAGAAAAAATGGTTACCAAAAAAATTAAAGGATTAGGGCGTGGACTGGAAGCCTTATTGGGTCCTACGGCCAGCGAAATAGTGCCCCATGCCGGCGCTGATGCGACGCCTACCGTTTTGAATTTGGATCAGATGGTGGCCGGTGTATACCAACCGCGCAAGCGCATGGACGAAGGCGCGTTGTATGAGTTGGCAGAAAGCATCAAATCGCAGGGCATCATGCAACCTATTTTGGTCAGAAAAATAGCCAGCGGTGGATATGAAATCATTGCCGGTGAGCGGCGTTTTCGCGCGGCCAGACTGGCTGGTTTGACACAAGTGCCGGTATTGGTCCGCGATGTCAGTGATCAAAATGCCGCGGCCATGGCGTTGATAGAAAACATGCAACGCGAAGATCTCAATCCATTGGAAGAAGCCATTGGCATACAACGCTTGATCAAGGAGTTTGGACTCACCCATGAGCAAGCCGCGCAAGCGGTCGGACGTTCACGCAGTGCCGCGAGCAATTTGCTGCGCCTGTTGAATTTGGCTGAGCCCGTTCAAACCATGTTGGTGGCAGGCGATATTGACATGGGCCACGCGCGCGCATTGCTGAGCTTGGACAAAGCGGCACAAATCACTGCCGCGAACCAGATCAATGCCAAAAAATTATCCGTGCGAGAAGCTGAAAACCTGGTGAAAAAAATTGGCGCAGATTTCTCCCTGGTGACGCAAAAACCGACAAAAGAAAAATCACGAGATATCAAGCGACTGGAAGAAGAGTTGTCTGACTTATTGACGGCGCAAGTGGAAATACGCATCAAAAAACAAACCAAAAGTAACGGAAAAATCGATCAAGCAGGCGAACTCTCGATAGCATTTGGCTCTATTGAATCCCTCAATGGTTTGATTGAAAAATTGCAACCCAAATAAGGCGTAACGCGTGACTGTATATTCAGTCAAAGTGTATGCTTGATGGACAGTCCAAAAAACATGTTTTTATCAATGACTCACTGTGGAGACAACCCATGCCAATCCCCCATACTCTGACAGCATTGCGCTGCTGCACTGCCGCTTTTACGCTGGCGATTGCAACACATAGCTTTGCACAGGAAACGTTCAAGATCGGTATCGTCAGCTTTCTTTCGGGCCAAGCAGCAGAAAGCTTTGGCATACCTGCTGTCAACGGGGCCAAAGTTTTGGTGGATGCTTTCAACAAAGGCCAAGCCCCTGCCCCGTACAACAAACCCGGAATCGGCGGTATGCCCATCGAGGCGATTTATGTGGACGAAGCGGGTGGCGCGACCAAGCAAGTGCAGGAGCTTCGCAATTTGTACGAGCGAGAGAAAGTCGATGTGGTGGTGGGATATGTCGGCTCGGGAGATTGCTTGGCTGTTGCGCCAGTTGCAGAGGAATTGAAGAAATTTTTGATTTTGTATGACTGTGGCACGCCGCGCATTTTTGAAGATAACACCTTCAGGTATGTGTTCAGAACCGCTGCGCACGCCACCATGGACAACGTCGCCATGGCCAGGTATTTGAAAGAGCGAAAAATACCCGTCAAAACATTCAGCTTGATCAACCAAGATTACGCTTGGGGACAAGACTCGCGCAAAGACTTTATTCTGTCAATGAATAATCTTTACCCTGAAGCCAAACCAGCGGTAGATCAATTGCCAAAATTTGGGGCGGGTCAATATGGCACTGAAATTTCTGCGCTCATGTCTCAACCGGTGGACCTGATTCATTCGAGTTTGTGGGGCGGCGATTTGCAAGCCTTTATTTTGCAGTCAGCGCCACGCGGCATGTTTAAAAAGACGCAAGTCGTGTTGACGGCAGCAGACCATGTGCTGCCTGCATTAGGAAACAAAATGCCCGATGGCACCATCATCGGTGCGCGAGGCGCATATGGTTTGATGGCGCCGCCTTCACCGTTGAATACTTGGTGGTGGGAGTTGTACAGCAAAGCCAATAATGTGTATCCGGTGCAGGCGCCTTATCGCATGGCACAGGCGCTCATGGGCTTGAAGCTGGCCGCAGAAAAAGCCATGGCAGCCAACAACGGAAAAAAACCATCCACCGAGGTGTTGGCAGCTTCATTGCGTGGCAGTGAATGGATGTCGCCAGCAGGCAAGATTCGCATGGCATTGTCCAACGGGCAGCAGGCTATTCAGGACACTGCCATCGGCCGCACCCAATGGAGTGAGGAGAAAAAGATGGTATTGCTTGAAGACATTCAGCGATTTGACGCGGAATGCGTCAACCCGCCCTTGAACATCAAATCCGAAGAATGGCTCAAGTCGGGGTTTGCGGGTGCCAAATGCGATCAAAAACCAACTACCGCTACCGACACCAACAACAAAGCAAAAAAAGCAGTGAAATAAAACATGAATTCTGATTGCTGAACTTATGCAACTCGCATTGACTATTCTGGTTGATGGCATCAGTTATGCCTCCTGGCTTTTCATCGTCGCGCTGGGCCTGACATTGGTGTTTGGTGTGTTAAAGATATTGAACATTGCGCATGGGAGTTTTTATGCGCTGGGTGCGTATGCAGCAGCCTCGGCGGTGGCGTGGATGAACGGCGTTACTTCCCAACCGCAGTGGTCTTTGTTGGCCATGCTGTTCGCCGCGGTGGTGGTGGCCATGTGCGTTGCCCCAGTGACAGAGCGAAGCGTGTTGAGATTTTTTTATGGTCGAGATGAGGTGTTGTTGGTCTTGGTCACTTATGCGATGTTTTTAATGCTCGAGGACATCACCAAACTCATTTGGGGTGCCAATCCTTACTATGTCTCTGAGCCCTATGCATTGTTTGGCAATATAGAAATTGGACAGCAAAGCTATGTCGGCTATGACTTGTTTTTGGTGCTGTTGGCGCTGACAGTGGGCTTGCTACTCTGGTGGGGTTTGAACCGAACCCGTACGGGAAAAATAGTGACAGCGGTGATTCACAGTCCAGAAATAGCCGCCAGCATGGGCATACAAGTTTCACGCGTTTATATGCTCGCTTTCACGGCAGGAATTTTTCTTGCAGCGCTGGGAGGCGCGTTTACTGCGCCCATGATTTCGGTCCAACCTGGCGTGTCTGTGGGTGTCATCATTATTTCCTTTGCCGTGGTCATCATTGGTGGACTCGGCAGCATAGAGGGTGCGGCCATCGGTGCTTTGATTGTCGGTTTGGCGCGTGCGTTTGCCGTGCATTTAGTGCCTGTGGCTGAATTATTTTCGGTGTACTTGGTGATGGCCTTGGTGTTGGTGTTCAGGCCTCAGGGTTTGTTTCAGCGCATACAAGCGCGAAAAATTTAAATCGATGCAAAACATACTCATTACCGTGTGCGGCATATTGATCGTTGGTGGCGGCGTTGGTTTGTTGCTTCCCCCTTGGTTGCAATTCATGTTGACCATGGCCATGGCCAATGGTTTGGTGTCTTTAGGTATTGTGTTGTTGATGCGCGGCGGTGTGGTGGCATTTGGTCAGGGATTGATGTCTGCCATCGGTGGATATGCGGCGGCGTTGGCGTTCATCCATTGGGGTTGGCAGGACGCTTTGTTGTTACCCATGCTCGGTGGCATTGCCGCTTGTTTGTTAACCGCACCTTTTGGTCCTTTGCTGGCCAGATACCGAGGGATTTTCTTTTCCATGTTGACCTTGGCTATGTCTATGGTCGGCTATGGCATTTTGGTGAAAACCGACAGCCTAGGCGGTTCGGATGGTTTCAATATGGGACGGGTCAGTTTGCTCGGACAAGCGTTGCCAGATCAGCAGGTCAGCTACGTGTTGTTCGTGGTTACCTTGGTTTTTAGTGTCTGTGCTTCAACGGCGGCCAAGGTGTATTTCTCATCCACCAGGGGTTTGGTGACTCAAGCCATACGCGATAACGAATTGCGGGTCGAATACATGGGCGGCTCTGTCAGCCACAACATGGCGATCAATTTCTGGCTCGCCTCTTTTCTTGGCGGCACCGGCGGCGCATTGGCGGTGATGGCGCTCGGTCATATTGACCCCAACTTCAGCTACTGGACCACTTCAGGGGAATTTGTGTTCGTTGCCATACTGGCAGGCACACAAAGTGTGGTGGCTGTGATGTTGTCGTCGGTCTTGCTTGAAGTGGTACGTTCATTTTCAAGTTCGTATTTTCCCAGCACCTGGCAGTTGGCATTGGGCGTGTTTTTATTGTTGGTCATACGCTTCTTACCCATGGGCTTGGGGTCGCTGTGGCCGAATAAAAAGGATGGGGCATGAGCAGCGAAGCCTTTGTATTGCAAGCCAAGGGCTTGAACAAGCAATTTGGCGCCGTTGTCGCCGCCCAAGATATCCATGTCAGTGTTCGTTC
>Ga0209829_10001259_pt1 | contig 21079 bp, 31 predicted proteins | sample C_140205_EF_Meta_FD_187311 | JGI IMG/M metagenome (GOLD analysis project Ga0209829, IMG submission 187311) | Freshwater microbial communities from Lake Croche, Canada to study carbon cycling - C_140205_EF_MetaG (SPAdes) (version 2) | ecosystem: Environmental > Aquatic > Freshwater > Lake...
AACCGTGTCAGGATCTCCATCTTTATATTTCGCATGAAGGGGATTTTGCGGGTTCGTCTGGATGTCTTTTGCTCGAGCCGCGCCACCTTGCGTCATATCGCCGCCAGCGCCTCTCACCAGCTTGTCATCGCTCAACTGAGCGGCCAGTCGGACGAATCCCTTCACAACTTCGGGATCTCCAAAGCCGAACGATTCCGGATTCACGCCAGCCAGTTTTGCGGCTTGCTGTGCAACCGTCAAATTCTTGTCAAAGTTTTCGCCCCAGGTCTTTTTCAGATCCTCGACACCTGCCGTCTTCCGTGAATCAATCTCCTGTGCCATGACCTGCATTTCCGCCAGGCGGTGAGCGCCATATTCAGCGACGATCGCTTTCATTGCTGCCGGTGGAATGTTATACTTGTACCCAAGTTCCATAAACCGTTTTCCATTCTCATCGTTCCAAGAAAGTCCTTCCGGCAATTCATCGGGCTTGATGTTGTATTCCTTGATGTCATCAGGAATCCCAAGTGCCTTGCGATAAACGGAAATTTCTTCCGGCGTGGATTTCTCGTTTGGAACAAGTGTCTTTTTGCCGATCAACGCATTGGCATTGTGAAGCGCCTTGGCAAGATCCGTGACGGTTTTGTATTTCCCGAGCGTGGGAGCCGCTTCCTTCAAGTCATCGGGAAGTTTCTCAGTCCATTTTTCAGAAAATGCACCATCGGCACCGATCCATGGAACGTCGCCAGAAGCCACGGGGGGAGTTGTGCCAGATGCCGGGGCAGCAATCAAAGAAGGCGGATCTCCCGCGCCTCCGGGTGTTCCGCCAGTTGGGTTGCCTCCGCCGTCAGCTTCAAAGAAGCGCATGATGTGGGTTTTTTTCATAGTCGATGTTTTTTCAGGTATCTGTCGAAAAATTCTTCCTCAGTGTGATTGCGTTTGAACCATTCGATCCAAGCAGGAGTCAGGTCACCAAGCTCGATGCTCTTTTCAGGTTCCGGATCATTTCCAGCAGGTGCATTTGATGGAATCCGCCTCGTGTATTTTCGCTTTGGTTTTTCCTCTTCGCTCATCGGATGACCTTTCGTTTTTTCGGTTTTTCGATTCCATCACCCTCGCACTTTGCCGAGAGCTTGGCCTGAATGTGCTTCAAAACATCCGCCTGCCCGTCGCGCTTTGCCGCATGGTGCGTGTCAAATCCACCGTCCGGCTTGGCGATGAATGCCGGCATGTGGAGTCCGAACACTTTGGAAATGTCATCAATCACGCGCTTTCCATCGTCAGACTTGAAAATCCGGTGATACGCGTTCACCGTCCGTTGGCTTTCCTTCGCTCGATGGATGCCTTCAATTGTCGGTTCGTCCATCATGGTCCAATCTTTATGTTAATGCGCTCCAATAGCGATTTATTGTCAAGCAACCGTCCAGCAATATTGAGTCGGACGGCTTTTTCATATAGTGAGCGGGCATTCGCTTGGGAAAAACCAAATAGTTCGCCAATCTCAGGAAAAGTCATTCCGTCTTTTCGTAGCTTAAAAATAGCCACTATCCTCTGCTTTGAATTCGATGTTCTTTTTTTAACCCGCTCTTTCCTGTTGCGTTCCAGGTTGACAGCAAAGGAATCCATCGCTCGACGATGACGAGCAATTTCTTGTTTCCTAAGCTTATTTATTTGCGCGTCCGTCATAAATCATCCAAGCGCGGGAGTCGGTCCGCCCGGTTGCTGGCCGGATTGCAATGCCTGTCCGAGAACAGAATCATTTTTGACAGTTCCAGCCTTGGCAGCAGCATCCGCCATCATTTGCGCCTGTTGAGCTTGTGCCTGTTGTGCCGCTTGCTGTGCGCGCGCTTTCCGCATTTCGTCGCGCTTTTGCTCCTCGACCAACCAGCGTGCAGGCAATCCATCATTCCGGGCCCCGTCTCGCGTGATTTCGTCGAGGTCGTAATTGTCGAGGATGTCAGGACGGATTTGAAGGAGTGGCATGGTCATTTCCATTGACCGCGAAAACGAATTATTTTCGAGAGCCTTGATTGCAAGGGCGATCCGCGAAGAATATGACAATTGCGGTTCAGGAAGGAATCCCGCTTGCACCAATTCAGGAGGAGGAACCGGGAAAATGCCAGGAACGCGGACAAGAAGCCCGAACACCCGGCGAAGCATGGGATTGAAAAGCTCCGTTGTCATGCGGGCAAATGTCGGAGAAAATTGAATCAGCTTTTCAGCACTTCGCTCCTGGACCTCGCGGGCCGTCATTTGTTTTGAGACTTGCGAGAACATGGAAAACAAATCGACATGGAACGCATTGTTGATTGCCGTCCGCTTGATTTCCGCGCGGTCTTTGCCCACGTCATACCTGCCACCTGTCGCCCATTCGCGAGGAATCGCGCTTGGGTTGTTCCCGTCATAGTAGGTTACCCCGCTTGCCCTGGTATCAATTTCGCCCTCGTGCGTGTCCGGGATCAGGATGCGGGGGAAAGCGGAAATTTCCGCCAAGGCATCCATTTGCTTTTCGAGGAAATTCAGCTGCCGGGCTTCCGGCAATGCGATCCATGACGGGCACCATCCGTAAGCGACGGTCGAAATCCATTTCAGGTATCGCGTGGCAAAAAACGGTTGCTCATCAAATCCAGATTCCCGCACGACATGCTTGGTGTCCTTCTCGACATAGACCGATGACACAGGCTTGTTCTTGCCGTCCTTCTTTCCCTTTTGGCGATCCTGTTCTGACCGGGGCTCAATCATGTGGATAAACCACGATTTTTGAGAAAGCAATTTTGTGTCGTTCGTGGCAAATGCGCGTTGCTTGGCATCGCTCAGATTTTCAACCCCGAATTTTAAAACCGCTTGCCGAAGCGTCATTTGAAATTCGCGGCAAAGCGTGTCAACCAATCCCTCTTCATCCTCAGAAATTGAGAACGAACCCACGTCGAACTTTTGGAATGTCAGCGGCCCGCGCTTGCCAGGCTCGACAAAAATAACCGCCGTTCCGAATGCCCCGCGGTCAAGGTAAAGCTCATGGATCTCCGAATAAAAATTGCTCCTCGCGAGTTCGACCGCCGTCCGCTCCGAACACTCCCGGAAGTATTGTTTGCATGCGTCCGAAGCTTTGAACTGATACGGTGGTTCAAACGAAAACCATGGGGATTCCATCGGGGTCATCCATGACAGTTGCCCATTGGCAAGGATCATGTTTGCACGAACTGCAGTTGAATCAAAAAGGATGTCCTGTTTTACCGTGCTTGGAACATCCTGTTTGGTAATGATCTCATCCTTTCGCGGCATGACATATTCCCCGATCTCCTGCCAAAATGTGTCCCACGTCCTGCGCTCACTGCTCATTTCGCTTGCGCGTTGAACAATTCGATTTGCGAGGTCTGTGGATGATTTTGCCATGCGGTGTCAGTCAGGACTTAACCGAGAAGCGATCCAGTTCCTGTCGCGGATGATGTCGGACCTTGCGAGCCGGATTGACCCGAGAGAAGCGAAGCGGCCATTCCCCGGCGCTTTTTGGCGTCTTCGGCTTGTTGTGCCATCCGGTTTTGAACTTCCGAGGCGGATTCTGTAGGAGGAGGAGGCGGGGGAGGGGCGGGAGCGACAGGCGCGAGAGTCTCAGGCATTTTTAAAGGCGCCTGGTTCTGTTGCTTCGGCATACTTGGTGACTTCCCACCAAACCAACACACCACAGAATTCAGAAGCGGGTTTGAAAGCGGGTCAGCATTTCGCATAGTCTGGAAAATTTATAATACCTCAACGGGCCGTCATTTCGCCCGAATGCCACCCACATAAGCGGATAAGGAATGACCGTCAAGAAAATATCTTGACTGACACCCTCCGCGATCGCTGCCGCCTGGACAAACCAGCAGTCAGGCGAATCAAAGCGATGCCAGGGATTCGTAACTTGCGGGTGATCTTTCACGACCGGCCGACCCATGATGAAAAAATCCCGCGTGTCGAACACATGCCCACCGCTTGAAATGTTCGCTTCAATGTCCTCGTGAAATGTGCGCGGCTGTGGAAATTGGAGGTAAAGCGAATGAACTTTTCCGTGTGGAGTCATAGCCCTCGAAATCCAGAAACAACTTTGACCGGCCCGCGAATCTTTTTGGCAATTGATGACCGATCAATGAGCATCCCTGCATTGATGGCTTGATGGGAAATACTCCATGCATCGGAATAGTGAGACGACCAATCATGGACGGGAATGTCACGGATCGTCATACCGTCGCGTTCCTCTTTTGAATGGTATGCGTCAAGAGCTTCGAGCCCGTCCGAACATCCGGAAACATTGAAAAAACAACGCGGGAAAGCATCGAGTCCATAGTTGATGCCGTCCCAAACATCCACTTGCCGACGAACGGCAGTAACGCCAGTCAGCCCGCCCCTGATAAGCCCATCCTGCCAGAGCCCGCCATTCTCGGCAGCTGCATCATGTGGGATGAAATGCCCGCCATATCGGTATTGTTTTGACATGAGACGACCCGCCCAATCAGCCGGTGTGCCGCAATCTTCCGAGCCTGTGAGCGATTCCAAATAATTGATCCGGTCACCGCACGGCTGAAAGATCCATACCTTTTGATTTCGTGGCGCGCCGACATCAAAAGCCGTGTAAACCGGCAATTCTTTGAACCACATGACATCATCATTGATGCGCTTTTGTTGCCTAGCGTGTTCGAGCGATCGCGAATAAATAGCCCCGGGCCGGCCGACACTAAAGTCACATTCAAATTCCTGCTTGAACATGGAATCTGACATCGACTTTTGAAGTTCTGAGAGTTCCGAAGAATCAATCAATCCAGAATCCGACGCCCGGAGAATGAGCGAGAACCACGAGGAATCTTGAAGAGACTGCAGATGGATGCGCCAAAATGCATTCCTTCCTTTTGGCGTCCCGATGAATGTCGCCCACCCGTTGTAATCCGTGAGACATGGCCGAATGACCGAATCCCATGCCGCGGGGTCCATGTCGGCACCCTCATCAATGACCACTCCGTCAAAATACAGCCCGCGCATTCGCTCGTAACTCTCGCCAGAATAAAGCCGAATCGTTGCCCCGTTCGGAAGCGTGACCATCAGGTCAGCCCGGTTGATCTCAACGCCCGGGATTTGAGACGTGAACGAAAGCAGGTATCCCCAGGCGATGTCTTTGGCTTGGTCGCGCGTTGGAGCAATGTAGGCATACCGGAGCGGAGGGCCCGGGCGGGAATGTGTCAGCGCCTTGGCAAGAAGATCCTGGATGCAAATGTATGTCTTGCCTGCCCGACGATGGACAACGAGACATGCCCACCGTGCCGCGCGTTCGAGGTAGGAACGGAATTGCTTTCGCGGCCGGATCTCAATCGTGATCTCAGGCATTGCCGCCAATGATGACTCGAGTTGTCAGCGTCCCGGATGTTTCGACCTCGACCTTTTCACCGTATTTTTTTGGAGCCAGTTTTGAAGCGAGCCATTTCCGAGCGTCGAACCGCAGCCGGCCAAGTTGTGCATCTTTTGCCGACAGCGCATCATTTATTCCCCTTTGCGCCTGGACCTCTGCCATTGTTTCGCGCGCGCGGGCGTATTTGTCCGAAAAATATTTGTGCTTAGTCAGCCAAAGGAACACAGTTGATGGCGTCGGCATTCCAGGTTGTTCGCACAGTTTTTCAATTCCGCCGTCGATGTATGGAAGCTCAGCACAAATGCGATCAGCCATGGCGTCGGAGTAATCCGATGGCCGTCCGCGCTTCTTGGCTGGTTTTGCGTTTGGCATCTTTTTGAAATGTGGCAATGGTGAGGGTGTCAGTCAAGATCGCGTTCGAATACTTCGATTTCTGTCCGCTCGTCCCCCTTCCGGCATCCGTGCTGTGCGAATTCGAGAATGACGGTCTTTGGATCATCGTCCGGGATAATGCCAGCGCGTCGGATCGCGTCGATGAGGGGCTTGCATCCCCCGGCCAGGTTGTCAGCGTCGAGCGAGCGGGCGGCGTAGCGGGTGATCAGCAGGCGGAATCTTGGAGTGCCGCATCCAGCGCCCGCTTTGCCTCCTGCTTGGCTTTGTGGGCTACTGTCCAATGCTTGTGTAGCAGTTTGTTGAGTGACGGAGTGAGATAGCCCATGAGGATGAGCTTTTGTTTTCGGGTCCAGTTTTGGTTTTGCATGAATGGTGGCGCCTGGTGCGAAAAATGATCCGTCCGGCTGTTTGGAAAATCCGAGTTTTTGCAATTGGTCTGTGGTGAATGGCATGATGGTTAAAAAGTGGGGATTGTCGGGAATGTCGGTTTTGGCGGGTGTTTTGACATCCTATTAGGAAAACACTGTTTTTAATTTTCCCTTACGCGATAGGATTAGGAAACTACCTGTAAACCCGACATTCCCGACAAAAACCGCAGTGTTTTGATTCATTTTTTAGCCTTGAAAAATAAAGATGGTGAAAAAGTAGGTTTTTCCCGACTTTCCCGAACTGTCGGTTTTGTCGGGTTTGATGAGCATCTTATCCGGCAAGCTCCAAAATGTTCGATTGTTCGTCAATTTTCAGCCTCATGTCATTGATGACCGGGTATTCCCGGGCGTTCGTTTCGGATGAAAAACCACGGTCAATCATGACAGATTTGATCTTTCGAGTGCCACGATAACGGGGCGTTTCTCCATTTCTTTCGCACCACACGAGGTAAATCTTTGAGAGGTCAGACACCCGGACCGTGTGCCCAAGATGCTTCTCTGTGCATTCGGTCAGGAATGCTCCGAACTGGTCCGATTCATCCCGATAATCCTTTGTTGCCTCGACCACCTGGGCGGGTGGCCGCAATCCGATGTCCCGGCTTTCCAAAAGCCCGCGGATCGCCCAATTGAGGATGCCCGCGGCCTCGGCCTCGAATTCAGCAAGAATTTCATGGCGTGGCCGGCGTTCATTTTCTGCAATCGTAACGAGGAACGGGATCAGATGGACCCGGCGCCAGATACCCTCATCCGTGCCTGTGATTTCCGGCTTGTGGTTCCCCATCAGCCAAAGCTTGTGGGTTGGGTTGAACGAGTATGGAGATTCAAACGGCCGGCGTGCATTCATGGCGTCGCCACCAGTGATCGCCTTCACCTGCGAATCTGCCAGCTTGCGCCCCTCCGGGATCTCATCCGTGAGAACGACCCGCTTCCCTTCCATGGATGCCTTGTGGTAGTCAAAATTATTATCCGACTTCGCGGCCAGGAGTGCAGCAATTGGAACGGTTGTCATGAGGTCACCCAAGAGGATTTTCAGGACACCGTAAAAAGTGGATTTTCCGTTCGCTCCCTTTCCGTAGGCAAAAAACAGCGCGTCACCGTGAACGCGGCCGGTCAGACTATATCCGACCGCCCGGGCGAGATAAACGCGGGTTTCCACGTCCGGGAAAAACCGCTCGAGAAATCCAATCCATTTCGGGCACTCGGCGGCGGGATCAAATGCAATGGGCGAACGAACGGTTGCATTGTCAGACGGCCGGTGTTCCCGGAAAACCCCTTCGGCAAAGTCGAGCGTGCCATTGAGGACAACAAGAATGTCCTGATTCGAGTCAAACGCAGTAGCCGGAAGGTTGATCTCACGGAGGGCAAATTTTTCCACCGACGAAATGTATTCCCACTTTCGGAGCATATCGCACCGGAATTGAAACCCGGCGTGTTCTTTTTCCCGGGGGTCTTTCTTTTTGTCCGGAGCGGGATCTTTGGCAATCTCTGCCCGGATGGAATCTGCCATCTTGGAATAAACCTCGCAGAGCGTATCCGAAATGTCCCAGGGCGTTGAATGGGCAGCGTCCCGGCGCCAAAGCCCTTCCTCGTAAATCATCCACATTTTCGCGTGAACATTCCAGACGCGCAGGCCCCGGCGCATTTCGCACCACAGGCGGGCGTCTCCGGCCTGCCCGGTATTGAACGCGTGCATGATCCGCTCGCGGGTCAATTCGGTAGCGATGCAGGCAGGAGCCGTGTCCGTTTCCGGATTTTCTCCCTGTCCCGGGCCCCGTTCACTATCGGCAAAACGAATTCGACCAGCCCACCGCTTGCGATTCCATGCGGCACGGGCGTCAAACCCGTGAAGGCTGGCAATGTGGGCAAGTGTTCCAATTCCTACCTGTTTGAGCCGCGCCTTGTGCTTTCCGACATACTCTCCTTCTTTTTCCTCCGGGCTCCATTGGTGAAGAATCCGGGCACCGTCAGCCATGGGAAGGACCGACCACACCGCCGACGCGATCCGCAGCCACGTATCATAATCCGGCCGCGGTGGAACGAACGTCAGCATTTCCGCAATGTCTGCCGCCGTGGTTTCAACAGGCGGTCGCCACGACTCGACCTCGGGAAGTGATTCAATGACCGGGATTGGCGTGACATCCTCGCTGGTTTCAAGATCTGGATCATGGGAAACGAAACAGAGCCGCATGGGGTCTTTCGTTGCCCGGTCGAGCCGCAAGCCGTGGACGTCGCGAAAATGAGCCTCGGCAGCAAACCAACTATCCTTGTGGCGTTCGGTATCAATTGATACCACCGCCTTGAGCCCTTCACCGGACGGCCCGACAAAGACCGCGCAAACGTGAGGGTCAGCGATCAACGCGGCACGCTTGGCAGCGACGGCCCCTGCATCAGAAAGAATCGGGTTATCCTTGAGATCAAAATCCGCCTGGAGCCATCCGGAATGGGTGATTGCCTTCGCTTCCGGAGAAAGGTCACGTTCGCGTGACAGGCAATGGCAGGAGATTGTTACGGCCGGCAATTCGCGCTTCTTGTGATCGTAGCGCACCCGGTCACCGCGGCGAATGTGTTCACGGCAAATTGAAATCTTGCGTTCCCACCTGCCATTTTTCATGGCGGACAAAAATTCTTTGAGTGGTATTGCCTGATCCGGCTCTTGTGCGAGCGCGGAAGGGAAAATTGAAATAAGTGTGTCGAGTGTGTTCATGAAAATATGAGGGTGTCAGTCAAGAGAGGCAGGTTTCAAGTGGGGAGCGAATAATGCTTTCGCCTGATGACATCTGTCAAAAGTCCTAAGTGTTTGGTTTTGTTGTCCATAGTATTTTTGATAACGGACGGCAGTCAGTTAATCATTGTTCGGCAAAAGAATAGTGATCGCCTTGTGAGGATCGACTTGATACCAAGGCCAGTCCACTCCCATGTCATCGCACTCCTGCTTGTATGCTGGCCTGCCATGCGCGAAGTAGATCGGCGTTCCTGCCGGATATTCGTCCAGCCATGCGTCCTTGAATGCCATGTCCATTGCGTCTTCCAGCTTTTTGCAGCATCCATTCCATTCGTCGGCTTCGAGGTCCATCGTGTAGAGCCATCGGCCACGATAATACCGAACAGTCGATGGAGCTAACACAGCCCCGTCCACGGTTTCACTGGTTTTCATGCATCCTCCTTCTGGGCTGTGCAGCTCATCGCGGCGTTCGCATTCATAAGTTCCTGTAAAAGTGGATTGCCGCTTCCGATACATGGACACCCTTGATCCATTCCTTGAGGAACAAGCCAGAGAGCGAGCGCAGGCGGGAAAGTGCGACGTATGCTTGCCCAGGCTCACGCGCGGCCCGGATGTCGATATGTGCCCGGTCGAGCGTAAGACCTTGGCTTTTGTGAATCGTAAGTGCGTATGCCGGCCGCAATGGGATTTGATGCATCGCGGCTGAATCGTCACGTTGCGGATCAAACGTCCATGTTCTAGCCACAAGCTGAATTGTGGAACCATTGTCGATCGTGACCCATACCGATTCGCTATCCATTTCCTTAACCGTTCCACATTGCCCGTTGACCGCGGAAAGCCCTCCTACCTCATCGGTGATATTGGATGTCACCATCACCCGCGCCCCAACCTTGAGAATTAGAACGGCGGGAGTGATTGAATTCTTGGCAATGAAATCTGCCTCATGTTCCGGCCCTTCAAAATCGGCATTGTAGGTTCGCTCCGGGGAATCGATTTCCCCGATTTGGTAAGAGTTCCACTTGTCCACCTGGGCGTTGTGAGTCATGAGCCGGACAACCCGGCGATCCACGAACATCTTGACCCGTGAGGAAAGCACATCGGCCACCGCACGCGAGATCCGGCCCTCACGGAAATTGTTCAATGCCTCGACAAACAACGGCTCATCCTGCCGGTGGATCGTGGTCAGATAGGCGGCTTGAAATCGTGCCAGCGCCCACGACTTTGCAAAGAATGCCCAGTCGTATTTTCCATCCTTTGCCACAGGGGGAAGTTGCAGAAAGTCACCGACCGCGATGATTTGAATTCCACCAAACGGGCGGGAGTCTCCGCGAATCTGTTGAAAGTGAAAATTGAGGTAGTCAAGAACCCGCCCGGGAAGCATGGAAATTTCGTCAATGACAAGGCATTCCGAGCGTGCCACGCGACGAAATGCCGCAACTCGAGACATCGGCATCCGGCCAAGGTTAAGGAAATCCCAATAATGCTGGTGCGATTGACCAGCAGCGGGCCCGAGCCCAATACCTGACCAACGATAAACGGTATGCGCTGGCAAAGCGACCCCGGCACGGCGACGAAATTGATCTTGTAAGTTCAGAGCGGCGATCCCGGTTGTCGCGCACACGTCGACCGACCGGAACGATTGTCCGATGAATTCCAAAAGCGTCGTGCTTTTCCCGGTTCCCGCCATGCCGGACAGGAACAGATTCCCGCCCCCCTGCATCATGTCGACCGCACGTTGTTGTTCTGCGTCGAGTTTAGTAGTCGATGACCCGGCCTTTGAATAGTCGGATTGCGACGGCGAGGAATCGAGCTTCCGGATCGTCTGGACCATTGAGCCATCCGGTGCTGTGGGCAACAAGAAGTTCCCTTGCGATACGGGCAGGTTCATTGTTGTCATCGGTCAAAATGGGTTGCCCGAATGCGGGCGGTTGATCAGCGGAAGACGCATGATCAGAATCGGCGGTTGAAATTGCCGTGCCTGGACTGCCAGCCACGCGTGACCGCTGTCCGGTTCGATCACAATCCCCATGTCGCTCTCGAATGAGTGAAGCGAGTCGAACCACTCCCAGGCTGCGTCCGGCGCTCCCTGGTCCGGGTGATGCATCGGCAACCGCTCGCCCGCTTCCATGGCCCCCAACTCCCTTTGTGGAGCCGGGGGTTGATATTTTGGGAGCATTGGCGGTGCGGATGCGTCGAGGGTTTGTTTGATAGACGCGGCCAATTTTGCCCGTTCGTCAGCAGCTTTGATTTTTACCCCACTATCAGCGGGAGCCGGTTGACCGGCCCCCGCTGATTTGCGGGCTATGATTTCGGCAAGGGTTGGCATGTCAGTAGTCGAAAGATTCGACGTTGACCGGATCGGCCCCGCGGACGATTGCGCTCGCAGCCTGCCAGATCCGAAGCCCCGGGATTGGTTTCCCTGCATTCGGCTTGAGAATCGCACGGATCGCAGGACCGTTTTCCGACACAATGCAAAGTTCCGGCCTCGCCGCAAAAAGTGCGTTGATGTCAGTGACTTCAAACTTCCAAGCTGTGCGTGTGCTTACTCCCTCGATCTTCGGACCTTCCGCCTCAATCACGGCAAGCTGACTGGCCGCGATAGCGTCCGCCGCCTCTGCCCGGGCAGCATCCGCCGCCTCCTCGTCACCGGCAGCAAGTGCCGCCGCCTGTTTCTCCTGCATTTTCTCGAGTGCCGCCGCCTGTTCCTTGGCCGCTTCCTCGCGTTCCTTTTCCGCCTTCCGCCTCGCGGCCTCCTGGTAAGAACCGACGAGTGTTTCAAGCCTGCTTTTCTCGGCTTCGAGCGGAGCCAGGTATTCCTTGGCGACCGAATCAATCCGCTTTCCGACTTCCAACACAGGCGCCTTGACTTCCTTCCGGCTGGATTCTACCGACCGCACAAGCGACACGACAGTTGTCAATGCCGCCGCCGCCTGGTCGAGATCCGCAACGCTGGCAATTGCCTTGACGTTGCCGGAAGCGAGCAGGGCGACCGACCGCGCATTGAACGCGGCCGGCGTGAGTTCGATTTCCGGACGGGGCAGGGGACCAGAAACGACAATTTCAAGTTTGTCGCTCATAGACGAACCGTCGCCTCCCGTTCGATGCGTTCGATTTCTTCCGGCAAATATCTAACGGATTTGCCGAGTTTGAGAAACGCAAGCTGTCCGGCTTTCTCGCGCCTTTTAAGGGTTTCAGTTGAAACCTGCCAACGATCAGCGAGCGTGCGGCGTGTGTAATGCTGTTTTTGATCGCTCACTTTGTGTATTCTCCTTGTTCGGATTCACTTGTCAGGTCGAGCACAAGTTGACGATCAGCGTCCGTCATTTCGCGCACCCATACCCGCTCCCCCGTATCGTCACGGGTGCAGGTTTTAAGGTTCAGTTCAGGAGTCTCAAACGTGACCGTGCATTCCGTGTCTTTGATGTCGTATCCACGGCTGATCCGGCCCGTCTGAGCAGTCACGCGAGCCTCAACCGCGCTGATCCTGCTTTTCCATTCGTCCCGCACGCTCTTGAAATCATCGTCGAGTTGGCGCAATTCGATTTGGGATGCCGCAAGATCCTTCCCCGCCTCAACCATCTGATCAGTCGAGAGGGGATGACGGCAGGACTCACGAGATTTTGACGTTCGAGCCTTTGGCGATTCTGCTTCGATTTTCTTATCCATGGCCTAGAAGTCCTCCTTCGGAGCGTCGTTCAGAGCCTCGTTTGCGAGCGCAAGAGCAGCGGCCAGACGTTTATCGTCGGCGGTTGCCTTCTTGTTCCCCTCGTGGACCGGAAGCCAGTTGGTGACAAGCTTCTTGATCGCCTCGGCATCCAGGTCGCGCAATTCAACACCGGCATGTTTGCCGACATGGACCTTGACCTTTGTCCAATCCTCGCCGGCCTTGGTGCCATCGACCTGTTCAGGTCCCGGAGTCCCATCGGTGGGCTTGGCCGCGCCACGGTAGGAAGCTTCCTCGCCATTGGCCTCGCGGTCTTTTTTGCGGGTGAACTTGCCGGACGGTTCGAGCGGCTTACCGTTTTTGAGTCCGGTGCAAGCAACGATATTGGCGAACACGTCTCCCGTCTCGCCCGTCTCGTGAGTGATGACGAGTTGTGCCGAACGGCCCAACAAGTCTTCTGTGTCGAATTCGGTTTCCTCCGCAGCCGTCAGGTCGCGCCCGAGCCACTGCCGCAGGAATTTTCGGAAGTTCGCCTTTTCGTTCAGGCTCGGGGTGAATCCCCGGCTCCAAACACATTGCGGGCTTCCGTCCTCGCGGGCCGGGGCGTCCGTCTCGAATACGAGTTGGAAGACTTCCCGTTCACCGAATTTCGATTGCTGTTTTTTCATGGGTGTCACGTCAACGCAGACAGCCCGGAATGTTCCTTCTTCATGCGGGGTAAAATTCCCGCCTTGCTTTTTCGATAGTTTCATGTTTTTCCTTTTTTTGTTGTTTTTCCACTCCCCCGCTTCCGGCGCTTACCGGGGCGGGGGAAATTCTTTTTCAGGCACGGCGAAGAACGCGTTGCTTCCTGCCATTCCAAAATGCTTCTGTGCGTCGGCGTTCGACTTCCAAGCGCCAGAGGATGAACTTGCATCCGCAGATCCAGCCCAGGCAGAACACGATAAGAAAAAAGAGGATGTATCCGGGCTCGCTCATTGTTCGTCCTCCGGGTGCGGTCCTGCATGGATGCCCTGTTCAATAACGTCTCGCATCCAGCGCCGCTCGCGGGCCGCTTGCTCGCGATATTCCGCGTCGTGTGTGTCGTCGCGATCCTCGCTCATTTTCCGTCCTCCATTGCCTTGATCCGTGCCCGCTTGAGCCGCCGACTCATGACGCTTGTGAAAGTGTTCCCGTCCGGGTGGACGTTCGCCTTTTGTTCCAAGAGAAATTTGTGGATCGCGCGGAACTTGTATCCCTTCGACCTCATGATCTCCACGCACCCCAACACCGTGTCCGTGGGATACCTTCCAGCCGGTGGAAGCGCCTTTGCCTTTTCGATCAGGTCAGCGGCACTCATTTGGTGGAAATTAAAACTCCGGTTTTCCGCCTCGCCACCTGATCATCTTTCGGAGTCAGGCATTGCCTCGCGTAGCGAACCTCTGCATTGAAACGATTCGTGAATGATGGGCTCATTTCCGTGGGGATTTTTTCGTTGATTTTGGTCCGGTGGTTATACACCCATCACCAAAAAAAAGGCGGCGAACATAGGAGGACAAAGAACGTCCTTCACTTTTCGCCGCGTCTTTCAATTTCTGCAATTCATCGGACTCAAGGTAAAGCCCGACCGATACGAGTTTATTTGTCTTTGTAGATGCGCTCATGAATTCTTTCCTTTAAAACTTCCGACATGGTTTTTCCAGACAAACGGGCAAGCTCCTTCAAAACGGCTTTCTCTTCCGAAGTCAACCAGACTGCCACTTGTTTCTTTCCAGCTTTGCGTTTGCTCGGCATGCCTGCAAAGATTGCAGGTGTATAACCACCCGTCAACAAAAAAGTTTAAAATATTTTTCCAGACATCAAAATGCTACCTATATGCAGTTGAAGACCTGCATTCCGTGTTCTTGTCTTTCCGAACACTCAGCACCATGTAAGTCGCTAGATTTATATCCGAACTCGATGGAAGATTATAAATCATTTTTTTAACTGATTTTTTTGCAAGATAAGATGATTCAGAAATATGAACTGTTTTTGCTTCATCCATTTTTCTCAACAGTTCGATGTTTTTACCAACCGCAACTTTTGCAATCACTTCGGGAGAAGTGTTGCCATCATCAATTTCAATAATCGTCTTCAAAAGCGCATCAAAATATTCATCTGATGCAAGTTTTGACGCTTTTTTTTGTTTCTCTGTCGGATCTTTGATTGCTGGAGGCGTGTAAACTGGTTCAGAAACTGGAAGATAATTATATTTTTTTGGATTCGTTTCACACCCCGACAGCGCAAGCGCGATTGCCACAACTGCCAGAGAGATTTTCATTTCCTCTTCACCTTCTTTTTCGCCGCCCGCTGTAGTCGTTTCTTTTTGGCCTGGGCAGCGAGCCACTTGGGATCATTGGCCTTCTCAGCATACCAAGCCGCCTTTCTCGCGGACTCGGCAGTTCTGAACTTCCGATCAGTCCGATAAATTTCCACATACCTTTGGGCATGGGATTTTTTCCAATCGGCAACATCCGCATAAGGCATATAATCAAGACAACCATTTAAGAAAAATGGAATCAAGTTGAATCAACTCGACGGAATGCCGTAAATCCATGCCGTAACTGACAAATGAAAAACCCTTTATACCTGATGGATAAAGGGGGGAGCGGGTGACGAGACTCGAACTCGCGATTTCACCAAGGCAACCTTTTTTTGTGGTTTGCTATGGTAAACGATTCCTTTGATTCGCTTGCAATTCTATTGAAACGCCGTAAAAATATGCCGTAAGTATGGCATCGGTTCGCAAATCAAAATTGTCCCCGTTCTGGCTGGCAGACATGCGGGTTTGGAAATCGGTTCCCGGTCATCCACGGGGAGGATATTCTTGCAAGACGACAAAATCCACCAAGATCCCGACCACGGAAAAGCGGGAAGTTGCCGAACGTGCCGCGGATGAAATGGAGCGGATCGGCAACGAGCGCCCCACCGGGCCGGTTGACCGCGGCACGTTCGAGCGCCGTGTTGATTCGCTCATGCGAGCGGCAGGCGTTGACGTTCCCAAGAAGCAAACGACATGGCGGGAATTTTCTGAAAAGTTCTTGGATGAATCAGACGCGGGCGAATCATCATTGATGAAGTATCGCGGGGAGGTGGGACAATTCACCGCGTTCCTTGGGGCCCGGGCTGGCCTGGACCTGCGCGACGTCACCCATGAAGACATTGCACGGTTTTACAAAGGCATCCAGAAAAGCGGGCGATCAGTAAACACGGCCCGAAATACGACAAAGACCGTGCGGGCAGTCTTGCACCGCGCGAGCCTGTTGGGATTCATCGACACCAACCCGGCCGCATTGGTTCGCTTGAAGTCAACAGGGGCGAATTCATCCCGGGCGCCATTCACACGGGATGAGATCGCGGCAATCCTTGCCAATGTGGAGGGGGAAAAACGAATTGCCGTTCTATTTGGCCTGACCTACGGCCTTCGGGCAGGGGATGCCACTCGCAGGAGATTCGAGGAAATTTCCATTCAAGATGGCATCCCGGTTATTTCGTTCGTTCCTGAGAAAAAGTCTCGAGCCGGAAAAATAATCACCCTTCCATTGGTGGGAGAGCTTGCCAAGTTGAAAGGGAAGTCCGGATTTATTACGAAATCGCTTGCCCATAACCAACACCCGGGAAGATTTTTCAACGCGGTCATGAAAGCGGCCGGCATTGACCGGAAGACTCAGAAAGCTACGGGAGAGGGGAGGGCAACCAACGCGAAGACGTTCCATTCACTACGCCATACGATTTCCTCTTGGCTCATGGACTCGGGAGCGGATCAACGAATGCGCCAGCTGGTCTGCGATCATGACGACCCGAAGATGAATGCCAGGTATACCCATGGGAACATTGTCGCCATGTCCAAGGCGATCACCGCAGCGATCAATCCAGCCAGTTCCGAACGGAAAAAATCTGACGGATGAGCCGCCGCTTGCGCCACACTCCATCCCCATTGCGATCCGCAGCAGATCCGGGCACGGCATCAGGGGAAGTGTTCGCTTCGATCGTCAACACGACATCTTTCCCCCACCGTTCGACAAGTCCGGTGTGGGCTACTCGCCCTTTGCTTGGAAAGTAGATTCCCCAGGGGTCACCGGGCAGCGGAGTTCTTCCACCGTTTGCCCGTGTCCATGTCGGATTCTGCACCCATACGGCAGCAAGGGCCGAACGCGGGCCAACTCCGCGCAACTGTGCCGCATCATACACCCATCGGTTAAAGGCTGCACAATACGGGGAGCCGGTTCCGTCGAGTCCGACAGAGGCAAGGATTCTGTCAATGGCTGGTCCGTCATTGTGTCCGGTTGCTTCAGTGGTTCCGACAAGCCCCGAGGCGGAAGCGAGAATTCGATTTCGCGCTCCCTCGCGCGTCTCCTCAACTCCCACGATATATTGACCGTGGCAAAGAACCGGAGCAAACAGGAGGGTAAGTAGAAGCGCACGAATCACGAGACTGGCACCAATTTGAGGCAGACGATAAAAAGGATGACGCACAGGACAAATGCGGTCTGTGTGGCAAGCCAACGCTGGCCTTCCGTGAGATGTTCAAACCATCCCTTGAGGTTCCCCCATTCGTCCGGTTCGTTCGCGCTCGCTTGGTCGAGAGAATGGAAAAGCACTTGGAACAGCACCCACCCAATGAATCCGGCCCAGAACGCCAAGAATGTTGCCAGCCCGACCCATTGCAGATACCCGGCATCGAACACCCCCGCAGTCGGATCGTAAGCCCGGATGATGGGAGGAAGCGCGAGGTAGATCACGAGGGCCACAACGCCGGAGATCATGCCACGCCAGGAAGAAAAGATTCGTCTGAGAGTTTTCATTGGATTTTTAAAAAAATACTTGGATGAATATAAATGTAGTGCACGCCACAACGCCCGGAGCGCAGATTGCTACCGCGGCGCCGGGGATGGAATTGAGGGCAAGCCCGCCGAACCGCAAAATCAAGAGTCCGACGATTGCCCCGGCAAGGAGTCCGCAGAGCCCTGCCGCGTAAAATTTCAGCTTGTGGTATTTCGCAAGCGTTGCAGCGTGAGCTTTGACTTCTTTGGCAACCCGGAGTTCCGCCGCGTCCCGCTCGGCCCCGACCTTCTGCACCGCCTGATTTGCGAGATCCAGCGATGACTTCAATTCAATCGCATCCTGTGCCATTTTCGAGTTGGCGCCGGCCAAGGCATTCGCCAGATCCTGAGTGCGGGCAAGTTTTCCCATTTGTTCAGCAACGGTCGATTGCGATTCTGCCAGCTTTGCCCGTAGGTCAGCCGTTGCCTTTGTGAGCCCTGTTACAAGGGTTCGTTCGTCAGCAGACAGCGCAGCGTGAGCGGGCTTGCATGTCGAGATGATGAGCAACACCACAAAAGCGATGAAGAGAAACAGTGGTAATCGAGCGTCAGTAGTTTTCATTTTTGGAGTAGCTTGGTTGTTTTGTAATCCATTCGGTCGAGAATTTCGGACTGTTCACCATTGATGCGCGACAAGACCTCGTTGCTGGCCCGGAGTTCCCCGAGCGCCGCTTTCACCTGTTTACTGTCTTGCGCGGCCTGCTGTGCAGCCGTGGAGAGATTGCCAGCCTTTCCAATCGCTCCCGAGAGTTCAGGCGTTGACGTGTGCGTCGGATGCTGGCAACCAGCTAGAGCAAGAATTGAAATAAGTAGGAGTTTTTTCATTGTTCACTGTGCTGGCAGAGTTTCGCAACGAGTTCAGAAAGTTTATCCAGCCGAGCATCAAAGGCTTCCTGCCGTCCAAAGGAATAGGCCGACCCAACCGATGCACGCTCAACAATAACGTGTGTTTGCTGAACCTGATCAGACAACGAATCAAACCGTTTTTCCCGCTGTTCCCAAAGTCCCTCATACCTTCCTTGCCATTTTGCAGTTACAAGGTCAGATGTTTGAAGAGACGAGATCGAAGCCGTGTTTGTAGATTGCTGGTCCCTCAGTGGAATCATCATTAGCGTTGCGTATCCACCAGCCAGCACCAGTAAAAGAGAGGCAAAACTAATCACGGTAGCAAAAGGAAAATCTTTCTTCCCCATGCCACGAACAGAAGTTGCCAGGTCTGCAATCGCTTGCTCCATTCGTGAAACCGATATGGCAAGGCCATTGACAATTTTTTCCGTTTCTAATTGACGGTTAGATATTTCCGTCCTCCACTCAATAACATTGGTTGGATCTACGTGTTGATTTTCCATATTATTGAATCCCCTTCCAAATGCTAATATCCCGCGCATAATAGGCCCGCACCGCAGCCTCTTCGTCGCTGGTCAGCGTCGGGCGAGTCTCGCTCTCGTTTTCGTGCGGAAGAAAATCGAATCCGACCGCCGCACAAAAAGCGTTAATTCCCGTCTCGAATTTGAAAAGCTGGACGCTCGGGAGAACGAGGTCCGTGAGTCCGCGAGTTTCGAGCGATTCAAAGTGGACATCAACGAGATTCTGAGTCATGGGCGGTTTTCCTTCAATCCGCTCATCAAGGTCATTGAGCATCGCTAGAGCATCTGTTGGTGTCTTTCCAGTCTTAGCACACGCTGAAATAAAACGGTCCACGGAATCACGAATTAGCGCAAAGGCTGAAAAACTATCAGGAATCTCAAACGTGCGGGGAGAAAATGGAGAACGCTGTTCAGGTGTATAAAGAGCGTCAATCTTTGCCCTGATGCTGGTGCTTCCAGAACGGGGGATGAACAAAATACATTTATTTGTTGGTAAGTGGAGCCACATAATTAAGATCCTTTAGTTACTGTGCAAGTGCCACTTCCCACATCTACTATGGTAAATGTAACAAGCCACGGACATAATGGAACTGAGGCAATAGGAAGAGACGCGCTTCGTATGGAAAATATCAGATTTAAGTTTTTGCCATCAAAAATGCCGTAATGATACGTCCAATACGGAAAACTTCCTGTAACGCAGTATAGTTCATAGGTGATCCCGCCAATCACATCTCCATAAGTATTCCTGCCATTGTTTGCTCCGTTAATAGGCAAAATGATTGATCCGTTTACAATAGCACTTGCCGTCGCATCCGGCGTTCCGCCGCTCGCCGGTTTACGCGAAGCAAAAATCGACTGTGCCAGCGCGAGAAACATCAGGCGTAATAAGCGATGATCGTTCCGCTGTGCAGAGTGATCGCAGAAAACGACCCTTCAAGAATCGTTCCAGCCGGAATCGTTGGCGCGCTTCCCAACGTGGTATTCGCCACACCCGAGAGCGTTCCAGTCAAGATGTTGAATTTCGCGTCTGCAAGAACCTGAATAACACCCCAGGTAGAGCCCGTTACCCCTCCCGGAGTGTGAGCCGAAGTGTCGTTGTAAAGTGTTCCTCCGCGTGTTGCGTTGTCGATTTTCATATTATGCTTTGATTTCCTGCAATGTTAATGTTGCTGCCGATATTCCGCCAAATAACCGAGCCCCTGTTGTGCCATTGATTGCGATTGTTCCTGTGGAACTTGGACCGCATCTGACAGAATATGTCTGAGCGGACGTGCTGCCGGGGGAATCATAAACGCACAGGCTCGCGGTTGAATGGGTCTGATTGTAATAATACACATGGCATGTAGCGACGCCGATGCACGTTGATCCGCGAAACACCGAAAAAATTGCGCCGTATCCGTTTGATGCCGCCGTCACAACTGGCACGCAGAGAGAAACGAGAACCTTGTTTGTTGCTGACTGCGGCGTGATTGCCTGAGAAATAATTTGCACCCCCTCTGAAGAAAGGGGCGTTGTATCATCAAGGGGAATCACCGAAGTCACCGCTTGCTGTGTCCCATATGATGCTTGAATGACCTGGACAACAGCTCCGGAAGCAACCTTTGCCTGAGTGACCGATCCGTCTGCCAGTTTTGCAGTTGTCACATTCGCATCAAGAATCTTGACGGTCGTAACTGCATCGGATGCCAGCTTTGCCGCCGTCACATTCGCATCCGTAATTTTTGCAGTAGTGACCGCATTCGATGCCAGCTTTGCAGTAGTGACCGAAGCGTCCGCCAGTTGAGTAGTTCCGACAACACCAGCAGAAAGCGTGAACGAATATGCCGACCACGATCCGGCAGTTGTTGCGGTCGAAATATAAACGGTGGTCGTATCAAGCTGAACACCAAGTTGCCCAAGAAAATCAGGAACAGCGGCAGTCCGCGCAGACAAATTTGCAAATGTCTTTGTTGGCTGGTCAACAACTGTTGCCGGAAGATTCAGAAGAGTTTGAATCTCTGCCCCGGTGAACATTTTTGCCACCCCGTCAGCCCCGATGCCAACCAGCGCGTTCAGCACTTTTGCAAATGGGGTGATTGACCCGTCAGCCTCGCGGAGCTTGAAGCTTGCCGCCAATCGCCGCGCATTTTGTTGGGAAAGATATGTCAGCCGGTCGAGCCCTTGCTCGTGCATGGCCGCGGGGAAGTTGTCAGCCTCAGTATATTGGAGCGGCTGAACAACCGGAATGTCGCGGTAGATTGTCACCGTGCTTGTCGCCGGAACAGCCGCAACAGTTGTCACGCTTCCACCGTCCGAGTTCCCGGCGCCGGTG
>Ga0209829_10001262_pt1 | contig 21036 bp, 17 predicted proteins | sample C_140205_EF_Meta_FD_187311 | JGI IMG/M metagenome (GOLD analysis project Ga0209829, IMG submission 187311) | Freshwater microbial communities from Lake Croche, Canada to study carbon cycling - C_140205_EF_MetaG (SPAdes) (version 2) | ecosystem: Environmental > Aquatic > Freshwater > Lake...
GAACCGACACTCTTTAAGGGAACCGGATTTTGAGTCCGGCGCGTCTGCCAATTCCGCCACGCTGGCTGATCAAGGAAATCAAATTACACGAGCATCTTGGGGAAGCCAAGTGGTTCTTCAACTCGGCCTTTGAATTCGAAGCACACCGATTTACATGTGCTAGCGCCTTGCAGATTCAAAGGCCCATGCTAGTTTTTCATTCATGAAGAAACATTTCCATCTCCTATTAGCCGCCTCACTTCTCTTCGCCCTGAATGCCTTTGCCGGTTCCTTCCCGGACATTAGCCTCGCCGATCTCAAGGCGGACATCGCCGCCAAGAAAGTCACCATTCTCGATGTCAATGGTCCCGTCTCCTATGCCAATGGGCACATTCCGAGCGCCATCGACTATACGGCCCACACCGCTGATCTAGCCAAGGTGCTACCCTCCGACAAGAGTTCCCTGATCGTGGCCTATTGCGGCAATGAGCACTGCGGTGCCTATGCCAGAGCCGCAGAGGCCGCACAGAAACTCGGATACACAAACGTCCAGCATTTCAAACCCGGCATCGCAGGCTGGAAGGCAGCTAACGAGCCGACTGAGAAATAAAGAATCAAGGGAAGGGCTCCCGCAGAGGCGCTGAGAGCGCAGAGTTTTTTGTGAAAGGTGTGTTCAGTAAATTCACTCACCCAAAACAAGAATTATTTACAAAATCACAAACGTACGGTTATAAGTCTAACAGTGTCAACTGGTTATATTTGTGAGGCATATAAGATTTGAAGTCAACTTCTGTAAGTAGTTCATGGATAAAAACTTTCTCAAAGGGATGAATGCTCAAAAGCTGGCCGTAACGGATGCGTAGCAACAGCCGGGCAAGCCAGGTTCTGTGAAGTCTGCCGGGGAGTTGGTGATTGGGTTGTGGAGAGGTATTTGGGATAGGATTTGAACGAGAGCCGAGAGGATCTTCCTCATCCAGAGGGAGAGGTTGGCGGCTGTGGCAGCCAAGATGAGGTTGATGTGCTGTCGCCCCGTTGGCCCTTGAGGAAGTTGCGACCGAGGCGGAAGTCGCTTTTGAGATGGCCGATGCGGGTATCGCCCAGCGCTCGCACCTTCAAAAATCATCAACTGTCATTCAGCGTCCATCATGAGATTTAATCAGCGGTTCCCGAGCGGCGAAGGAGTTTTGGTGGGTGGCGCAGAGGAAGAGTGATGACTACCTTCAGGAAACTAGAGCGATTACGACAATGCTGCACACCAAAAGAACCAGCCGTAGAGTGTCATTTCTGATGGTGATTGGTATGAGTTCAGGTTGGACGCCTGAACTTCACTGCTACAGTAACGGTCCCGCTGCGAAGTGATCGGACGCAGGCGACTGCATCACGTCCACCCAGATCGGAAGGGCGAGTTCGGCTCCGTACCCGCCATGCATGATGGTCTTGGGATGGTCGAAGCCAACCCAGACGCCACAGGTGAGGCCTTGAGTATATCCAAGAAACCAGGCATCCACGAAATGGTCGGTCGTACCGGTCTTCCCGGCGGCCGGCTTGCGGAGTCCGAGTTCAGCAGACTTCGCCGCGGTGCCCCGCGTCATGACCTCGGTGAGGATTTTTGTGGTGGTTCTGCTCGCCGCAGGATCGAGAGCAGCGATGCGGCCGTGGGTCGCCCGATAGAGCACGGTTCCCTCGCAGTCGGTGACCTGTTCGATTATGTGCGGCTGGAGTTTTTTTCCTCCGGTGGCCAACGCCGTGTAGGCCGTGGTGAGGTTCCTCAGCGTTGATTCGAAGCTGCCGAGGCAGATCGAGGGATAACGAGGCACATGTTCGGCAAGGCCGAGACGCTCCATGGTGGAGGCGATGTCTCCCAGGCCCGTCTTCATGCCGACACGGGCACTCATGGTGTTCCGAGAGTGAATGAGCCCCTCCTTGGCCGGGAGATCGTTGCCGAAGGTCCCATCGCTATTCTGAGGATCATAGGCCGCAGAGCGGGGCGGCAGATCCGCAGAGGTGAGTCGGGCATCACTCACGGGTGTTTCCGGTGTGATGATGCCCCTGCGAAAGGCCTCCTCGTAGACAAAGGGCTTAGCCGAGGAACCTATCTGACGCATGGCAACCAAGGCCCTGTTGTACTTGCTCTTTGCAAAATCACGCCCACCCACAATAGCCGTGATCCCGCCGTTGGCATTGTCGATGGCGAGGAGCGCCCCCTGGAGCGGCTCCGGTGAGTCTTCTGCTTTGGTTCCCTTGGCGACATGATGCTGCTGGCGGTAGTCGGGGCGCTGTTCGACTTCCATTAGGCGTCTAGCGACAGCGGTCTCGGCCGACTGCTGGAGTCCGGCATCAATCGTGGTGTCGATGCGCAGGCCACCGGTGTCGATCCTGTCCAAGGGCACTACCTGCTCCAGTTCGTGGAGGATCGCATCGACAGCCCAGCTGTTCATGGGGTTAATGAGCCTTTGCTGGGCGGGGTTCATCGGCTCAGCTTCCGCCTTCTCAAGTTGGGCATGGGTAATGAAGTTCAGCTCCTCCATCCGTCCCAAGACGACATTACGCTGCCCGAGCGACGCATCAATATTGTTGAACGGCGAGAACCTGTTCGGACTACGGATCAGTCCGGCAAGTAACGCCCCCTCGGAGAGATCCATGTCGGCGGCCGGTTTTCCGAAGTAAGCCTGACTGGCAGCCTCGACCCCGTAGAGGCCCGAGCCGAAGTAGATCCTGTTCATGTAGAGCTCCAAGATTTTCTCCTTACTCATTTCCATCTCGATACGGAAGGCCATGGCTGCTTCTAGGAACTTGCGGTTAAAAGTCTTCCCTCCGAGAGGGAAGCTGTTGCGTGCGAGTTGCTGTGTGATCGTGCTGGCCCCCTGCTTCATTCCTCCGAAGAGCAGGTTCCGCACGGCGGCACGGGCGATACCCAATGGGTCGACTCCGTGGTGCTCGTAAAATCGCGAGTCCTCACGACTGATCAGCGCATTGACGAAATTCGGGGAGACCTTTTCGTAAGGGACGACGATCCTATTCTCTCCGACCGTCCGACTGTAGAGGGTTCCGTTGCGGTCATAGATCTCCGAGCGCTGCAGCATCTGTCCGATTGTCGAGATGTCGAAGGTCAAGGCCCAGAGGTAGTAAAAAAGGCCGATAAGCATCCAGAAAAGGATTGCGGCAAAGCCGAGTTTGACCAGCGTGATGAAAAACGATCGATTCCGTCTAGGTGACTTTCTTTTTCCCTTGTTGAGAGCTGTTTTGGATCGTTTGTTCACTGAATTGGGAGAGGATAGTAAGGATCACTCCAGACTATCCATGATGGAACTTGATGACGAGTCGCAGTTCATCGGACGATCAGTTCATCACATCCGCGACCTATGATAGAAATCCAGATATTGACCCCTATCCCATCGATCGCCGAGGGAGTTCTTGGCAAGAGCATTCTCGGTCGTGCCCAAGAGGCCGGACTTGTGAAGCTCGAGGCGGTAGATTTACGACGTTGGACCCACGACCGGCACCGTACGGTCGATGATGCCCCCTACGGGGGAGGGCCAGGCATGGTTATGAAGATCGAGCCAATTGCTGCGGCATTGGCAGAACTTCGCCGGCCGGAGACCAAGGTTATTTTCCTTACCCCGCAGGGAAGACCACTTAGACAACAGATCGTCCACGAGTACGCCAAGGCGGAGCATCTGATTCTTCTCTGCGGGCACTATGAGGGGGTTGATCAGCGTGTGGCCGACCATCTTGTTGACGATGAGATCTCGATCGGAGACTACATCCTCACCAACGGTGTGCTCGGGGCGCTCGCACTCACCGATGCAATCGTGCGCCTTCTCCCAGGAGTCCTGGGTGATGACCAATCGGCTGTGACCGAGTCCTTTGAGACCGGCCTGCTTGATCACCCCCATTACACGCGTCCCGAGGAATTCCAAGGTTGGAAAGTTCCTTCCATCCTGCTTTCCGGAAATCACGGAGCGATCGCGACATGGCGAGCCGAGCAGGCTCTAGAGGCTACAAAAAAGCGAAGGCCCGATCTCTTGACATGACTCGCGCGGAAAGCCCTGGATCGCTGCCCTTAAATTAGGGGCCACAACTTCTGTTCATCCGCAACCACTTTGGTTAGTAGGTAGAATCATGATACCAACCCGCGAAGTTCTCATCCTAGGCCACAATCACTTCGACCCGATGTGGAGGCGCTGCTTTCTGGCTGACGCCGTATATAATGGGGTGACGGTAAAATCTTATGCAGATATCGAGGAGAAAGTGCTCAGTGCCTGGCTGAATCTGGCTCCGAGTGGTTACACCTTCACGGAAGGGCAGGCTGTGGTGCTGCGCGAATGGCTGCGGCGGGATCCCCTCCGGTTAGGCCAACTCAAGTCCGAGATCGCCCTCGGTCGTTTTAGTGTCGTCCAGGCCGGGGAAACCGTGCAGGACAGCAACCTGCCGAGCGCCGAGGGGTTGGTGCGAAATTTCCTGGTCGCGCAGCCACTGTGGCGCGAACTGGGGGTTGAGAATACACTAGGTCTGGAGATCGCCTGGCTGGAGGACGCCTTTGGTAATAGCGCCAACTATCCGCAGGTGCTGCGAGGTGTCGGTTGCAAGGTAGCGGCCAAGCTGAGCTACCGTGGCTGCCCGGACGAGGTGTGGGTTGGGATCGATGGCACGGCACTGCCGGTTCTCGACCATGTGCCCCAGCGCTACCACGGTAGCGTGGTGAAATATCCTCCCTGTGATTCCTGCGCCGGAACGGGGTGTATTGACTGCCAATACTCAGGACTTCGGTTGCTTCCTCTTCTTGATCGGGAAGTTTTTGAACGGGCCTTGCGCGATGCCATGACAGGAGCAGTATCAAGCGCTGCGGCCTTTCAGGGATGGGATGCAGCAGTCGTCGGATCCGAATTGCCAGCGCTCACCATTGGTGGAGAAGAGACGTTGCCTGAACAAAGCATTCTAGATGCCGTGGCGGCTGTTTCCAGTGAGTGCCCGCAAGGCGTATCCATCCGCTGGGCCACTTGGACCGACCTGTGGTTGAAGCATCGTGACCGCCTGCTGGCGAAAGCGGTGGCCAGCAATGGCACGGCGACGCCGGAACTGAATCCGGCTATGCCCGGCTGCATGGTGACCCGCCGCCTGACCAAGACGCGCACCCGAGACGTGGCCTACCGATTGGTCGAGGCGGAATCTCATCTGGCGGATGAATCATGGAGAGGAGGAGCTCCGATTCCACCGCCGACCGATTTTGCCCGTGCTTGGGAGCAGGTGGCCTTTGCCCAGTTCCACGACGGCATCACCGGAACGCACATTGACGCGGCCAACCGCGAGATGCTCCAATTCCTGGACGAGGCCGAGGCTGTGGCTGCGCCTCACCTGCCTGCAGTTCGTCCGTTTTCAGCAACGCCTTGGCGCCCTCACTCGGGCAATGAAGATACATTGCGCCTTGGGCATCTCGACTTGCGCTTCGATCGCTTGGGCATACTGTCAGTCTCTGTAAAAGGGCGCGAACTGTTGAGCGCCCAAACCGTGACTCCGACCATGCACGCCCTGAGGATTGGCGAGCTGACATTGGAGAGCGATTTTGGCGATGCCTGGGGGCAGCGCATCTCGCCGCTGGGCGATTCATCCATGCGCGGCCTCGGCGAATTCCACGATACCGTGGAGGTGACCGACGACGCCATCCGCTGGTGTGGTTGTTATCGGGGTGGCCACCGCAAGGTGCACGCACTCACCTGGACCGTTGAGGTACGCGCCTCCGCCGACGGCGAACGCCTGGACTTCACCTGCTCCGTGGACTGGGACACGGAAAGCAAGCGCCTGCGCGCAGTATTCCCGATGCCATGCCAGGATCCGTCATGGTTGGGCGAGATACCCTTTGGTTTCATCGAACGTCGCTTCGACGCCGCACTCACGGACTGGAGTCAGTGGAATGCGCAACAGAACGAATATCCTATCCTGCACTGGGCCCAGCACCGCTCTCCCGATGGCAGCGCGGTGGCGCTGATCACTGACGGCCTTCCCTGCGTGCGCTGGCAACCGGGGCGCTTTGACCTCTCGCTGCTGCGCTCGCCGGAGTGGGAGTTCTGCTCCGTAGAACCCGCGCACTATGAGTTCTGGGACACCGACGGCCAGCGCGACACAGGTCGGCATGAGATGCGCTGGAGTCTCTGGCCAGCAGCCATGGCTCAAGAACCCACGGTGCTGACCGCAGCCGGTTATACATTCAACCGACCTAGCTTCGTGCAGCCTCCGTTCCGTATCAACGGGGAGGTAATCGCCACCGCGTGGAAACCTGCCGAAGACGGCGAGGCTTGGATTCTTCGATTGCAAGAAACATCTGGTAATGGCGGGGAGGTTGTCCTGGATTTTGCCGAGGAACGGACCGTGACTCCGTGCGACCTGTTGGAGCGGCCGGGTTTCGCCGGCTCGATCGGCGTACCGGGTCAAGGACGGCACTGGTCAACCCGACTGCACCGGCACGGTATCCTGACGCTGCGAATCAGGTGAGCGGGGCAAAAACTAGGCCTTTTTAACGAAGCAGGCTTTGAGGCCGACAGCAATCCCGTCAACCTTGCAGGAAATCTCATGATCACCTTCGCCTAGTTTGATCGGCTTGGACTTGGACCCTCCCTTGAGGACAGAGGTGCCTCCCAGTTTAAGATCCTTGATCAGGACAACACAATCGCCGTCTGCCAAGACAACACCATAGACATCCTTGACGATGCGCGGACCATCGGCAACTTCCTCTTCCGGGGCTTTCTTCCATTCGAAACCGCAGGTGACGCACTCCCACTTATCAGGGTGAGCGATCACTTCCTCCATCGTGCATTCGGGGCAGGCTGGATTGGACATAGGGAAAAATATGAAGAATGAGGGATGAAATTTAAGAGACCTATATATGTGCTATGGTTTCTTGAGCTTTCGACTCAAGCGTAGGCGGGAGTTGTTATGCGGCCACAACATCGACCCTCGGAGCAAAACCAAGTTTCCCAAGAAGAATTTCGCAATCCTCCCAGGTGAGGCCAAACGCCCTCACGTCGGCAACGCCTAGTCTCGCGACCACATCGGCCAGTGTCGAACTGTCCCTCTGATCAAGGGACCCATCCATCAAGACACTTTCAGACCAATCCACAAGTTGCCCCAGCGTGATCTCATGATGGAGATACGCAGCGATCTGATCTGCAACAATGGTCTTAGTAATCACCATCTCAGATTACTACACCTTCCGATGGCCTCTATCCACAGGGAATTTCTCGTGAATTTCAATCAAACTCCCTTTCTCATCGTAGATCTCCTGCCAAAAGCGAACCGTATTTTCAGCAGCATCGACCTCCTTCAGATAGCTCGCACTCCATCCGCTCCGTCCAGGCAGATCCAGTCGGTAGATGCGGTGGCTCGCGGAAAGTTCCGACCAATGCAGAAACTTTCTTTCATTCTCGGCACGGGAGCCCATGAATGAAAAAAGTGCCTAAAGGGTAGCCAAAATGGCGTTGAAAGTGCCGCTTGGACGGAGCGCGGCATTGGCTTTAGCTTCGTCTGGCAAGTAGTACCCTCCTACATCGACAGGCTTGCCTTGGACGGCATTGAGTTCGCCTATGATCTTTTCCTCGTTGGCTGCGAGTTCTCCGGCAATCGGTGTGAAAAGAGCCTTCAATTCCTCATCCTGACTCTGTACGGCCAGGGTCTGAGCCCAGTAGAGGGCGAGATAGAAGTGGCTGCCACGGTTATCGATCATGCCGAGTTTGCGGCCCGGTGACTTGTCATTCTCAAGGAACTTGCCGGTCGCCTCATCGAGGGTCTCGGCGAGGACCTTGGCCTTCGTATTTCCGAAGGTTTCGGCGATGTGCTCGAAGGAGGGAGCAAGGGCGAAGAACTCTCCTAGGGAATCCCATCGGAGATAGTTCTCCTCCAGGAACTGCTGCACATGCTTGGGCGCGGAGCCGCCCGCACCCGTCTCGAAGAGACCACCACCGTTCATAAGAGGGACGATGGAGAGCATCTTGGCGCTGGTGCCGACCTCTAGGATCGGGAAGAGATCTGTTAGATAATCGCGCAGCACATTGCCTGTAACCGAGATGGTGTCCTTACCTTGGACGATCCGCTCGAGACTCAGCTTGCAGGCCTCGGCAGGAGGTAGGATACGGATATCGAGACCCGTGGTATCGTGCTCAGCAAGATAGGTCTTCACCTTGGCAATGATCGCGGCATCGTGAGCGCGTTTCTCGTCCAGCCAGAAGATGGTTGGCTCGTTCGTCGCACGAGCGCGTTTCACGGCTAGTTTCACCCAGTCCTGGATCGGTGCATCCTTGGTCTGACAGGCGCGCCAAATGTCTCCCTGCTCGACAGCATTCTCAAGGAGGACGGCCCCCGCGGAATCTGTGATACGGACGACGCCATTCCCGGGAATCTCGAAGGTCTTGTTGTGGGAGCCGTATTCCTCAGCGGCTTGGGCCATGAGGCCGACATTGGGAACGGATCCCATGGTCTTGGGATCGAGGGCGCCGTGCTTCTTGCAGAAGTCGATGGCCGCCTGGTAGACACCGGCGTAGCAGCTGTCAGGAATGACGGCTAGGGTGTCCTGAGTCTTGCCTGCGACATCCCACATCTTGCCCCCGGCACGGATCATGGCCGGCATTGAGGCATCCACGATGACATCGCTCGGGACATGGAGATTGGTGATTCCTTTGTCGGAGTTGACCATGGCAATCGCCGGTCCGTTGGCCAGAGCCTGCTGGATATCGGCCTCAATTGCGGCCTTCTGGTCGGCAGGCAGCGTCTGGATCTTGGCGACGAGATCGCCGAAGCCATTCTTGAAATCGACGCCCAGTTCCTGAATCAGCGTCGCGTGCTTGGCGATCAGGTCCTTGAAGAAGACTTCAACTGCATGGCCGAAGATAATCGGGTCGGAGACCTTCATCATCGTGGCCTTCATGTGAAGGGAGAAGAGGACTCCATCCGCTTTTGCTCTCGAGATCTGCTCATTGAGAAAAGCGACAAGCGTCTTCTTGCTCATCACCGTGCCATCGATGATCTCACCGGCCTTAAGCGGGGTCTTCTCCTTAAGAAGTGTTGTGCTGCCGTCAGCTCCCACGAACTGGATCTTCATATCGGTCGCTGAGGGAACGGTCACTGACTTTTCATTGGAGAAGAAGTCGTTCTTTCCCATGGTGGCGACGCTGGTCTTGGAATCAGGGCTCCACTCACCCATGGAGTGAGGATGCTTGCGAGCGTACTCCTTGACGGCCTTCGGCGCACGACGGTCTGAGTTCCCCTCGCGGAGGACAGGGTTGACGGCGCTCCCCTTGATCTTGTCGTAGCAGGCACGGATCTCTTTCTCCGCCTCTGTCTGCGGAGTGTCGGGATAATCGGGCAGCTTGTAGCCCTTCGACTGCAGTTCGGCGATTGCCGCTTTGAGCTGCGGAATCGAGGCGCTGATGTTGGGGAGCTTGATGATGTTTGCATCGGGCCGGAGGGTAAGGGCTCCCAATTCAGACAGAGCGTCAGCGATTTGCTGATCCTCGGTCAGTAAATCAGGAAAAGCTGCGATGATGCGACCGGCCAGGGAGATATCGCGGAGCTCGACTGAGATCCCGGCATGTTTTGTGAAGGCTTGAACAATCGGCAGGAAGGAATAGGTGGCCAAGGCGGGGGCCTCGTCGGTCTTGGTGTAGAAAATGGTGGGCTTGGACATGATGGCGTAGAGAATAAGTGAAGCGTTGAAGTGTTGAAGAGTTAAAAGACGAAAGAATACAAAAGGAATTCGCAACTTCCACTTTTCCATAACCCGCTTTCACGCTATCCTAGTCTAACTATGGGCAAAACGCTTCTTGATAAGGTCTGGGAGGAACATACCGTTCGCACGCTCCCCGATGGACGGACTCAACTTCTGATCGGCACCCACCTCATCCACGAGGTTACCAGTCCTCAGGCCTTCGGCATGGTGCGCGACCTTGGGCTGAAGGTTCTCTACCCCAACCGCACCTTCGCAACCGTCGATCACATCGTCCCGACCGATCAGCGCGCCGAACCCTTCTCCGATCCGCTTGCCGATGCGATGGTGAAGGAACTACGCAAGAATTGTGCCGAGAGCGGAGTCACCTTCTTTGACCTTCCTTCGGGGAATCAAGGTATCGTCCATATCGTCGGTCCGGAACAGGGGATCACCCAGCCCGGCACCACGATCGCCTGCGGCGACTCCCACACCTCGACCCACGGAGCCTTCGGAGCGATCGCCTTCGGTATCGGCACGAGCCAGGTGCGCGACGTCCTCGCCACCCAGACCATGGCGATCGGGAAGCCCAAGGTCCGCCGCATCAATGTCGACGGAAAGCTCGCCCCCGGCGTCTATTCCAAGGATGTCATTCTCCATATCATCCGTCACCTCGGGGTGAACGGCGGCATCGGCTACGCCTACGAGTTCGCAGGCTCGACATTCGACGCATTCACCCAGGAAGAGCGGATGACCGTCTGCAACATGTCGATTGAGGGCGGGGCCCGAGTCGGCTATGTGAACCCGGACGAGACCACCTTCGAGTATCTGCGCGGCCGCCCCTACTCCCCTAAGGGAGCCGAGTGGGATGCGGCAGTCGCACGATGGAAGGCCGTGGCCTCGGACAAGGATGCCGTTTACGACGACATCGTGAATTTCAAGGCCGAGGCGATTCTCCCGACGATCACCTGGGGGATTACCCCCGGACAGGCGATCTTCATCGACGAGGCGATTCCCAATCCCGACGACCTCCCCGAGAAGGACCGCGCAACCGCCCATGAGGCTATCGAGCACATGAAACTCACGGCCGGCACCCCTGCTATCGGCATCAAGATCGATGTAGCCTTCCTCGGCAGCTGCACAAACGGACGCCTCTCCGATCTCCAGGAAGTTGCCAAGCATATCCGCGGTCGCAAGGTCGCCTCGCATGTGAAGGCGATCGTCGTTCCCGGATCACAGGGAGTGGCCTCCGTTGCCGAGAAGATGGGACTTGCGGAGATCTTCCGTGAGGCCGGCTTTGAGTGGCGCGGTGCCGGTTGCTCCATGTGCCTTGGCATGAATCCCGACAAGCTCGTCGGGGACCAACTCTGCGCCAGCTCCAGCAACCGCAACTTCAAGGGTCGCCAGGGTAGTCCGACCGGACGCACCATGCTCATGAGTCCGATCATGGTCGCCGCCGCCGCTCTCACTGGCGAAGTCAGCGATGCTCGTAAGGTCTTCGCTATCCACTAATATCACTTTAGCCTTTCACCTTTTCTTACAATGGCCCTCGAAAAAATCACACAAGTCTCCGGATGCGGCGTCTTCGTCCCCGGCGATGACATCGACACCGACCGTATCATTCCAGCCCGCTTCATGAAGTGCGTCACCTTCGACGGACTTGGAGAGTTCGCTTTTGCCGACGCCAAGCTTGCCGAAAAGGCCGCAGGACGGCTCCATGCCCTTGATGATTCGAGATTCAACGGAGCCACTATCCTGATCTCCGGATCGAACTTCGGCTGTGGCAGCTCCCGGGAGCATGCCCCTCAGGCCCTTTACCGCTACGGCTTCCGCGCCATCATTGCCGAGAGCTTTGCCGAGATCTTCTTCGGCAACTCGACGACACTTGGCATCCCCTGTGTGAAGATGTCCAAGAATGATATCGCCGATCTCGCGGCGCTCATCGAAAAGAACCCCTCCATTCAGGTGACCATCGATCTCACCGAGAGCAAAGTGACCACCGATGATGTAGATTTCGCCGCCGAGTTCTCGCTCCCGGGACATGCCCGTGAGCCTCTCATGAACGGCCGCTGGGATTCCATTGCCGATCTCGTCGATGGCCTCGAAGACGTGAAAACCCGGGTCGCCACGATTCCGTACCTGTCATGCTAGGGAAGCATGCCAAAGCCATGATCCTTAATTCGCTTTAGCATAAATCAACTCCCCCTCCTCAGGACGCAGGGATGAGGTGTTGATGGATGACAAGAGTGCCTCCGCCGCATGGAGATCGCCATTACCTCTGAGGACGGCGACCCTGACAACTTTCCAGGGTTCCGGAGCTGCAGGCCAATTGATGATTTTCTCCCGATAGAGCAGAAGAGCGCCCTTCGGATCACCTGATCTAAGTCTGCCCAAGGCGGCGACACTAATCCGGGAGAGGTTGTCCGGTTGATCGCTGAGAAGTTTTTGGGCAATAGCCGCCGCCTCAGGGATATCTTCATTCGCAAGCAGCTTCAGGTAGGCCAGATCCCCTTGAGCATCGGCCATGGAAGGGGCGGTCGCCACGAGTTCCTCGTACATCGGGATGAGTTGAACGGCCGGGGCATTTCGCGATTGACAGCGAATCAGGCCTATCAGGCCGGGAATCTTAGTCGCTCCTTCGCGATCAGCCATTTCACGATAGGTACGCGCCGCCCGCTCGTAGGCTTCGATCTGTTCCTCGTATCGTGCGATATAGGCCAGAGTCTCTGCTTTTTCAAGGTGCAGGGCTTGTCCGACATTCCTCCACTCATCTTCAGCTCTATTCTGATCATTATTCATAAGGGCCACACGAGCGAGAAAGAGATGTCTGACTGCATCGGGAATGCCAGCTCCTGCGGGTGAATCGAGCATTCTGGCAACCTCCTTCCAATTACCCAGTAATGTCTCCGCATCCAGAACGATAAGGAGCCAATCCGTATCCTTGAGCGGACGCTCGGAACCGGCTACTTCGATAATATCTTTCTGGAAGCCTCTGGCATTCATCCAGCGAGCAAATTCAAGCATCTCGCTCCGAGAGGTGAGAAGACAGGTTGATTTCAAGCGCTCAACGACCTTCTGTTTACCCGTAGGATCCTGAACAATTTCCAGATCGGCTGCCGTCAGAGAATCCAAGAAAGTGTGCCCGGGCAGTTTATCAAGCGATTTGATTAGCAAAGAGATTTCGTCCGGAGAGAGAAGACCAGTTGATCCCTGAGAGGGTGTTAGCACGATCTTTGCCAGTAACCGCCAGGCGGTAAGTGAGATCTTCCCGTTGTTCTTCATCACTTGCATAAGCAGTGCCACGGCATTCCTCGGTCCTTCGTCGCTGTTTGCTGCAAGAAGATATAACGCCGCCTGCACCTTGAGTCGGAAGGCACTGGCGGTTGAAAAGGAAGAAGTCCGCGAAAGACAGGTCTCGGCTGCCTTGGTAAAGTCTCCTCCTTGAGCCATCAGCGACGCCTCGGCAAGTGTGCGCCGAAGAGACTGTTCATCATTCAGCTTAGAGGGCAGGGCGCCCAGAGCCTCTTTTACGACCTCAGGATGGACAGAAGCAATCTCCAACTCGGCGATCCCGAGAAGTTCACCGGGATCAGATTTTCTCGAATGCATTCGATCAAGAAGCTTGTTCATCGAGGGCTGATCTCCGGAACGGGCATTGTAGAGCTCAACGGCATGCTGGACGCTGAGACTTCCGGGAGAAAGGGCCAGAGATTGCTTGAGCAGACCGATTGCCATGGCATTATCCCCGATGGAAAAGGCTTTTTCTGCCTCTCCGAGCAGCATGTCGGATCGCCACTCTTTTGCTGCGTGGTAGAGCGGGGGAGTCAGAAGAATCAGCATAAGAAGAAGAACTCCTCTTGCTATCCAGCGAAGTAATTCGGAACCTTCCCGTCCTGCGCCCGAAGTCCCACTCCCGACCTGATTCTCTTCGGCATAGTCGGGCAGTTCGGAATGATACGAACCTCGTTCAGGCCCCTTATCTGGAAGATTCATCTCACTCATGGGACTTTTTGGGGAGATTCGGGAATGGTGCAGTGGTCATGGTCAGACTCTCCTTGAGATACCGAACAAGGGCGGCTCTGGCTTCGGACTCGTCATTTAGATTCCAAAAAGCGACCTCAATCATTCGCTGCCCCCTATTGCGTTTGCCTAATTTCGGATTCTCCAGTCTTTCCATCGGGGACTGATACGTGGCTGTGCTTTCCCCTACCCCTCCACCCTGCTCTAAGATGGAATGAAACACATAGATCGGGTGCCCCTGCTGGCTGAAGAGCCAAGAGTGAAGCCTCACCCCTACACCCACACCGGAACCGATTTCAAAATCAGCCAGGGGTTTCTCCAAATGCATCCCCATGCTTGCAAGACAGACCTCCGGACTATGCATCTGGACGGACTGAAGAGCCGCGCGACCTGCCGGCCACTGGAGGACAAAAACCTGTCCCATCTCGCCACCGGCACCAATCCACTTCTCCGAGAACCCCTGCGGGTAAAACAGCATGCGCAGTGTGGCCGGAGACAGTGGAACCTCCGAAACTCCTGCGCCTTGGGACCTCTGATGAATCGACCACTTCCAGTTGCTTCCGGATGGGAGATCATGCATCCGGAACCAGACCTCCGTCAGGATGATCGGCACCACCAGCAGGAGAAGGACTGCAGCAAGCAAAGCCGCAGGAGGATTTCCTGGACTTACTGGATGAATATTTCGCCTCATGCCTCCGGGCAGCTCGGATAGACGTGACTGGGAACGCCATAAGAAAGCGATCCCAAAGACTGTGAGAATGGACACCAAGAGAACGATGAATCCGGCCGGATCATGCCATGCGGGGACCGAGCCCAACCCCTGTCTGGAAGCCAGAATTGCAAGGAACGAACTGCGCATGATATTTCCCGCCAAGGCCGCAATGAACGCCAGAAAGAGAAGTCCAAGTCGCCTTGCAATCGTTAACCGGAAGATCTCCCCGAAGAAAAGCGCCACCATCAATCCGCTCTGAAGGGAGCGGATTCCACTGCACGCCTCCTCAATACCCAGAATTCCCGAGGGGATGACGATGAGATTACCCTGCCTTAACGCCTCGTAGCCACACCAATGAAGGATCTCAACGGTCGTCGCAGTATTCCATGACATCAGATACGACATCACGGACTGTTCGAAATTGCGCGGCCAGGGAACAGCGATCAGGAAAAACCCCACGGCAAAGGCATAATGCGTCAACCATACCTTCCCCCCGCGGAATATGATCAGACAGAGAGTGATCGCGACAGCAGCCAAAGCGGCTACTCCACCAAGGAGGCGCCAGTCGGGATTGGCCTCAGCCTCTGGAACAATAGCCGCTAGAAGAAGGGAAGCCGCTACCAAAACGATCCCCGTGACTAGTCGGATTCTTACTCCGAGAGGTTCGGAAGCAGGACAATCCTCACGCCGTTTCATCAGCAATCCAATCACAAGAAACGGCACGAGCAGTCCGTAACTGTACTGCGGATCTATCCTCCAGTCGTTCTGAACGATACGGATCACCTCAAACCAAGTCACCCCCGCGACAAGCATGGAGAGTAGAAGGCCCAGACGGCGGGAGTTGATGTTCAGCATCTTGAAGGAAACGCCCATATCTGTATCTTCTTCCGAAGCAGTGGTTCAATCAAGGTGTTCAACAGCTGAAACATCCCACGCTTAGGAAATTCCTTAGAAAAGAGAGAAAACCACCCGTCCCTGGATCTCCCGACGTTATCGCCCTCTCCCGAAAAGGACCACATAGAGCGTCTTCAGAAGAACCTCGGCATCAAGTCTGATCGAAAAATTGCGAATGTAGTACAGATCGTAAGAAAACTTCATGAGAGTGTCCTCGAGCGAGGCGCCATAGGGATAGTTAACCTGGGCCCATCCGGTGATGCCGGGGCGCACCAGATGCCGAAAATGGTAATGAGGAATTTCCCGTTCATAGTTCTCCACCAGACGAGTCCACTCGGCGCGGGGGCCGATCATGCTCATCTCGCCGCGCAACACGTTCCAGAGTTGAGGAAGCTCGTCAAGACGGGTCTTCCTAAGGAATGCGCCAAGTGCCGAGACGCGGGCATCCTTTTCACTGGTGTATCCATCGCCCCGATCGCTACCGACCTTCATCGTCCGGAATTTATAGAGCGTGAAGGGCCGCCCGTGAATTCCACTCCTAGGCTGTGAATAGATGATGGGAAATCCGTCGAAGATCATGATCAGCATGGCCACAATCAGCATAAGGGGACCTACTATCAGGAAAAGTGAGAGAGCTATCAGAAAATCCAGAAGGCTCTTAAGGGAGGAATACAGCGAATGTTCCACGAGAAGGAACTCCGTCTCCAGAGGCCATGCGGGCCCCAGAATTTCCAAGGGTACTCTTGACCAGTATTTTTCGTAAAAGGACCCCATAGTGTACACGGGAAGTTCATCAAAATGGATGACCGCAAGCCGACTTGCAGTCTCGGTATCCAATGCATTCAGATCCGCAGCAATGACAATGGCTTCATAGCTTATCGTACTCTCCCGGTCGAGATGGGGAATGATATGGGCCAGATCCACGAAAGGGGACGGAGTCCCTTTCCCAGCGATTGGTTTCCCACGAAGTTCTTTGAGAGCTGCGATATAGTGCACAATACTCTGCATTTTACTCCCTTCGTAATCGCGGTGAAAAACCGGCCCAAAACGCTCATCCACAATCACGAGAAGTTTTCCAGCAAGGCGGGATTCCGTAGTCCAGAACCAGAATAGGCGTCTCGTAAATAGTGAGGTAATCGTAACGATCACGAAGGACGCCGTAAAAATCCCCCTGCTCGAGGTGGGATTGGGGCCGAAGGAGGCCACAAAATAGAGTGCTAAAGCGGCGATACCATAAGCGCAGCAACAGACAATGAGGTATTCGCTGGAGAAGCGCAACGAGGCGAAGTCCGTACGGATGCGATATGCTCCCACCAAGGAGACCGAGATCATCAGAATCGTGAATGGTAAGATAATGGAAAGAGGGGTGAGCACATTGTAACCCCCCGTCGCAAATGAGATTGCTAAGTAGATAAGTACCCATTGCAGAAAATCACTCAGGATGAACAATGGGACCAAAAATGCCTTTCTTTTGGCGTAGCGGGTATTTCGCTTAGTAGGGATCTGTATTGAGGGCATTTGAAGCGAATCGGAAGGATCCTTTTCAGAATGAGAGGGATCTGTTGGATCTACCGAGTTATTCATAATGGAGAAGCAGCTAATCTCTCACTTCTCCGGAAACAGAAAATCGACGAAAAGCCGGAAGCAGTGGACGAATTGAATGAAAAGTAGTTCATGCGAAGCGGACTCTACTCCCTTGTTAGGAGAGCACATCTCTATTAGGTAGAAAAGCGAATAACAAGGCTGGGGCGGCGTTGGCTTGGTACTTACCGCCGCTGCGGGGATGCTCGTGTCAAGCCGCTTTGTCCGCGGCCAGTTCTTCCCGCAACAGCCTCTATGCGATTTAATCAGCGCTTCCTTGGGGAGATCTGCTCAGCTTCATGTAGCAAGATCGGAAGAAAATCCCAATGGAGTCCCGATTCTCGGGCACGATTTCCCTCTTCATCAACCCTCTCAGGATGATCCCGGTAACGTAGTATCGACGCGGCCAGTTCCTTCGATGCTCCGGAAGCAATCACATCTCCTATCCTGTTTTCCAGAATCACCCGGGCCACCTCGGATTCCGACGATCCAACAAAGATTGTGGGGCGTCCGGCCGCCATCACCCCGTAGAACTTGCTTGGCACGACCAAACCACACATCCCTTTCTTTATGGTGACAAGATGCAGATCGCCCATGCCGAGGCTCTCGGAGAGATTTGAGGAAGACTGCGAAGGAAGGAACCTGATGTTTCTCAAGTCGAGCCGGGTAACGGTATCGCGTAAAGTGATCTCCTCGGGCCCTTCGCCGACAAAGAGGAAGAGGATTTTCCTCTCCCCTTGCTCTTGAAGCTGACGCGCTGCCTCGATGATCGTGGCGAAGTCATGAGCCCTCCCCATGTTACCAGAATACATGATGACGAATTCATCGCTGATACCATGGGCCTCACGAAAATCACTTCTTCCACGGCAAGCGGGCATGATCCACCCTTCGATACCTGCATTGGGTACAACCCGGATCGATCCTGGGGGTATCCCTCTCACCAGCAGGCGATCGGCCATGCAGCGCCCAACTGCCAGCGTCAGGTCATGAGATCTCAGGGACCATGTCGACAGAGATCTCAGGATATTCGCCAAGGGCCGGCCCTTGGGAAGCACCCCACACTCCTCGGCCACCTCCGGGTAGAGATCCTGAGCCCAGTGGATCAGGCGTGATCCTTTCACCCATTGGATGACCGGTCCGACGACCGCCAGCATCGGAGGATCCGTCTTGGTCACCACGACATCGTGGCGAGGAAGCAGAAGCGCTTTGAGAAGTAGCCCGGGGATCATCAAGGCATAGCCGAGAGCCCGGGCTACGAGGTTCTTTTTAGAAAAGAGAATCCCGACACGGACAACCCTTATACCCTCGCTAAGCTCCTCTCCGACTGCTTCGCGGGAACCCGCCGTGGCGAGCACGGTGACATCCCATCCAGCTTTTACAAAACCACGGGCCGCATGCTGCAGCACACGCCCGGTCGCTCCCGAATCCGGAGGATAGACGCGATTGATAAAGAGGATGGAAGGCATGAAGGGGGAATACGACCATGTCGAGCGACGAGAGTCTAGAGTCGAAGGCTATTTTGGAAACAAACAAGTCACACCATCCCTCAGAGATAGGTGGACTTTATGGCGCAGAGATTTTGGTGAAGGGCTAAGAGGAAGACCGATGGCTACTTTTTGGTAACCAGAGGGATGCCGACAATGCCATGCGCCAAAAGAACCAGCCAGAGAGTACGCTTAATGGTGAGAAATGGTATCAGACTTCCTGCCACCAATATGCATGGATGTAGGCCGGGTCTTGGTAGGAGGAGCGACTTTCCATGCATCGCTTAAGTGAGCGTGGAGTTCTCCCCAGAGCCTTGGAGAGCGAGGCAATCTGGGCAGCTAGAAAATCTGCCTTTTCAAGAATTTTACTCAATAACTCCTGCGTGAGATATTTCTCATCCAAGGCCATGTAGAGTTGCAAGACAACCTCCATGAGTGATCCGTAAACTATTTCAAGAAAATGGGCGAAGTCGGCATCCGAGTTCCGCCCGGCACCCTCCGCAATATTCGAGGAAACCGAGATGGAAGCGCGACGAATCTGGGAAGTCAGTGCGTAGACCTCCGATGAAGGAAACCTTTTTGTTGCCTCGTAAATGTCTTTGTTCAGAAGCCGCGCTTTCTGCCAGACATCAAGTTTCTCAAACGGGAAGACCTTGGACGAAGGGTTTATTGCGATAGTTTAGAACATACATGCAAATTGATTTTCGCCAATCGAGCAGGGCTCCCGTTGTCCATCTGTGGCCAGTTTTCCGCCCGCCCTTTAGCGCTCGACCTTCGTCACTCGACCCTCGACTCCCCATGGCTTTACCCCATACAGAAGCCAGTACTCAGCGGTTTTCAGAAATTCGATCGCAGCGAAGCGATTCACATCACCCCTCCCCTCCGGCCTTCCCCACCATCCGATCGAGGCATCCGTGACTCCGAAATGAATGTCCGGCATTACTTTCCGGAACGTGGCCAGAGCGCGGCGAGTGTGGAACGGAGAGGTCACGATCAGTGCCGATCGCACCTTGGCAGCTTCCAGCATCGGTTTGAGAAGGCTTGCATTGCTTTGGGTCGTGATGGCCCGCGATTCGACAGTGATCCTATCAGGTGGCACACCTCCTTCGAGTAGGATGCGGCGGTTCATGCCAAAATCCCCCCACCCCGTAACAAAGACCCTTGGGGCGACGCCTGCCTTATACAGTCGGGCCGCCTCCTGCGGACGTGCCAGAGGCTCTCCTCCAGGAACGATCAGCGCATCTGCGTGTTCCATTGGTACCGATACGACCAGCCAATGCTTCCAGAAACGAGTGAATGCAGGCCCCCTGAGGGAAAAAAAAGCGAAGCCTATCACCATTAGGACCAGCGCCAGAATCGGAAGGCATCGTTTCACTCCCTTAGGAAAAGCTAAAAGCCAAAGGTTAAAAGCTCAAATTCCTCTCAGTCCTTTCGCCTTTCTTTAATTCCACGACTTCTCGGCACACGTCTACCCTCTGTTTTTAGCCTTCAACCCTTCAACCCTTCAACCCTTCAACCCCTTTTTGACATCGCGGGATTGCCGGAGAGAACGACATCTGGGCCGTCACTTCGTAGCACTACGGCACCGGCAGTGCAGAACGTGTTGTTGCCGAGGCTGACACCGGGAGCGACAAAGACATTGGAGGCGACCCAGCAACCATCCCCGATGGTGATGGCCCTGGTAACGAGGTCGAAGTGTTCGGATCGGAACCGGTGAGATCCCGTGCAGAGGAAGGCCCTGTTGGAGATGCAGACATGCGAACCTATTGAGACCGGTGCCAGACTGAGGATCATCACCTCATCGGCTATCCAGACATGATCCCGAATTGTCAGCTTCCATGGGAAAGTAATGTTCACTCGGGACCGGATCACCACCCCTTGCCCGACCTTGGCCCCGAAGGCCCTCAATGCCGCCACCTTCAGCCCCGAAGGAACAGGGAACCACGGCGCAAAAAGCAACGAACGCACCATCCACCAGAGCACCTCCTTGATCTTCGAGGCCCCGCGACTGAAGTCGGAGTTATCGTAGTGGTCGAGTCTCATGGGGATTGGTTCCGCGTCACCCGATCATCGTGGGCCAGCAACCACGCAGGGAAGGGTGATGAATTTGCAGGGCAGGATTGGTACGGATCCCTCCGAGCCTGCCCTGATCATCCACAAAGGCCACTCCGATCGGCATGTCTGGATTTTCATCGGCTAGCAGAGTCATCTCCTCCCGTGCCCTATCAGAGACTGCAATCCATTCTTCTTTCAGGGCAATCGGATCCAGCTTGCGAGCCTTGATTTTATCGAGTTCGAGTGGGTCAATCCGTGCAAACCTGATCATCATCTTAAGGAGGGAGAGAGGATTAAATCCAGGATCCTTGCCACATGCGGCCCAGACGATGGCCTCCAGCGGAAAATGGCGCGTCAGCTCCACCATATCCACATAATCACGCGTCTCCATCCGAGCCGAGAGGGCAAGAGCCTTATTGGTCGCCATGTCGAACAGATGCAGCCTCCATCCAAGCACATCATCGGGAACGATGGGAAAAAAAACAGAATGCCGAGTCATGAGCCCAATCCAGCTCCACCTTCTCATCCCCTCGGGAAACATAGGCCTTGCGAAAGGAGACAGGTTTTGACCACTCGGCTTCACGCTCCACCTTGCGAACACCAAACCCCGCAGACTCAAG
>Ga0209829_10001263_pt1 | contig 21027 bp, 20 predicted proteins | sample C_140205_EF_Meta_FD_187311 | JGI IMG/M metagenome (GOLD analysis project Ga0209829, IMG submission 187311) | Freshwater microbial communities from Lake Croche, Canada to study carbon cycling - C_140205_EF_MetaG (SPAdes) (version 2) | ecosystem: Environmental > Aquatic > Freshwater > Lake...
TACGGAGTTCCCTCGCTTTTCGCTACGCTTACAACCGGCGCCTTCGGCTACGGCTCGCTCCAAAAAGAGTCGGCTCGTTCAAACATATAATATATATTATATATTATATGTATACATATACATATAATGATTTATTTAATAATAACAACTTCTATAAATAATAAAATTGGTATTGTCGATTTTGAACAAAGAAAAAAAAATTATTTGGAAAGTATTACACAAACTCTATCCATACTCCCCCCAGATATAAAACCAATTATTGTTGAAAATAATGGATTAAGAGAAACGTATTTGGATAATTTTCCGTGTGACGTCCATTATACAACTAATAATTCTGTTAATTATGTTCATAAAGGAGTAAATGAATTATGTGATATAAAGTATATAATAGAAAAATATAATATAAACGATGATGATGTAATTATAAAATTAACAGGTAGATATCATCCAATAGATGACAGTTTTTATAATTTAGTAATGAATTACAGTAATTTTGATGCATATGTAAAATTTTTTAATGTGTGTACTTTACAATTTATGGATTATGACTGTGTTCTTGGACTATTTGCTATAAAATGTAAATATTTGAAAAAATTTAGTTATAATGATTTTAATAAATCACCAGAAGTTGAATTTTCTACATTTATTAGAAATAATATAGATTCTACAAAAATTTTCCCTGTTAGAAAATTAAATTTGAGATGTTGTTTTGCAGACAATTTAAGAATTTTAGATGTATAATAATTATAATATTTCATTCCATTCAGGAAATACAAATATATCTCCGTGCCAAATATGTTTTATTTTTGGATAATAAATATTTGAATAAAACCCAAGTAACCCAATTAACCACGAGAATGTTCCGTGTGATAATACTATATTTTTACATGTACTTGCAAACATTATCGTGTGTACTTCATCACCATTAAATATGGTTAAATTATACTTTTTTATTAATTCTATACATATAGGATCACCAATAGAATCTGATGAAATATATCCTTTTTCAAATTTTAAATTAGATAATACTTTATCATAATATGTAAATCCTGGATTAAGATGTGGTACATCCCCTAAACGAATATGAATAAATACATCATTATTGTTATCATATCGTATATTGAATATATTTTTTTCAATGATTTTATTTTTTTGGTCGTTTTCATATATATATTTTTTAATATAATGTGCAAAATCTTTTGTTTGATTATACATATGTTGCGAAACTTCTATATTTTTATTGATTTTTATATTTTCACTAATTAAATTATAAAAATTGTCGTTATTTAAAATCATATTTTCATTGTGTGTATTTGTACCATTTTTGAAAAATTCAATACCTAATTTATCAAATTCTTCAGAATACGAATATTTAAATTTAATATTATTATTTTGTGCTATAAAATGCATAGCTATATTTCTAAAAAAATGATTCGCGAATCTACCGTCTGAACAAATAGTAGAATTTATATTCATATTATATTATTATTATTATTATAATATTATACCCCTTACACACTTCTTCAACGGTTGTCTCTGTCGTCGGCTACGTGTCGCTCCAAATAGATTCTCATCGTCTAACCCCACCAAGTCCGATATTTGCACTGGTTGTTGCTCGTTGAGGTATTCCTATACGTCGAGCATATTCGGTTGCGTAAACATTTATTGGTTGTTGTGGTTTTTGTTGCGTGTTTTGTTGCGTGATTTGTTGCGTGTTTTGTTGCGTGATTTGTTGTATTTGTTGTTGTTGAATATATTTTTGAACCATTTGTTTTCTCTCTTCCCCTGTTGGGTAATGAGGTATATTCTTCCATTCCTCTGTTGCTATCATTGTTTTTTCAGTTGGATTAGTATCAGGAAACATCACTTTACTAACGGGATCTCTTAGGTCATATTCGTGGTACTTATCTGCAGTCACACTAACTTGCGTTAAAAAAGTAGTAACATTTACTATCATAATACGGTCATTTTGTACAGTGTATTTATTATCTGCTGGGTTGAGTGATTCATTATCTATTGTATACGCCAATTTATGAATCGATTTAAGCCCGTCTAATCCCTTATCCGTTTTCATACGTTGTGGGTCTTTCTTTGAAACTAGTCTGGCGACACCATCGAACAATTGTAGAATTTCTGGACTACCAATGGGATAAAAATGACTACGATCTATTTTTAAATTATATGCTAAACATCTTTTTTGAAGACAAGCGTCTTCCATTCCCCAGCCCCAATAATTTGGATAACCGTTGATTTGTTCAAAATCTGAACCTTTTATAGCTAAAATTCCTCCTAAAGCCGTTTCAAACCCATAATAATGTTTTACTACACCTTGTGTTGTTTCATAATCAAAAATTTTATGAAACGGTAATGTGTCGACATCATTGAAAATAAATGTAATCTCTTTGTAATTGTCGGGGTATTTTTGTTTCATTGCTAAAAAACCGATATTTTTAGTTGCGCCACGGTTGAAATTCCTTGTGTCGCATTGATGGACGAAATAAATTTCATAATCGGTGCTGTCTTCTAAAATGAAATCCATTTGTTTACTGAAAAAGAATTTTTGTTCAATACGGTTTCTATATGGCACAATGAAAACACGTTTTGGGATAGTAGTCATTTTTTAATAATAAATATTTAAATTTTTATTATTAAATGCAATAAATTTACTATACTCTATTATAATTATCTTTCAATCTAACAACATCCCATAGTTCATTTGTAGATGTTTCCATATAAGTACTATCTTCATTTGCTTCCATTCTATGTATAGTATATGGTTTTATGGTTATAGTATCTCCTGATAAATATACTTTTTTGGAAAGTTCATCTATATTATCTCCTATGTAAATATTTAAACTACCATTCAACACAATGATGGTTTCTGTTTTGAGTTCGTGGTATTGGATGCTACAAGAATGTCCCTTTTTCATAAATAGCTTTTTAACAACATATTTATCATTACATTCAATAAGTTCTTCAGAGCCCCATGGTTTTTCAATTTTGGTAAACAATAAAGAATCGTCTATTGTTACATAGTTACTATTTACATTTAGAAATTCGAAACCCTTATTTCTCACAACATTAATTGCATAGGTAGTATTTCTTATTCCATTATTTTTTTTATCATTTATAATTATTCTATCACCATTTGTAATCCCCATGATTAAATCATCGTATATAATTCCAGCTTTAAATAATTGCTCTTCTGTAACCTTACGTGTATATTCTTTCCTGCCAGTAATAAGAATAATTTTATAATTTAATTTTTCCCATTGTTGAATTGTATTCAATACATTATTTAAAATGATTGGTTCATTTTTTATATTATTATTCATATCTCCAAAATGATTCAATAAAGTACCGTCTATATCACAAAAAATAGTTTTAGGCGCAACACTCATAATATATAGATTATATTGTATCTCTTTAAATTTTAAAAATGTCATTTAAAATTTAATATGATTTGAATTAGATTATTATAAAAAATCAAACTTCATACATTCGTTAAAAATATCGTGTCTAGTTTCTTCTAAAAAAAGAAACGAATAATCTAGGTTTGGATATTTTGATTTAATAACATCAATTAATTCTTTACAATTATCTAAATTATTATTTATTTTTGAAAATATAAACATAATTCTATTATTGGAATGTATATAATTTTTAAAATTTTGAATTCTTCTATTATATCTATTAATAAATTCTTCAAAATTATTTATTACAAAATGATAAGTTCCTTTAGACCAATTCTCGTGAAGATATAAATTACCGTGATTTGGGCTTTCGTGATTAAAAATAAAGTTATATTTTGTATTTACTATAATTTCATCACCCTTTTTAAGAGATAAATACTGACAATCTTTTTGAACTGTTTTTAATTCAATATATTTTGGGTCACATAAATATTGAAAATCATCTTTAATACATTCAACAATACCGTGATAATTAGTAATCATTAAATCAAACGGACAAGTCATATATCCATTATTTTTAGTTTCTCTTAATTTTTTATTAACTGCGTATGTTGCTGGACCACAATCCCATCCTAAAGAAATAGCTATTCTCATAATTATATATTAGTTAATAATATAATATAATATTACTATTAAATTTACATAAAATCTTCTAAATAACGAATATCAATATCCTTGTTTTTAATATTTAATTCTTTTATATAATTTCCGGCACCACTTATGATAATACAAATGTTTTTGTTATCACTATTTAAAATATCATTAAACGATGAACATAATAAATTATACCCATATAAGTATTTTCCAATTTTATTTGGAGAATTATCTAACATTCCTTCTAATTTTTTAAAATTTAATCCGCAAGTAATTAGTGTTACAGAATGAACTGATGTTGGCCAAATAAATATTTTTTTATTTGAATCACTACAAATAAACTCATTTATGTTATTTACAACAATATTAATTTTATCAAAAAACATTTTAGCATCATTACATAAATTATAATTAATTAACGGTTTTTCTATTATTTGTTGATTACATATTCTTTCAAATTCTAGAAAAAGTGAAAAATTTTCAAAATTGTGTCTTCTATTAAGTTTAAATCCAAATTTTTCAAAAAGTGTAAATAAAAATTGATGTTCTATTAAAAATGTATGCTCACAATTTAAATTTATAAGTATATTATTTTTAATACTATAATCAAAATCTGGATGATTTAAATAAATATATTTAATATTGTCACTATGTTGAATTTTAGTTAAAATCTCAATTGGATTATAAAAATGTTCAAAAACATCCGACATTACAATAGTATTTGAATTAATACTATTTAATTCAATATTTTCAAAATAATCTGGTATAATATTTAAATTCGTTTTATCACCTGTAAATGATGGTTCAATAATGTTATATTCAGTTTTAATTTTACTTAATATTTGGTTTGCTAAAATACCATTACACGAACCAACTTCAACGATCCCATTTATATTACTATTTTCAGATATAAAATTACAAAATAATGTATGTTTTTTATTTTTTGTAGAGCCATAATCATCAATATGATTTACATCATATATAATTGATAAATTTCCAATATATTTGTTTTGAAAAGATTTACATTTTTTACAAATTTGAACATTATATGGCATAAAATATGATTTCTCATTTTTATTTGTGTACAACCCCAACGATAATGAAGATTTATATTTTGAATGATCAAATAATAATTCAAGGTCATCATTATTGCAAAATATACATTTTTTTCTTATGGAGTAAATATCATATAATTCTAATAATTTGTCATATATATTTGACTTTATTTCAGTATCAATATTAATGTATTTATGTTTTATTTCAATAAATTCTGGGTTTGCAAAAATATAATGTCCACAAATTAATATTATTTCATCTTTTTTATTTTTATAATCAAAATCTTCAGTGACCCATTTTTTCCATTTACCTGAATTTACACACAATTCATATATTTTATTATAATCTTCTGTTGATGTTTGTTTTATTTTATTCAAAATAACTCTACTTTCAATCTCACCTAATTCAGGAGCGATGTTAATGTATTTCAGTCCTATTTCATATTTTCTTTTTATAGTTGATAATTGAACCCAATCTCCATTATGTTCTTTAGCAACCAGTTTATATTTTTTTGCTAGTTCTAACATTCTAGTTAATTTATCTTCATCAAATGAACCAGTATTTGTGCCTTCTAATAGTTTTGTTCCACATTGTATAACTAAATATTTGATTTGAATAAATATTTCAGGTTTTAATCGAAGTTGTAATTGATTTACTATATATTCCAATTCTTCTACAGAAAAAGGTCTAATTGCTTCTTCAGTAGCAATTTCATATAACACTTGCGGATTAATATTATAACAATAATTTATCATTTTGAAAGTCCATTCTATCCCTTCATTTATATCATTGTATTTTTTCCAAGGATCTATATGAATTATATCCATATACTTTGCGTCTTCCGATAATGATTCAAACCCATCATCTTCATATGTTCCTTGATTTGGTCCTCCGTGGTCTCTCTCTATTTTAATTTTATTATTTTGCGATTTTACATATTCAACAAATTCATTTGTTTTCCAATTATTTACATATCCTCCATTATGCTCAATTTGTCGTCTGCTGGGTATTAAAATGATTTCATTGTCTGGATGTTCTAAAGAAAACTGGATGATTGTATCCACTACATTTTTTGTCATAGGACCATAACAAAAATTCATTTATATAATTATACATGATATAATTATATATTTATACGCATTACTCTAAACTTATTCGCCTAATGTATTCTGTGTAGGCGCATTAGGTTGCGGGTCGCGCTACACTATTATTATTTCTCTTGTAATGATAGAAATAAGTTATATTTTCCAAAATAAAATAAAAATTCACTTAATTTACCATCATATAACGGGGACATATTTATCCAAATGATACAGGTTATTATTTTAATTTTTTTCAGGTTAAAATTGTTTTCACTTATAAATTTATCATAATCGGATAATTGTTGAATTAAAAAATAATTACATTTTAAATCCACTGTAACATTGTCGTTATTATAAACAACTTCAAATAAATTTTGTAATATATTTTTATGATTGAATATGATATTATGGCGAAGTTTTGCCAAATCATAATATATATCACCGTACATTATTTGATTATCAAATTCGTGTCTCCAGTCGATTAAAATATATGAATCGTTGGTTTTGATTATGTTATCTAGTATAAAATCTCCGTGAAAATGATAAAATGTATCTGTCAATAAAATATCTAATCTAGAAATTTGTGTCATTAACTCATTTATTGGTCCTGTATTTATTCCATTAATTATATTTATTTCTTTTGTTTTATTTAAAAAGGATATATCATTTATTCTATTTATGGTTTTATTAAAATAAAAATGTAAACAGTTATTTTTATATTCATCATTTTTGTTTTCATTTATCCATAAATTATTTTTTGCCCAAGTTAATAATTTATAAATTTCACCATATCGATAATATTCCGATAAAATAATTCCATCAATTTTTTCCATTACCATAAAATTATCAGAGCTATTGATTATATGTGGAGTTAACGGATATAACAGCTTTCCTCGTTTTATTCTTTTTTCATTAATAATTTTATCATTTACAAATTTTATAACAATGTCATCAAAAAAACACAACGATTCATTATTTTTATTGATAACGCTATATGTTGGTTTGAATACATCTTGTAGTTTTTGGTAACTAGATGTATTTCCTGTATCATACCATTCATTTAATACATTACAATAAAATACACATTTATCATCTGTCATCATTTTTCGAATAACATCAACATCACTTAATTGACTATTTAGCTTATTAGAATTGTATATGTTTTCAAGATTTATCCAAAACGGATTAAAATCATAAATAAAACTGATACCTGTATAAATATAATCAAAATCAGTATGATTTTTACTATTTATTTCTAGTATTTGGGGCGTTGAAACTCCCGATACGTTAATCGAAGTAGTTAACTCATTATATACTTTGACATTTGTATAATATTTACTGCAATTACTTTTCGCAACACATAATACATTCTTATTTTCTTCAAAAGATATAATATTATTTACAATAGAATCACAGCAATGAAAAATAAATGGTTTTTGTAGATAACGTTTTGCTTGTAATAAAGAATAACCTAAACTAGAACCACTTCCAACATAATTATCTACATCAACAAATATAAAATTACGATTGGAATATGTTAATAATAAAAAATCTTTTACCAAGTTTCCATAATAACCAATTGTTATTATAAAATCTGTATCTACGTCATAATTTTCAATAATATAACAGAGAGCATATTTGTCACCAACATTTATAAGAGATTTATTCGTATATTTTGTTAAATTACCTAAACGTTCTCCAATTCCACTAGTTGTAATCAATACTGTTTTTTTCATAAATTATAATTTAATATATTATTCATATATTAAATTATATTTTGAATAACTATGTAACATTATTTTTACTTATGCTTTACGATGATTCATTTTTATTATAAATATATTTTATAAAATGATCAAATCGTATAATGCTTCCAACTTTTATTAAATGAAAAACATTTTCAACTAAAGTATCTTCAATAGATGTATTTTTTTTGTCATTTAATAAATATAGTACTCCTGCTAAAAAACGTTCGCTTGATTCACTTTGCATTTTATTAGTTATTTTTATATAGTTTGTTAATTGGTTAAATTCATTTAATTTTGATTTATATAAAACAAAAGAGTTTGCAAAGCAAAACGTAAGGTCAGGTATAGATTCTGTTAATTGTAATTTCATTATTACATATTTTATTAAATATTGAGATTTATGTCCTCTATGATGTCCCATACAATCCATTAAATCATTCGTAAATGTACCTTGTTTTGACCCAACTATTGGACACGCAGTAGTATTATTATTTAATAATTTATTAAAATCATATTTATTATGTAAAATAAAAGTATCTTGAGTAAATATATAATATTCATAATTATCCGTTAAATTATTTTCTGTTATATAATTTATTCCAAAATTATAAGCACCCAATTCAAACTTATTGTCTGAAGTATTTGTTATAATAATAACATTATTATACTCAAACTTAATATCTTCAATATATGTAGAATTATTATCAACAATTAAAATGAACGAATTATTATAAAATTTATTGATACTATCTACATATTCTTTTATATGTGTAGGATAATTTCTATAGTATTTTAAAGCAATTATAAAACAAACTTTGTTCTCATTCATAATAATAAATATATATAATTATTATTATATTATTATATTATTATTATATTATTATATTTTTATATTATTATAATATAACTATGAGCAATATTGTTATTGTTTCAGGACATTATCCGTGTGATACGTATTACAGTATGAAAACAAGAGAAATAATGCAAAATTATGCGTTATTAAACAAGTATGATTTTTATTATGATGAAGACGCACCGTGTGAAACATATATGAGTTCATTACATTTTATGAGATGTGAAAGTATTAGAAAAGCTAGTATTAAATATCCCGACGCAAAATTGGAGGAAAACGGAGGCGTTAGCCGAAGTTTTCCGAGGGAACTCCGTAGACGTTAGTCGAAGGAGTTGGTTTATTTGGGTAGATTCTGATGTATATGTGAATTTTAGAAATGAAAATTTACCTATAGAGAATTTTATTGATTTAAGCAATGAAAATATTTTATATCATCTTTTTCATGAATCTCCGTGGGGTAGTTTTCCAATTAATACCGGTGTAAAGTTTGTAAATAGAAAAGCACTCAAATATGAAGAAGAAATGTGGGAATTAAGAAATACATCACCTTGGAATACTTTTCCATTTGAACAAAAAACGTTGTATGAACACATATTACCTAAATTAAATAATGATGAATATATCATTCACGATCCTTATACTTTAAATTGTATTATTAAAGCATATCCAAATAAAATAAAGAACGCACTTTTAATACATATGTGCGCAATGACAACTGAAGAAAGGAATAACTATATTGATTTACGAAATAAGTACAAGGATTTGTATCAAACAAAATAAATATCTGGAGCGATCCGAAGCCTTAAGCGCAGCAAAAGGCGACGGTGAGCGATGGAACTCCGTAGACATTAGTCGAAGGAGTTTAAGTATAAATCTGTTTTACCCAATATTGAAGAGTCAACTTATCATAGTTAAATGTTCTACATTGAAAATCTATAATGGTCTTATCTAACAATTCTTGAGTAATATCCGTCCATTCATTCACAATTAATACTGGCAAATTTTCAAACATTTTTGTAAAATTTGGCGCTTTTAAAATGGGTATAGCACCCAAACATAATGCTTCCCATGTTCTATGACAATCCATACCGACCCCAAATGGCGATAACACAAAAGTATAATTTGTTATATTTCTCCAGTTTTCTGTTCTTTTTGTAAAATTATTATTTATAGCAAGCAGATCTTTCGGTATTTCTAAAAAAGCACGTTTACGTTGCTGAAATCTGTCATTATTTAATGTAAAATTAATGTATATTTTTGGGATTCTTTCATAATATGGTTTCATTTGTTGTCGTAAATTAATTAATATTTCCTCTTGAAATCTTGGTAAATGATTTTCTCCTGGTGTTTTCCAATTATGATTTGGATTATTTGAAATAGTATGATAATCTAATCCAATTGGCAATTGATTTATTTTCTCGTGATGTTGTATTTGTGTATTTTGAGCAAACCATTTTGTTAAATATGGACTATTTACCAAAACAGATGTTTCTGTATTACTAAGAGCTTCTTTAGGAACACACATATCAGAATCTCCACTAACTAATACAAAATGATGAACAATTTTTGTTAATACTTGAGAAACAAAAAACTTTAATAAATCACTGCATACATAAATAGACATTCCATCAAACATTTTTCCAGATTTTAACATTTTAACTAAATATGTAGTGTCATTATTGCAACTTGATTGTGGTGTCAAAGAATGAAAATGACACGATTTTAATAGACCTCTTGAACAAATAAAATGACATAAGTTTTCCATACCTATCTTTAATTATTCTGTGTATAGTTAATATTATTATATTTAAATAATAATAATATATAAATAGACAGATGAAATGTTGTATTTGCGGAGCGGTTAAAAATTGTGCTCCATATTTAGATAAAATATTTATAAATATGGAAAAAATTGGGAGTCTTTTCGAAGATTATGTTATTATTTTATATTGTGACATTGGTAACGATGATACATTACAACGTTTGAAAAATTACAAACAAATAAATAATAAATTAAAATTTTATGTAAATAGAATTGAAATAAGTCCACATAGAACACATCGAATTGCGAACGCAAGAAATGGATGCTTACAGATGGTGCGTGAAAATTATAGTGATTATGAAATGTTTATTATGATGGATTGTGACGACGTATGTAGTCAAGATATTAAACTAGATGTTTTAAAAAAATATTTATATAGAAATGACTGGGATTCGTTATCATTTAACAAAAAACCAGATTATTATGATATATGGGCATTATCTATTAGACCATATGTGTTTAGTTATCTTCATTTTAATGATGTAGGTTCTGTTTTATCTAATACAAAAAAATATATTACAGAATTATTACAAAAAGTACCAGCAAATGGATTATTGAAATGTAGTTCCGCTTTTAATGGATTCGCAATTTATCGTATGTCAAAATTTTTAAATTGTAATTATGACGGTAGAATTCGATTAGATTTAATACCCAAAAATTATTTGGCTAGAAATATACAAATAAATAAGTCTACAATTAAAACAGATTTAGTAGAAGATTGTGAGCATCGTGCGTTTCATATAGAAGCGATCAATAAAAATGGTGCGAGAATTCGCATATCCCCTGAAATATTATTCTAGACTCACACTTAATCAATCTATCTATCTACTCCGAATATTTCTTCAAAATAACAGCGGGTACTAATTCATCTTTATTCTTTTCAATCTTCTTAAAGCATTTATTGATGGTAACCTCGCTTATCTCACTTGCGTTTTTCACATCTCGTTTGCTAATATTTAGTCCGCATATTTGCGCGATGAAATAGACTACACCTGCCGCAATAGAATGCGGAGTATTCTCAGGCATTAATCCCTGCTTCTCAATTTTCATCGAAATAAATTGACACAGTTTAGTCAACTCACTATTAATATTCAATTTACTACAATATCGCTCAATAAATGCCTCTGGCTTTGTTCTACAAAATGATGTCTTTTCACTATTTTCTAGGTCTTTCTCTAAATTATTAATAATCGATAGCGCGTTTTTACATCCTCGTGTCGCGCTCGTCACATCCAAATGAAATATCAGTGCAATCTCTTTTGCCGTGCGCGGGAAATTGTTGATCCGACACGATATATAAATTGACGCTGCTAAAATCCCATCACGATTATCTCCTCGAAATGTCAATTCATATTCCGATATTTTCTTATGATATCTGATTGCGTCATCTATAATCATTTTTGGTACACCCGCGTTTTGCGACATCAATGTGATTCGTTGAAATTCGTCATATTGTGATTTCTCTTTATATGGCATAGATTGCCACTCGGTATATCGTCTGATTTTTCGCATCTCATATGAGGTAGATCCACTACATACAACTTTACAACCAAATGACGACTCTTTTAATAGTGGATTAATTGGCATACCACATCTAGTAGGGTCGCTATTTTGATTATCATCTGCTCCATAATATCTCCATTCCGCGGATTGGTCTACTATATCTTTATAAATAATTCCACATTTAGTATTTGTACACGTTAAAAAGCCTTCATCTGAAAATGCTAAATTATTAGAGCATCTTTCACAATTTTCTCTATTCCCGCACGCTCTATAAATACATTCCAAAGGTGTTTTATTGTTGATCTCTTCGTCAAACACGTTCCATAATTTGGTTTTATTTATCACATTATCTTTTCGTTTTTTACTTTCTTTACTCATCTATTCTAATATATTTTCAAATAAATATTACGATTTTACTTCAATTTTATTTTATATATTTATGGTATATGGGAAATAGTATATCTTCATATTCAATTATTCAACAAACTGGTGGAAATGATAATACAAATGAAAATAATAATAATAATACCCCATTAGAAAAAACATTGGATTATATTGCGTCGCACTACATTTTAACAATGGATTTTCAGAGTTTAAGAAAACTACACGAAAAAGAGTACTGCGAAGAACTTATTGGACTTACATCTAAAATTGTTGATAAACACTTTAATGATTTAGAAGTGAATCAAATGCTAAATCGTATTACAACTCCTTTGGAGCGAGCCGTAGCCGAAGGCGCCGGGTGTAAGCGTAGCGAAAAGCGAGGGAACTCCGGAGACGACAGTCGAAGGAGTTCGACTAATGCCTATGGATCGCTCCAAACACATAGTGAAGATGATAAACAAACAAAATGTAATCAAATTGCGAAATTTTATATAAAAATCGCGCACATTTTTTCGGCAATTGTCACTACAGTGAATCCAGAATATGTATACAAAGACGCCACTGGAAATATTCAAAAACATACACTAAATAATAAAAATGAAATACCCGACGGCGTAAAAACATCCATATCTAAATTAAATTTATGTGGTGAAAGAATCAACGCATTACGAGGCACATCATCAGATTTAGAACTCCTTCGGCCAGAATACTCCACTAGCGTTCCGTATTCTGGGTCTGTAACTACGCGTTCCGCTCCGTCACATCCCCTACCGCCTACGGAGTTAAGTCTCTCACCGGCACCTACGGCTTCGGTTCGCTCCAAAAATGATATTACGATTCATCCTGAAATATGTACCATCAATATGGGTAAATCTACTTTGGAAGATGAACCAGGAATACCTGAACTAATTGATTTATATTATGATGACGATTATGATTATAAAACCGGAAAATTTCTAGGTATGTCGGAATCAACAAAAGAACAATATCAACAAGATTTAAAACGGTTTTACATTGAATTTACAGGTAGTAAAGAATTGTCGAAAGATATCAGTAAATTTAGTGATATTAAACTAAAGGATTATAGCAAACAACCTTATTGTGAAAATTCACAAAGATATACTGGAAAATACAAAGATAAACTATTTGCCGACTATGCAAATAATCTTAAAAAAATGGTTCAATCTGTGAATGAAAATCAAACTAAATTGTTAGATATAATAAATGATCTGTTTGTGTATGTTGATGATCCTGTTACAAAACAACAAATCGTGAGGGTGAATCCTGAATTAAATAATGATACACTTCAAGAAGTAGTGGAAAAATCAAGAAATGTAATTATTGAGTTGTATTTACAATGTGAGGGAGATTTTGCTAAAGGAGTTAAATTATATGAAGCTATTGTAGAATCGCAAATATTTGAAACGTCGAAAAGACAAATAGTTACTCTACATAATGCGGCTGAAAAATTATATATGACTGTGTGAAGCGAGCCGTAGCCTTAAGCGCAGCAAAAGGCGAAGGTGAGCGACTGGAATCCGGAGACGAATGTTGAAGGATTCTGATTATGCTGTAGAAAAATTTATATTATTCCTCAATAATATAAATATTTATTTATGTAATATCAAAATTCTAAATCAAAACTTTAAAATTTAAACCTTGGAAGAAGCCATGGAGGCGGCCTTGGTTGCGGCCATGGAGGCGGCCTTGGAAGCAGAGGCGGCCTTGGAGGCGGCAGCAGAGGCGGCCTTGGACGCAGAGGCGGCCTTGGAGGCGGAGACACTATTGGAAGCAGATGCGGCCTTGGAGGCGGCCTTGGTAGCAGCCTTGGACGCGGACTTGGCCTTGGTTGCGGCCATTGACGCGCGACGGACTACACGGCGCATGGTTTTGGTGGATTTCTTACCTCCCTTTCTGGAGGATCTGGAGGATGATCGACGACTTCTACGGGATGCCATTTATATATATATAACTCAACAAAAAAAAATATTCTAATTAAATATATCTAAATATATCTAAATAAATTATAATTTTTGTTTTAAATTTATAATTCTACTAAACAATTGGTTCTACATTTATAATTCTACTAAATCTACCAAATCTACTAAATCTACCAACTCCTTCGACTACGTCTACGGAGTTCCCTCGGAAAACTTCGGCTAACGCCTCCGTTTTCCTCCAAAATCTACCAAATAGTATCAGTTGAATGCCACCACATATTATCCCCCTTTTTAATATTATATAAACTCCTAAATAATTCTGATCTGGATAAAGGAACATTCGCCCTATATTTATCCATTGGATGTGGATTTTGCTTAAGTTGTGCGGCCACCGCCGCTTTCAAAATATGTTGCCGTTGTTGCATTGCGAAATAAACGTAAAATGCCTGAAATGACAGTGAACGAATAGGCACTATATCTTTATTCTTATCCTGAAAATCTCTTAAATATTCTTGACATATTGCAAATCCTGAAATATCTGCTAGATCTTCTCCTATACTAGGCACCGCATCAAATACAATACCATCGTCTAAATATAATTTCTCATATTGGTTAATAATATCAATCTGAATCTGTTTGAATTTTTTTCTATCTTGATCGGTCCACCAATTATATAAATTACCTTTGTAATCATATTTACTACCAGTGTCGTCTAACGCGTGAGACATTTCGTGACCAAGTGTAGTTCCTAAATGTGATAAATTATATTCTATACCTCGTTCCTCCATATCAATAAATGGTTTTTGTAAATAGGCTAAAGGTATATAAATCGAGTTTTGTGTAGGTGTATAAAACGCATTTACAATATAAGCTTGTTGTCCAATTAGTTTAAATGCGTTCCAACTTACCATTGGAATATCAATCACATCTTCACCTTCCAACGCTATATATTTTTGTGTTCTCCAACTAGTAATTTTCTTTAAATTACCCCACGGGTCATCATCGGCATAATCTAATAGTGGATCGTCACGTAACTGTTTCGGACGCGCAACACTTAACTGTAAATGATCTAATTTTAACAGTGCATATTTTAGGGTTTTTGGAGATAACCATTTATTTCGTCTTATAATTCTTTTGAATACTGTTACTAAATCTTTCCCCATATTTTCAACATATTGAATATGATTTTCATTTGCATAATTTTTTACATATTCCTCAGTTAAAAATGTATTGAACGCAAGTGACAGACCAAATACGGGATATATTTCCCTTGGAAATTGCCCAGGAATTCCGTGTATAAATTTTCCATTAAAATTATAATGTATTAAAACTAATTTTTTATTAAAACGTATAATCTGTCGCAAATATATATATAACCAATAACTTTTCCATCTGGGTGTATTCCAATTTTCTTTTAATAACGTGCAAATACATTTCAAATAATTTAAACTTCCACAAATAAATGTGGGTGGTGTTTTTTTATACCCAAGATGTCGTGAAAATTGATCCCAGTCAAATCCATATTTGCTTAATGCGTCATCTGCTTTTACCAGATTATAGAAATCAGGCGAATCATTTTTTATTGAATCACATCCCATTGCAATTAATATATCATATTCTATATCAAATACATCTTGGCCTTTTAGTCCGTGACCTTTACCTAAACACGCGTCAAATATATCATTTATATATTGTAAATAATGGGTTTTTACGCTTTTTTTATATGTTATTTGTTCTTTTGTTAATTCACCATTCATGTCATCTCCGAAATAAAGCATTGCGTCGTATAATGACAATTCTGGAAAACTTATAAAATTATTAAACACTTTTGCGTTTTTATCGTCGGCGTGAACGTTCCAAAAAAGCGGACACCCCCAGCTCACTATTTCATTATTATTGATATATGCTAAAAATTTCCACAAATTATCCTCCCTTATATAAAAGTCATATATTTCAACACTATATTGAATATGTTTCATTGAAGATTTTTCATCCAGATTTAACAGTGATTTATACATATTGTTTATCATTTTTGCTTTTTTCGAATCGTCTTTCTTAACATAATTTTTCACTATTTCAATTAATTCTTTATACACCTTATCTTGGACCACTCTAAAATCATCTATTTGTACGAAATATTGTTTTTCTTGCGATTGTGTCATTACACTTTTACTTGTGTCCATTAACCAAGCATAATTTATAAATGTGTAAAAATCATTTTGAGGTGTTATTTTTGAAGGGGAAAACGGAGCTTTAAATAATTTGACTAATTCTTGTTGAATATTTTTATTCATTTTCTCCAAACTACCCTTCATTTTTTTTTCATATTCTCCTTCAAAACTATTAAATGTTGTTGCTGGTGTGGCATTTTTTTTTATGAGCGCAACAGTAGTACACGTTTTTGTTTTATTTTTCATTGTTTTCTTTGTTTTCTTTGTTTTCTTTGTTTTCTTTGTTTTCTTTGTTTTCTTTGTTTTCTTTGTTTTTTTTGTTTTTGTTTTTTTTTTATTTGCTACCATTATTATATATAATTAAAGATTTTATTTGCGTTGATTTGTTTTTGTTATTTGAATTTATTTTCTAACGTATTTAATAATTCATCGTTATATACGAAATTTCCTTGTGGTTTATAGGATGTAATTGGTGTAAATGTTTTTTGAGATTGTGTCTTTGTATTTGTTAACGGATCTTTTGTTTTAAACATCATTTCCTCTAAAGATTTTGGTTCTACTAGTCCATTTCCATTTCCATTTCCATTTCCATTTCCATTTCCGATAGCTTCTATATTATCTATCTTTACACCATATTCATTCACACTAATACCAGTTTTCTTTTTTAATTCAGTTCTTACATACGATGGCACCCAATGCGCCCACGAAATTAATAATGTATTTGGATGAATATATCGAACATTGAATCCATTTTCCTTTAATTTATCCATTAAATACGCGATACATAACCCATTATCATATTTTGGTACACCCATAATTACTTCTGGCACTAAAAACCAACAGAAATTTTCGTCGAGTTTTTGGCGCGCCGTGGTTTTGATGCGAACGTGGATACGATTTAATATTTTATTATATAGAGCCAATTTGCTTAAATCATATTGTTTCTTCTTCTCGTATAAATCATCTATATTCAACTTTTCCGAAAAATCTGTTACATTTTCTAATGTGAATATATTTGCCATATTACAACAAACAAAGAAAAAAGTTTTTTTATTATATTGTATTGTCGAAAAAACGATTAAATGGATTTTACTTCATGTAATTATTATACTACTATTAGTATTACTATTACTATTATTACTATTATTATGACTATGACTATTAAACATCTTGTAATTAGTGGTGGCGGTCCGACTGGACTAAAAGCGCTTGGTGTTCTTCAACATCTAGAGCAAAATGGTATTTGGAATATTAATGATATTGTTTCTATTTATGCTACTTCAGCTGGCGCCATTGTGGCGATTTTGTTAGCTTTGAAATTTGAATGGTCTGATATTACCGATTATATAATTAAACGGCCGTGGCACGCCGCGTACCCATTTGGTGTGGATCAGATTTTTGAGGCTTATACTAAAAAGGGACTATTTGATATTTCTATTTTTACTATATTTTTCAAATCATTATTTAATGCAAAAGATGTATCGTTAAACATCACCATGCAAGAATTTTACGATTATTCCAAAATAGAATTGCATTTTTTCACACTGGAACTTAATCAATTTAAAATCATTGACATCTCTTATAAAACTCACCCGGATTTACAGCTACTAACAGCCATACATATGACGTGTGCGTTACCTATGATTGTAACGCCAGTATGTGTTGACGAACACTGTTATGTAGATGGCGGAGTAGTTTGTAATTATCCGTTGAATTATTGTTTGGATCAACACCCGAATGTAGATGAAATTCTTGGGTTAAGAAACGCCTATGAGAATTCTCATCATAATATAGTAAATAATGAATCCACTATATTAGATTACGCTATGAATTTTATAAATACCCTTATTTTTAATGTTGATACAGAGGGGAAACAATTTTCTATTCCGAATGAAATCGCTTATAAAACGATTCATATGAATTTGTCTTACATTAGAACGGCTGTGTCGTCACAGGATGTTCGACAACAGCTTTTTGATGATGGATTGAATGTCGCAATTGATTTTGTTGTAAATAAAGGGGGTAAAAATAGCGAGGAAAAAGAAAAAGAAAAAGAAAAAGAAAAAGAAAAATAGGTCTTTTTATAATACAGTATTCAAAAATTTAGTAATGTTATCCTTAGTCGGCTTTGCATCAAATGAAATGATTTGACCATCCTTCAATAAAATAATGGTTGGAAATCCTTCTACCTTATACTGACTCATTAGTTTTTCAGTTTCAGGTGTTTCTGTTGTGCAATTTACATCTGTAAATAATATCTTATAACCATTTATAGCTTTACCGTTATATTCAGCCTTTACTTGTTCCCATTCTGGTTTACTCGCCTTGCAATGTGGACACCAATCTGTCGAGAACATCATTATTTCCGAGTCTTTGTTGGAATCAAACCCTTCTTTCCCAGATGGTCTAAAACTAGGAACCATTTGTTGTTTAAAAAAAGAATACACGATAATAATCAATATAATCGCACATACTACAATCAACACAGTTTTCCAGCTCATAGATGTAGCCATATTTTTAATTTTAGATAAAAACCCAGTATCAGACGCACTACCAGTTAAACTAGGAAAAAATCGAACCGATTTTGCTGAAGAACTCATTGTATATATTTACTAAGAATAAATTAGTATATTTATCTAAACGAAATAAAAAGAATTATTTAATAAATAGTATAGGAAATAATTATATTATGTTATTTAGAAATTCATCTGGATTACTTGTTGAAATAAATAAAAAATCATACAAGAACGACCAATTATATTACACAAAAATATCCGAAATAAAGGGTCTAAATATAATAACAACAAATACAACAACAAATACAACAACAAATACGACAACAAATACGACAACAAATACGACAACAAATACAACAACAAATACGATAGAAAATAAATATTCTACACAAGCTATAGGAAATTTATTATCTAGTTTCTAATTTTGGCAGTTTTATTTTTCTAATGATATAGTAGTATGACAAAAACGCGTAAAAATAGGTCATCCTATAATAAAACACAAACACAAACACAATCAAAAAAACACAAACAAATCTATACAAAAAAGGAATATAATAGTGGGGATGGAATGTTGACTGCAGTATGGGGTCCGAGTATGTGGCATTATTTACATACAATGAGCTTTAATTACCCAGTTGAACCAACTATAGAAGATAAAAAATATTATCGTGAATTTGTATTAAATTTGCGTTATGTGTTACCGTGTAAATATTGTAGAATGAATTTAAAAACAAACCTCAAACAGTTACCCATTACAATGATGGTTATGAAAAATCGTGAATCGTTTTCGCGATATATATATAATCTTCACGAGCTTATTAATAAAATGCTTAATAAAAAATCGAATATGTCTTATTGTGAGGTGAGAGAGAGATTTGAACATTTTAGGTCAAGGTGTACGGATGAAAAGCCGAAATTATTTAAACTGTCTGATTTGCGTTTAAATAAAACGAGAAAAAATGGATTAAAAAAGGAAAAGGGGTGTACTGAGCCTCTGTATGGTAAAAAATCGAAATGTATTATTAAAATTGTACCACAAGATGAGAAGGTTGAGTCATTTCAAATGGATAAAAAGTGTATTAAAAAACGGGGATAAAATATAATAATGATATTTTTTTTATAATATCATTATTTTTGTGGGTCTGTAACTGCGCGTTCCGAACTTGGAGCGAGCCGTAGCCGAAGGCGCCGGTGAGCGAGGGAACTCCGGAGACGTTAGTCGAAGGAGTTTAAATACGGATCGCTCCAAACTCCTTCGACTACGTCTACGGAGTTCCCTCAGAAAACTTCGGCTGACGCCTCCGTTTTCTTCCACACCCCCTACATACCAAAATTAGAAAAATTAGATAAAACAGGGACAGGTAAATATTCATTATTTACAGAAGATTTTGCGTTTGCATTCATATCATTTGATGAACCATAACTAGAACCAGTACCTCCTCCATTTCCCCAGTTACCATTTGATGAACCATAATTTGAACCATTTCCTCCATTTGAACTATTTCCTCCATTTGAACCATTTCCTCCATTTGAACTATTTCCTCCATTTGAACTATTTCCTCCATCTGACGTATCGCTACTATCATCTAATTTACCCCCATAATTTGGCACTTTCTTACATGCAAATTCAGGCTCTTTACATCTTTCACATCCAGGACATGGAGGACATTTTTTATTAGAAGCTGAAGATGAAGAGCTACTATTTGCACACTGTGATGGACAAACCGGAGGAACTATTTGCGATTTCAATATATATAAATTTTCTTGTCCAGGTGGAATCATATTTTGTGATACACCTGGAGGAAAAACACTATCATATGTCGAACCAGTTAATTTATTATTTTTGGGTACAGATGGTGTTTGGAGCGAGCCGTATCCGGTAGCC
>Ga0209829_10001264_pt1 | contig 21022 bp, 6 predicted proteins | sample C_140205_EF_Meta_FD_187311 | JGI IMG/M metagenome (GOLD analysis project Ga0209829, IMG submission 187311) | Freshwater microbial communities from Lake Croche, Canada to study carbon cycling - C_140205_EF_MetaG (SPAdes) (version 2) | ecosystem: Environmental > Aquatic > Freshwater > Lake...
TTGGGTTGAGGAAAGGAGGGGGCCGAAGCCCCCTCCAATCCAAGTTGACTAGGCGTTAGAGGCCCAAGGGATCTCCAGATCGCTGCAAGTGCCGGTGTAGGTGATTGCGGCGTTTTGGAACGTGGGAGAACCACCAGCATAATTTCCAACAGACACCGGATTCAGATTAACGTAGGTAATGCCAGTGGTGGAACTGGCACTTGCGGTGTTGAACACCCCGTTGTATCCAATCGAATTTACCAAAACGCTTCCCGTAAACGATTGGGTTGTGGCAGTGGCAGCAGCCGGAAGCGTAATTACGATTGCGTTAGAGGTAGCCGACGTTACGTTAAATGTTCCGTTGAATGGAGCCGTAGAACCACTAATTGTAATTTGCTGGTTAGCGGCACTTGTCAAGCCATGAATCTGAGTCGTGTTGATGGTAGCTGTGGCGGATCCAATTGCAACATACGCTCCATAACTAGATCCAGTCCCAGTCGCTGTTGCAATGTTGCAAACCGGAGTAACGAGTCCGGTAGACGTAGTTGCATTAGCAGCGTTGGCAAAGGTAAATACAGTGGGGCTTGAAATACTTATTGCTGTGGTAAGAGGAATGTTAAACGCAGAACTTGTAAACCCACTAAGGGATACAATTTCACTTGTAAACAAACCGTGGGCAACAGACGTAGTCACAGTAACGGTAGTTCCGTTTCCGCTAATGGAAGCAACAGCAGTTGGACCCTGAGGCAAAGCCCCGGTAACCACAACCGAGTTGCCTTGAGCTGTGTTGGTAAAACCTGTTCCGACTACCGTTACGGTAGAACCAGCCGCAGCAGCCGAACTGGCAAAGCTAGTAATAGTACCGGGAAGGGTAGATGTTGAAGCAACGGCAAACGGAGTGTTAGTGTTGCTGATGCCCAATGCTCCAAGTTTTGCGTTCATGTCCGCAACCAATTTTGGAAGGGTATTCAAAAGGTTTGCCGGATCGCCGCCGACGGTGTCGGTTTCCAGCGGGTCTCCGTTGCACAACGTTCCGTTGTCGGGAATGTAGAACCCGCCGTAGAACGGACTCAAAATGTTGGACACCATCGTAGGATGTAACGTCAGCGTATAGCTGGCCGACGTGTTGGAGCAGTTGGCCGGGGCACTGGAGTAATACTGAGTCGGGGTACCGGGGTCGGTGACGCCGGTTGAAATTTCAGAAATGACGTTATACGCAGAAGCGTGCATAATCAGTTCCGAAAACTCAGTGTATTGAGGGCGGATCGCCATTTTGAAGTCAGCGATAAACTGACCTTTGTTCCGGCGTTTGTTTTCAATGGCAACGCCGCTAGAATCCACGCCGAGGTTGTCCATGACAAACTGCCATTTGCCGCCAAAGTTTCGAGAACTGTAGGGCATTTCGGGATTGACCGGGCTCGCATCGGCCATCAAACACTGGACCGCTTTACGGTGCCAGATGTAGGACCAACGATACTGCGCGTTGACGTAATCCGGGTTGACGTCATCTTTCAAACCCTGCGAGGAACCTGCGCCGGAACTGGGAATGTTCTTGTAGGGAAGAACAACTTGATAACGGTAGGAGGTCGTGCCCCAAGGGTAGTTGCCCGAAAACGATCCAACGTAGTTGAAGCGAAGAGCAAACGGATCCACGCGCACAGCGTAGTTACCAATCTGACCGGTGAAGTTGTATTTCCAGTATTTGCTCGTGGCATCCCACGATTCAAAACGCCAGTTGCCAATGACGCTGGGGCCGCTTGTGCTGCCCGTTGCGCCGCCAGTACTTCCGCCAAAGCTTTGAGATCCGCCAAGGTGATCCAAGCTCCACAACGTATCGAGGTCAGTGACAAGCTCGATAAGCGGAGGCATGTCTTTGAACGGCTGCTTGCCAAAGTAACCCAGCTGCATCAGCGGCTGAACCCGACGCTGAAGCATCTGAGGGGTCAGCATTTTGATGCCAGTATTGATGGTGTTCGTGTCAATGTAAGCTTCAGAAACAGAACCGTCAGCGTTGCTAGTCTGAAGCCATTGATATTGAAACGTTCCAACCATACCCGCCGAACCGCCGTTAGCAGTGCTGCTGCCAAGGGTCCCGAGGCTGGTGCCAAAGTTTGCGTTGGCCACCCATTTCGATTTGGTGAACTGGGCAACTCGCTTACGAAGGAAATTAGAATTGATCGCCGACGTGGCCGGTTTGAGGATGTCGGTGATGATCTGGCGAAACTGCTCCTTGGCGTGAGTGACGTGCATTTCCTGATCAAAGCACAAGAGAGGGGTTGCCCAACTCTGCTCTTCAAGGAAGTAAGTCAACCGAGTCGAACCCCAGCTGATGTAGTTTTCAGTTTTAGTGCAAGGAGTTCCAAGACAGTTACCAGCCTGAGTAGGAGCCCAAGCCTTGGTGATGTCAGGCCAAACATGGTTGAAGCGATCCAGAGTATGTTGAACGCCGGAATATGCGGGGAAGCTCCCGGTTTCAACGTGCAAGATCCAACCGTCTTCGGGTCGGATATCTTCAAGGATGAGTTTGTCGAACACAGGCGTCTGGTCAACCAGAAGCTGAGTAAATTGACTGCCGTTTAAAGTAGAGGCCATAAAATTATTTTACGTTTTGTTGATTGTTGCTTAGGCACGATGCCACGAAGTCCACGCCGGTAAGCGAACCGGTGGCCGGACAGGCCTGTCCCGCTGAACGGGACGCTAAAGTCTGGATGGGGCTCGTCGAACACCCCGCAGCGACGATGAGGTCTTGAACCTCGTGACCGGCATGATTACCGGATGACCAAACTTTTATTGTCTAATGAACAACTACTGCGATCATTAGATTTTGTCAACTGACTTCATTGATACCTGCCTCGAACGTATTTCTGAGCGGCTTCCGATATTTGACCTGAGGCAGGAATCCCCGCGAGCGTAGCAGCAGCCCCGGCGGCACCAATGGCTCCGGTGATTCTTGATTGGGGGGTTTTCCCGCTGATCATTCTTGACCCTCCCTTGAAAGCTTCTGCTCCTACGTCCAGCAAAGGCATGGCCGAATGACCGGCAACCATGTTCAAAATGTTGCCCGCAAACGGAACACGATGCAGGGCGTCCAATGCAAGTTCCTTTCCGACGTGCTTCTCCCGGTTGTCTTGATAGCCCAAGATCTTGTTTTCCAGATCGTGAATGCTGGTGGTTATCTCATACTCGCTCAGGATGACAGCGGCAACGGCCAGCAACATGTTAGCGGCGAGCTTGGGATTGTTTTCCAAGATGCCCGCGCCCACGAAATCGTGACGGATGTTTGACCATTGGTCTAACATGATGTTGGAAAACTGCATCAAAGACCGGGCGACAGAGACATTTCCGCCGGTCAGGGCCCCACGGGACAGGGCCAATGGGACGTCTTTAGGGGTCGGGCTTGCTACAGCGCGACGGCTGAGAACCATGGCCTTGGATTGAGCGTCATGATCAACAGGCTGGTTCAGGTAATCAAAACCGGTTCCCAGCTTCTCTTCCATGATCCGTTTGTAAGTTCCAAGGGCACAAGCCTGAGCGTTGAGCTTGTCAATCTGGCGTTCCATTATGAACCCCCAGTGAGCGGCTTTTTTCAAGGAATGCCGGGCCGCTTCAGCCGCCTCGACCAGACTCGGCTCTCCGCCTCCACGTTCGTAGGTTTCGGCAAAGTTCTGGCGCATGAAATCTTCAGCTTTGCCGGTAACAATGTCGTTCATTGCCGACCAGTAATGCTTCACCCCGGCCCGCTGGATGGCCAAGGGCACGTTTGAAAGATGTTTAAACCCAGACACCACCCGGAAAGCGATCATGCCCATTCCGGTGTTTCTCCGAAGCGTGTCCATCCATCGGATACGCTGATTGCCACCGACCCGGCCTTGCCGGGCGTATGTGTCTAACCAGTCCGCAATGACCCGTTGACCAAGAGTCCCATACTTTTCCTTGAACATGTCGCTCTTAACCATCCGGTTCATGTGTTTTAGGTCGCGCTGAGAACTTAGAAAATGGGTGACGTCGTTGATATGCTGATTGAAAATATCAAAAGCGTTGTATTTCACCGGGGTGGCGGCGTTTTTCTTTCGTTCAATCGTAAAGTTTTTCCTTGTTTCAGTAGTGCTGCGAGTGGTGAAGTCACCTTGCATCTCCAGAAAAGCTCCCAGACCATCACGATCGGCTTCGCTGAGATCCCTGTAGGCGTTCGACTCTTCCAGCTTTGGTTGATACTTAGAGTAATCCCTCAACAGAGGAAAATAGGCGTCAACCGGTTTGACTTCGATGTTGTATTCCTCGCGCATGATCTTTTGAATTTGAGGCAATAGCGCGTCCATCGATTCCCGCATGTGCTTGTATACCTCTTGATAATCCTTTCGGCGGTTAAATTCCGATTGGGCTTCGGCAATGTCTTCGCTGGAAATGCCGCTGTCGAGCAGTCGTTGAATGCCATCTTCCATTCCGGCAATGGCGTAAACTCCAATCTTTTGACCGTCAGAATTCTTGAGATTGTATTTTTTCTGAGCATCCCGGACGGGTTGCAAAATCTCTTCGGAGTGAACGGTCTTCTTATTGAACGCAAGATCAAGTTGGTTTCGGATGTTTCTAAATAGCCATCCGTTATAGTCGCCTTTTCCTCCGTCCATCCAATCCATCAGCGCGTCGATTGGCATCAGCATCTTGTCTGCAAATGCGGTTTTGTTTCGAGCGGTTGTGATCGCGTTCTTCGCCCGGTCAACGGTGCTGAGTTCTCCAAATGTAGACGGCTTGACCAGATCCTTGTCGTCCATCGGGTTTGTTTTTTGGAGCATGAGATCCTGCAAAGCGACCTGAGCGCGAAGGAGTTTCTGTGCGTTGCGCTTCTTGACGATTAGCCTCCCCATGTGATCCATCATCATCACGTTGTCGTGCATGGCCTGCAAAACTTCGACGGGCAGTTCTGACAAAGACTTTTTATTGAGCAGTTCAATGTCCTCAATCACGTTTTGAGGAACGCCATGTTCCAGACCCGCTGCTTCCATCTTTTCAATGTAGGCTTTGGTGGCTTCAAGACGCTGACGCCGGGATGGGCTCATTCTGGTCAATCCAAAGTCCACCATTAAAGCGCGAAGCTTGGCCTTCACATTGACGTCAACACCGGGACTAGAAACCGATTTCAAGTATCGTTCTTTAAGATCGTTGATCAGTTCCTTTTTGTGGACTTCCTTGGCCTTGGTTTCAATCAGTTCCGCAACAGCAGCGACACGATGAAACATTGTCTTTGGTTCACCGGTCACAATGTTTGGAGGCCGGGTCGCCTCGGCTATCCGGCGCATAAACATGCTGTGATATTCCTTTGGCAAACCTGCTTGAAGGTAGCTGATCAGATCTTCTTGAAGGCCTCTCGATTCAGCGGTCAACCAATCATGAGTCACTCTCAGGTCTTGCTCTTTGTCAAAAGCCCCTTTCTTGTATCCCTTAGCTGCGGCTCGTTCTTGAGCCCTAAGCACTTCAGTCAAAGCTTCCATGGTCCCAACGCTTTGAGCGAGACGTTCCCTCAAGTCTTCGACCAACGGCTTGGCCTGATGATAGAATTCAGTCTTTTGGGTCTCGGCCACTTGGAGAGTGCGTTGTTTGATGGTAGGAGCCTGCCCGGGGGCCTGTTTGCCCTCTTCCACGCCCTGCTTTCTTCCGGCTTCAAAACCAGCTTGCCCGGCCTTTTCCTTCTGTTCCTGCATGGATTTATTTCCAAACGCCATGCCAATGTTGTATCCCACGTTAACCTCAGATCGTCTTTTGCGGGTCTGAGCTAAACCAGAAGCTTTTTCAATGATGCGCTTTACCTTTCCGGTGTCCACCGGTTTGGGAGCGGCAACAGGTTCTGGAGCGGCACCAGACGAAAAGTGAATCTGGTTGGGATGAAAAGCTATCCAAGCTTCGTCTCTGTATTGAGCCCCATCGTATCCTTTGGATTCAAGTTGTTTTGCAATTTCAGCAAAATTTGGTTCGGAAGGGCTGATATGCATGGCCCTAAGGTCAGCCGGGTTTTTAATGTTGAGATAGGCTTCAACAATTTTTCTGCCAAGGTTCTCGGCGTATTCCCTTTTTGTGGTAAAGAAAGCCGGTATTTTGAATTCCCCTTTGATATCTTGCGTCGTGCCGTGAAACACCATTTTGGGGTTACCGGCTTCATCTACCAATTTGGTTTCCTTAAATGACTCAGGAACGGCACCGCCAGAAGAGAACGCCATTCCTTTTTTTGTCATGAACCGAGGATCGTTGGGTTCGGCGTATACCAGACCATCCTTAGGGGCTAGCACCAACGGCCCAACTTGCAATATCTTGGCCGCACTAACCACGGGACGACCGTTGGCTTTGTCGTAAAAGAAGCTGTGTCGGAACGGATTCATTCCAACCTGAACCCAATTGGGATCGTTGATCAACTTTCGAGCCTGATCAAACACCTGCTCCGGCGGCACGTTCTGCCATTGTCCAAACATTTTGGCAAAGCTGCTTTTGTCCTGCTCCCCGGTGGCCACCTTGATGGCTTTGTCGGCATCTGATTTGAAACTGACGTTGTTGAGGACTCCGGTTTGACCGTATGCAATAGGCGCACCGCCGGGACCGTCTTCATGGGCCGTAACAACCCATGTGTCGTAGGTGTTGTAAGCGGGAATGTCCAAGCGCAATCCAATACTTGCGCCTTCAGGAATGCTCTTGTTAAACCCAATGATTCCTTTTTCCACTTGAGCGGGTTTAAGGGCACTGACGATTTCTTGAAACGTGGGGAAACTTGGAAAAGTCCTGTCGGTGATTGGGACAATGGGCATGTGCTGCTTCACTGCCGCCAAATACTCGTCCTGACTGATTTCGAGGTCGCTATACCTCCGGGCCATCTCTTGAACGCTTGGGACCCGTTCCTTTCGCCCCGCGCCGGGGCTGGACGCCACATTGGTGCGCCTAGCACCGCGCCACTCCTCTACGTCTTCCTTTGTCAGTCCGACTTCTCGGTAGGTGTCTTCTGCGCTTCGGGATCCTGACGAGAACTTCCTTGATCCTTCTTCGGGGGCTTGTATCCCCACAGGAGTTCGTCTAACCAATCCATCTCGTCTTCCGGTATGTGCCCGGGGAGGTCTTCCGGTATCGAGTCTCGCGTCTCCGCCCCCACCGGAAATGTCGGCGGATATGGGGTGTACAACGCTGCCAAATAGCTTGACTTTGTCGGGAGATAACCGTGCCGGTGTATCCACCCAATCAGGTTTTTTGATTCCGTCATATTTTTGGTTTTCCGGGTTCTGTTTTACCAGATCCTTGATCTTTTGGCGAGTTTCATCTTCGCTCAATTTGCCTTCCGCAAACTCATTCCATATCGATTCGACAAGTCCCTTGTTGGCCCCTGTCTTGAAAGTGTCAGTAAAGAATCCCCTGACCGCTTCCCAAGTGATCGACTGGATCTCTCTGGGGTCGATGTGACGCCCTTCGGCTTTGCCAAGCTCCTCAGCCAGTTCTACGCAAGCCTGAACGTAAATCGCGTAGGTTCCACCCATGCCCGACTTTCTGCTCCTTGGAGTTCCGCCAAACCCTATCAATACTTCTGCGTCCCCACCGGCAAAAGGTCTTAAGTTGGAAGCGGCCACATGATGAGTGTCAGTCGTTACAAAAGGAATCTTGCTCTGAGGGTCGCTGATGTTGTTGAAAAAGTTTCTGACCTTGTGCTGAGTTCCCAATTGATTGCTGATGTTCTCAATGCTTCCGTCTTGAAGTATTGAAATACACTTTTCAATCATGTCATAAGAGTTCCATGCCACTCCAGATGGGGTTCCGTCATTGTTTGTTTTTAGCCCGCCCATCTCTCCTTCTGGAGTTATTATTTCAAAGGTGTTGCCGTGCAACATTTCATCGTAAGCCCTGAGAAACCGGGATTTGCCTTCTATTGAAATATCATTCCAAACTTTCCCAACGTAATCCCTTTTTATGGCTTCCCATTTTTCTCGATCGGCATCCCTAATGGTTTTTACACGAGCATCAAGCTGCCTTTGGTTTCTTTGTTTGGCGTCGTTTTCTTTAACGAGATTTATTTCAATGGATTTTAAATACTTCTCAAGGCTATTCCCTTTCAGCCTTATCTTTTCTTTGTTCTTATGAATCTCTGGCCTTTTTTCATTTTCAGCCAATGCTTTCTGTTTAGACTTTTCAATCTTAGGAGCAAGCTCATCAGGGTCTAAAAACCTGCCTTTCTTTTTGACGTTTCGTTTGATCGCTTCCTTAATGGATGTTTCAAGGCCCGGTTTTGCCCTATCGTAAGCGTGGTCGTAATACTCGGTGCTGAAAACCGTGTTGGCTTTTGAAAGCTCTTGGAAAGCTCTGATGGCTCGCTTTCCCAAGGACACGTTCATGAACCAATCTTTCTGAGGGGAAAGACTGGCAAACACTCCGGCAGATTGTTCGTTGGTTATGTTGAAATGTTCTGCTGTTTCAACTGAAATGCGTTTTGCTCCGTCATACCACAAACGAGACCGTTCTCTCCATTCAGGAGGCATCAAGTCGTATAGAAATTTTAGGTTCCGTTTTGATACGTCCAAAAATTGACGAATGATTTGATCCGGGTTTTTGCCTTCAGTCTTGCCCCTGATAGAAGGGTATTCAGACAACACCTTTGCGGCTTTGGCTTTTTGAACAGGGTCCTCATCCATTGAAGACAACCCAGCGTGAAGCACCTCATACCGATCCCCGGATCCGGGTTGCCTGACTGACACGATAGCCCTACCGCCTTCATAGGCGGCTGGATACTGATCAAGATTGTTTTTTGTTGGCTCTTCTTTTTCTGAAGGTTCTTTTTCAAGATCTTCTCCGCCAGAGCTAGATTTGTCCGTTGAAAGAACGCTTTTCCAATCGGTGGCCCAATCTGGCATCAATGCGACCTTTTGATCTGCAAATGGGCGTTCAGAAGGCGGTATGTTCTTGTAAGATCCGTCTGCGTTGTAGTTCTGAGGGCCGTTGTTGGTCCATGAATTCTGAGCCCGGGTTTCAGTGGTGAGAGCTTTTTGGGCTTCTTCAGAAAACATTTGGCTGTGTTTAAGCCATGCGTTTTCTTCTCCTCGAGGACCAAACTGATAGTCTTCTGCGGCGTGTCCAAACAGATCGTGGATTGCGCGAAGTTTTTCGTTTAAGGAAAACCCGGAACTATCTTTAGCGTCAAGAAACGGATGCGGTTCTCCTCCTGTGAAAAACCAAATGTGTTTATTGTCCCGAACATCTTGAACCATCTCCCCGGAGTTTGCATATGGCTGGCCTTCTTTAGCCCACGGCTCCATCTTGATGCCCATGACATCCTTGGCAAAATCCCATTGCTGCTGAATTTCTTTGCCCAAAGCGCGATACGCCTTGGCTGTCTCTGGAGACTCATCAACCTTAGGAAGCTTTTCGTATTCCTCCGCAATGCTCTTGGCTGTCTTTTCGGAAACCTCTACATAATGACCGTGGTAAATTTCGGGAAACCCGTATTTGGCAGCGTAGTCATCGCTGCCTTTCCTGACAAACTCATTGGGTCTGGACCCGGCCCTTACTTGAGACCGAACCTCTCGGCCTCTTTCTTCCAGTCCCACCCCTTCGGCGGACGGCGGTAGTGGTCGCCCTCCTGCGCTGTATTTTGATTTGAGCCCTCGCTCTGCTGCTTCAAGTCTCCGGGCAAAATCAGCCCCCCATAACCCCGCTCCAGTGCTAGGCGCGTGTTCTCTTCTGCTTCTTTCCAATATTGCTCTGTAGTCATTTAATGCTTCCTCTCGAGTTTCTTTGCCAACGTATTCTCCCTTTCCAACAATGGTGAAATGGGCTGCATTATGTTTTTCAATTAATGCAGAAACAGTGTCGCCCAAAGATCTGTCGCTGTCAAATATAATCACCTGCGTCTTTTCGCCTTGAGGGATTAGAGTCCTAAATTGAAGACCAGCATTTCCCAGTTCCCGTCTGGCATCTGTTATGCCCATCGGCAATGCGATATTGTGAACAGCGGATCCCCCTTTTTTATCGTAAGCAAACGGGATCACAGCCTTTTGCTTTGAAATTAATCCTTGAAACGCCGCCAAAGCTTTCATCTTGCCAAAGTCCGTTACCGGGACAACGGTCATGATGGAATTCTCCGCTCCGTCTGACCAATCCCCAATGACTTGCTTTGGATTTACATCAAGCAAAAACAGCTTGGAAGCCTCTCGAGTAAACTGCTGAAGCTCTTTCTGCTTTGGACTGTTCAACCGAGAGTGAGCCGTTTCAAAGTTAATATTTTTTTCAACGTTGGGAGAAACAAATGTCATCCCCATGCCCGATGCGAATTTCGTTCCGGCCCCTTGAGGCATGGCAGTCCCAGCGGTGCCGGGCTTGGTGCCTAGAATCTCCTCTACAGATTGTTTGGCGGCGTAGGCTGAGGTCGGGTCAAGGCCAATGATGGTTCGAGCAAAGTTTACAGCCCTTTCAATCCAATGGATTTTGGGAGCCCCTCCGTTTCGGTGCCAGTCTTCAAGAATGTGAGCAAGGTATTCACCGGGCCGATCAGCTTCGGCGTAATTGGAGTCGACGGAATTCTTCACCCGTTCTGTCAGATACTTTTTAAGAACAGCCTCGCTCTGCTCTTTGGTGATGATTCCAAGGTGTTCCATCGCATGAATGATCTCGTGCGTGAAGATGGGATCGGTAAAATTCCTGTTTGATTTGATGGTGATTAGAGGAGTTCCATCAGCACCAAATGAAATGCCTCCCCTAAACTCATATACTTTTGGCTTGTAATTGGGATCAGCTTTTGCTTTTTCTGCCTCTGCCGCATCAAACCTAGCTTTGTCCGCAATGACGTCAGGCATTTTCATGGCCTGAGATTCAGTGAGAAACCTTGAAACAAACGACTTTCCACGAAGGCTGACCTTGTGCTGGCCGTTGCCCAAATTCTCAACCTTGACGTCAGTGACTAGAGCGATTGGCTTTCTCCCGTCTTGTAATTCTTGAGAATGAAGCTCATGGCCTTCCGGCTGCGCGTCGACTTGACCGGCGTGTTCAGCTATCTGTTGAGCTTCCGCCCGGCTAACAAACCGACCTTTTGAAGTGATAAACCCGGAATCTTTGGAATCCCTTACAGCAGGATCAAATTTGTTGTCGGCTATAATGTCTCGATGGCTGACGCCTGTATAACGTTTTCCGCCCTGCATGATAGCAGCTTGATCAACGCTTTCATTACCACGATGGATGGCTTGAAATTGTTGCCATTGTTTTTTGTTGAGCTTAATGCCAAATTGTTTTTCAATGGATTCTTTGTCGCCAATGGCGCGTCCCGCTTCGCCTTCTTCAAACACATGCCTCAAGGCCTCGCTGGTTTTAACCCGGGTTTCAAAGTCTGCCTTTTCGTGTTTTGGATCTCCTGAAAATATAAGAGCAGTGGCCAGATTCTCCCAAACGGTGTGCATGGTGATTGGGTCGCGCTTGCCCTCGGTGAACTCTTGAAGCACCGGGTTCAATGCCGTCATGGTAGCGGCACCCACTCCAGCACCGGCAAGGCGCGATCCGATGGACTTGCCCACGGCAACGGCAGCATCTCGGCCTACGAGGCCCGCAGCCTTGCGCCTCATGTCGGCAACGATGGCTTGAGCAGAACTGGCACCAAACGCTGCGGTGCCTGCAATATCTCCAACGGCTTCTGCCACAGGAGCCTTGCGCTTGGCTTCCTCAACGGCTTCACCGGCAACCATCTTCTCTGCTTTTCCAATGCCCATTTTGGCTAACTGTTGCGCCACCATGAACACGCCCCCAGACAAAAGAGCATCAACGCCAATAGTCGTGGCCGGGCCTGTGGCTACGCCAAATGGACCGGACGCTAAACCCACAGCAGTTCCCGCTGCCACTCCGATGGGCTGAATAACCGGCTGGGCGGCTATTGTCGCTTGGGCACCAACCGCTGTCGACCCCACGTTCTCCCCAAAAGAGGCAAGGCCTGCGGTAGCTAATTCCGCCGCTGTCGAAGCACCTTGATTGGCAAGTCGATTACGAAGCTGGTTCATCTTCAAGGAGGCGTCTTCCTTGGTTATCTTTCCAGCGTTGTAAGCTTCTCTGATGTCTGATCCCGGAGATTGAAAAGATCGTTCAGCTGGAGCTTCGGAAGCCGTAGTTGAAGATGGCTGTTCAGCTTTGAACTTGCTGAAAATGTTATTCAAATCGCCTTCGGTCGGGGGTTTATCCCCTTCCAAACTCAACGTTTGACCTGATGGACTGGTAACTTCCCAAGTAGGCATGAGGTTTATTTAATGTGTTTCAATCGACTGGAAATTCTGGGGTGTTTGATCACCGGCTCTTCGTAGTCATATTCGGTTGTGAGCCCGCTCATCATATTCACTCCGTCAAACCCCTTTTCCTTGGAAATGTTGAACTCGGTAGAAACGTCGTCCATTATTTCCTTCTGTTGAGCTTCAGGAAGTGATTCAAACTTCTTGATGTATTCTTTTATGTTTGACTGAACAATTGACGAAGGCGTGTGATAGTATTTAGGAACGCCAGACCGTTTAGGCTTAACGTCAAAAACGATTGCTAGGTTTTTGGCCAACAAGTGTTCCAAGGCTTGTGGTGCCACGTTTCCGGGAGGAACAGATTTTGTGATGTTGTCCAAATTGTTTTTGAACCTTGTCAGCTGATTGGACTCCCCTGAATATTTGTTTTCGGATTCTTTAGCACGAACTTCCCCCATGCCTACAGGTTTTCGATCAGAATATTTTTCACCTGCTTCAGACTCTTTCAATTCTCCCATCCCCAAATCTCTGGTGGATCTGTCACCTTTTGGTTTGCTGGCCGGTGCCGGGTCGGAATCTTCTCCCATCCCAAAATCTCCGATGGATTTGTCATAATCGGATTTGTCATAATCGGATGATTCACTTTCATCTTTTGGTTTACTGGCCGGTTCCGGGGCGGAATTATCGGATGATGACCCACCCACTTTCTTCACTTTGTATTGGCCGATGGTTTGGACTTGTTCAGACTTGCTCTTCAACTCATCGGCCATCTTTTTGTATTCATCCCTTTTGTTTTGTGGAAGATTTTTATTGGTCGACCAAAACTCGTAAATATCAATCAAGGTTTTATCACCCGTAGACTGAGTCGTCTCTGATGGTGGAGTGACCGGAGGATTCACTGGAACAGAAGCGGCAGCTGGGGGCTGAACGATCGGAGCCGGTGAAGCATTTGACCCAGTAAACGCCGAAGCGGGGGTTTGTTCAGTTGATCCTATGGAAGGAGGCGCAGATTGTAAAAGTGCGTTTAGCCTAAGCTTCATTTGATATGAAGCATTTAAAGCGTCTTCAGCTTTCTTTTGAAAAATTTGCTTTTCCTTTTCGTCTTTTGATTTTGATGACAACCCCGAATACATCCTAGCTATTTCATCTTGCGACTTGATTTCAGACTCAATTCCTTTCTGCTCAGACTCTCGCTGCGCTTTCCATTGATTAAACATCGACTCTGATCCCTTTGCTTTAAATTCTCGCTCTTTGTAATCATGATCAAGCACGTCTTGTCCTTGCTTATATGTAAAAGCCTTCTCCTTTTCAGCATTTGTCAACGCCGCTTGTTGTTGTTCAAAAGCAAATTTCTGAGCCGCTTGCGAGTTTGCAACAAGGGATTCGTCATGTGTTTGCTGCAGCGATATTGCCTTGTATTGATTGGCAATGTTGTCCTGCTGCATCTTGTAAAGGAAGTCTTGTTGATGCTGCTGCTGACTGGCTTGCCTTTCCATCAGTAGGTTCTTTTGCGCCTCCTGAAGCTCCTGTTGTTTTGCGGCCTGCTGTTGGGCGAACTGCTGTTGCTGGATGGCCATGCTAGCCGCATTCTGCCCGGCTTTGCCACCGGCCTCTGTAGCTGCCAAATAGTTTTGAGGGCCCACGTTTAACCAAGGAGGTAGTTCAGCCATAAAATATTATGCGTAATTGTTGTAATAACCGCTCATTTCTCTGCTGTCGTCTACGATTCGCCAGAGCTGGACGCAGTGTATGGAAATCCTCCAAAGCTTGATACGGTATAGGGGCTTTTGGAACTGAATGGGTTTGCTGCCACCCACTGCTGAAACCCACCATATCCAGTCTGACCTCCGCCATATCCGGATCCGGCTGGAGATTGATATCCACCCCCAACCCCTCGGCTCAAGGCTTGTTGGGCTTGCATATTCCTCATGTAAGTATCCTCCAATGCCGACGCCGCCTGAGAGGGGTCTGGGGCTGCTGCCATGAGGGCGTTTCTTTCCGTCACAGAGGCTGCTAGGTTTGGATCCGTTTGTGTTGCTCCAACGCCACTCAAGAAGCTCAAGTAGTCTTTGTTTCCTTGTTGGGTCAAAGCTTCGGATGTGATGCCTAAAGACCTCAGGTAGTCGTTCTCCTGCAAGCCCGAGCTTGGCATTCCAGAAGTTATCCCTTGTGCAGCAGCTTGATTTTGAATCTGAGCAATTGCGCTGGGAGAAAGCTGTCCGGACAACTCTGTGTTGATGTTTTGAGCGGCTTGGTTTGTCATCTGGCCAAACATCGGGACGTTGCTGGTCATCTGACTGAACACGCTCGGAGGCAGGCCCACCTGAGCAGGGACGAGGCCGTAAGCCCCTTGTCCAGTAGTTGGCGCTGGGTTGATGTTGTAGTTTGCCAGAGAGTAAGGTTGAGTTGCCATATCAGTAAACGGTTCCTATTTGTTGACGCTCAAGCCGCGCAGACCCAAACGGCCTGAACGACACAGTAAATTGTTCAATGGGATACTTGTTCCTCATCTCGTAGTTCATTTCCCTAAAAGCTTTCAGTTCGTATTCCTGAGAAGCTTTAGGATCCCCAGATTCGTCCAGTTTTATGGACTGAATCATAAATTTCAAAGCCCTGACGTTGTCTATCTGAACCAAGTCTTGCCCATTGACGACAGGAACAAAAGACAGTTTCACCAAGGCGTCCACCTTCCTTGGGGATATGTATCCAAAAGAATCGGCGTTGTCCATGTTCACGCCGTCAAGTTTAGACACGACATATTCAGGGCTTGTTTCTGACGGCTCGTAGTATGCCAAATCTCTCTTTACGGAATTGGAAAGGTCGATCTGATACATTCTGACGGGCCCCGTGGTCGTGTCTTTCAACACCCGAGTGATGATCTGAAAAGAGACCGGAGTCTGGGTGTAGGGATATTGCATCGCAACGGCGAGGCCTTCCTGATACGACCCGTCTGATCTTAGGCTTCTGATCACTTGCCCGTTGCTGTCCTTTCCAAACAAAATGATGTTCTTGCCAGCGTCGGCTGAGTTCTCAATGTAGATCTGAACCGGCATTGGGTAAGCCGGATTCATCTGATTGAACACAGGGCTGGTCATGGCCATGTCCGACTTTGCGTTGCCCCAATACCAGTTGTTGTTTGAAGAGTTGCCAGCCCATGTTGGGTGCCTTGCCGCATCAAACGGCATGAATCGATACCACTTGTTGTAGAGGTCCACAGGCTTGTCGCAGACGTTCATTGCCAACACCGTGCCAACGTAGCGAGGCCACGTCACCTTGTTGCTGTAGATGGCGCAGGAGATCGGCTGCACGGTCCCCCACCAGCTTCCACGATTCATCAGGGCCTCGGTGGCCTCGTTGACAAGGGACGAGAATGCGGAGCTGGAAGAGCATGCTGAAGCAATTTCCACCAAGCGGCTGTTCCTGAGTTGATCAAGTGTGAGTAGCATATAAAGCTGTTATTAAACTGTTAAGGTTACGCCGCTGGCCAAAAGGCTGTAATTTAAATCGTAAACCGAAACAGAATAGGTTCCCGCTGAAATTGAAACTGAACCTGCCGCTCTTACAATTGAAGTTGTGCTGTAGCTTGAATCGCAAGCAAATTGATACGACCCCACGTTTATGTAAGCAACCGCAACTGAACCGACAGGAAAAGTTCCAGAGACTGTTAGAGTAGTTCCAGAAGAATAGGAAACGCTTGTAATTACTGGAATTGCGTTTCCGTCTAAAAATGTTGCAGCCTGAGATTCAATGGCAACCAGCTGGGCTATGGTTCCGGCAATTGATTGAGCGGACGCTGCCGATTGGGCACCAAATTGATATTCATATCCAGACACTCCGTTTACAAAAGTGCTGTTTATAGTCACTGGATATCCAACATTGACGATAAACGTGTTGTCTGCCTGCACGTTTTTTATAGAATCCAAAAATATTTGGGCAAATTTTGCCCTTGGGTAGGTGGTTCCGGACAATATCGGTATGATGATTGATCCTCTCATATAGCTAAAAACCACGCTCCTTTGTTGATTGACCACAGCCACATTTTTGGAATTGCTGCGTCTTGAACGTATACTGCCGCTGCGTTTGCTGGCTGAATGGGAGACGGAGTTGCGGCTGCGGATATTGTGATTGGTTGTGAATATGAAGCGACAAGGGCGGGCATCACAACGTCGGAGGATGATCCTACAAGAATGGCCATCCAAGTTTTGTTGATTGGGCTCCATTGGTAAAGGTTGACCGGAGCTGTTCCTGTCACGGGCTGGTCTTGATAATACAAACACGGCTGCGTCGGTATCGGAGGGGCAAACAAGGCTGTCGACGTAACTGGAAACGGGTTCGTGCTGGACGCTGCTTGAGTATACGTTACCGTCGCAGGTGGAGTTGCGTATTTTCCAATCATCACCTGTTGATTTCCTTGAGTAAATAACACCGCAGTGCCGTAGGTAGCTGGAAGAGCCACAGGGTTTGAAGGAGCTTTTAGAGCAACCCACTTTTGAAAGACACTCCAATACCACAAAGAAACTGTTGCTGAGTCGGAGTAATACAAGGATTGAGATGACGCCGATTGAGGGTAGATCAGCGTGTTGGGGTTTTGAGTTACACCAGCATAAATAGATGGAGATGCAATAGAAACAGCAACCGGAGTTGCGACCGCAGCGCAAATCTGTTTTGCAAATTGAGGCTGAGGAATCACATCAGCGGAAAACCTTCCTCCCGTTATTCTTGCGTTCCCCGTGATTTGAATTTTGACTTGAAAAACGTATCCCTCTCTTAAAGGCCTGTTGTTTGCAACGTCGCATACGGTTCCGTCTGGCTGGTTAAGGCCCACGCGAGGATTAAAACCTGTAGCCATTCCGGCATAGTAATATTGAGCGTAAGGAATTGTGAACGACGACCACAAGGTCCACGTTTGCCATTGATCCGGCTGATAATATACGTCCACCTTTACGTCAGAAAAAATCCTGTCTACAAAAATTTCCCCTTCAGACAACCGTTTGTAAAGGTGAGGGCCGTCTTCTTCTCGGTCTCCAAAATGCAGCTCTCCAGTTTCAAAAGAGCTGACTACGTTTACGCCGTCATCTTGAAGAGCCTGACCGTATAAAAGAACCTCGTGCATCTCTATGCTCGACAAATCTGAAGACAAGCACATGCAAAAGCATCTTTGAGCCCCGTTAAATATTCCTGTCAAAATTTGAAGAATGTTTAACCCTGTCCATTCCCCATCATAGATGGCTGGCTTCTTCTCTGACATCGTGGAATTTGGGTCAAAGTTTAAAGCAATTAAAGATGGATGGTAAACCCCTCTGGCTGATTGCGTTGGTTTTGCGGTCAAAAGAAATCGATTGTCAAAATTCACAGAACTTGAATATGACATCAGGCTTACATTTTCTTGCGATATTAACCGATCCATTTCTCGGCTGACAGGAGTGTTTCCCCATCGGTTAAAATCTAAACGAGCCAAAAGCAAAGACCTAATTGAACCGTCTGAGCATCGAAACAAAATGTCTCCACTGACTTGGCTGACTGCGTTTTGACTGATTCCTCCAGATCCTATAAGTGACTGCGCCAAAATTGGGTTTTGAAGTGATTGCCATTTTGATCTGTCGACCGGAGCGTTGCATGAAAAAACCGAATTTTGAGTAAGCACTTGCAGAGGGCCTTGTCCCAACGACGCATCAAGTTGAGCCGTAAATTGCATCGCCTTGATTGATCCTAAGTTTGCTGGAACTGTAAAATTGCCTCCCCCTGCAAGGTATGAATTTTCAGAAACTCTCAAGACAGCGTCTCTGTTTTTAAAACCAAAAGAATCACCCGTTCCACTTGATCCACCAACTATATCTCCAGCCACAAAAGATCTTCCATCCGGCAAAGCCACCCAATTTCTACCCATTCCGTATGCTCCAACATTTCCTACGGGAAGTTCTGGAACGCTTCTAATGCCAGTGCCTCCAGAGATAAAGTATCCTGCGGTTTCGGTTAAATTTGTTACTTGCAAATAGTATGAAGTATTTGACGAAGATGGAGATGAAACCGAAACAACAATTGCAACAGCTTCTTTATTGTTTGCCGTTGTAAACCTAAATATCTGACCTTGATACACAGTTAATCCAGCAGCTATAATAGCGGAAACAGAACATTGTGGTGGACTGGTCGAAGGTATTGTTATACCAAGATTTGCAGTTCCTAAAGAGTTTACACTCGGATAGGTAAAATACGAATTTCCAACAGTAGAAGAAGCACTTGTGTTTATAACTATTTGACTCAGCGTTGGGTAACCGTTTGTAATTATTGGAATTGTAGTAGTGCTTGCTGCGGTTGTTGTTGTGCAAGTCCAATTTTGACCATCTGTTGAAGATGCGTTGATAACGTATCCGTTTATGTTGAACACGTTATTTGTTGCTGCTTTTGTTTTTCTAGACAAAGTCAACGTGTATGAATTTGAAGAATTGTTAACCCCTGAATAACCCCAAGATCCACTAGAAAAAGCAGGATTTGATATCAACCCAGTTGAAGACGTTACCGTAGGAACTGGACAATAATATATGCTAGAAGAACCGCATGTAAAAGGCAAAGCTCCATCGGAACAAACTGTTCCAGCAGAGCTATATGATGTATAGTAATGAGTGCTGGCAACTGAAACTAAATTCACCGCTCCGGATATGGATCCAGAATAATCATTAGTGGGTGTGCATGTAATTGAACTTAAAGAAACACCTAACACTTTGCATTGGTTTCCCCCTATGCTTATGATGTCTCCAACCCCTACTTGAGGCCTTGTGTTTACAAGATTGTTGCAATTATTTGACCTTGCTTCGTAGGCTGTTTGGGCCGGATAATAATTAACTGTTCCGGTTATTGTAATTGTTTGAACAGTGTTATTTACTGGAGGGGCAGGAAAATTTGTTATTGAACTACCGTTTGCGTCAACTGCTTTTGTTATTGCTCCCGCATAATAATTAGAATCAACAAACTGTGATGTTCCAGCTGCAATGCTATCTCCAACTTGGTTTAACATCTGCAACACAACAGTAGAATATCCGGCGGCTGTGCTGCTAGACAAAGGCGTAACCACTGAATAAGTCCCAGTTCCTATCAAAACCGGAATTCCAGTTGGATATGTGTATGGAGCTGTAATTGGAATGGCTATTTGTTGACCTTGAGATGGTGCCGTAAATCCAGCAGCAGCGACTGTGGCCAACGCCGTGGATCCTTTTAACGACCTGCGGCAAGACTGACCATCAAAGAACACAGGATCAGAAGAGTTGTCGTTCCAGATCATCCATTTTTCAGATTGCCACATCCAAGCTTGAGTGTTGTTTGATGTGTTGTTATTTCCAGAAGACATCGCCGGAACCCAAATTTGTTGGACCGTCGCTGTTGATGTTGAGCTTGGAGTTATTTGAAACAATTGGCCAGCGATTGCCACCATAACGGAACCAACGCCGCTGTCTGAAACATAATAAGCTGCGTTTTGAAACAACGCTGTTGCCGTTTGAAAATTAGACTGACATGCAGAAGCTGAATAATACGTTGATTGCGTAGTTCTTACAGCTGTAATTCCTGATATGCTGGCCGCAGGAGTTGAGAATATTTTTACGAAACTTCCAAATGTTGTCGCCGGTTTTGGGGCTTGATAACTAGCATTTGTTCCTATTACAAAACTAAAAGTAAACGTGGGACTGGTCGAAACCGCCGTTACCAAATAAGTTCCGTTATACAATTCGGGCACAACTCCAGACACCAATACATAATCGCTCAATGCTAAACCGTTTGAGCTACCGGTCGTTGCGGTGGCTGTTGTTATTCCTGCGGCGGATGCGTTTGTTATTGCGGTGGGTACATAAACTGTTACAGAATTTGAAACAGTATACGTAAAAGTATTGTAAGACGTGACAGCAATGCTTGCGTTTGAAACATTGTAAATTGACAGCACTGCTCCTGTTATTGTCACAGTGTCACTAGGTGACAAGCCGTGAGCCCCTGATGTGGTTGCTGTAATTGTGGCTGTAGTTGCGTTTGCCGAAGTGACTGCCAAAGACGGAACTTGTAGGGTGGGATTTGGCGTGGAGATAAACGTCAGGGGAATGTTCCTGAAGTTTGGTCTGGTCTTAAAAAAGTCTCCCCTGAACGTGCCGTTGGTGCAATAGACCGACTGGTTTATCTTGACCTTCAACGGATCAACTCCGGAGTTCATTCCTCCGTCAAAACTGTCTAGTCGTTGGTAAAGGGTTTTGTTCATCCGATGACAACGTAGTCGTAGGTGGAATTGTCTAATGAGTTAACAAACGCTGCCATGAAAACGCTAAGGTTGTAAATTGGCTGGGCCGTGGGAAGGAGAGTTTTACTTGTTAAAACGGTAAAGGTATATGGCGCACTTCCGCCAATTCCAGTGTTTGTGGGTTGATACCAAGTGCTAAGAGATTCCCATCCTGTTTGTTGAATCAAAGTTCCAGTTATTAAAATTGGGGAATTTAAATTATATATTGTTGAATTTGAAGCTGTAGTAACGGTCATAACGCCTGTCGTTGCAGCTATGGATCCAGATGCAGGAATGCAAATTGATTGCCAAGACGTAACGGTAAACGATGCTCCGCTTACGTTTTTTGTCACAACCAAATTGGTAGGAAGTGAAAAGCTTGCGGAAAGCCCAGTTTGCAAAGACGATTTCTGCAGGTAAATCCTTGAGGATGATGTCAAGTACGCAGCGACGGTTGCAGTGCCCGACAACAAGGTAAGCGACCCCTGCTGGTAGCTAATTGACCCAGCCAGACCCTGAGGCCCAGCAACGGCTACTACTGCTGGCAATGCTGTGCAATCGGCGCATG
>Ga0209829_10001266_pt1 | contig 21012 bp, 19 predicted proteins | sample C_140205_EF_Meta_FD_187311 | JGI IMG/M metagenome (GOLD analysis project Ga0209829, IMG submission 187311) | Freshwater microbial communities from Lake Croche, Canada to study carbon cycling - C_140205_EF_MetaG (SPAdes) (version 2) | ecosystem: Environmental > Aquatic > Freshwater > Lake...
CTCGTCCTGGATCTTCTTTTCCAGTTCAGGAATCACAGCCTGTGAGAGAATGTTCTTCTTGTAACGCAAATGTAACATGGCATCCGCCGCCACTTTCGCCAGCCTGACCTTGGACGCGTCAAAGACCTTCGTGTGTTCCAGACCATGACAGATATCAGGTCGTTTCAGTTCATTGAGTTCATCGAACTCAGTCTCAAACGCCTTGATCACATCATCAGGAATCCCAGGAGACTGTTCGATAAGTCTATCGAGATCCTGACGGCAAATCTTCAAGAAATCCATAGCCTCGATACGATCCATAGGGCTGATCGCCAGTTCGACTTGTACCAACCGCTGGAATTTCCCCCACGCAATACTACAGACGCGATGCGCCTCGGACTTCTGGGCGTACTGGAAAAAGTTCCCCAAGGTCGTAAGAATCCCTGCAAAGATCGATATGGCCCCCAAAGATACACCCACGTATTGTTGGGCCGCGCGGTTATCTGGAGGGACGATACTGCCCACAGCAAAGTTGGCAGCACCTGTGAGCGTCGATAGGATAATCACAGGGATCGTAATGTTCATGTTCGACACGGTAAACTTCTTCTCGGCCTTGTCATGTAGCCACCTGTAGCATGCAGCAATATCGGACCATTCGGCCATCAGGACCTCCTGCTCCTTCGTCCATCCGTTCATGAATTTCTTAACTTTTACGCCAGATACGTCTGTGCTACTTCGTCGACTGTCCGAAGGACTTGATTCAACCGACATTCTACCATATCGAGAACATTTTTAACGGCCTCGATATAGATATTAAACGCATCATTTCTTACGCGTAGCCCCCCGCTTCAATGTCAAGATCTCCTTATCCTGTTCATCCTCCACTAGACCCTGTACACGTAAACCATTTCGCATCTTCTTCAAGGGTCCCTTGTAAAACTGCGACATGTCATCCGGTGTCTTACAGACTGGGCAACCATCCTTCTTATGCTGTGACGTGTTAGAATCAACTGTTGTCGTAGCAGAGTTCAGAACTTTCTCCTTTTGGAAATACTCGATGTTAATATCCGGGTGCTCCAATACAAGCATCTTACTTACAATACCAACATCGCCAATATAATGATCAACATGACTCTCAACTGGAAGCGCGTCCACCAGAAGTTTCTTCGCCGCTTCTCTCGTGATTAAATACGCATGGGCCGCGGTGAATTTGCGCACTTGGTTCCAAGGCTTGACATGATAGGGCTCATAGATCAGATTCGCCTTATAATATCCGAGTACCCAGACACCCCAATCAGCCGGCAACTTGGGGAAAAGCCGGCTGATATCATCAAAGATGGATTCAGTAAGAATGGCATCATCTTCAAAAATAAAACAGTGTTTTGCACCTGAGGCCAAAAACTTCTTCCAGACCCCAACATGACTGAGCGAAGCACCCACCGCCCCCAAGGTCGCAATCTCATGATGGCTGCGCCGATAGTTGCGAAAAATGTTGAGCCGTGTTCGCACAGAGATCCTGCGATCCTTCATATAGTCGAGCTTCTTCCCATTCACTGCAGTGAACTGTTTCAGATGCTTCAACTTATGGATCACCGGTTGCTGTGTAAAACGCTTCCAGCGATCCACACGTTCCTTCATGTTTATCACATACGTCGGAACGTTGAATATCTTTCTTTTTCTTGTTTTGGCCCGATCCATCCTATTAGTTGGCCTTTTTCTTTGCGTACCCTGTCGCCTTTGCTTTCGATTGGAGACCCGTCTGGTAAATCTTGGTGGCCGCCTCCAAGGTGAGTGCCTTTGGATCTACACCCGATGGAAGCCCCACGAACTTCCGTGACTTCCCCACCAGAGTCTTCTTGAACATGTAGGGTCCGTACTGGCCCGTGCGGAATTCAAAGTCCCCAAGAGCGTGAGTTGCCCCACCCCCCTTCGCCACAAACTTTGCCTGAAGCGTCTCCTCCGTATCAGCTTCCACCCACGGCACATTCACGCCATTACAGACCACATAGACTCCATAGGGTCCCGACTTCTTGATCATCGGATTCCCTTCATACTCACCGAGAGTCGGAGCGGCAGTCTTCGAGGCTATAAAGGCAGCCACTTGCTCGGCGGTAATATCCTGGAAACTGACCCCATCCGGCCAACCATAGAAGACCGTTTCCTCCTTATTCACGTGCTCCTTCAGAAGCAAGGGTCCCTTCTTACTCTGAACTCCCTTGATCCCTCCCGGGAATTCACGCTGCCTCGACGGAGCAGCCACCGCCGTCGACTCCCCACTCTTCAGACCTGCATACTTCTCCTTATAGGAACTCCAAGTATCCCTACAGAGCTCCTTCCACGGCTCCGCTCCTTCCGCCACAGAATCCAGCCGAGTCTCCATCTTCTTCGTGAAATCATAGTCGAACAGAGTCGTGAACTCCTTCACACAGAACTCCAGTACGGAGAGCCCGAGCGCCGTAGGGGCCAACTTCTGTTTCTCCTCGCCCACTTTCTTGATAACCGTCTCGGCCACTGGTGGCCACGTTCCAACAGCGGGGAGCGAGATCTTCCTGGACTCCACTTCACGGGCAGGAGTATTGCGTTTCTCCACATATGCCTTATCCAGGATGGTACCTACCAGAGCTGCAAACGTACTTGGGCGACCAATCCCCTTCCGCTCCAGTTCACGGACCAAGGTTGCCTCCGTGTAGCGCGCCACCGGCTTTGATTCATGCGGGAAAGCCTCCAAAGAAGACCATTTCAACTTCGTCCCCTCCACAATCTTCTCCGCCATCTTCCACGCCGCCTCGTCTTCCGTCTCCACTTCCTCCTCTTCATCCAAGTTCGCAGCCGCTGCCCCAATCTTGCGCCATCCAGGAAAGAGTTGCCGCTTCCATTTCGCCCTCCAAAGGAACTCCATGGGATCCCCGGTAGCAAGAAAGTCCACCGTCCTCTGTTCGCCTCGTGCCGCCGCCATGACACTCTGTACGGCGCGATTCCAAATGAGCTTGTAGAGTTTGCGATCAGGTGCAGACCAGTCCTCATCAGCAGGGAGATCGGCAACGTTGAAATGCGTGGGCCGGATGGCTTCGTGCGCCTCCTGGGCGTTTGGCACCTTCGTCGCAGCCTCCTTCCGGGTGGTTTTGACCCCTGATTTGACCCCCGCGCCAACGAACTCCTCTCCAAAGTTCACACGTACCCATAACTCCGCCGCCGCCTTTGCCTCCTCCGAAAGAACGGTAGAGTCCGTACGCATATAGGTGATGTGCCCCGCTTCATAGAGACGTTGGGCGATCTGCATTGTCCTCTTCGGCTGGAGACTCATTGTGGCGGATGCCTCCTGCTGTAAGGTACTCGTCACGAGCGGCTTCGGGGGCTGTTCCGTCGTTGGTTTCGTAGAGGCTTCCTTCACGAGCCCACCTGCCTCTGCATGGATATTCTCCAAATAGTTCGTCGCCGACTCTTCATCCTCCAAGGCCTCCGTCATGGTCGCCTCGAATCCATTCCACACCCCCTTGATCTTCCACTCCGTACTGGCCGTGAAATCACGAATGGCCTTTTCCTGGTCGCAAATGATCCGAAGAGCAGGTGTTTGGCATCTCCCTGCCGAAAGAGCCGGTCCCACATACTTCCAAAGAAGTGGCGAGATCGTGAAGCCCACCATCATATCAAGAACGGCCCGGGCCTGTTGCGCCTCCACACGGGCCATGTCAAGACGACGAGGATTTGCAACGGCCGCCTTTACGGCTGTGGCCGTAATCTCTCGGAAGACGGCACGAGGAGTTATTTCCGGATTCAACTTCAAGAGGACGGCCACGGAATAGGATATGGCCTCTCCTTCACGATCATCATCCGAGGCCAGATAGATCTTACTGGCTCCCGCCGCCGCCTCTTTAATATGCTGGATCGCCTTTGACTTCTCGCGGATCCACTGGAATCTCGGCTCAAAGTCCCTATCGAGTCCCACAGCCCCGAGATCCTCCTCCAAGGATCGGATATGCCCCATCGTTGCAATGACACGCCATCCAGGACCCAAATAGCCTTGGATCTTGGAACACTTGGCAGGGGATTCGACTATCAGTAGGGACGTCATTGCTTAAGATCATTAAAGGGCACCGAAACTTACAATTTTACTGGAGCGAATAAGAGGGCTTAATAGAATATTTACACTACTCATAGGATGAGTCAAGAGGCATGTAGAATATTGGATGATGACGAACTTGCAAATCAAGCAAATCTTTCATGGCGAAGAGATACCGAAGAGAATCGCATCAATAGGCTCTTTAGATCCGCCCCGAAGAAGGGGGAGTTCCCAGCGGCCTTTCAGACCTATCAGCCGGCCCAGGCAAAGACATTCCCCTTCCAGGTCAATAAGGCCACGACGCGCCCTCTGATTGTAAAGGAAACGGAGCCACGGGTGATGCCCAGCGGCCCCCTCATGGACTCTGTCCGCGAGATGTTTGTAACGAAGTAATAGGAATGCAGCCCGATCTTCCGTGTTTTTGTATAAACTTGGATGAACGTAAAGAAAAATGGGAGGCAACACGGGAAGCCTTTGCAGGAACAGGTATCGTCCCCCAGCGCTTTTCAGCGGTAAAACATACAGAGGGTTGGAGAGGATGTGGGGCATCTCATATTGCCATTGCTCGAAAGGCAATGTTGGCCGGTCTCCCATGGGTGCTCGTCATAGAAGATGATTGTGTACCTGCCGCCGATTTTGCAGAGCGATGGCCGGCAGTACGGGACGCTCTTTGGGAGGAACGGGACGCCTGGGACATCTTTCTCGGTGGCCCCACCTACGTACAGGGTCCAGCGCAGTTTCGCGGCGAGCACTTGGTTGATATAGGGGGCGCCTTCGCTACCCATTTCTATGTGTTAAACGTATCCGCCTATACGAGGGCGATTGCGTGGAACCCTGATAGACATGGGCCGATTGATGTGTATTATTCCGATCAGTTTCGTATTGTCACCACACAGCCCCTACTCGCTTACCAAAGTCCTTCCAACTCTGATATTAAGAATATGCATGTGGATTATTCCAACATTTTCCAGGAGTCTGAGAGAGCCTTGGAACAACTTACGTATGTATTGAGAACACGATCGAGTTCTATCGTTCTCGTTGGACTGAGCCTGCTGGCGATGTATGTTATATGGAAGCGTTAATAGGCGAACATCATGCCGCCACGCCCACCATAGACACGAAAGATATTGTACGTTTCCGCCCACGTATAGATGAGGAATCGCGGAACGGCGTCCGTGTAACCGGCCAGAGGGTTCAACTCCACTTTCAGATTTATGTTTACAATCTTGTCCAGATTCGCCTCTCCACAGGGCTGACTCGGGGGAAGAAAGCCTGAATCGAGTGCAAATGGCAGATTATAGTAATATCGATTCACCCATGGCGTTTTATTTAAGAGGGATCGAAACACAGAAGGGGTTGTGGTACTGTACCGAAAGAGCTTTCCTTCATAGATGAGATCAATCGATCGCAGAGGCTCCGAGTTCCTAAGAACAAAGGCCGGTTGGAGATCCTTATAGACTCTCGTATCGATTTGGCTCGCATTCGGCCACCAAGGAGCGATAGGAGCGTCGGCCCCCGAGAGATCACGGGTCGATAAGAAGAGGGCGTTATAGGCCGGTGCTTCATAGCGCTGTGCATAAAAGAATAGATTGCGTGTAGGATTGGGAACCTTCAGATAGGAGTTCGCCGATGCCGAGTTTTTTGTGTCAACAGGGTCGAAAGCATAATGTTGTAGGATTGGCACTTGTATGTCGGCGAGACGGAATCTGTTTGCCTCGGGGCGATCAAGATATATGTACTCCGCCATGATATACGTGTCGCCGAGAACCTGGAGAGCCTGTGTCGTAGGGGATTTTATACCTGGCACAGGGCTGACGAGAGTTGTCTGGGTCGGATTACCGTTGAGACCTGCAACAGGAGTACCGGCTGGATCCAAATAATAGAAGGGGGAACTCGCAATAGGGAAATAGGCTTCGCCTCCTGCTGGCGGTGATGTGATACCGGCCGTACTCATTTGGGCGGAACTCGTATAGATTGTGGCGGCTGTGCGGAACTGGATACTCAGCTTCACAGTGTCGGCTTGAAGAGCATCGACGGGGAGAAAGGTGCCGGCATCACCTGAAGAGAACCAAAAGGGGAGTGGAGTCGTGGCCTGTGTTGGAGCCGTAGAACCAAACTGACCTGGCGTGAAGTTGGAGGAGTTTCTTGGGAGAAGTTTATCCATGAGAGAGACTTTCTCAAGAGGCGTGTAGAAGTCGTCGAGAACTTCCAGGAGACGTCCGTCGATCTGTTCGACACGTGAGCCTCCAATATCGATTGTGGCGTTCTGGAGGAGGGCGTGTCCTACAGAGTTCGTCCAGCCGAATGTGGGGCCGGCGAAGGTCTTTCCGTTCGCTGTACACCAGGCGCGTGCTGCTTTTTGGCTGGTGGAAATATCTGGCATGGTGGTGACGAGATAGAGGCGTGATATAAGATGGCCTTTTCTTGGGAGAGTGATGACGGATGTATTACCGAGTGTCGGAAGCGTATCAAAATCGAGGCGAGTCCATTGGGTGGTGAATCTTCCAGCGCGGATAAAGGCCTTCACGAAGAAGGCGGGGTTTGGCTGCCCTTTTTGACAGAGGAGTCTGGAATCCTGGACTCCTCCGTAAATAACTCGCAGCAAGGACGCTACCATCTCCTTACAACAGAGATGGAATGCTTAGACCTTGGTTGGCAGGCGGACTTCGACCTTGGGTGCAGCCTTTGTGGCTACTGCTGCAACTGTAACTGCTGCAACTGTAGCAGCTTCTGCTGCCGCTTGAGCCTTTTTCGCCTTCCAGACCTTCCACTTCTTCCACGCCATGTATCCAGCTACCCCAAGAATCATAAGCGTAATAGGAATATAGACCAGCCCATCTGAGCTATTGACTTGTACTATGGTTGTACTGCTGGTATAGACGGATGTAACATTAAAGGCAGGCACCTGGGCGATAAGAACTTTGATTGCAAGAGTTGAGGTTGTAGAAGGAGTTGGTGTAGGAGTAGGAGTAGAAGTTACAGAGGCGGATGAACTCCCTGTAGATGTTGCTAGAGCAGTTTTAAGGGCGGAAGGAGAGATCGTGAAACTTCCTATAGGAGTTGCTGTGGGCACCAAGGTCCATGTAGGACGCGCAGTACTGAACCCACTGAAAGATATAGATTTACTCTGTGAAGCTGATCGTGTGGGTGTACGACTGGGGAAGGATGATAGGGATGATCGTGGGCTATTACTGGCCGACGCGGAAGTGCTAACAGATCCAGAAGCTTTGGGAGTGCCTGTCGCGCTGGGTGTTCCTGTAGTAGTAGACGTCATTGTTGATGTGGAGGTTGCCGTGCCAGTAAGTGTTAGGGTCCCTGTTGCTGTAGCAGTAGCTGTAGCTGTTACCGTGGCGCTAGGGGATGGAGCGGGACTTGCTGTAGGATTGGCGGTAGAGGTTCCTGTAGAGGTTCCTGTAACGCTTCCTGTAACGCTTCCTGTAGAACTCGCTGTAGAACTGGATGTAGAACTCGCTGTCGCTGTGAATGTTGCTCTTGCACTTGAAGTTGCAGTAGCGGTAGCTGTGGCTGTTGCCGTATCACTCGCCACAGCACCTGAAAATACCGCCTGTGCCACCGCCACACTCTGTACAACCGTACTCAAAGATGAAATGGTCCCTGCAGCATAATACCATGTAATACTTGCTGATCCCCCCGTTGATACATTCCCAATAGGTAACACAGCTGCATACGAGCCATCTGTAGGAGTACCGGTGGCAGGTGCCAGTGAAAGAGGATACGTGTTATACACATTTGAAAAGGAACAGCACAGTGCATAGGCGGTCATCGTCGATTCCGTATCAGAATAGAATAACACACCCTCATTTGTATTCGTAATCATAATCGCACGAGAAGACTGATTATTGGCCGTGACGGCGGTGAAACCTCCAGAAGCAAGATTCCCGCGTGTTTTCGTATTCACATCCGTCGTCCCAACATAATCATCGCGCGTCCCTACCCAGAGTATTACGTTCGGTATGTAGCTAGAAGAGTTATTGATCACACGGCTCGTCACACGAACGAAACTATCATTCGAGCCAAGTGAAAAAGTGTTCTCGAGCCAAAGTGAATATCCCAGAACGGTGAATCTCCTTAAAGACACGATGATGCCGTGGCCCACCGACTTTGTCGTGTCACTGCCCGTAACGACGAACGCAGAATAGTTCGTGCTTGACGCGGTAGCCGTCAGACTGTAGACATCCGTCACTGTCGCCCCACTCCAGTTCGGACCACCCGTCCCTACGCCGATTGCCGTATCAAGAGGATACGTACTAAAAGTGAGTTTGTACCATGTCGACCCGATAGAAGAATAGTACCACGGTTGCTGGAACAGACCCCATGCGTTCACGGAAGTTTCCGCGCCAGTTCCGAAACGAAGATAGGGATTCGATAGCACGCACACAGGCATACTACAGCCGAATGACCCCACAACGTCTTGTGCTACCGTTCCAATAAGACTAAAGAGCACAGCAAGAAACATTCTACTAATACAATAGGAAGATGGCCGATGGAGGGATCCCGAAAAAAATACATCAAATATGGCTCGGAACAAACGCACCCCCTACGGAGTGGATGGATACCGTGGAAAAGTTCGCCGCCGACTATGGATATGAGTACAAGCTGTGGTCGGAATCAAACGTCGATACACTCGATTGGGACTCCATTCCGGGTCTCGGACGAGAGTATAAGAAATTCAAAAAGGAGACGGCGGGTCGTGCTGATATCGTTCGCCTCATGATCTTGTACAAGTTTGGAGGAATCTATATTGACGCGGATTCCGTGATCATGAAGCCGAAAAAGTTCGCGGCTTTTCTGGAAAAAAACGCGGCTGCGGTTTTCTTCGGATGGGAGAATCTGAGTCGCGCCCATACAAAGAAACTTGGAGATCTGGGGCCGGAACTGCGTGGAACACGGCGCCTTGTTGCTAACGGACTTATCGGAGCTGAGAAGGAACACCCCTTCTTAAAGAGGCTTCTTGGTGGTCTCATTTCGAACTCGGAACGGGAGGCAAAAGGACAGGCATGGAGGCGTGTTGGACCTCTCTATGTTTCACGCGTGTATGCGAAGTTCAAGGACGAGTTTCCCGATGTACATGTGTATCCTATGAAGTATTTCTATCCGATGCACTGGAAGGGGATTACGGATCCTGCCCTCCACAAACGGGTGAAAATTCCCGCCGAATCCATGTTGTTTCAATATGGATACAGCACGAACAGTTTTGATAAGTATTTCAATGCGAGACGTAAGACGAGACGATTACGTTAGCGTCTGCGTGCCTTACCGCCCTGTTGAGCTACGTTGGTTATATTTGCTTGCGCCGAGGTTGGCGCCTTTCCAAGTGAAGGACTCAGGAATATAGCATAAAATGGGTAATAAACGCTGCTAAAGATGAATGAAAGAATCGCGTATACCCACACAATCCCACCCGTATTTCCTACGTACATGTTGTAGTTGTAAGAAAGACTGGCCGCACCATAAGCGTAGAGAATAGTATATATCAATACGAAAGCAAAAACAGTCATGCTTGCGGTCACCTGTGTGGAACTCATCTGAAACCCGTCGCGCCCCGTGATTGCTGCTGCAACATTAATAAGGTAGTTCTTTGTATTCGTGGTCATTATACTTCTATATATAGCTAAGAACTAATCCTCAAACATGGCATTCGCCAAGCCGTTCTCGAACCGCAACCAGTTCATCCCTATACAGAACACTTTCACTTCCCACAGAGCCCCAGGAGGCGCCTTCACGTCCAAGACAAGTCGTAAAGTCACGCGACTCGCATTGAAGGATCCGCTCGGTTGATGTTCGCCAGGATGTCTTGCAAACGGATAGCCGTAGATGAAACTCGACATCGCGGCCATGCCACCCTTATGGGCTGAACTGATGAGTTGCCTATAATAGAGTTCATCCGCATCGCAGATCGTCACACCATTCGCCTGGATCATCGCCTTCTGGAGCATCGGCTTCACAGCCCTTGGATTCCATTCTGCATCAAGAACTGATGAATAGTTTGTCCAGGCATTATTGTCGCTCACCCCCTTACGACGCACAAACCAAATGATTTCCTCTAAAGGATGATTCGCCTCCAAAGGTAACTGGATACGAACCGCGTCTTGGACCCTGCCAACCGTATATTTCAACGGCTCCTCGAAATAGAACGTCTGGACTTCGCGATGTAGAATCTCAAAAGGGCTACGCAGCATCCGCTGACGAAAGGGGCCATTCACGATTGCGCCATGAGTAAGAAGCTGTATGAACCGGAATCCGGGTGGGTTCGCCACAGTATCTACAGGACGGGCCGTAGCACCTTGATGAAACCCGATCGTAGTAGCCAGAGGCGTTGCCGTACAGGAATCCCGGTATCCACGGAGTTGCCGCACACATTCTTCAAAGGGGCGCAGTGTAATATGGATCTTCACGAGACCTTCACGAATGGCGATCATCGGCAGACTATCCTTCCGCTGGGAGCGCATGTAGAAAAAGGGCAGAATACAGTTCAGCGTCCCCCCCTCCGTAGGAAAGAGGCGCGGAGCTTGTTCAGCCATGAGTGTTGCCCTAGGAAGACGTCCGTGGTGGTCATACGCAAGCCCCACCTGTTGATTGTAGTCTGCAAAGAGGGTGCTATAGACATTGATAAAGTCGCCGTCGATCGTCTCCACCGTTTTCCCGTCAATCTCCAGTTCCGCCTCTTGGATAATGGCTGTCCCAAGACTATTCGCATACTCCCATGCTGTCCCCGAGTTATCGTAGGTGATCTTTCCCGCTTGTAAAAGGAGTTGTGTCTGCGGATCAAGCCAGTGGCCCAGACGTATTTGTAGGGCAGTTCCAAAGAGGAGATCACCCACGAGAAGAGATCCTACATCAAACGAGAAACGCTGGCCGAAGGCTCCTGGGCCACGCAAGGGTATTTCCTGGATAGAAGGTGTGAAGGCGAGAACACGTCGTTCCGTGTCGCGTGTGAACCATGTAACATCCGTGTTGAGAGGAAAGAAATCGTTTTCCTGTAGGTCTCGATTCGTGAGATCCAGGAGCGTTGTGATTGTGCCGAGAGGCTTCTTGGCGGTACCAGGAGGCTCATCGTCGGCCACTCGGATATTTTGCGCCGTCGTGCCTGGAACCGGCATGACGTTGGAAGACTTTGTAGAATCTAGGCCCGTAGGGTAACTAGCCCCTGCACCACTCTGGAATTTCTCCATGGTGAATGTCTTTTTGAGATAGTTACTTACTTCTTGTACGGAGGGGCCCGACATTCTCTGACTAACGTGGTGTCAGAATGTTTAGGCGTGGTCTAAAGTGTCAGCCCTTCAGAATACTAAGAATGAAGCCTGTAATCCAGAAGGTGAATCTCGAGTATCTCGAAGCAAAATATCCTGGAACCGCCATCAACTGGGATGAGTTCAAGAGTTCCACCGGCCAGCACTACAAGTTCCTGCACTGGATCGCTTCTCAGTTCCAGAACCGCGACATTTTCGATATCGGGACACATCGCGGGGCGTCCAGCCTTGCGCTTTCATCCGGTTCCTTGACAAATACTGTATATTCATTCGATCTCGAGCATCAATATCCTCTTGCCCAAGTCGCCAATATCAAATACAACACGGACAATCTGATGGAGAGCCTGGGTCGCGAGAGCTGGTCCGAGAAGCTTCTCGGATCCGCCTTCATCTTTCTCGATATAGATCCCCACGAGGGAAAGCGCGAATATGAGTTCTATGAATGGCTGAAGGCGAAGAACTACCAGGGATTCGTGATCTGCGATGACATCTGGTATTTCAAAGAGATGCGGGACAACTTCTGGTTCCGAATCCCCGCGGCAGAGAAGCTCGATATCACAGAGTGCGGTCATTGGTCCGGCACTGGTATTCTCCGTTTCGGATCCACCTTCTGGCCTGAGAGACCAATCCCAACGAACTGGACCGTTGTCACTGCCTATTTCGATCTCACCAAGATGCCCGATGCTTCACAGTCAATCAAGGATCGCCCCATGGAACATTATCTGGTGAATGCCCGTGCCACCATGTCCGTGGAGCAGAATCTCGTCGTCTATTGTGAGCCCAAGTCCCTGGAGCTGCTAAAGAGTATGCGGCCTCCCTGGTTGGAATCCCGAACTGTCTATATCCCAATGTCCTTTGAAGACTTCCCCATGACAAAGTACCGATCGAAAATACAGGAGAACCGCAAAAACAATCCGTATGCGTTCGATGACAGAAACACGCCCTCCTATTATCTTCTCTGTATGGCGCGATACGCGATGCTGAAGCAGGTCATGGAGGTCAACGTTTTCAAGTCCACGCATTTTGCCTGGCTCAATATCTGTATTGAGCGTATGGGCTGGAAGAATGTACAGGGGCTAGAGCGTGTATGGCCCGTGAACCGCGAGAAGTTCAGCACATGTTATATTGATTACCAGCCAGAATGGCTCGTCCGCAATACGCCAGAATATTACAAACTGGGCGGCCTCTGTTCCATGTGTAGCGGATTCTTCACCGGATCCGAGAAATACATGAAACACTTCTGCGATTCGATCGAGGATAACTTCCTGAAGGTGATGGAAGCGGGATACGGGCACGCCGACGAGCAGCTCTTTTCCATGGTATTCTTCGATAACCGTGAACTATTCGACGTCTATTACGGAGACTATACGGAAATGATTACGAACTATGTGGAGACATGTGATCGGGCCGAGGAGCCCATTCGACTCGTCATTACAAACAGCTTTCTGGCCGGCGATTATGAAGTCTGCGAAAGAGCATGCAAGGCAGTGTGGCGTTCATATAAGAGAGGGGTCACCAACCTGGATCCCTATAACTTGGACCTGCTTTTGAAACTCTATAGGGGTGTGCTCGAGCGGCAGGGGAAGGGGAGTGCGTTACCGTAGAAAGGGCGAATATGAGAAGCCCTATCAATGGAACATCTCGGAGGAGTGTATGTGATTAACCTTAATCGGCGCACCGATAGGTTGGAAGAGTTCCAGGAGGAAATGGATGTCCTCGGGCTTCCTTTCAAGCGATTCCCTGGAATTCTGAAAACGCCCGGTACGATCGGCTGTGGAATGTCCCATCTCGCTATCCTGAAAGAGGCCCGTGAGCTCGGACTCAAGAACGTGCTCATCTTTGAAGACGACTTTATGTTACAGGTGTCCAAAGAGGAGTTCTGGGCCGCCGTGGACGACTTTTTCAAGACTGAAAAGGACTACGACGTATTCCTTTTGGCGGCTTGGATAAAGAAGAAGACTGATCATTCCGACAAGTTGTTCCGTGTCCAAGAGGCACAGGGAGCATCCGCCTATATCGTGAACGCATGGTTCTATGATCCTCTTATTGAGCTGTACGAGGAGACTTTGCCGAAACTGGAGGCGACCGGTAGACATTGGTTATATTCTCGCGATCAGTCTTGGAAGGCGCTGCAGCCTGAAGGTGTATGGCTTACGACGAAAAAGATTCTTGGACGTCAAAGGCCATCGATTGCAGATACTGGGAAGTTGCCCGTCTTCAAGGATTATAACTATTAGTTCCCGTATTTCAAAAAACCCCTATCATGTTCGATATTGTAGAGAGACCATGTGTCTACAATAGCGGTCATCTCCGTACTTGGCGCACCGAGTAGTGTGTCATTGGGTGTGGCAGCCAGACTCGTATAGAGAGTTGGGCGATCGGCCGTGGTGAAGTTAACGGATCCTTCAGGCTGTGCATAGGTAGTGCGGCCCCAGATATCACCCAGATTCCATGACATTTCACCGATACCAGCGCCAGGATCTCTATCCTCTTTTGCATGATGGGTCAGCGTGTTCCAGACAAAGGGCGTGAATAGGGTTTCGCGATCACGACCGGCGATAACGAGACTCTGGGCGGCATAGTATTCGGTGGTAGGAGTGGGTGCGTAACGCCATCGGCGCCCCGTGCGAAGATCATTCCGTGTTCTCAAGAACCATATGAGACGACCTGCAGGATGTTGGGCATCGACCCGTCGTGTGACGAGCGCCGGGACACCGCGGACAAGAGGAGCATAGTCAGCAGGTCCGAAAGAGAATGTGTTTTCATAGAGCTTATTGTAGGGAATCTCGATCGTTTTCTTGCGGAGTGAGAGCTGCGTTTCACCGTCCGTATAGATGTGGCGCGATTCCAGTTGGAGAGTCGGCGAGGCGATTGCCGTTCTTTGGAGTGTTTGAAAAGTGTTTGTCCCATCCGTCATGGTCATCCCCCAAGGTGTGGGAGCTCTCGTCGCAGTCATGTCGGAAGTCTCCACGAGTTCTTCAAGAGGTCGTAACTCGAGGCGCAACTTGAAGGGCTGTCGGCGCATGGCAATACTGGGGAATCCGTACTCGTCTCCAATAAAAGGGATGGTGAGACGGAGTTGCCCTGGTGTCGCATTGGCCCCAATACTTTCACGGGAGCCATCATGCCAGCCGGCGAGAGCGTTTTCCATATAGGCAGAGTTCAACGTTCCACGAGAGGCACGAGAGGCAAAGAGAGCATCGCCGCTGAATTCCTGTAGGAGTAGTTTGTCCTGGTAGATCTGGATCTTGTTGAACATGAAATAGCCGATCCCGTTCGTGTAGCCGTACGTATTTCCCGCGAGATCCGTGACAGGATTGACGGGATTGTTTGCAGCCTCTGTAGGTGGTAGCCAAGTAGGGAGATCAATGAGAATGGTGGGATTGACGAACGTATCGCCGGCAATATCGAACGTGAACTCGCAGCTGCGCCCGAACTCTGCACCGTTGAGAGGAGGAATCCTACGGAGTTCATGGATCAGGGGCGGATTCATTTCATACCGATTCTCAAAAGGATTGAGCGTCTTGTCGGGGTCATCCTGGAAAAAATATGTATCCTTATTCCCACGGGCGACGGCCTCATAAAGAGCGCCCTCGGCTGTGAGACCTGTACGAGTAGAGGCCATTCTGTAGATGGTTACGATAAGTGCTTTACGTTACACAACCCGCAGATTAATGGAGGCCGCCTTATCAGCCCTCGAAGGCAGAGCCACATCGGCGATGCGATTGTATTTTACGAGCTCAATGGATTTTGCGTTCTTCACACCGTCCTTCACCCATTGTGTCATCATCTCCTTGATTTCCGTATAACCTGGTTCCGTGGCAGTGATTCCGACGCGCTCCAACTCTTTCAAAAGGCGAATCGTCTCCTTGAGCCGATCCCCCTTTGTCTTCTCACTCATCTATACACTCTCTAAAGTTACGTTTAGACCGCGATGCCCATTGATTTTGTTCACCACCCTAAGTAGGAATGATTGAAAAAAACATATTTCAATCATGGAGTACTAAGGATCTTCTTCCACAAGTACAAAAAAGAATAGACGCCTTCAAGGCTATGAATCCCGATTACAAATATCATCTCTACACGGATGAAGAGATCGACAAGTTTGTGAACGACAACTATCCTGGGAAAATCGCCGACGCGTATAACAAACTCAATATTATCGTGGCAAAGGTTGACCTATGGCGATATCTAGTCCTCTACAAATACGGGGGTGTGTACCTCGATATTGATTCCGATATACTGAAGCCACTTGACACGCTAATAAAGGATACCGACGAGGCCATCATTACATCGGAATCTCATAGGCATATCAATACGAGCACAAACAATACATATATATGCTACGTGCAATGGGGGCTCATCTTTAAAAAGGATCACCCAATCTTAAAGAAAACGGTTGACATGATCGTTGATAATATAAATAAGAAGAAGTTCAACAATATCCATAAAATGACCGGGCCCACGGTATTTACAGATGCAGTGAAGGCGATTCATAAAGAACTATTTAATGAAGAGCCTCCACATTGGTCTCAGGGGAATTCTGCTAATAACACAGTGGATCAAACATTCTCTAAGAATGGTATATCCTATAGAATCTTCGGAACGGATTACAATGGCTGGCTGAAATTTAAAAACGACACGGATCATGTTGCGATCTATAGCAAGAAAGTACATTGGAAAAATGAACAACAGCAGAAGCCACTTTTGAAGGGGGGGAAACGCAAACGCCGCAGAATTACGAAACGCAGGCGCCTACTTGCATCCGCAACCCGTCGCAGAACATCCGTTACAAATCTGTGAGCCGATAGTCACTTGTTGCCGTTCTTCATAGCTGGGATAGTTAACCACGCAGCCGGTTATCGTACTACAGGTGCTATAGTTACATGCGGGCTGTTTCGAAAGGGTATTGATCCTGTAGTACGTATAAATCGTCTTTGCCTGAAGTTTCCGAATCGCGTCACTGGAGTCCATCTAAACAGATATCATAGATTCTTTGTAAGAATGTGTGGTATCTGGTGTTGTGTAGGAATAGTCGACCAAGAAAAGGTGAATACGTGCTTGGAGAGCTTGGAAGCGAGAGGGCCTGAAGGGTCCAGGGTCTTCCGCGTCTGGGATAATGTCCATCTCGGTTTTACACGTCTGGCACTCAATGGACTGAACGACGCCGGCATGCAGCCTATGGATTATAGAAAGACGACCTGGGTCTGTAACGGAGAAATCTATAACTGGAAGGAACTCGCCACCCAGTACGGTCTGAGGAACACCTCGGGATCCGACTGCGAGATTCTTGGGGAACTCTACGAACGTTTCCGCGAACTCGATATCCCCATTGCCGAGTTTTTCCGGGCACTCGACGGGGTCTTTGCCATTGTGATTGTTGACACACTCCGAAAGCAGATCGTCGTCGGCCGTGATCCCTACGGAGTGCGCCCTCTGTACACATCAACATCCGGTGCCAATACCTGTTTTGCATCCGAGATGAAGGCCATCCAGGGGTTCGGGACCATCAAGCAGTTCCCGCCCGGAAGTTACCAAGTGATGCGTTTCCAGTTCGATATGGGTGCGCCCACGAACTCTGTAATGGAGCGCTATCACGAGATTCCGTGGATGAAAAACCCCACCATCAACTCTGTCAATGTCGCCTGTACCATGGTTCGCGAATCCTTCATTAAGGCCGTGAAGAAGCGTCTCATGACGGATCACAGCGAGATCGCGGTCACACTCAGTGGGGGTCTCGATAGCAGTCTGGTGGCCGCCATTGCCGCTGCAGAGTGGCGCGAAGCCGGTAAGGGTCCCATCCGCACGTTCAGTATCGGCATGGCGGGGAGCACCGATCTCTTTTACGCCCGTCTCGTGGCAGATCACATCGGCTCCATTCACACGGAGATTGTGAAGACCCCCGAAGAGTTCTTCGCGGCCATCCCCCACGTCATTCGCGACATTGAGTCCTTCGACACCACGACGGTTAGAGCCTCTGTAGGAAACTGGCTAGTGGCAAAACACATCCGCGAACACTCTCCCTGTAAGATTGTCCTCAACGGCGACGGATCCGACGAGGTCTGGGGATCCTATCTCTATTTCAAGAACGCCCCCAACGAGCACGCCTTTGAGGCCGAGGTCACCCGGCTCCTCCGAGATATTCACTATTTCGATGTCCTCCGATCTGATCGCTGCATTTCCTCCCACGGTCTCGAGCCCCGGACCCCCTTTCTCGATAAGGAGTTTGTCGCCATTGCGAGAAGTGTCCCCACGCTCTACAGACGCCCTGTAGATGTCCAGGAGAAATGGCTGCTCCGTATGGCCTTTGAAGCCTGTGAGCTCCTGCCCTATGATGTCCTCTGGCGTCAAAAAGAGGCCTTTTCCGACGGAGTGAGCGGGACTGAAAAATCCTGGTACCAGATCGCCCAGGAGATGGCGCGGGAAACTGTAGGTGCTGAATGGGTCGGGAAGGCGCCTACACCCGAGAAATACTACTATAATAAACTCTATAGAGACTGTTACGGTAAAGAGGCCGATAGGATCAATGTGCCCTATTTCTGGATGCCCCGTTGGTCAAATACAACGGACCCTTCTGCACGCACTCTCGCCGTCTACACCTCATAGGTGTGATAGAGGATTATCTGCGATACCATGGTCGTAGCGAAGAAGACGAGCGCCCAAATCAACCAGAAGCCGACGTTCCCGAAATCGAGTCGATAGAGGAAGCTGAGAAGGGCAGCAAAGAGCATCATGAGACCCGCTACAGTTGAAATGTAGGGGATGTCGCGATGAATATAGCTGGGATAGCCGTACATTGGATATAAATCTTCCATACCATCGACGAGCAGCGGGTGGTCGAGTAAAATTTATGCGGGTGGCTTGCCCTCGAACCCCCACCTACCATGTCGCAATGCCTCGGCCGTCTTGTCAAGGATACCCCGAAAGGGGTTCACATGCTGAGTTTCGAAGAGGGCGGCCTGTTTCATCTTCCAATTCGATGTGAGCGCATGACGAGATCTGGGGATCTGTGCGACATGTGTGCAGAGAAGGACGAGAAGACGAAGGCGAAACTCGTCGGCATTACTGGAAGAACAATAGGAGGGGCGCTTCCATCCTACTTGATGGGGCGTGTCACGGAGCCGATCCCCTACTGGTCACGCATGTACGGGGGCGAGTGGTACAATCTAAAGATCGAGGAAGGTTGTACATTAAGCGAGGAGAACATGGTGAAAGTAAAGGCTGCTGTCGAGAAGGCGTATGAGGGTGTGGAGCAAGTGGCACCCGAAGTGGCTCCAGGGAAGGCGCGAAAGGTGAAAGCAAGGGCGGAACCAAAGGCAAAGGTGGAAGCCCCTACAGAAGCTCCTCCAGAAGTGAAGGCTGAAAAGATCCTCGAGAATCTACCAACCGTGAAGGCGCCTCCTGCCCCTAAACGCCGTGTGAATGCGAAGAAACAGATCCTACCACAGGGAATAGTGGAGGGCGAGATTGATATTTCAGAGCATGAGATAGTTCGCATCACGGTGGAAAAAAGAGAGGTGGACGGGCGCTCCCTATACTTGGACCCTGTGAAGGATAAACTCTACGACATGAAGTTCAAGTACGTCGGACGGCTGAAGGAGGGTGCCATCGTGGATCATCCAGATTCCGATGCAGATTAATAGCCCAGTCTCTTCACATGAGCCACATGCACACTCTCGCCGCGCACGAGATCGAAATACAAGTTAGCATCCTCGAGCGACATATTGTAAATGTTTCGCTCGACGACAGGATAATGTGTTTTTAGAATCTTCTGTAGAGTTTCATCCAGATTCTGTGGATGATGAATGAATTTCGCCATGACGAACTGCCACGTGTCTCCCATCGCTTCCGAAAGAATGTCACCCAGACGACGACGATCGCTCACCGCCACATTGATCACACCGATCTTTAGTAAATCCGCAATCACCGTATTGGTGAGACAATAGAGATAGGCGAATTTCACGGGCATGTTGGGGTCTGTCCAGGAGGATCACCCATCAATTTTTCAAAGCTTCTGCGTCAGCCTCCACATGCCCTCTGCAGACGCATTTCGTAACCACCAATCCCTACAGGCCGCTGACATGACAGTCCAACGATCCGGTGTCACTTGCGTAACCTGTTTCGCCTCCTCTGGATTCTGCACGCGGAAATAGTGAAGTCCCTCAACCGGTGGATCCGCGTAAGAACTCATATCCACCTCAGGAGCAACGACCGGCACACAGCCCATCGCCATACACTCAATCTCTCTGTGACACTTATTGCCGTAACCCGCCAAACACAGCCCATATTTGGCATTTGCCAGACGCTCCAGATATTCCTTCTGCGTATAGACATATTCATCCACATTCGAAATCCGGTGTGAGAAATCGTCACACGCCGTGAACCAATCACATCCAGTCCTCCTTTTCCGCTGTACCGCGTTCTCAGAACGTCCATAAAACACCAAGGTTTTTTCACGAGCTTCAAAGGATTTCGTAGGGAGTCCTTTCTCCACCAACTCCTCTACAAGAGCTGGACGCCGAGGCCAGAAACTCCAGGCCTTTCCATCTTTCGGCGCAGGATTCCCAAAGAGAGCCTTCTTCCACGTCTTTTCACTGGAACGCTGGAGCCATTCCAGCGTCGGCCGATCATAGAGAAGTGTGTCGCCCACTGCCCCCAGCCATACTTGCTCTACAGGCTTCTCCTTCAGATTCACATATCCACGCTCACCCCATATCTTCGCCATCTCCCTAAAGGAGTCGCCAGCATGACCGAAGAATCCATCACACTTGGCGGGGAGAATGAGATCCGGCGTGGCTACCGTGACGGTAATCTCCTTCACTTCCAGGAATCCCTTCATATCCGTAATGAGCTTTGCGAACACGGCATCCTTCTCGCGCTGGTTTGGCACACCTTTCGCCACAATCAGAAGACGATGATCCAGCTCCGCCGCTGCACACAAATGTAGGAGGGTTGCTGAAGGCTCCATCTCAGACTGGATCTCCCACACATAGGCCCCTGTAGGAAGTACCCAGGACCAGCATAACAGCTCCTTGCTTGCCAGTACCACGCCCCAGGCACCAATCATCGTCTGAAGACAGAGATCTAGTGCCGTACGACCAGGCCACAAAATCCGCACGTTGATCCCCAGTCCCTGTAGAGTATCCTCAATGGTGTCAACCATCGTCTCGGTGATCCATACATCATCCACCATAAACACGAGCCGCCTTTCTGGGCTCTCCTTCCACCCGCCCAGCCCCAGATTCTTCCTCAACGCGGCAACTTCCTCTACAGAGACAATCTCGCCAATCACATCCTCATAGGGCCACACTACTGCCTTCTTACACCATGTCTGTTGATTCTCGTCGCGTGAGAGCACGGGTATTTCCTTCGCAGGCCAGTTGAACATCTTGATCGCCTCAATACAGCCCTTGTTCTTAGGACACCAGAACTCCCCCTTTGGCATATTAAACTCGTCGCGCATCACGAAGATCTTGGACATGTATTTGAGGATGAATTTCGAAGCATCCTTTGCCACTGCATCAGGAAGAGGAGCAATCACCGCCTCGTCAATCGCCAAAGAAGCCGCCATGGAACTGATTTGGGAATCCGCCCAGGCATTCGTAGATGCCTTCGTCTTCCCCACATAGATAGAGTCATATGTATAAAAGAGCCCTTCACGAGTCTGAAAAACCTCGTTGAACTCATACAGCTTTGTGTTAA
>Ga0209829_10001269_pt1 | contig 20976 bp, 22 predicted proteins | sample C_140205_EF_Meta_FD_187311 | JGI IMG/M metagenome (GOLD analysis project Ga0209829, IMG submission 187311) | Freshwater microbial communities from Lake Croche, Canada to study carbon cycling - C_140205_EF_MetaG (SPAdes) (version 2) | ecosystem: Environmental > Aquatic > Freshwater > Lake...
CCAAGACTGGAAAGCGCTCTTTGGTTTGAGCATCCTCGTACAAAACAGAGACCAGCTTCCAGTTGCCCACAATGCGACTGGCGTCGTCTGCGTGTACAACTTGAGCACAACACCCAAGCACTAGAAACAAGAGGTTCAAGAGGTTTTTCACTGTCCATCCTTTTGATTTCAAGAAAAGATCTTCCCTTAACCAATTATCAAGCCCCAACACGTTCGATCAACCCGTATTTCTACCAGTGCGCTCTGAGTCAGGTGTTGTGTAAACTGTCACTTTGAAAACGCGCATCACCACGATGCCCGTCAAAGCGTCCTTTTTCAAAATCAACATGAACACCTTGAAGACTTGGGTCGTCCTTTGAAATTCAAGTTCGAGCCTTAACACCCTGACCATCGCATGATCCATATCCTCATCTTGTTGACCCTCCCCGAGCAAGTCAGGCAACACTACCTTGAAGGCGTCAGCGCCTTGAGTAAAAACATCAAAGTCAGCTTGGTGGACCACCACAGCAAGGTAGACCCCTTCATTGAAACGGCCGATATCTTGATCACCTTTGGCCCCATGATGGCTGAACATGTTCTTGAAAAAGCCAAACGACTCCAATGGATCCAAGCGCTTGGAACAGGGGTGGATGGGATCACCAATCGCCCCTCTTTGGGCAAAGGTGTGACCGTGACCAACTTACACGGCATCCACGGGCCGCCTGTTTCTGAAGCCGCCTTGTCCATGATGTTTGCTTTGTCCAGAGGTCTTTGGCGTGTTTATGAAAACCAACTTCTTGGCAAATGGGAGAAAAAGATAGCACCCACACTTTTGCATGGCAAAACCGTTGTCATCTACGGCACAGGCGTCATTGCTGCCGAATTGGCACCCAAATGCAAGGCTCTTGGGATGCGTGTCATTGGGATCAGCTCAACGGTGCGTGAGATTGATGGATTTGATGAAGTTCACGTCCGACAAGATGCATTGGGACCCATTGCACAAGCAGACTATTTGGTCTTGCTCACACCCTATACCCCAGAGACTCACGGCATCATCAATGAAGAAACCTTCTCGGTCATGAAAAGATCAAGCTACTTGATCAACTTGGCCAGGGGTGGCGTGGTCCATGAAGGCGATCTGATCAAAGCCTTGAACAACAAAACCATTCAAGCGGCCGCATTGGACGTGTTTGAGCAAGAGCCCTTGCCTGCTGAGCATGTGTTTTGGGGCATGCGCAATGTGATCGTGACCCCGCACGAAGGTGGCTTTTACGATGGCTATGTCCAGGAAGCCATTCCCGTGATTCAAACCAATCTGCAATGCTTTGAACGAGGCGACTTCCAACAGATGATCAATGTGGTTCGAGTGGCCCATGCCACTTCAAGCTAAGCCCGTCAGCATTTTTAACCTACTGGACAACCTTCAACATGAACGCTCAAATAGAAAAAATCAACTCTCCCATCTCAAGCGCCGAGCTTGAAAGAAGATGGGCTGCTGTCAGGGCGGCGATGCGAGAGCGACACATCGATGTGCTTGTGATGCAGGCCAACAATGACTTCATGGGAGGCTACATCAAGTACTTCACCGATGTGCCTGCCACCAACGGTTACTGTGTGACGGTGATTTTTCCAGTCGATGATCGAATGACCGTGATAGGTCAAGGCCCCTTCAACATGGTGCGCGAATTCGCCCTTGAGGATGACCTCTTGCGCCGTGGCGTGTCCAAATTCATGGGCACACCAAGCTATGCTTCGGCTCATTTCACCGCATCTTATGATGCAAAACTTGCAGAAAAAGCACTGAACAAATATGCCCACGCTAACATTGGCTTGTTGGGTGTTGCGGCCATCTCTTACGCTTTGGTGGACACCCTGAAAAAAGGGGCTTTGGCCAATGCCAACTTCAGCGATGAGTCGGAGATGGTGGATCACATCAAATGCATCAAAAGTGCAGAAGAAATTTCCTTTTTGCGTCGTGTAGCCCACATGCAAGACACCGCTATGCAAGCTGTCTTTGATCAAATCCGACCTGGGATGACAGACCTTCAGGTGGCAGCCATTGCAGAGAAAGTGGGCCATGACTTTGGCAGTGAGCAAGGGCTTTTCCTTTGCGCTTCTAGCCCCTTGGGTGTGCCACCGGTTTTTGCCAATCGCCATCAACAAAATCGAGTGATCAAAGAGGGTGACCAATTCACCCTCTTGATTGAGAACTCGGGCGCTGGGGGCTACTACACTGAGCTTGGCAGAACATGCGTCTTGGGCAAGGCCAGCAGTGAGATGAAAGAAGAGTATGAGTTTGTCCTCCAAGCCCAAAAGTTCACCGCTTCGCTTCTCAAACCCGGAGCCGATTGTGCAGACATCTGGCAGGCCTACAATCAATACATGCGCGAGCATGGTCGCCCTGAAGAAAAGCGACTCCATTGCCATGGACAAGGCTACGACATGGTAGAGAGACCCTTGGTCAGAATGGATGAAACCATGAAAATAGCCAAGAACATGGTCATGGCAGCTCACCCCACTTACACAACTGAGAGAACTTACAGTTGGTCGTGTGATGACTTCTTGGTGGGTGACATCGATGGCTCAGAAAGACTGCATCAGTTCCCACAGCGCATTCATGAGCTTTGATTCACCTCTGAATCAAGCTCCAAACATAAAAAAACCCACTCAGTTTTGCTGAGCGGGTTAAAAAGTTCCGTGAAGAACTTGACATAATCGAGAAGCTCCAATCAACACACGATTGGAGCGAAAAAACGATGAGTTTTCAAAACATGAAGAAAGCTAACTCAAGCTGAGGGCAGATTTGAATCCACCCACTCAGCTTGGCTAGCAGTCTTCAAGTGCTTAGAAACGGTGTTGTAAACCGATGGTGTAGCCAGAGTTTGACAAACTAGCAGCAGCAGACTTGGAGACATCCATGCCAGTTGCTTTGGTGTTGTCGACTTCGCCGTAGATATCTGTTGTCTTACCCACTGCGTAACGAACACGTGCAGCGTAGGTGTTGAAAGTGTTAGAGAGAGCATTTTGCTCAAACTTGGCTGTGTAGTAGGCAACGGCCAAATTCACGTCTGAAGTCACTTGGTAAGTCAAACCGATATCGTTGACAGACATTTTAGTTTCAGCTGTAGCAGCTGCGCCTACCAAGAAAGTGGAAGGACCAGCATAAGTTGAACCACTTAAAACACCTGCAACGGCTGTGTAACCAGCTGGCGTCTTCAATTGAACTGTACCAGCAGTTAACTTAACACCAGAGATGGTGTAGTTGCCGCCGAAAGTCGTCAAAGTTTGCTTGAGTGAAGTCGCATCGGTCAAACTGTCGGTGGTGGCTGCCAAGTTCAAACCATTGGCGCTGTACTTGGCCATGACTTGAGCGGAAGATCCAGCAGTTGAATTGCCAGAAACGTTACCAAAAGAATAAGCAAAACCAGCAGAAACTGGACCGAACGTGCCCATGTACTTCATGGAGTTGTCTCTACGTGATGTGAAGAAACCGCTTCCGATGGCTGTTCCCAAGGGGTTGATGTTGATGGCCTTGACACCAGCCAATTGGTTGTTGTTGGTCATCTCCAAACCCAATGGATCGATGGTGTAAGAGGCTGTTGTGTCGTAAGCAAATGTTGTGACACGACCCAAGTCCAATGAACCCAAGCTGTTTTGCAAACCAACGCTTGCAGTACGGTCAAACAAATTTGTTGCATTTGAAGATGCGCCGTTACCAGGCCTTAAACCACTCTCAAGCTTAAAGTTGGCTTTGATGCCATCTGCAACGTCTTGGGTACCACGGATACCGAAACGTGATGTGTTCAAAGCACCGTTGTTGAACTGCGTCAAAGACTGTGCAGCGCCTGTTGATGCTTTAGCAACGTTTGAATCGTTACGGACACCAGCATCCAACACACCATATAGGACCATGGAAGACTGGGCTTGGGCAACTGAGACCAAAGATGCTAAAGCAGCGATTGCAACAAGTGTTTTTTTCATATCAAAATTCTCCAAGTTTAAAAAGACTCAACGTTTAAAACCAATTTAAAAATCAGCTTTGAACAAATAAGGAACTTACCGTTCTGTAAGTTGGATGTATTTGAATTGCTTTTGATTGGGCGTGCAATTGAATTGTTGAGATCCTTGTGTAATTGTTGACGCAATGCAACATGACACCATTTGGACTTATTAGAGTCATCAAATCGCCATAAAAGTAAGCTCAACAATGACTGAAAAAAGACATCTTTCTAAATAAATTCAATAATTTGAAGTTTTTAATAAAAATTTAATATACGAATCAATATATATATTTTTACCTTGGTCTTGAACCAGGAATGAAACCCCTTGATCTTCGGGCCAACCCGTCAACGCGCTTACTTTTCCTACAAACACAAAGCGCAGATGATGTCTATTCCACAGAACCGAGCAAGGCTCAGGATTGATCAAGATTCGTGGCCTTGATTTACAATAAGCTTGATGATTGAGACTGTTCATTCACCCTTTTCAACCACCGCACTTTAATGAGCAATTTTGGGTTCATCGATGTCTATTGAACAACTCATTGAGATGATGAGCAAACAAAAACTGATTGATGGCATGATCAACAACCAAAAAATGAATCGACATGATTTTGTTCAAACACTGATTCAAAAGCAGCACCATGCCGAATTACAAAACTTTATCTCTAAGCAAACACCCCCTGAACTCGGTCACTGTTTAGAGTCCTTGAATTTGGAAGACGCAAAAAAGCTGTGGTCCAAACTTCCCCTGGACCTGGAAAATGAGGTCCTTTGGGAGCTGTCTGAAGCCAGAAGAACAGAACTCGCTGGGGACAAGCAGCCCGATTTCATCCAAAGCAAGATCAATGTCTACGATTTGTTTGAGGATCGATTAAGACACATCCCTGTGTCTGCTCGCAAAGACATCGAGGTGGCCAGGCCGATTTGGGTCGATTTGATCAACCCCAGCAAAGCTGAGAGAGTTTTCATCGGCGCACATTTTGGTCTTGAACTGCCAGAACCGGTTGAGGCCACCGATCTTGAGGTGAGCGCGAGATTTTATGTCGACGAACAAGACAACATTCACTTGCACTCCAACTTTCTTTTGGATGAAGGAGGCGACTCCAGAAGTGTCCCGGTCACGTTCATCTTGCATGGCGGCATTCTTTTCTCAATGAGAAATGAAGAACTGCCGGTTTTCAGCTTGCAGCGCAAGCGCGCTTTGACTCAACCCGGTTACGTTTCAGACAACATCGACCTGTTGCTTGAACTTTATGGCGCAGACGTCGAGGTGTCAGCCGACTCATTGGAAAAAATTTACGCAAAGCTAGGCGTTGTAGGTCGACATGTTTTGAGTGAAACCATCACGGATCAAGAAGCAGCGGGCATCTTGTCGGACATTGCAGAGGAAGAGGACCACAATGGGCGCATCAGAAGCAACATCTTGGATACACAAAGAGCATTGAGCTTTTTGATGCGTGGTCGACTGCTCACCCCCAATCAGAATGCAGATTCCAAGGAAATTCAAAGAAACATCGACTCGCTGAACAACCACACCGCTTTTTTATTTGACAAGATCAATTTCCTCATGGATGCGACCATTGGCTTCATCAACATCAATCAAAACAAACGAGTCAATCAATTGACCGTTTTTAGTGTGGTGTTCATGCCCATCAATATTTTGGCTGGCATTGGCGGAATGTCAGAATTTTCAATGATGACCGAAGGCACCCCTTGGCCCGTCGCGTATGGAGCTTTTTTGTTGTGCTCGGCCATCGTGGGTATCATGACCTACGGGGCCTTGAAGCATTTTGAAAAAAGGCGCTTGAAGAGGAATCTGTGAGCTCACCCTCGACCTCATGATCCTGCGCTCAAGGATCCTATCGGTCGATGTTTTAGACGTCTAGGTCCATCAGGAAAAAAGCATTTTGAGTCAATCCCCCATCCAAATCAGGCTTCTTGATCAAGACGATGCCAAGGTTTACTTGTTCAAACAGCGACAAAGCCGTCAACTTTTGAAGCCTTGGGTGCAAACGCCCTCCACCCACCAAGAGTTCAGAGCCTACATCAAAGAAATGAGCACCCCAAGCCACCGAGCTTATGCGGCGATCCATCCACAGACCCGCGAGATGGTGGGCGTTGTTGAGTTGCGAGATATTTACATGTTTGATTTTAAAAACAGCTACATCACATACTATGGATTTGTCGGGCACTTGAAGCAAGGCTTCATGCGCTTGGCCGTCCATCAAGTCATCCAACTGGCCTTTCACCACCTAAAGCTTCACCGTCTAGAAGCCAACATTCAACCGGACAACACCGCCTCGATTGCTTTGGCCCATTCATGTGGTTTTTTGAAAGAAGGCTTCAGCCCAAAATTCATCAAAAAAAATGGGCAATGGAGAGACCATGAGCGTTGGGCCATCCTCAACGAAAAGCAAAACAAACGACGAGCGATCTAACTCTTAAAAGTTCCTGGCGCTAAGGAACGATAGAATTTGTTGTCCACCCTCCTTCAGATCACCCTCATTGAGAACATCTAGCCACGGAACATCTCCCTTGGGTTTGACCAACTGCGGCCTGGTCAATCTCAATGAGATCTGGTCTTCTGATTCCCTGGCACGTTGATTCAACCTTTGTTCAAGTGTTGACGCGCTGGCGGTGATGTGAATCGCAAGCAATTGCGGGTAAAGCTCAAGGGCTTTAGGAAAATAGGCCCTTGATCCATTGATCAAAACCAATGCATCAGGTGGATTGTTCATCAATTCACAGTCCAATATGCCGTAGTGGATGTCATGAGCAAACCAATGCATGCCAAGAGTTTGACTTTCAAGCAGTTTTTCGAACGCCTCTAGGCTCACATGCTCATCGCTCCCTTCACCTTGAGGCCAATGTCGGGTCACAAGTCTCTTGGCCCAATGGAGCTTCATGGAAGCGCTCTTGTTTTCCATCACCCATCTCATCAAACTGTCTTTGCCAGCTCCCGATGGACCCATCACGTAGATCAGCTTGGCACTCATTGGGGGATCACAAAGTCAGTTAAAAATTGAAAGTCTTGCCCTTTGCACTCCTCTACAAAAAGCGCAATGCGATCAAATCGCAAGGGTTGTACAAAATCAAACCATGCTTTTGCTGCCTGCGTCAACTCATGAATTTCAAGTGCACTCGATGTATCCAAGCCGTCAGACAAGGTGAAATGGAATTGATAGAGCTCTTTGACATAAGGATACCCCCATTGCCGCAAGAGAACTTGCTCGCGCTCGCTTAAAGCTGATTCATTTCTGTAAGCAATTTCCGAGGCTGTCAAAGGCTCTGAAAAAGGACTTAAATGTTCAACACATTGTTGGGCTGCAGCAGCGATTTTTTCAGTCCCGAACTGGTTTTCAAGAGGAGCAAGTGCTAAAAAATTTTTCAGTCTCTTGACCTCCAAAAGGGGAAGCTCAAAAACCCTTAGCTCGTGGCTCAACTGTTTCAACTCAGCCAATAAAGTTTCAACACTCAAATCCTGCTTCAATCTAAAGGGAGCTTTCAAAGTGGCATGCCAACCGTAGCGCCTTGGGTGTTGGGTCATCTTCCACCTGCGCTCACTGTTGAGTGGGTTGACACTTGCAAAGCTTTGAATCTCTGCACCCATAGAGCACCGGCCAAGCCATTTGGAACCCAAAGTCCACAACTCACTTTTGGGCTCTCCAGCAAAATAAATCGCGTATCTGTAGGGCTTGTTGAGGCTCATGTTCTGAAGCTTTCTTAAAATCCGCCTGTCACTCAATCTTCATATTGGAGTTATAAGATGAACTTTGTGAAGGTTGATCTACAATAGATTACCAAAGTATACATTTCCATGCTACGAAATTCAGACACCGACCCCATCGACCCATCAAAATCCAGAGCGGATTGGATGAAATGGCTTTCTCGAGCACCCACGTCCATGTTGTTGGAAGCCTTGAAGGGTCATGTTCCGGAAGAACCTTCGTGGCTTAGACAACCAGAAACTGGATTGATGATGGTCAAGGGCCGCATCGGTGGAAATGGTGAGCCCTTCAATTTGGGTGAAATGACTGTAACACGGTGCGCGATCAAAATCAAAGACAGCCAACAACAGGAGCGTGTCGGCGTAGCCTACGTCCTTGGCCGCTCAAAAAGACGGGCTTTTCTCGCAAGCCTTGGAGATGCACTGCTTCAAGACACAACCCATCAACGGTATTGGCTTGAAAAACTCATCGATCCGATCCAACAACATCTGTCAACGCTCAGCGATCAAAAAAATAAGAAAGCTCAAGAAACCAAAGTTGATTTTTTCACGGTTGCTAGAGAAGCCGGTGGTTGATACAGACATGAACGAACCCATCACTGACCTGGCCACCCTTTCACCTGGATTTGGTGATGAAACGCACAGCAGCCAATTCATTTTTCGCACGGTATTGAACGCACTGTCTTATCCGGGACGCTTGAACACACTGCATCACGATGCACGCCCACCATTGGGTTTAAATCCCGTTGCCTCTGGCGTGCTGTTGGCCCTTTTGGACTCAGAAACATCCTTGTGGCTGTCTGATTCTTTGCGCAACACGCTGGCCAGCACTTGGCTTCAGTTTCATACCGATTGCACCATCACGGATGACATCAAAACAGCAGATTTTGTTTGGATCAAGCGCTTTGCAGAATGTCCTGCTTTGGATCAACTTCAAACCGGAAGCGATGCTTACCCGGACCGCTCTGCCATTTGCATCATTGAAGTGGAGAGTTTGACAAAAAAATCTGATCAAGGGAGTTTTGTGCTCCAAGGTCCTGGCATCAAAGAAACTCAAGAGTTAGACATCTCTGCTTGGTCGAGAGAAGAATGCGAGATGTGGCTTGAATTTTGGAATTCGAACCGTGCGCTCTTTCCTTGTGGTGTAGATGTTTTTTTTAGCGATGGTGAAGCTCTCGTTGGCTTACCAAGAACAAGTCTGTTGTCATTTTTACCAAGAGAAGTCTAAATGTACGTTGCAGTCAAAGGCGGTGAATCGGCCATTCAAAAAAGTTACGAACGTTTGAATGAACAACGTCGTGGCCAAAAGCACATTGCCGAATTGAATGTCCAACAAATTCAAGAGCAACTCAAACTTGCCGTCGATCGGGTCATGACAGAAGGCTCGCTTTATGACCCCGAACTAGCTGCCTTGGCCATCAAACAATCCAGTGGGGATCTCGTTGAGGCCATCTTTTTGTTAAGAGCCTATCGAACAACTCTACCGCGCTTTGGAAGCACCTTACCGCTTCAAACCGCCAACATGCGTTTGGACAGAAGAATCTCTGCAACATTCAAAGATTTACCAGGTGGACAAATGCTTGGACCAACTTTTGATTACACGCAAAGACTTCTTGACTTTAGCCTTCTTGCAAGTCAAGAGGGTCCCGCCACAGACGAATTGACCCCTCTCACAGAACGGCCTCCCAGCACCCAAGAGGCCTTGCATTTCCCAAGGGTTGTGGATTTGTTGAACGATGAAGCCTTGATTGAAAAGAGTTCATCCACTCAAGATGCTGAGCCACCTGTTGACTTGACACGTGAACCCTTGTCCTTTCCTGCAAGTCGAGCGACCCGCTTGCAGAATTTAGCACGCGCAGACGAAGGCTTTCTGCTGTCCATGGCCTATTCGACTCAACGAGGCTACTCCCATACCCACCCCTTTGTGGGCGAAATTCGCATGGGTTCTTTAGAGATAGAAATAGACGTTGAAGAGCTCGGGTTCGCTATTTCAATGGGCGACATCGAGTTCACCGAATGCGAAATGATCAATCAATTTGCTGGCAATAAAAGCACACCCCCTCAATTTACCAGGGGATATGGGCTGACCTTCGGTCATTGTGAGAGAAAAGCAATGGCCATGAGTTTGGTCGATCGGGCCTTGCGAGCAGAGGAATTGGGAGAAAAAGTTGACTCTCCAGCACAAATGCAAGAGTTCGTCTTGTCTCATAGCGACAGCCTTGAAGCCTCAGGTTTTGTTCAACATCTGAAGTTGCCCCACTATGTAGACTTTCAGTCAGAATTGGAACTTGTGAGAAAGATGCGAACTCAATCAAGACATGCTTTGAATGAATCCAATCACCCCAAGTTCGAGCAAGACGATGAATAACTTTGACGAAGAAAAGGTCAATTTCGCATACCTTGACGAGCGCACCAAAAGGATGATCCGTCGCGCCTTGCTCAAAGCCATTGCAATTCCTGGCTACCAAGTTCCCTTTGGCTCCAGAGAGATGCCCTTGCCCTATGGATGGGGTACCGGAGGCATACAAGTGACCGCTAGCATCCTTGGAAAAAATGACACGTTGAAAGTGATCGATCAAGGCAGCGACGACACGGTGAATGCTGTTAACATCCGTCGCTTTTTCCAAAATACCGCAGGTATTGAAACCACCACGCGAACAACTCTAGCCTCGGTGATACAAACTCGCCACCGTATCCCCGAACAAGCTTTGCAGGAAGGACAAATACTGGTCTACCAAGTCCCAGTCCCTGAGCCCATGCAAAGGCTCGAACCTCAGGAAACAGAGACAAGAAAATTGCACGCACTGGCAGAGTATGGGTTGATGCATGTCAAGTTGTATGAAGACATCACGAAGTATGGGCACATCTCCACCACCTACGATTACCCCGTGATGGTCAATCACCGATACATCATGTCGCCCTCTCCCATACCCAAATTTGACAATCCTAAAATGCATCAAAACCCAGCCATTCAATTGTTTGGAGCAGGAAGAGAGAAAAGAATCTATGCCGTGCCCCCTTACACAAGCGTTGAAAGCTTGAGTTTTGAGGACCATCCTTTTGAAATTCAAACTTGGAACGAGAACTGCAACATCTGTGGTTCAAAGGACACTTTTTTAGATGAAATCATCGTTGATGACAACGGTGGTCGCATGCATGTGTGCTCAGACTCTGATTTTTGTTTAGAAAGACAACAGCAAGCTGCGGATCCTTTAGACGGGCTTGCGCAAGAGAGGCCATCATGAGCTTGTTGATCAGAGAGGCCACCGACGCAGATGTCCCAAACATTTTGAAACTTTACGCACAACCGTCTTTTGACAACGGGAAAGTGCTTGATCCCCAAAGTGCCCTTGAAATCTTTCACACCTTCAAGGCCTACCCTTGCTACAAATTATTTGTTGCACTTCAGACGAGCTCTCCTCACGACGTGATTGGCACCTTTGCGTTCATGCTGATGCACAACATAGGGCACATGGGATCTGCCTCTGCCATTGTTGAAGATGTGGTGGTCGCACAAGACCACCAAGGACAAGGCATCGGACAACAAATGATGCTTCAAGCCATGAAACTCGCCAAAGAAATGGGCTGCTACAAAATGGTTCTATCCTCCAACATCAAGCGCACGCGTGCACATGACTTTTATGAATCCCTTGGGTTTGAAAAGCATGGCCACAGCTTTAGGGTGGATTTATGAGCTTGATCAGCAGCAACAACCCCAAGCCCTTGTTGAACGTTCGAGAGATCTATAAATCCTATGGCAACAGAGTTGCCGTTCGTGGTGTTTCGTTTGAACTTTGGCCAGGTGAGATCCTTGCAGTGGTAGGAGAATCTGGGTCTGGAAAATCTACCCTTCTAAGAACCCTTGCCGCACAACTCCAACCCGACAGTGGTGATGTGTTCTTCACGTCCCAAGACGATCAGGTCTTGAATCTTCACACCATTTCTGAGGCAACCCTGCGCTATTTGTCCAGAACTGAAATAGGCTTTGTCCATCAAAATTCTGAGGATGGATTAAGAATGGACGTGACAGCTGGGGCCAATGTAGCAGAGAGACTGATGAGTCTGGGGCAACGCAATTACGCCAAGCTGCGCGAAACTGCTCGCATGTGGCTTGAGAAGGTTGAAATCGACCCTTCCCGCATCGACGATACACCTAGGCAGTATTCGGGGGGGATGCGCCAGCGCTTACAGATTGCAAGAAACTTGGTCACCTCACCCACCTTGATGTTGATGGATGAACCCACCTCAGGTTTGGATGTTTCAGTGCAAGCCAAATTGCTTGATTTGCTTCGCAATTTGGTCAAACAAATGCGATTGGCTGCAATCATTGTGACCCACGATTTGTCCGTTGCCAGACTCCTGTCTCAGCGCATGGTGGTGATGAAAGAGGGTCTAGCGGTTGAGCAAGGCCTCACCGATCAAGTCTTGGATGATCCCCAGCATCCTTACACCCAACTGTTGGTCTCCTCGATGTTGAGCTCATGAACAAACCTATCGTCGAATTGATTGATGTGGATAAAACATTCACCGTTCATCATCAAAACGGTGTGGTCTTGTCTGTTCTCAAACACGTCAATTTGAGTGTCTCTCAAGGTGAGTGCTTGGTGCTCGATGGTCCCTCGGGTATGGGCAAAAGCACTGTCCTTAAGTTAATTTATGGCAATTACAGGGCAAGCCAGGGTCAAATTGTTCTCTCCCCACCCAACGCACGAGCGGTGGACATCACGCAAGCGCCACCAAGAACCGTCATCGAATTAAGACATCACTTCATGGGTTATGTCAGTCAATTTCTTCGCATCATTCCTAGAGTCAGCGCTTTAGAAATCGTTGCTGAAAGTTTGATTGAAGATCAAGAAATGAATGGCAAGGATCGGGATCAGTCATTAGACAAAGCCAAGGACATGCTGAGCCAACTGAACATCCCCATGAATTTATGGAACCTTCCCCCCGCTACGTTCTCTGGGGGCGAACAACAAAGAATCAACATTGCTAGACATTTAATCAAAAGAAAGCCCGTCTTGCTTTTAGATGAGCCAACGGCCTCATTGGACAAAGTCAACACCCAAATCGTCGTTGATTTGATCCAACAAGTGCTTCACCAAGGGACCGCCGTCATTGGTATCTTTCATGATCCAGTGCTTGCCAAAGCCCTGGCAACCCAACGTCTAGACATGACACAATTTCGCGAATTCATATGACATCAGCAACACTCTTTATCAACGCCAAGGTCGTTTTAATCGATGAGATCATTGAGGCCTCTGTACAGGTTGAAGATGGACTGATCACCTCCATTGGAGAGCCTTCAAAGTCAGCTTCTACTGAGATCATTGATCTGAAGGGCGACTATTTGATGCCTGGACTTGTAGAAATTCATACGGACAATTTGGAGCGGCATTTGATGCCCAGGCCCAAGGTCTATTGGGAAGAGTTGCCCGCTTTGCTGGCTCACGACGCAGAAGTCGCCTCCAGTGGCATCACCACCGTGTTTGATGCCTTGGGCGTGGGTGAGGCAGATACGGAGAGCTTGCGTGGGTCCACTTGGAACAGCTTTTTAGAGACCTTGGCGTTTTGTGAAACAAACCATTTGCTCAGAGTCGATCACCATCTGCACGTGAGATGCGAATTGCCTGCACCCAACACCATTGAACTTTTTAAACCCTTTCATGGCCACCCCAAACTCAGTTTGGTCTCACTGATGGACCACACCCCAGGACAAAGACAATGGGAAAATTTAGAAGCGGCCAGAACCTACTACACGGGTAAAAAGGGCTGGAGCCAAGAAAAGTTTGAGTTTCAACTTGCCAATGCACCGCTCTTGCAAGCCAAGTACGCCGAGCCTCACAGAGCCTATTTTGTTGATTACTGCCAAACACACGGCATTGCTTTCGCTAGCCACGACGACACCACCACAGCGCATGTGCTACAAGCCTCAAGCGAGAAAGCCTCCATCTCGGAATTTCCAACCAGTTTGGTCGCAGCAAGAACTGCACATGACAAGCACATGCTCAACGTCATGGGTGCTCCCAATGTTGTGCGGGGGGGCTCTCATTCTGGTAACGTTGCAGCGATTGAGTTGGCTCGCTTGGACTTGTTGGACATCTTGTCATCTGACTACGTCCCCAGTAGCCTTTTGGCAGCGGTGATGCGCTTGGTCGATGAGGGCGTCTACTCCCTACCCAAAGCCCTGGCAACGGTCAGTCACAACCCTGCAATGGCTTCGGGTTTGATGGACCGCGGCTCGATCAAGGTGGGCTTGCGGGCAGACTTGATTCACACCCATTTTGTCAATATTTCTTCACAAAAAACCCACGCGATCGTGAAATCGGCCTGGTCAAAAGGCAGAAGAATTATCTGAAAAGCGCTTCAAATTTGAGGTTTGTAAAGAAGCTGACACAAAGTATTGTCAAACTGGGCCAAACGCGAATGGTTTCCCATGACAACGACCCTTAAAATATCCAATCTCAACAAGCATTTCTCCGGCAACAAGCATGTTTTGCGTGGTATTGATTTAGAAGTTCGTTCAGGAGAAATGGTCGCCCTCATTGGCGCATCAGGTTCGGGCAAGTCAACCCTTTTGCGGCATATCGCAGGCTTGGTGGCTGCAGACACGCAGACCGAGTCCTTGATTGAAGTGGGGGGTCGATGCGTTCAACACAATGGACGAATTGCAAAAGATATTCGCTCCATCCGCTCAAAAATCGGTTTTGTGTTTCAACAATTTAATTTGGTCGATCGCTTGTCCGTGCAGACCAACGTCTTGGTCGGCTTGCTTCACGCCATTCCCCTTTGGCGTGGATTGGTGCATTACTTCCATCCTTCAGAAAAGAAACAGGCACTCGAGTCCCTCAAACGCGTGGGCATTCATGAGTGCCATGCCCAGCGCGCGTCGACCCTGTCTGGTGGGCAGCAACAAAGAGCGGCCATTGCTCGCACGCTGGTTCAAGGTGCGAATTTGGTCTTGGCAGATGAGCCCATTGCTTCCTTGGATCCAGAATCTTCAAGAAATGTGATTGAAATACTTAAAAACATCAACAAGGAAGATGGTTGCACCATTTTGGTATCCCTTCACCAAGTGGAGTTTGCCAAGAGGTATTTCAATCGAATCATTGGCCTTCAAGAAGGCCAAATCGTGTTTGACGGAGCTCCTAGCGAGTTGACGGTGGAGCTCCTCAAAAAACTTTATGGCTCACAAGCCAATGAATTGTTCGAGCCCGAACAGCTTTCAACGCCAAGCTCATCGAACAACTCCGCCCTTTCGCCTTCTTTTAATTTTCACATCGCCTGATGTCTTTTATGGAGTCTTTTATGTACAAGAAATTGCTGCTCACCTTGTCCTTGTGCTTGAGCTTTTGCTCAAGCATGGCGCAAGATATCAACTTTGGTTTGATTTCCACCGAGGCTTCGGTGAATTTGCGTCAAGATTGGCAACCTCTCATTGATGACATGAGTCGTCAACTAGGTGTCAAAGTCACGCCTTTTTTTGCTTCCGATTATGCTGGCATCATTGAAGCCATGCGTTTTAACAAAGTTCAACTCGCTTGGTTCGGCAACAAAGCGGCGATGGAAGCAGTGGATCGCTCCAACGCAGAAGTTTTCGCACAAATGGTCAATGCCGATGGGACGCAAGGCTATTACTCACATCTGATTGTCCATAAAGACAGCTCCCTGAACACGGTGGACGATGTCTTGAAAAATGCCAAGTCTTTGAGCTTTGGCAATGGAGATCCCAATTCAACCTCTGGTTTTTTAGTGCCCGGTTTTTATGTCTTTGCACAAAACAAAGTCGACTCAAAAACAGCCTTCAAAATTACCAGAAGTGCCAACCACGAGGCCAATGCCTTGGCGGTTGCCAACAAGCAAGTCGATGTCGCCACCAACAACAGCGAGAACCTTGACAAGATTGAACAACGCTTTCCAGACAAGTTCAAGGACATCAAGATTGTATGGACCTCTCCTCTCATTCCACTTGACCCGATGGTCATACGTAAAGATGTGCCAGAAGCTTTAAAAACAAAGATCAAGAATTTCTTTTACAACTATGCAAAAAGCGACCCACGCGAGCGCGAAGTCGTCATGAAAATCAGCAAACTCTCTGGCTTCAAAGCTTCGACCAACCAGCAACTCGTGCCTATTCGTCAACTCGAGTATTTCAGCCAACGCAACAAGATTGAAGCTGATGCAACCATTTCCGATGCAGACAAGAAAACACGCGTTGCTGAAATTGATAAAAAATTAGCTGAATTGAAATAAGTTTTTTTTAACGCATGTCTACACCACAGCCCAAGCGAAGTCTCTTCTTGCAGTTTGCTTGGGGTTTGTTGATCCTGATGCTGGTCGCATCTTGGAATGGAGCAGACATGCGTCCCATGGACTTGTGGCGCGACTCCGACAACATGAAGTCCTACGCCACAGAGTTTTTCCCGCCCAATTTCAGTCACTGGAAGTTCTACCTAGAAGAAATGCTGGTGACTTTACAAATTGCGCTTTGGGGGACCTTCTTGGCTGTTCTCACAGCCATTCCTTTAGGCCTCATGGCATCGTCCAACATCGTTCCTTGGTGGGTCTATTCACCTACTCGTCGCCTCATGGATTCTTTTCGTGCCATCAACGAGATGGTTTTTGCCATGCTGTTTGTGGTGGCTGTTGGCTTAGGGCCCTTTGCAGGCGTCTTGGCACTTTGGATCCATACCACAGGTATTTTGGCCAAACTTTTTTCAGAGGCTGTCGAGGCGATCGATCACCAACCCATTGAAGGCATTCGCTCAACAGGCGCTGGCGCCTTGCACGAAATCACCTACGGCGTGATCCCTCAAGTCATGCCCTTGTGGATCTCCTTCACGCTTTACCGCTTTGAATCCAATGTACGTTCTGCAACCGTGGTCGGCATGGTTGGCGCGGGTGGCATTGGTGTCTTGCTGTGGGAAATCATTCGAAGCTTTCAATACAAAGAAACTTCAGCGGTGATGGTCATTGTGGTGATCACGGTGAGTGTGATTGATATGGTTTCTTCCAAAATTCGCAAAGCCCTCATCTAAAGAGCCCATCCATGAAAATGACCATCACTGAGATCATTGATCTTCTCGTGCACAAGGGGGAATCGCAGTACTCGGGAGAGGCGATCACTCAACTTCAACATGCCCTTCAATGTGCTCACTTGGCAGAAACAGCCCATGAAACACCGCAAATGATCACAGCATCACTTTTGCATGACATCGGACACCTGATCACCCAAGAATTTTCTCAAGACCATGAGACCTCTAAGCACCAAGACGACTTGCATCAATACATTGCTTTGCCATTTTTACGCCCCCTTTTCTCTGAAGACGTCCTCGCTCCTATCAGATTGCACGTCGATGCCAAACGCTATCTTTGCTTTGAGGATTCCTCTTATTGGGAGGCCTTGTCTCCGACTTCCAAGCACACCTTGGAACTTCAAGGCGGCGTTTTCTCAAGCGAGGCAGCACAAATTTATATCCAGCAGCCTTTTGCTCAAGACGCCGTGCGACTCAGGCGCTATGACGACTTGGCCAAAGTACCCCATGTCCAAACACCGCCATTGAGCCACTACAGAAAAATTGCAGAATCTTTGACTTGAGTTTTTTTCAATGTCTTGGGTCTTAGGTGACGGACATCAATTGTCGAAGTTCACCCTCAACACCCAGATCATCTCGCCAATTGACCACCACAAGACCACTGACCGTGGCCTTGATGTAGAACTCAAAAAAAGGATTTGCCGCTATGCCAGAAGAGGTTTGAGCGTAAAAAACTTGGTTTTGATCGTAGGTGGCTTTGATCCACTGAATGATATTTCTAGGAATGTAGCGTCCCGTGAAGTCTTGCAAATAACCCGTCTCCATAGGGTGCTGAATCAAAAGGCGAAGTTTGATCACTTCTCCACTTTTGATGTTCGATGGCCAAGTCAATCGTGCATTCATAGTTGTCTTCGTTCTTAGCTGTCTGAGGCATCAACACAGGCCGACTCGGTCGCAATGACTTCGACCATGTGGTAGTGCCAATTGGCGTTGGACATTTTGACCAAGGCCATGACCTTTTGACTACCAGCAAGTCTCAGTCGCGTGTTGACCTCAGCTCTTCCGCTCCAAGGACCCAGTTGAAAATGAGCCATGATCAACACCGGATTTCGTTGAGACAAGAGGTACAAAGACTCGACGTGATCTGCTGGCGTCATCGGAGAATCCACCAAAACTTGGGCAGGTACCGAGTTACCATTGTCAGCAAGCAAGGGAATGTACAACTTCACCTTGGACTCAAGGGGCATGAGCAGTGATTTGGGAAAGCTCTCGATGCCGCGCAACATCTCTTCCATGGACCTCAAGCGACCTGAGGTCATGTTTTGCGCATGGGTGTTTTGGCTCAAGGCCCATCCACCCAAAGACAAGCCCAGCAAAAGTTTTCTTTTGGCAGCAGAAAAAGAACCCATCACAGCACCACCAAGAACATGTTGAAACAACTCCCTAGAAGGACCTTAGTTTAAAACACTCTGTCAACAAAGCTGTCTTCATGCCTCCAATGGACCGTGATCTTGAGGGGATACTTCTAGCGAGCTTGCTCTGCATAGAAATGGACCCCAAACTGTTGCACACAAGATGGGGTCCAAGGGTTTGAAGCGCTCAAGGCGGGAAATTTGATGGACTTCCCGCCCCATGACATTACTCTATCATCAGGTTCTGGCTCGCGCGAGTGAGAAGCCATGATTTTTGAGCGGCAAAGAGCGCACACGCTTGCCTGTGGCATTGAAGAGGGCGTTGGCCACTGCACCTGCCAAAGGCGCTTGTGCCGGCTCACCCACGCCGCCCCAGAAACCACCTGTGGGAGCGATGACCGTCTCCACCTTGGGCATTTCATTCAAGCGCATCATCCGGTACTCGTGGAAATTGGACTGCTCAATTCGACCTTCTTTGATGATCATCTCACCCCAGAAAATCGCACTCAAACCATGCACCACACTACCTTGCAACTGAGCTTGGATGTTGTCTGGGTTGACCGCATAGCCGGGATCAATTCCGATCACGATGCGGTGGATTTTCACCTCTTGCCGCTCGTTCACAGACAGCTCACACACGCAGGCCGTCCAACTGCCATAGCCTTCAGTTTCTGCTATGCCTCTGAACACACCTTTGGGCAAAGGTGCATCGTAGTTGGCAGCCTTGGTGACGGCCTTCAAAATGGCAATGTCTCTGAAGTTCTTCTCAGGCAAGTTGGCCAATCGATACGCCAAAGGATCTTTTCCAGCCGCATGGGCCAACTCATCGATGAAAGACTCACGCACAAATGGGTTTTGTGAATGGCCCACCGTTCTCCAAAAACCCACAGGAATGTTGGAGTTGCGCTGAGCGTAATCGACCAAGGAATTGGCAATGGCGTAAGGGTGGTCTTCAAAGGCAGCCACCGCTTGTGGATCCACGCCTTTGGGCAAAGGCAGCTTTAGCAAGGAAGCAATGATTGAAGGTGCACTGACACGAATGTGCAAAGCATCGATGTTGCCATCGGCCTTTTGTGTGGCCGACAGCTTGACCAAGGAAGCGGGACGGTAAAAATCGTGTTGCATGTCCTCTTCTCGGGTCCAAAGGAGTTTGACCGGTTTACCTGCCATCTCCTTGGCAATGCGAACGGCTTGCACCGTAAAGTCCTGAGGACTTTTGCGACCCAAACCACCGCCAAGCTGGGTGGGATAAACTTTAACGTTCTCTTGTTTGACGCCCGAGGCCGTAGAGGCCGCGGCCAAAGAGCCTTCTGCATTTTGCGTAGAGGGCCAAATTTCTAGGCTATCGCCTTGAAGCCATGCCGTACAAACCATGGGCTCCATGGTGGCATGGGCCAAATAAGGTGTGAAATATTCGGCTTCAAGGACTTTACCGCCAGCCAAGGCTTTCACAGTGTCGCCATCGTTTCTGGCCACAGCCAATTCTGACTGGGTCAAGCCCTCTTTGAAGAAAGCATGCAAAGAGGCGTTGCTCAGTTTGGTGTGCTCTGGAGCCACTTCCCATTCAATGTTGACCTCTTTGAGCGCTTCTTTGGCGCGCCAAAAGTTATCCGCCACCACCGCCACAAAGTTGCCCATGTTCAAAACCTTGACAATGCCTCTGCGGTTTTGCACCTTAGAGCCATCCATGGACTTGACCTTGCCATTGAAGACCGGGCTTTGAGCAACCGCTGCGTGCAGCATGCCAGGCAACTGAGTGTCCGCACCATAACGAGTTCTACCGGTGACAATGTCTGGGATGTCCACACGTTTGATGGGTTTACCCACAATCGTCCAATCCTTGGGATCTTTCAAGCTCACATTGGCTGGAGGCGTCAATTCGGCTGCCTTCAAAGCCACCTTGCCGTAGCTGATGCTTTTCTTGCTTGCAGGGTGAACCACCATACCCAATTTGGCAATACATTCAGAGGACGGCACACTCATCGCCTGCGAACCGGCCACGATCAGCATCTCACGGGCGGTGGCACCGGCTTTTCTTAAATACTCCTGGGACAAACGAATCGTGCGGCTGCCCACTGAGGCCATGTCGCCGTAGACGCGCTTTTGTTTCAAATTGTCATGGGCCAAGGCGTATTCAACTTTGACCTTTTTCCAATCCACCTCCAACTCTTCAGCGATCAGCATCGGCGCAGAAGTCCGAGAGCCTTGTCCCATCTCTGATCTGGCGTATCGAATGATCACCGTCTCATCGGGTCGGATCTCGATCCAAGCATTGACTTTTTGTGGGTCATTGTTGGCGGGCGCGGTGCCCTTGGGATCAGCTGCATTGGCCTGCTCAGGCACAAAGAAAGCCATGCTGAAGGCACCTGTACTTGCGGTCACAGATGCGCCAATTTTTAGAAAATCACGACGGGCAAAACCTGCATCGTCGAAAGCAACTTCAGAAGAAGAATTGATTTGCTGGTCGCTCATGCTTTCACTCCCTTGGCAGCTACAGCGTGGATAGCTGAGCGAATTCTGGCGTAGGTGCCACAACGGCAAATGTTGGTCATCGCTGCATCGATGTCCACGTCTGTGGGTTTGGATTTTTTCTTCAGCAAGGCCACAGCCGCTAAAATTTGGCCTCCCTGACAGTAACCACATTGTGGCACTTCATGGTCAATCCAGGCTTGTTGAACCGGATGCAACTTACCCTTTTTCTCCAAGCCCTCCAAGGTCACCACTTGTTGACCCACTGCGGCAGATACTGGATAAGAGCAAGAACGAACAGGCTCACCATTGAGTAAAACGGTACAAGCTCCACATTGGGCAATACCACAACCGTA
>Ga0209829_10001271_pt1 | contig 20955 bp, 10 predicted proteins | sample C_140205_EF_Meta_FD_187311 | JGI IMG/M metagenome (GOLD analysis project Ga0209829, IMG submission 187311) | Freshwater microbial communities from Lake Croche, Canada to study carbon cycling - C_140205_EF_MetaG (SPAdes) (version 2) | ecosystem: Environmental > Aquatic > Freshwater > Lake...
TGGCGTCCCCACGGGGATTCGAACCCCGGTTCTCTCCGTGAAAGGGAGGCGTCCTAACCGGGCTAGACGATGGGGACTAACCGCGGAGTCGGGGACGCTACGGCGCACACCTCGCTGCGCAAGGCTAATTTCCATCCCTATTTTCATGGTTCCCGCCCCCCGTGACACATTTTGCTCGCGACCCTTGCTTCCTCTCCGCCAACAAATCCTTCCATGAATTTCGCATCCATCGCCGCCGCGCTGCCCCAACACGCCGTCACCTCGATCGACGGTCTCCCCTTTCCCCATCTCGCCTCGGGCAAAGTTCGCGAGATATTTGATCTAGGCGACGCCCTGCTACTCACGGCGACTGACCGACTCTCTGCATTCGACGTCATTCTACCCGATGGCATTCCCGGCAAAGGCGCGATCCTCACCCAAATGAGCAATTGGTGGTTCGCCCAGTCGAGCGGGTTGATCCAAAACCACCTGCTACCCGATCAAGCCGGCGAATTCGCCCGCCGCGGGATCACGAATCGCGATCTGCAACTCCGCAGTATGATCGTGCGGAAACTGCAACCCCTCGCCATCGAGTGCGTCGCCCGCGGTTACCTGATTGGCAGCGGTTGGAGTTCCTACAAAAAAACCGGTGAGGTCTGCGGCATCCGGCTCCCTGCCGGGTTGCATCAGGCGGATCGTCTTGCCGAACCTATTTTCACCCCCACGACGAAGGCGCCGAAGGGCCAGCACGACGAACCCATCAACGACGCCCAAGCCGCCGCCATCGTCGGCGCCGCCCTCTACGAAAAGGTGAAGGCCACCAGCCTCGCGCTCTACCGTTTCGGCCACGACCGTTCCAAGCAGGCCGGCATGATCCTCGCGGACACGAAATTCGAGTTCGGCACCGACGCCGCGGGCAATCTCTACCTCATCGACGAAGTCCTCACACCCGATTCTTCCCGCTTTTGGCCCGCCGCCGAATATCGGCCCGACTGCTCACCGCCGAGCTACGACAAACAGTTCGTGCGTGACCACCTCGTAGCGATCAAGTGGGACCAACAGCCACCCGCACCGCGTCTCCCGGCCGAGGTCATCTCGCGCACGCAGGAAAAATATCTCGCGGCACTGAAAAATTTGCTGGGGTGAAGCGGGGTGGAGCGCGCCTCCGCCGCACGGCGGCCGCCCGTCACTGCATGATACCCGTGCGGCGCAACGGTGTCGTTGCTCCACTCGCGGCACGCAGGAGCTCGCGGCGCAACCAATCGAGGGCGGCGTTCACCGTGCGGACTTTCACGGTTTCTCGCGGACCGGGATAGTTGAGTTTCTTCGACCACACGCCGTGCGGCGCATGCAAGGCCACGAAAATCGTGCCCACCGGATGCTGCGTCGTGCCCGTGCACGGACCGGCAAAACCAGTCACTGCGAGCGCGTAATCCGCACCGAGTGTCTCCGCCGCACCGGTGGCCAACGCCACGGCGCATTCGTCACTCACGGCGCTGTGCTGCTTCAACAAACACTCCGGCACATCCAGCAACTGCATCTTCGCATCGTTCGAGTAGCACACGACTCCGCCGGCGAAGAATTTGCACGCGCCGTGCACGCCGGTAAAGGCGTTGGCGAGCAGCCCGCCGGTCGCCGTTTCCGCGAGGGCCAGCGTTTTTTCCTGGGCGCGCAAAAGATCGCTGACCGTCTTCGCGAGTGAATCGTGCCCGTAGCACATCACATCCTCGCCCAGCAGATCTCCACACTCGCGGGCGATGCCTTCGAGTTGCTCGTAACTGAGTCGACCGGTCGGTGAGCTCACGCGGCAATCGACGGCTCCTTGGTGAGCGCAAAATGCCACGCTCAGCGCATCGCCGTATTGGTCGAAGATCGGTTGGAGCCGGGTCTCCAGCAGCGACTCGCCGACCCCGGCGGTGCGGACCTGCACATAGGCTTCGCGATCCAACAACAGCCCGCGCTCCGCGAGGCGCGGGACCACCTGTTCCAGAAACATTGGCTGCAATTCATTTGGCGGTCCCGGCAGCATGATCAGCACCTTGCCGTCCTGCTCGACCCAGAGTCCCGGCGCGGTGCCATTGCCGTTGGGCACCACTTCACCGCGCTCAAAGCGATCAGCCTGCTTCAAATTATTGTCGGTCATCTTGCGACCGACCCGGTTGAAACGATCCGCGATCTGCTGCACGATCGCCTCGTCGCGCACCAGTTTCTGGCCGAGCACCTCCGCGATGGCCTCGCGAGTGCGGTCATCACAAGTCGGCCCAAGCCCGCCGGTCGTTATCACGACGTCGGCCCGCGCCCAACTTTCCCGGAACTGCGCGACGATGGCGTCGGCCTCGTCCGTGATCGTGACGTTGCGGTTCAGGGTTACACCCCGCCGGCCGAGTTGTGCCCCGATGAAAGTCAGGTGGCCATTCGCCGTAAGACCGAGCAGTAATTCATCACCAAGCGTAATGAGTTCGTAACGGATTTGCGCGACGGGTTTGCGCGGCGCGGAGCCGTTTGGGTCGGTGGAAGAAGAGGAGACCATGCTTGCGAGCATGGAAAATAGGCGAACTATTCCAAAATGCCAGCGCCCGAACCGGTAAATCTCAAGGAGAAGGTCCGACATTTGCCCGACAAACCAGGTGTTTACCTCATGAAGGACCGCCTCGGCCGTATCATTTACGTCGGTAAGGCCAAAAGTTTGAAAAAGCGCGTGTCGTCCTACTTTCAACGCGGCCGCGCCCGTACCGTCTCGCAGCCCAAAATCCGCGCCCTGCTCGAAATGATCGCCGACCTCGAAACCATCGAGGTCAAGTCCGAGCCCGAAGCCCTGCTGCTCGAGGGTAAACTCATCAAACAGTGGCGGCCGCGCTACAACACCGACTTCACCGACGACAAACGCTTCCTCCTGGTCCGGATCGATCTCGCCGAGGAGCTCCCACGTTTCCGCCTGACCCGTCTGAAGAAAGAGGATCGCTCGCGCTACTTCGGCCCGTTCGCGCACAGCGGCCTCCTCCGCAAGACCCTGAACCAAATGCGCCGGCAATTTGGTATTTTGCTCGCGGACGGCACACCGGAAAAACTCCCCGACGGCACGTGGCGCCTCTACGACGACGTGCGCACCGAACTCTACGGCGCGAACACCATCGTTACGGCCGAGGATTACCACCGGCGTGCGGAGGAAGCGTGCACGTTTTTGGAGGGCAAGTCGCGCGAATGGCTCGAAAGTCTCCGCAACGAAATGCTCACCACCGCCGGGCGCCAGGAATTCGAAAAGGCCGCCGAGCTCCGCGACATTATTTTCGCGCTCGAAAAAACCCTCGCCAAAACCCGCCACTTCGAACGCACCGACCCCACGCGCCCGGCCCGGGACGACGAGGCCCTCGAATCGCTCCAAGTCGCCCTCCATCTCTCGTCGCCGCCGCGCACCATGGAGTGCTTCGATATCTCGCATATCTCCGGCACGTTTGTCGTGGCCTCGATGGTGGCTTTCGCCGACGGCCGGCCCGACAAGGACAACTACCGCCGCTTCCAAATCAAAAGTTTCGTTGGCAACGACGACTATCGCGCGATGGAAGAAGTCGTCGGTCGCCGCTACCGCCGTCTAACCGCAGAAGGAAAACTCTTCCCCGACCTCGTCGTGATCGACGGCGGACGCGGCCAGATCGGCGCCGCGTTGAAAGCCTTCGTCGCCCTCGACGCGATGCCCCCGGCGATCATCGGTCTCGCGAAGCAGCACGAGACGATCATTTTTCCCGACGACCGCGCGCCGCTCAATCTGCCGCTCAATCACCCGGGATTAAACATCCTCCAGCGCCTGCGCGACGAAGCCCACCGTTTCGCCAACACCTACAACGCCGATCTCCGCTCGAAGAAAATCCGCGAAAGCGTGCTCGATGATTTTTCCGGCCTCGGTGAAAAACGCCGCGCCGCCCTCCTCGCCCACTTTGGCAGCATCGAGAAACTCCGCGCCGCCACCGCCGCCGACATCGCCGAAGTTCCCGGCTTCGGCGGAAAGATGGCGGAGGAACTGCAGGCGTTTTTGCAGCGGCCGGCTTGACCCGTCAGCGCTTCAAGTGGGCGTCCGCGAAATTCAAAAACTGCGCCCAATCGTAGGCGGTCACGCTGTGTTTTCCCGTGCGGTTGTGGTAGCCGATGGTTTTTCCGACCGGCGTGTTGAGGCCCGGCATCACGTCCACCCCCAACCCCCTTTTTCCGAACAACGCATACACGGGTTCGGCGGCCTGCGCGCTGAGAAATTCCCCGCGCGGATCACTCCATTGGTCGCCGTCGGCGCTCGCCACGTAGAGCGGGCGCGGCGCGACAAGGGCGAGCAACTGATGCTGGTCCACCGGCAGTTCGCTCTCGCGATCATCGTATCGACGAAAATTTTTCGCGAACCAGTGGGGAAATTTGTCGTTAATGATCCCCACCGTCTCCCCGTAGATTCGTTTGCTCAACGCCGCACCGCCGCAACCGCTCTCGATGGAAACCATCAGCGCAAAGCGCTCATCCTGCGCCGTCGCCCAGAGTGCCGCTTTACCGAGCCGGGAAAATCCGTGCACCGCCACGCGACGCGCGTCCAGTTCGGCATCGGTGGCAATATAGTCCATCGCACGACTGAGGCCCCACGCCCACACGCCCATCGCGCCCCAGGCGTCACCAGCCCGCTGCTCGGCACCGCCGGTCGCAAAAAGCGCGGGAACATTCTCCTCCAGCCCGTCGACGCGGTCCGGGCACAGATCGTGGCGCCACGCGGTGGCCGTCGCATAGCCGCGAGCCAGCACGGTCTCGATCTGCCAGAGCTCGGCGTGCGCGCCACGCTGTTCGGATTTCACCGGAGCTCCGGGCGGCGCCGGCCGGTAACGTTCCACGTCGTAGTTGATCCAAGGCGCCGCCAATCGAATCGCCGCATCGGCGTGCACGGTGTGGTTGCCAAAAAAATTCAAGCCCAAGAAAACCGGCACGGGCCCCGTCGCTCCGTTGGGTTGATAGATGAGCAGGTGCATCCGCGCACCGTCAGTTTTGCCGGTGAACCAAACGGTGACTTCCTTGCGGGTCGCCTTCCCGCCGAGCGCGGCGCGATCGACCGCGGTCACCTCAAACCGCATCGCGGCGGGTCGGCCGCCCGGCGTGCGGCCGTAGACTTCGCGGGCAAAAAGCTCCAGCAGCTCCGGCCGGCGTTTCGTTTGCCACGTGGCCGCAGCGCGCACCGGCGTCCCATCCATGCACACCAACGGATCGGGCAATGTGTAGGGCGGGACTTTCGCTTCTTCAGTGATGGCGGGTTGGGGTGCGGCGGTCAGCGACGCAACCAGCACCAGCCAGCCGACGAGCGGGGAAATCAGCAAATGGCGGGTCATGCCAAATTTTCGCCCGGTTGCGGCCTCCGGTGCAAGACTCCGCCCGGAGAAATCAATTTGCACGACCCAGTCTGTCTCCACGCTTCCCGCCCGCCGATTTTTCGGTTTCAACCTCTGGATGATTCTTTCTCGGGAAAGCCGCCGCACTTGGTGGCTGGTCATGGTGGGCACGTGGGCCTTGGCCGCTTTGCTGGTCACGCTACACACGATCGCGTTTCGTGACTACCTCGCGCTCCTCGATCGCGCCGCGCCACGCGTGCCGCCCATCAGCACCCCGATGCAGCACATCATCCCGACCAACTACGCCGACGCACAAACCTGGGTGCGCTACGCGCTGACGTTTGACGCCGGTGCACCGTGGCAGGTGCGCTACACGCAAAACGACAACGCTCCCGCCGGCCGCGACGTGCATTGGAACTCGGCCTTCGCCCACGCCGTCGCCGGAGCCGGCCGGCTGCGCCACGCGATCACCGGCGAGCCACTGGCGCTGGCGACCGAGCGTATCGTCCCGTGGTTCAACCTCCCGCTGCTGATGGTCGTACTCATTTTTTTCTCGGCGTGGATCGCCCACCGAGCCGGGGCCGCCGCCGGCGTTTTCGTCGCCTTGGGGATGATCGGCACGGAGGCCTTTTACGGCGGATTTTCGCCGATCTATGTCGACCACCACGGTTTGCTGACAGCTGCGACGTTCGGCGCGGTCCTTGGCGCTATTTTTATGGGAGCGGGTTGGTGGCGATCTGCACCCGGCGACGCGGCAACCTTGCTACCTACCTCGCTCGCTTCGGCCCGCCGGGCGGCGATCTTTTCCGCGCTGAGCGCAGCCGTCGGACTTTGGTTCAGCGCGGCCTCGACGATTCCCGCCATCGCTTTGATCGGCGCCGGTGGTCTCGTGGCGGCATGGTCGCTGGGACGCGCGGCGCAGCAGGAGGGCGCGACGTTTGACGCCGGCCTCTGGCGCCTGTGGGGCCGCGTGGGTGCCGGTGCCAGTGTGGTTTTTTATCTCCTCGAATACGCCCCGGCTCACCTCGGTCTGCGTCTGGAGGTCAACCACCCGCTCTATGCCCTTGCCTGGTGGGGCGGCAGCGAACTTGTCGCACTGCTCGCGGAGTGGCGCCTCGCCACTCCAACGACGCCCGCACCCGGTCTAAGACGTTATATCGGGCCGCTGCTCGCGATCGCTGCCGCGCCGCTCACGATCGTCATCGGTGGCATCCGCGTCTTCGTCGTGAGCGATCCGTTTGTGTCGGAAATTCCGAAGACCGTGGCCGAAGGTTTGTCCCTGGCCGCGATGACGAAAGCTTTCGGCACTCCGACGTTTTTCCACTACATCAATTGGAACGTTGCTCCCCTCGGGGTCGTCGCGGTCTTGCTGGCCCTGCGGCGCCAACGAGAAAAACACCTGCTGGTTTTCTCGGCAGTCGTCGCGCTCGGTTTTCTCCTCTTGCTGATCGCGCAAATTCGCTGGTCGTTTGGCGCGAGCGGGCCGCTGCTGGCCCTGCTCTTCGTCGTCGTCGCAGTGATCACTACCGGCCGGCGCCAACGCACGGTTTGGCTCACCGTCTTGGCCGTCGCCGGGTCGTGTTTCTTGCCGGCCGCGATCAACCGCGCCCGTGAGGTCAAGGCACGCGTCGCGGCGCGGTCACCGGATCAAATGGATCTCCAGCAGATTTTGTATCGCGACGCGGCCGCCGCCATTCGCGCTTCGCAACCGGCCGGCGAGATCGTGCTCCTGGCCAGTCCGAACGGTTCGTGCGCGATGGGCTACTACGGCAATTTCCGAACGGTCGGCACGCTGTATTGGGAAAACTACACCGGGATGCGGGCCGCGGCGGAAATTTTCTGCGCGCCGACGGCGGAGAGGGCTCACGAACTCATCAAGGCCCGCGGGATCACTCACCTCGCGATGATTTCGGAGGAGAGTTTTCTCCAGCAGTTTTTTTCCATTCTGCGGCCGACGGGCACGGCGGAAGAATTTAAGAAAACCTTCGGTTATCAGGTCCTGGCCGAACAAGTTTTGCCATCGTGGCTGCGCCCGATTCCGTATCGCGTTCCGCCCGACGTCGCGTTGCCGGATCTGCGGGTGCTTCTGCTGCAGGTGGTCCCGCCGCAGTCCGAGACCGAAGCCCTTTGGCATATTGCGCTCGCCCAATTGGCCCTCGGCGATGGCATCAACGCGACCAAGAGCTTTGAAGCGGCCATCATGCGGGGCCCCGAACACCAGCGCGTGCAACTCTGCCAAGCCGCCGCCAACCAATGCTACAACTACCGCGCCCACGCCGCCGCGGTGCGCCTCTTCCGCACGGCCCTCACCGCCGGCGAAAACCCCATCGCTTCCGGCAATCTCGCTTGGGTGCTCGCGACGAGCCCGGACGAAGCCGTGCGCAACGGCCCCGAGGCCCTCGCCATCGCCGAACGCCTCGACCCCCAAGATGCCACGGCACTGAGTTCGTGGGCCGCCGCCCTCGCGGAAGTTGGCCGCTATCCCGAGGCCACCACCGTCGCCACCCGCGCGCTTGAGGGCATTCGCGCCTCCGGCAACAAAGACGCCGAAGCGAAGTTCGCCGCCCGCTTGGAATCGTATCGCGCGGGCAAACCGTGGCGCCAGTAAGCCACCGTCCTGTCCTATGCTCCTCACAGGCGAAAGCCGCGCCACTCGTTGGACGATCATGGCGGGGACTTGGGCGCTGGTCGCCACTCTGCTCTGGCTGCACACGTGTGGCGTGCGCGACTTCCTCGCCCTGATCGACGCGCAGGGCCTGCGCGGCGCCCCAGCCGCCAGCACACCCCGGCAACACGTGGTGCCGCGCATCTACGGCGATGCCCAGATGTGGGTGAGCCACGCGCTCGATCTCCAAGCTAACGGAAACCTCCGCGTCCGCACCACCGCGGCCGACAACGCGCCAGCCGGCCGCGAAGTGCACTGGAGTTCACCGTTGGTCTGGATCATCGCCGCCGCGGGTCACCTGCGCCACAGCGCCACGGGTGAACCGCTGCCGCTAGCCACCGAGCGCTCGCTCGCGTGGATCAACGGCGCAATGCTCCTCACGCTCGTGCTGGCGTTTTCCGCCTGGACCAGCCGAAGGGCCGGAGCAGGTGCCGGTTTGCTCGTAGCATTGGGCATGATCGGACACCGGGATTTCTACGATGGATTCGCGCCCTCCTACGTGGATCACCACGGCCTGATTACGACCGCCGCTTTTGGCACGGTGCTCGGGGCGTTGTTCATGGGCGGTGGTTGGTGGCGATCCGGAAAAAACTCTACCGGCTCCACGCTGCTGCCGGACTCGCCCGCCTCCGCTCGACGGGCCGCGATCGTTTCTGCCGTGTGCGGCGGAATCGGACTTTGGTTCAGCGCGGCCTCGATGATTCCGCTGATCGCACTGACGGCCGGCGCCGGCCTCGCCGCCGTGTGGTGCTGGGGCCGGGCAACGCGGGCAACCGGCGCAGAATTCGACGCCAACCTCTGGCGGCTGTGGGGCCGCGTCGGCGCGTCGACCTCGCTCATTTGTTATGTCGTCGAATATGCGCCGACGCATTTCGGTCTACGGATGGAGGTCAATCATCCGCTCTACGCACTCGCGTGGTGGGGCGGTGCAGAAATCGTCGCGCTGCTCGCCGAAGCGAAGCTATCCCAACCAACGCCACCCTCGTTGCCCCTGCGCCGCTGGTGGTGGCCCGCGCTGGCCGTCGCCGCCGCACCCGTGGTGATTCTCGTCGGTGGGGCCGCCGTCTTTGCGGTGCGCGATCCCTTCGTCGGCCGTCTGTCGAACCACGTGCTCGAGGGCATGTCGCTGCCCGCGCTCGTGCGGGCGACCGGCTGGAATATTTTCTTTATCCACATCAACGAAGCTTTGCTGCCCGTGCTGCCGGCGCTCGCCCTGCTGTTCACGCGGGGCGGACGCGACCGACTCGTGATCGGTTTCGTGCTCGCGATAACCTTGGGGAGCATCGCCCTCGCTTCCTGGGAAATTCGCTTCTGGCAAAACACATCCGGCCCTCAGCTCTGCCTGACGTTGGTCGTGCTCGCCGCCCTGGTCCGTGACCGGACTCCGTTGACCCGATGGTTCCTCATCGTCGGCACAGCCGGCGCACTGTTTATCCCCCATGCGGTGACCCGCATCCGCGACGTGCGCGAAAACGTGCACGCCCGCACGGCCAGCCCGCTCGACGTCGCACCGGCCCTCCAACGCGACATCGCGGCTGCCCTGCGCGCCGCGCAACCCGCCGGTGAGATTGTGCTGCTCGCCTGTCCGTCCACTTCCGTCGAGGTCGGCTACTACGGCCGTTTCAAGACCATCGGCACGCTGTATTGGGAAAACCACGCCGGCCTGCGAGCCGCCGCCGAAATTTTTTGCGCTCCGAATGAAGAAACCGCCCGCGCGATGATGCGCGCCCGGGGAGTCACCCACCTTGTGCTTACCTCCGATGAGGATTTTTTGGGTGCATTTTTCTCCCTGCTCCACCCCGCCGCGCCGCCGGCTGATTTCAAAAACACGTTTGGTCACCGGCTGTTTTTCCAACAACAAATTCCTGTTTGGCTGCGGCTCCTGCCCTACCGCCCGCCGCCTGATCTTCAACGTTCGGGACTCAAAATTTTCCTGCTGCAAGTGGTCCCCGACCAGTCGCCGGCCGAAGCGCTCTATCACATCGCCGCTGCGCAACTCGCCAACGGCGATACGGAACGGGCCGAACGTAGTCTCCGCACCGCGTTCGAAGCGACGCCGCCGGCCAGGCGGGCGGACTTTGCCCTCAAGGCCGGTAACCTCTGTTACGAGCAAGGCGCCCGCGCCGCCGCCGCGCGCCTCTATCGCACCGGCCTGCCACTCGACGGCAACGCCACGTTGGCGACCAATCTCGCCTGGCTGCTCGCCACCGACCGCGACGTAGCCGTGCGCAATGGTCCCGAAGCCCTCGGGTTGGCTCGCCAGATTGTCGCGCTGCTGCCCAATGACCTCGGCGCAGCCAACGCCCTCGCCGCCGCCCTCGCCGAAAGCGGTCAGTTCCCTGCAGCCGTCACTACGGCCGAGCGAGCTTTGGCCATCGCCCACTCTGGGGGCAACGTTGCCGCCGTAGCTCCCGCCGAACGCCGCCTTGCCGCCTACCGTGCCGGCCAGCCGTGGCGCCAGTAGACGCCGTTGATTTTTGACGCTCGGAAACAGCCGGCCGGTCTTCACTGTCGAGTCGTCGATGAAGCTCTCACACCGTATTTTCGCCCTTCCGGCTTTTGCCGCTCTCGCCGGGTTCGTCCGCGCCGACGTCACGCTCGCACCGCTCTTCACGGATCATGCCGTGCTGCAACGCGACAAGCCCGTGCCCGTCTGGGGTCGCGCCGACTCCGGTGAAAAAATCACCGTCACGTTTCGCGAACAGATCCGACACACCACCGCCGGGGCCGATGGCCGATGGGTCGTCTTGCTCGACGCGCTACCGATGAATATCGTCGGAGCAGACATGGCCGTCGCCGGGAAAAATGCGCTCACCGTGCGCGACATCGTCGTCGGCGAGGTCTGGCTCTGCTCGGGTCAGTCCAACATGGAATTTACGGTCGAGGCCCGGCCCGGCACGTGGCAGGCCCGCAGCCGCGTTCAAAACGCCACCACCGAAATCGCCGCCGCCAATTTTCCCCTGATCCGTCACGTGCGCATCGAGCAAACGGTGTCCGAGGCGCCGGCGGAAACCGTCACAACCGGTGGTTGGCAGTCGGCCACGCCGCAAACAGTCGGTGCGTTTACCGCCGTGGGCTATTTTTTCGCCCGCGATATTTTCCAAAAACTCGGCGTGCCTGTAGGTATCGTGCACAGCTCTTGGGGCGGCACGCCGGTCGAGTCGTGGATGAGCCCAGCCGCCGTCTCCACCGATCCCTCCTTCGGCTCCATCACCACCCGTTGGCAGCAAGCCGTCACCGACTACCCCACGAAACGTGCGGCCTTCGAGGCTGCCCTGGTGACGTGGACGAAAGAGGAAGCGACCGCACGCCGCGAGGCCACGGCCGCCGGCGCCAAGCTGAAACCAAAGACCGACGGCGCCAAACTCTACACCGCGTGGTTACAGAAAAATCCGAAGCCACGCGCGCCACGCGGCCCGGGTGATCCTTGGACGCCCACCGGGCTCTACCACGGTATGATCAACCCCCTCGCGCCCTACGCCCTCCGCGGCGCACTTTGGTATCAGGGCGAGAGCAACGCCGACCGCGCCGCCGAGTATCACGCGCGTTTCGCCGCCATGATTACCGCGTGGCGTGCGCACTTCGGTCAGGGCGACTTTCCGTTCTACTGGGTCAATCTCGCCCACTACAAAAATTCCGCTGATCCAAGCGGCACCACCTACGCCTTCCTCCGCGAAGCACAGACCCAGACGCTCACGTTGCCCCACACTGGCCAAGCCCTCGCGATCGATCTTGGTTTACCCGACGACATCCACCCCACCAACAAACAGGACGTGGGCCGCCGTCTCGCTCTGCTCGCGAAGAACCGCGTTTATCACACGACCGTCGACGACACGGGCCCGACCTTTGCGAGCTGCGCCCGGGAAGGCACCGCCCTGCGCGTGCGCTTCACCTCAGCCAGTGGACTCATCGCCCACGACAAGCCGGTGCAATCGCTGGAGCTCGCTGGCGCGGATAAAAGTTTCCGACCCGCCACCGCCAAAATCGACCGCGAAACGCTGCTCGTCTCCGCGCCTGACGTGCGCGATCCGGTGGCGGTGCGCTACGCGTGGAAGAACGCCCCCGAAGCGAATCTTTACAACGGCGCCGGCCTCCCCGCCGTGCCGTTTCGCTCTGATACGTGGTAACGGGTCACCTCGGCGCTCGCTGAGATTTTTTCGAGTCGTTGGTTGTCTGAGAGTGCCCAAGGGCAGCGTGCAATGATTGGCCACCCCACTCCGATCCACCCCAGTCGCCGGGCCGAGACTGGGCACCATTATTCAGGCCCGACCCGTTTTGGGTCTTCCGCGGCTTCCCGAGTCTGACCTGCCTCCGCGACAGTGGCGGCGAACGGTTCCGGGCGCGAAGTTGACAGCGCCGCGCGTGCCTACACCGTGCCTACATGCAAACCATCACCGCGAAAGTCTTCAAGGCCGGGAACTCCAAAGCGCTGCGCCTGCCGCGCGGGCTCAACGTCAAGGCGAAGTCCTACGACGTCACACCGACGTCCACCGGCTTCGTCATCACCGACCCCGCCGCCGCGGCGCGGCAGTTGAAGGCGTTGCGGGCGCTACGCGGCTCGGCCCCGGATTTCCCGGATCACACGCGATGATCTTCCTGCCGGACACGAACGTGTTCTCCCGCTACCTGCGAGATCGGGCAGAAGACGCCCGGCTCCTGGACCGCTTGGAGCACGCCCTGCCGGACTGCCGCCTCTCGGCCATCGTGCTGATGGAGCTGGAATACGGTGCGGCTAAGCGCCCCGAGGTGGCGGCGTTTCGCGATCGCATCGCGCGCCTGAAGGCGGTGTTTCCCTGCGTGGACGCCTTTGGCGCCGAGGCCGCGCACCACGCGGGTTTCGTGCGCGCCCACCTCGCCAACCTGCGGCCCAACGCCCAACCCATCGGCGCGTATGACGCGCTCCTCGCCGGCCACGCGCTTGCCCTTCGTGCGGTTTTCGTGACGCACAACACAAGGGAATTTTCCCGCGTCCCAGGGCTAGGCGTCGAGGACTGGCTCGGTTAGGTCACTTGGGCCATCGCTCGCAAGCAGGCTGCCTACGACCGAAAGTCTAGAAACCAAGTGACGTTGGTGTGATTCGGTCGGTTCCGCCCCGCCACCGCCAAGCTCGCCCGCGAAACGCTGCTCGTCTCCGCCCCCGACACGCGCGATCCGGTCGTCGTGCGCTACGCGTGGAAGAACGCCCCCGAAGCCAAGCTCTACAACGGCGCCGGGAGTTAGGATTTTTCCGAACCGTCGGTTATCCGCAGATCACCCTTGTTTAAGCGCGCCCTTTTTCAGTCCCTGACGCCGGGCGCGTGTTTTGGCACCCATTTCGTCAGGTAGATCGACTGCTGACCGTAATGGCTGCGATCCCAATACGGGGCGAAGTAGGGAAACACCGGAACCGTTTTCACCAGCACGTAGTGCGCAAAAATCGTCTTGAGAAAACGGCCGCGACGATAGCACCACGTCGTGCCACCGGGCAGTTGCTCGTAGGCGAGGAAGATCGCGTCGAACTCCTCGGCGGCGATGCGCGCGGTGAGCGCGGTGGCGTCGGCGTCGAGCGCTCGGAAAAGTTTGGACTGCGCGGCGGCCACGGCGGGAGACTCGTCGAGGAAGGCGAGCACCGTGGCGGTCTGGCCGTGCTCGAACCATTCGAGATCGGGTCGTTGCGCCGCAAACGGCAGGAGGAGCGGCTCGGCGAGGATCCTGCCGGGCGTGGCGCTGACGACGGTGGCAAGTTCCGACCAGTTGTCGTCGCCCGGCCCCGGCGGCATTTGCCACGCGACGACGATGAGATTCGCCGCGAGCAGGGCGGGGCCGAGTCGTGGCCAATGCGGCAGCCGGTGCAGCGCTGAAATGGTCAACGGCGCTAGCAACAGATGATGGTGGTAAACGAGAAAGTTCCCGCCGTGCCAACTGAGCGTCGTCCACAGTGCGGCGGCGGCGACCACGGTCGCCCACGTCCAGTATTCCGCCGCCGGCTCGAGGAGCGGGGCGCCCCAGACCAGACGCACGCGGCGGCGGACCGGGCGCTGCAGGAGCACGAGTGCCACCAGCGCACCCGCCAGCCCGAGAAACGCGAGATTTTGCCGCACGAAAACCTCGGGGTCGGACGCGACGGAAAGCCGGTGCAGCTCAAAGGTCGTCAGCCAGTAATACGGCGCACAGACGTGCAGCAGCGCACCGAGGCCCAACGCGGCCGCAGCGGACAGCGCGAGAAACGCGGCCGCGTGCCGGAGCGGCGCAAAGAGCATCCGGTGCGTAGCGATGATGCCCCACGCGAGCAGCACATAGGGTTTGGCGAGTCCGGCGAGCGCACACAGGATGATCGCCGCGACGGTCGGCAGCCACCGCCGGTCCTTGCCGACCGCCAGCGCGGCGAAATAAAGCGCGGCCGCAAGCAGGTCGGCGCCCACAGCGAGCGAATGGCTGCCTGCCAGCAGCGCATACACGAACGAGAGGCCCACGACGGTGCCGAGCTGATCCACTCGTTCGCGCCGGAGCATCCACCCCAACATGCCGAGGAGCGCGAGCAGGGCGACGGTGTTGGCCACGCGGTGGGCGCGGTAGGGATCGGCGAATACCGCCGCGAACGGGCGTGCCCACCACGCGTAGGCCGGTCCGTAGACGCTCGCGGTGGTGACGACGCCGGCGAGCTGGTAGGGATTTTTCGCCGCGGTGATCTCGACGAATCCGGGCTCGTCCTGCGTGGCCGGATGCGGCAGACGCACGATGCGGCCGTGCAGCCAGACGTGCAGGGCAATGACCATGAGGGCCGCAGCGAACAACGCTGGCCGTAAGAGGCGCCGGAGATCATGGGGCCGAGAAATCGGCGAAGGGACTACGGCGTCAGCCCCGAACGTTTGAGGAGATTCCACGAAGCCGAGACGATTGACAGCAAAGGTTTGGGCAGGGCCCCGTTGAAATAGCGTCTGCCCTTGCCGAGGGAGCTGCGGGGTTTGGCCATTCGTTCACGGGAAGATTGGGCGGTGAGCTCTCCACAGCTTGAGCCCGGGCAGGAGTCGGGAGCAAGGTGAGATCCGGCTGATGACAGTGTTTGCACTGCGTCCAGCACCGGCGGTGACGAATCGGCCAGGCGTGGGGGAACGCGCCTTCCACTGCCTCGACGTCACCGGCTTGTCCCAGCGCGTTGAGGACGCCGCGCTCACGTCTGAGCACAAAAAAGCCCCGCCGGTTTCGGCGGGGCTGTGGAAGCGAAACGCGCGGTGCGCAGGCTTATTTAAGTTCGTAGATTTCTAGGAGCGCGCCGCCGGCGGTGCCGCTCGCGGCGCTGACTTGGGCCGTGTAGGCTCCGGGTGCCAGCGTCAGCATGACCGCGGCGTCTTTGCTGCCAGCGGTCAGGGCAAAGGCCCCGACGCTCGTGGCGCTTGTAACGAGGGCGTTGGCGTTGCTCGCGCTGGTGCTCCAATTGTCGTTGGCCGCGACGATCCGGCCGGCAGAATCGTAGATACCCACCTGAGGATCGGCGAGTGCGGCGGTCACCCCAAATTGCGTGAGGCCGGGGCCGACGCCGCGCACGAGCACGTTTTCATTCGTCGTGCCGGCGATCACGAATCCGCTGATGAGCGTGCCGTCGGCCGAGCTGAGGGCGCTGCGGCTGGAGACGTTGGCGAGGCGCGAGGCGGAGCCGCCGGCGACGTCGTAGACTTCGGCGAGCGCGATGCCGCCGTTGGCACCGTCGGCATCGGTCACTTGGATCGTGTAGGCACCGGCAGGCAGCGTGACCAATATCGCGGCATCGGCGCTGCCGGGCGTGAGCGGGAAGGCACCGCTGGCGGCGGCAGCTTGGCTGAGCGCGGCACCGGACCAACCGTTGTTTTCGACGAGAATATTGCCGGCGGCATCCATGATGCGGAGCAACGGGGCGGCGAGCGCACCCGTGACACCGAAACCGGTAAGGCCGGGGCCGACGGCGCGGACGAGCACGGTGCGGTCACCGGTGCCGTTGATGGAGAAACCGGTGAGGAGATCGTTGCCGGCGGCGACGCGGGCACGGGTCGAGAGATTGGAGAGGCGGGCGAGCGTGGCCGAACCGGGCGTCGTCGTGAGCTGCGCGGCGGTGATCGCTTGCGTGAGCGCGGCGGTGTCGGGGACGACGCGGAAACCGACAACGGGGGCGCCGCTGGTGGAGGGAGGAATGCCGCCCATGCCGGGCGGAGTTACGCCGGGCGGCACCACGGGAACGACCGGAGTGACCGGCAGAGTCGGAACCGCCACATTTGTGACTACGGGAGTAACTTCCGCCGCCAAAAGATTCGCGAGATTGATTTGTGCGACGGATTCCGTGAGGCCAGAGGAAGTGCCACCACCGCTCGCGACTACGGCGCGGGCGCGGAGGTAGAAACTACCACTCGCGGGTTGGGCGGCGAGCGTCGCAGTCCAAGCGCCGGAGGCGGCGACGCGGGTCGCGTTGACCGGTGTGCTCCACGTGAGGCCATCGTCGGAGCGGGCGAAGGTCACACTCGAAACTTCGGTGCCGGTGCCGCTGCGGGTCCAAGTAACACCCGTGCGGGCCGCATTGAACGCGAAGGATTGGGTCGCCGGCGTGGACGCCGCGAGGCGAGCGAGACCGGCGCGGACGAGGCCGCCGATGCGGCTGAAGGCACCACCGACAAGCACGCGGCCGTCGGTTTGGAGCGTGAGCGCGGTAACGGCTCCGTCGGCTTGCGGATCGAAGGTGGCGTCACGCGTGCCATTGGCGTTGAGGCGGGCGATGAAACCGGCAAACGCACCGCCGACGAGCACGCGGCCATCGGCCTGCAACGCGATCGCGTTGACCGCCGTGGTGCCGCCGTTGAACGCGGTGAAGCTGGCATCGACCGTGCCATCGAGGTTGAGGCGGGATACGGTCGCGCCGGCGAGCACGAGGATGCGACCGTCGCCTTGAATAATCAGGCCGCGGACGATGGCGACGGTCGGATTGAACGCGGCATCGGTGGAGCCGTCGGGGAGAATACGGGCGAGGTTCGTGCGGGCGGTGCCGTTGACGGTGGTAAAGCTGCCGCCGACGAGCAGACGACCATCGGGCTGCGCGGCGATGGCGTTGACCGTCACGGTGCCGGTGCCGCCAAGGTTGGGGGCGTAGCCCGTGTCGAGCGTGTTGTCGTTGTTGAAACGCGCGAGGCGGTTGCGGGTCGCTCCGGCAATCGTGGTGAACGCGCCACCGACGAGGGTGCTGCCGCTCGGGAGGGAGAGGAGCGCGGTGACGCCGCCGTTCGGATTCGGCTGGAAAGCGGTGCTGACCGTGCCGTCGTCGTTGATCAGCGCGAGATTGCGGCTGGCGATACCACCAATGTTTTGGAAGCTGCCGCCGAGGAGCATCACGCCGTTGGGGCGGACGGTGCTGAGGCCGCCGACGACGATCAGGGTGCCGTCGGGACGGACGGCGATGGCCTCGACGGCGCCGTTGGCATCAGGGTTGAACGCGGTGTCGAGCGCCCCGGAGAAATCAACCCGGGCGAGGCGATTGCGGACGGAATATTCCACTGCGCCGTTGGGCTGCACGGCGGTGAAGATGCCGCCGAAGAGGAGTGCGCCGTCGGGCTGCACGGCGACTGCATTGACGGTGCCGTTGGCATTGGGGTTGAAATTGGAATCTACGGTGCCGTCGGTGTTGAGCCGCGCGATGTAGTTACGCACCGTCGAGATCCCGAGAGCGTTTGGCGTAAAACTGTTGAACGCGCCGCCGACGATAATTTTGCCGTCGAGGTAAAGTGCGAGGGCATTGACGGCCGCAGAGGCGCTGGGGTCAAAGGTGTCGACGGTGCCATCAGTCTTAAGGCGGGCGAGGTAGTTGCGTACCGTGGCGGTGGTCGTCGTAGCGCCTCCGGGATTGAAAGAAGTAAACGATCCGCCGACTACGATCTGACCGTCGCCCTGGAGGAGGAGCGCGTTGACCGTCGCACTGGCCGAGGGGTTGTAGGCGGTGTCGAGCGCGCCGGTGCTGTCGAAACGGGCGATGTATTTACGCTCCGTCGTAGCGGCGGCGCCGCTCGGCTGCACGGTGGTGAAGGCACCGCCGAGCACGATCTTGCCGTCGCCTTGGACGACGATGGCATTCACGCGGGCATCGAGGTTCGGGTCGAACGTGGTATCGAGCGTGCCGTTGGGATTAAGGCGGGCCGCGCGGTTGCGAGTGGTGTTACCGATGCCGGTAAATGCGCCGCCGATGAGGATCTTCTTGTCGGTTTGGATGGCGATTACCGCGACTTCTCCACTCAGCGGAGGGAGGAAGCTGCTATCAAGGACGCCGGTCGGCGAGACGCGGACGAGATTGCCGTAGGTGGTCTTATCCTCGTTGGTGAACACGCCGCCGAGGAGAATATTGCCGTCCGCTTCAACGGCGATGGCTTTGACGGTGCCCGTCAGCTTGGCGGACAAAGTAAATCCGGTGCGGAGGGCGCCATCGCGGGTGAGCCAGGCGAGGCCATTGCCTTGCGTCGCGACGGGCGCAGTGTCGGGACGATGGAGCACGGCGGCCACCGGGCCATCGGCATCGAGGGAGGAGGAGAACGTGGTGTCGGCCGTGCCTTCGGCGTTGAAACGAGCGACGTTGGTCGTGCGCGTGCCGCCGATATCCGTGAACGAGCCCACGGCGACGACCTTGCCGTCGGCCTGCTGCGCCATCGCGGCAATCTGGCCGCCGGCGGAACCACCGGCCCCGGGGGTAAACGTGGTATCGAGGCTGCCGTTGCCGTTGACCCGAACGAATTGGTTGGCCGCCACGCGCGCCGTCGAGCCCGCGGGCTGGAGGGAAACGAAACTGCCGCCGATGAGCACCTTGTCATCGGTGCCAATGCGCTGGACCGCGATCGAATCGACGCGGTTGCCGTTGGCTTCGCTGAGGTCGAGGTTGAAGGTGGGGTCGAGTTTGCCGTCGATACCGAGCCGGGCGGCGTATTTACGGAGGGTCCAGGTCGCATCGCCGACCGATTGGATGCCCGTGAAGGAGCCGCCCACGAGGAGGCGCCCGTCAGACTGCAGGGCGAGGCTGAGCACGACGCCATTGATGAAGTCCGGCGCGTAGGTCGAATCGATCGTGCCGTCAGCGTTCAGACGGAGGAGGCGATGGTGGGCGATGGCCGTGCTGGTGACGACGCCGTTGACCGTCGTGCTGGTCGCTCCCGGAGGCTGGAAGAGTGTAAACTGACCACCGACGATTACCTTGCCGTCGCTTTGGAGGACAAGGCTGGTCGCGCGGGCATTGACGATCGGTGTGAACGTGGTGTCGACGAGCCCGTCGGTGTTGAGGCGCGCGATAAAGCCGCGCGCGACCGTCGATGAACCGGAATTTGGCGTAAATGCGGTAAACGCGCCGGCCAAAAGGATCTTTCCATCGGTCTGTAAGACGATGGCAGAGACCGTCGAGCTGGCTCCAGGATTGAAGGAATCGACCGAGCCATCCGCATTGAGTCGGGCGAGATAGTTGCGGAAGTACGGCGTGGTCTTGACGGTCGTCGTGACGCCGTTGGTGGTGGAAATGACGGTCGTCGTGGTGACGGTGTGGGTGCCATCGGCACTGGTCGCGGTCGTGAGGCCCGGCGTCGCGCCCGGGGTGATGGTCGTGACGGTGGGTGTTAGACTGGTGAAGTTACCGCCGACGAGGATTTTTCCGTCGGACTGCAGCGTGAGCACGCCGATCTGGCCATTGGCGTTGGGGTCAAATGCGGTGTCGAGCGAGCCGTCTACATTAAGGCGCGCGAGGGAGTTGCGCGTGGTCGCGCCGAAGAGGGTAAACGTGCCGGCAACGATGAGTTTGCCGTCGGTGGCTTGACGGGCGAGAGCGAGCACGCGGCCGTTCGGGCTCGGCGGCGCGAAAGTTGCATCGACGGAACCGTCGGCGTTCAACCGGGCGAGATAGTTGCGGGTCAGACCTCCGACGCTCGTGAACGAACCGCCGATGACGATTTTTCCGTCGGGCTGCACCAAGGTGACCAGCGGGCGACCTCCGGCATCGAGGGAGAACGTCGTGTCGAGCGTGCCATCATAATGGAAACGAGCCACTCGATTACGAACGGCCGCCGTGGCGAGCCCCTTGGACTGAGCCGCGGTAAAATACCCGCCGAGAATAATCTTGCCGTCGGGCTGGAAGGCGAAGGCGGAGACGGCGTAGTTTACACCGGCGCTGAAACCGGTATCGAGCGAGCCGTCCGGAAACAGACGCGCGACGTAATTGCGCTGGGTGGTGACGGTGCCGCGACCCCAAACGGAGGTAAAATAGCCGCCGACCAACACGCCGCCATCGGGTGCGACCGCGACCGCGAGGACACTGCCGCCGACATTCGGGAAAAACTCGGTGTCGAGGGTGCCGTTGGCGTTGAGCCGGGCGATGCGGTTGCGGGTCGCGGCGATGTCGGAGCCGATCGGCTGCAGCGTGGTAAAGGTGCCACCGAGGACGATTTTGCCGTCGCGTTGGACCGCGAGCGTAGCGACCGAGTTATTGGCGTTGGGATCGAATTCGGAATCAACGGTGCCATCAGCATTGAGCCGAGCAACGCGGTTGCGGAAGGTGGCTTGGGGCGCCGAGGGCGGGTAGATCGAGGTAAAACCGCCAGCGATCACGATCTTGCCATCGCCCGTCGGAACGCGAGCGGCGCCAACGAAATTGGAGGCATCCAGCTGCGAAACGAGCGCAAGGACGAGGCTGTTAGGATTCGGGTTGTAGGCCGCGTCAAGGGAGCCATCGGCATTGAAGCGGGCGACATGCGCACGGTTGATCGGTGCCGCCGTTGCGCCTGGCTGCACGGTGGCGAAACGGCCGCCAACGACGACTTTGCCGTTGGGCTGGAGCGCGAGGGCGTTGACCTGCGGAAAATTACCGCCGCCGACATTCGGATTGAAGCCGGCATCCACGGTGCCGTCGGCGTTTAGACGGGCGACGCGATTGCGGGTAGTCGCAGTCGCTACGCCATTGGGACGGACCGAGGTAAAATCGCCGCCGATCAAAATCTGGCCGTT
>Ga0209829_10001272_pt1 | contig 20913 bp, 15 predicted proteins | sample C_140205_EF_Meta_FD_187311 | JGI IMG/M metagenome (GOLD analysis project Ga0209829, IMG submission 187311) | Freshwater microbial communities from Lake Croche, Canada to study carbon cycling - C_140205_EF_MetaG (SPAdes) (version 2) | ecosystem: Environmental > Aquatic > Freshwater > Lake...
TTGCTTCTTTTGCGGCGTCTGCGGGCGTTGGTTTTTTTACTTGCGCGTTATTCTTTAAAAACGGTACGCGGTTTGACCTTGGAAATGCTACGGCTGTATATCCCACCATCCCCAATTTTATGCTCATCCAGTCATTAGTTTACATGAATGGAACTACCGATTACATTGAGCTAGGCGTGTATCAAAATGCTGGCTCAAACAAAGATACCAACACTGGTGGGGTAAGCTTTAAAGCGTTTTGGGTAAAAAGTTAAAGGTTATCAATGAAAAGTTTAAACGCAGCGCCTAACAGTAAAACGTATCCGCGCTAACCGCGTGATAATATTAGTAAAAGTGAGGTAATTATGGATTACGCAGGCACCGCGCCCCAACCGATGTACCCTAATGCCCCCGGTACGACACCTCAACCTACGTCGCCATACGCTACTCCGGGTGCGCCAGCTAATCCTGCACAAGGGCAAATTAACCCCAACCAGATCAATCAAGTAAGCCAGCCGGGACTCCCCAATCTGGCACAAATGGGTCAGGGTTTTGCCGGTGGTGGTTCGGTAGGTCAAGCTAAAGGACTTGCTTCTCTTGGTCGGGGACAGGACTCCATGCTTGTGCATATGACCCCCGGTGAAGTGCATGGGTTGCAGCAACTTGCGCAAAAACACGGCGGCTCCCTTACTACTAACCCCCATACAGGTCTGCCTGAAGCTGGGTTCTTGAGTAATATGCTGCCCACTCTGCTTGGTATTGCTGCTGGTGCGGTAACTATGAACCCTATGATTGGTGCCGCAGTTGGTGGCGGTCTGGGCTATGCAAAACACGGTAGCCTGATGGAAGGTCTTAGTGCAGGCTTTGGTGCGTATAGTGGCGCAGGGTTGCTTGGCGGGTTGGAAAGTGCTGGTACAGCAGCAGCTACTAATGAAGGGGCGGCTCTAGCTGGGCAACAAGCAGGGGCTACGGCGGCACAAAGTACGGCTGCATTAGGACAAGATGCAGCGGCACAACAAGCTGCTTCTAAGCTGGCTATAGATCAAGCAAGTGGTAGTTTTACGGCCCCTAAACTTGATATGTTTGATCCTGCTAGACTTGACCGCATAAAAGCGGGAATGCCTACTTCATGGGATTCGGCTAAGACTTTCTTTAACGCTACTCCTACGGGTGAGGCTGCTTCAGGGCTTTCTAATAAAACCGCTTTGCTGGGTCTTGGTGTTTCAAGTTTGTCGGCTATGAGTCCTAATATGTCTACGTCTGGGGCTCCTATATACGAGCCTGATGAGTACGATAAGGCAATGGCTAGATACAAAATGTCAAAAGACTTTAAAGTGCCAACGGTTCCGCAACCAGACTATTACAAACCTTCATATACAAACTATAAATACGCTGATGGCGGTAATGTCGCTGGTGCTCAAGGTTCAACTTCCCCAATTGATTCAGCGGGTAATCCCCTTGTTTACGACCCGCTTACTGGGCTCTACAAACCTGCTGCTAACGCCCCACCCATTTACGGATTAGGTAATTCAGGTTCTGGTGATGCTCCTCCTGCCGCCGATGCCGTTGGCAATGATCCTGCTGGTACTGCCGATGCTTCTGGCGGGAATGACGCCCCTAGCGGAACTGGTGAACCGGGTAATGGTGATTACGCTCTTGGTGGGCAAATTCATTCTAAATACGCTTCTGGTGGGCATCTTCCTAGGCCAGATGTGGGTATTGCGCACGATAATGACCCGGACACAGCTTCTTTAGACCCTTACGCCGCTACTATGGCGCGTTTAAAGAAAATAAATACTAGGGCCAACATGCCCTTAAAGTACGGTAGTCCCCCTGTAGCTGGCATTAAGGGTTTGGGGAATATTCAACCTATGGCTACTGGTGGTCAATTAGGTGGGTACTCAGATGGTGGGCATTTGCTTAAGGGGCCGGGTGATGGCATGTCCGACTCCATCCCTGCGTCTATCAATAAGAAGCAACCCGCTGCCTTGGCTGATGGGGAGTTTGTAGTACCCGCAGATGTGGTCTCACACCTTGGTAATGGTTCTACAGATGCGGGTGCAAAAAGGCTTTACGCTATGATGGACAAAATTCGTCAAGCACGCACTGGCAACCCCAAGCAAGGTAAGCAAATTAACCCTAATAAGTTCCTGCCTAAATGAGGGTAGAAGCTGTTCCGCTGGAATGGGTCAATACGGTATGGCCTAGGGTAGAGCCCTTTTTTGTAGAAGCTGTAAAGCACGGTGATGACTACAATGTAGAGCACTTAAAGGTGTTTGCCACACAAGGTAACTGGCTTCTTCTTGTTTTTGTAGCTCCAGAATCAGATATTCGTGGGGCGATGCTAGTTAACTTCTTTAACCGCCCTAATGCCCGTGTTGCTTTTATAATGGCAATAGGCGGTAAGTTCGTTATCCGTAAAGAAACATTTGAACAATTTAAAGCAATTGTTGCATCCCGTGGGGCTACAGAGATAGAAGGCGCGGTACGGGGATCAGTTGCCCGTTTGCTACGGCAAAATTTGGGGTTTAAAGAAAAGCATCGAATTGTAGGAGTTAAACTATGTTGAAGTTAAAAACACTTTTTAGTGCGCTGACGGGAAAATACTTTCGCTTATATATGGGCGGTGGGGATTCTCCTTCTGGGCAAGCTACTACGACTACTGTAAATAACACCAACATCCCGGACTACGCTAAACCCTACGTTACTAATATGTTGGGGGCTACGCAAAATGCACTGTTTGATACAGACCCTACTAGCGGCGGCATAACTGGTTTTAAACCATACCAACCGTACAGTACTGACATGAATAAGTACGTTGCTGGGTTTAGCCCCATGCAACAGCAAGCGTTTGGCAACACCGCCAATATGCAAGTTTCTCCACAGAATTCACAAGCTACGGGCATGGCTGGTATGGCTGGCCTTGGTGGTTTGTTTGCTGGGCAGAACTACATGAATTCGGCTTCTGACTCTGACCAGCTTTCTAAGCTCATGTCGCCGTACCAGCAGAATGTTACTGACTTTCAGAAACGGCAAGCTATTAGTGATTATGGTCGGCAGTTGCCGGGTATGAACGCCCAAGCTATCGGTCAGGGTGCGTTTGGTGGTAGCCGTCAAGCCGTTGCCGCCGCTGAAAATCAACGCAATCTTCAGAATAGTCTGCTTGGTATTCAAGCATCGGGTACGCAGGACGCTTATCGAAACGCTCAACAAATGCAGCAGTTCGGTGCCAACCTTGGTCTTCAGGGTAATCAACTGGCTAATACTGCCGCTAATACGATGTTGGGTGCAGGGCAGCAAGACTACACGCAACAGATGGGTATTAACACCGCGCAGCAACAAGCTGGTTCGCAACAGCAACAACTTGAACAAGCCAAGATCAACCAGCAAATTCAGAACTACGCTACCCAACAGCAGTACCCCATGATGCAGCTTGGCATGATGTCAAACATGATCCGTGGGCTTCCGATGCAGGCTTCCACGACACAGACTTACCAAGCTACTCCTAGTCCTATGACGCAAGCTATTGCTGGGGCAGGTGCTGTAGGTTCCGCACTCAAAGTTGCTGGGGGTGGGCAGATTAAGGGCTTGGCAGGTGGTGGGGATGTTGCAAGCTACAGTGTGGGTGGTGCGATACGCCAGCAGATTGATGCAATGTCACTGCCCCAGCTACAGCAGGTAGAACAAACTACGCAGAGTGGTGAAATCCGTAGCTACGTACAACAGCGTATTGCTATGATGGAACAAAGCCAGAAAGCCCAAGAGGGCCAAGAACAACAAGGTCTGCCTGCAATGGACTCTGGTTCTGCTCTTGAGTCTGGCTTGGCTGGCGGCGGCATTATTGCGTTTGCTAATGAAGGTTTAGTACCTAATACCAATCCTATTCTGGATGCCAACGACGCAAGAGCTCTTGTTCCCCCACCCGTTGCAGGTCTCGCACCCCCACAATCCACCGGGGCACCGGGTTCGCTTCAAGCTACGGTTGCAGAACTAGAAGCCCAACGTGCTCGTATGGGCATAACGGGTAATTCACAAGCGGGACGCCTTGCAGAACTTCAAGCACAAAGGGAAGGGTTGGGGGCTACAGAAGATAGTGCTAAGGCACTTAAAGCTCTTGAGTTCTTTGCCAACATGGGCACTAAAACAGGTTCCCCCCTTGCTGCTGCATTGAAATCGGCTAGTGAAACTGCCCCCGGATATGCGCAACTAATAAAAGACCAAGCAGCAGTTAGGGCTGGTATTGCGGATAAGGAAGCCAATATTGCACAGTTGGTAGAAGCCAGTAAGCTAGGTACTCTTAAAGACGCTGAAGCTATCATAGCCGCAGAAAAGAAAGAGAAAGCGGAACTTGCAAGAACTGAAGTTACAATTGCTGGTCGGTTAAAAGAAGCGGGGATGCACGTTGCCTCAGCGAATATGGCGGGTAAAGCAGATGCACAAACCCTTGCTGCTTTTGCTGCGGAAGTTGCTAAAGAAACTGGTAAACCCATTACTGATCCAAGCGTGCAAACAGAAGCCTATAGAAGAAGGGAGAAAGCTAAGGGTGGGACTGGGGACAAAATTGACGCTGCTAAAGCAGCAGCACTACTAAGAACGATAACTCCGCTTATTAAAGAGCTTGAAAAGAAATTTTATTTGGCTGATCCGGTGGACAAACCTGCTATACAAACACAAATAGACGAAGCAAGAGCACTTATATTTAATGCCCCTACTGCCGCTGCCGCAACACCTACCGCCGTGCCATCTTTGCAAGAGCAAGCCGCCGCTGAAATTGCGCGGCGCAAGGCGGGAAGGTAAATATGCCGCTCGATATGGCTACCTTATCCGACGCGGAATTAGCCGCGCTTGCGTCCGGCAAAATGTCAGGGCTATCCGACGCTACGTTGGCAATGTTGGCAAAACCAGACATGCCTGTCGTTGCTCCTACACCTGCGCCTAAAGCTCCCTCAACGGATCGCACATGGGGGGAAGCTATAACCGATCTGGGTTTGGCTGTTGCTAAGGGTGGAGCGCAAACGCTTCAAATACCGGGGAAAATTCAACGGTTAGTTACTGGCACAGGTTCGCCTGAAGAAGGACTTGAAGGGTACGCTAAACGCTCAGAAGACATATCGACCTCATTGCAGTCTGAAGGGCTAAAAGCTAGGGACGCTCAACGCCAAGCAAAAATAGACGAAGCTGAAAAAGAAGGTGGTGTTTCGGGGTTCCTTAAGAGTGCTAGCACTGCCGCGTTTGAAACCATCAAAGACCCGGCCCTGCTTAGTACGTTTCTTTTTGAACAGCTTCCTCAATTAGTTCTTACTCGCGGGGTAGGTAAAGCTGCGCAAGCAGCCAACGCGCTTCGAATGACGTTGGGTAAAGCCACCGTAGAAGAAGTTGCTAAAACTAGTCTTAAAGTAGGTGTTAGCGCGGATATAGCCGCTGGTGCTTTGTTGCAAGGCGTGGATGTTGGAGCAGATGCGTTTGATAAAATCTACAAATATGGGATAGCCCAAGGGTTGTCAGACGAAGCCGCGCGTGATTTGGCATTGAATAAGGCTAGGGCTGCTGCTGCTGCTGCGGCTGTTATTTCGCTTGGTGCGCAGAACCTCCCCGGTGCTAAGAAGATGGAAGAAGCCCTCCTTGGTGGCGTGGGCAAAAAACCTACAAGTATTCCGGGTGCTCTTGGGCGTGGTGCGGTTGCTGGCGCACAAGAATCTTTTTCTGAAGGTATTGAAGAAGGTGGTGGTGCGTTAGCCGGAAACGTAGCTGTGCAACAGGCAGACCCAACTCAAGCTCTTATGCAAGGTGTTGGTTCTGCCACTGGCCTTGGTGCGGTGGGTGGTTTTGGTATGAGTGCGCCAATTAGTACTATGGCTGCTATGCCCGGTAAACAACCTAAAGTAGCAAAAGTACCTGAAGCCATAGTTAAAGACGCACTCCAGACGGGTGCCGCCCCCGATGAAGTAATTGCACGAGTAGCGCAGGTGTACCAGAACCAAGGGATATTGGCTGAAGAAGCACTGGCTCTGGCAACCCGTGAAGTTGCTGAAGCTGCTGAAGCTGCTGCTAAAGCTGCTGCTAAAGCTGAGCAGGATGCTGCCGACGCGCAAGCTGCTTCCGTTGATGCTCGTGTTGCTGACCTTTTTGATGAGCTAACTGCTAATGGGGTTCCTGTAGCCGAAGCCAAAGTTCAAGCTGTTAAACAAGCGGCAGAAGAAGAACAAAACGATGCAGAAGCCGCAGCAGAGGAACAAAATGCAACCGTCAATCCAACTGTCAACGGAGCAGATCAGCGAAGCGATGGAGTGCCTGTATCATCAGACGCCACCGCAGGGACAACTGCTTCTGCTGGAACTCCCCCAGTGGAGGGAACTCCGGTTGCTGCTGGTAGCACTACTGGAGGAGAAGGAACAAAGCCTGCTGCATTAAATCTTTACCAAGCAAAATACGAAAATCTCCCAAATTCGGATAACGCCACGCACGTATTTACAACTGCAAAGGGTTCTGTATACGAGCAACGCGCCGATGGCACTACGGTACGAGACAAGCAGCAGCGCCCAGAGCATGTAGGGGAAAAGGAAAAGGGTCTGCAACCTGCTTCTCTTAGAACTATATTTGTGCAAAAACCCATGGTTATTGCGCCCGTTAATAGCCCTACTGTTCTACGTCCAACAACTGAAGGCAAAGTTGCACGGTTTTATTCCGCAGATTATGGCCCTCACAAAGTTGGGGAGATGCTTCCCGGTACTGAGACCTCTTTTACTACTGTCCCTGAAGTAGGGCTTTCTCCTATTGAAATTTTTACCAACGGATCAGTTCATTTTGGGAACGCAATAACTGAAGTTAAACCAGTCAAAGCTAAAGCCGCTGCGCCTGCTGCTCCCGTAACTGAAACCAAAGCCACTAGTTTTTCTTTGAACAAAATTCCCCAAGGCGGGAACAAGAATACATGGGAAGTGAAAGACAACAACGGAACAGTTCTTAGCACTCACGATAACAAAATCGCTGCTAACTTAGCTATTAAAGCTGTACGAGCCGCCCAAGCTACTCAAGCTAAACCAGTTGTTGAAACCGAAGCCCCTGCCCCTGCCCCTGCTCCCGCTATTACATCGGAGCCTGCTCCAAACGCTTTTTCAAAATTAGTGAGGATGGAATATGGGGAGCCAATTTCTCTAGTAGCAAAAAACAAAACTGGGGAAGAAGTTGGTAGATTGACTTACATGCCTAATGGTGGGCCTATAGACGTTTTTGTACGGGAACAAGACAGACGCAAAGGTATTGCTACTGCTCTGTACGCTGCGCATAAAGCCGCTGGGGGGAAACTTCTTTCTGTGGATAGCGGCGTAGCTATTTCTGACGAAGCTCGTGCTGTGCGTGCCGCAAAAGAAGAAAAACCCATCGACGTATCTGACATACTTGAATACCTTGAAAAACGCGATGAGCTTATTAAACAACTTGATGAAGCAGGTGAAGAAAGCTCGGCTCTACTAGACAAAATATTTGACTTGGATAGTGTTCGCTCAGGGAGTGTTTTAGGCGCTGATGGTAAGCCGTTGGTTCTTGACGAAAACGGTAAATATGACTCAGACAAAAAATACGAAGCTATAAAAACTTTAGAAACTGAGCTCGCCAAAGCCTCAGCTAAATTTGATGTTGTCAGTAAACAGCTTGACGAACTTGATGCGGCTAGAGCAGTCGCAAAAACGCAAGGTACTGAAACTAAAGCCGCTGCTCCCGTAACTGAAACCAAAGTTAAAACTACCCCCGCTGGTCTGGTTTCGGTAAAAAAAGTAAAACTAGAAACGCCGGTAGGTAGAAGGCAGTTTGAGTATCAGGTGCTTAGTCCTACTGGGGAAGTTGTTAGTACTCACGGTACACAAGTTGAAGCTAGTAAAGCTGCTACCGCTGAACGGGCTAAAGCAAATGCAGTGACGGGGAAACAAAAAGCTGGCCCTAAGACAAAGTTAACGCCAGAACAAGTAATTGAAAACCGTAAAGCAACTAATGCGCAAACCAATATAAACAAAAAAAATACCCGTACTTTAGAAACTACGGTAAAAGGCATTAAAGAAACACTAGATAGAGACCTTGATGTCGTTGACGCTGCTGATGATGCGGAACTTAAAACAATTGCAGAAGACCACGGTGTTGCTAGAGTAGCTGCTATTGCTGAGGCTATGCGGATAACGGAAAACCGTCTGTTAAAAGACACAAAAGAAGGTGAAGCCGCAGCAGAGTTGCTTGGGCATAAAACTATTACCGATAATGAACGCCTCAAAGCTATTAATAAACTACGCCTTGCCAAAGGAGAAAAACTTTTATTTAACCTTCCTTCCCGGTCTACTAAGAACACAACTAAGGCGCTTAGCGATTCCACTAACGGAAACGATGATGCTAAGTACTTGAAGTTTGAAACGGCTACTCAAGCTCTTATAAGCATTAGCAAAGACAAAAACTCTACTTCGTTTGAAAAGTACTTATCTAACCTCTTGGCATTTTTTGTACGTGACATACGCATTGTTGTTGTTAATGAAAACACAGTACTTCCTGAAAAAGTAAGAAAAGAATTTGATGCTGATGCTGGTGGTGTTTACTTCAAGCGGGTTATTTACTTAGCCGCTGATGGGGGCATAAACAATACCGTATTCCTGCACGAAGTTTTGCATGGGGCTTTAAACAACCGATTGATTGCTTTCTTTAAGGCAACTCAAGAAGGTAGACGCATTGATAAAAAATTTGCTGCCGCAGTAGAAAACATATTTAGCATTATGGAGTCGGCTAATGCTGAGTACAACGCCCTTGAAAAAGTTGGGATGTTAGATGAGCGTTTGCGGTTGCTTAAGAAGGGTGGGGCGTTTACTAACATATTTGAGTTCATTGCTTACGGCATGTCTAACCCAGTCATGCAAGAGTTTTTGTTGCAGTCTGAAGGGACGTACACACAGAAGAATGCTCCTAACCTGTTTACGCGCTTTGTAAATGGTCTCCTTGATTTCTTTGGTATGGGGCCAGAGCATAAGTCAGCAATGCAAGATTTGATTCTTAGCACCAATGCGTTGTTGGCTAACCCCACTGGTGGCCCTGCGATACTTCGGGAAGCTGCTAGACCGTCTGCGGCAAGAAAGGCTAGAGCAGCCAAGGTAAAAGTTGATAAGGCTCTGGAGCAAGTAGCGCAGTCTAATAATGCAGGGGATATAGGTAATGTTGTAGGTGCTAGTGCTGATGACCATGATGCGTTTAAAAACGAAGCTATAGCTAGGTGGGATGCTCTGAACAATGCTTCCCAGAAGTTGATGCTGGGGGCTATGCAGACCTCCGATATCCTAAAGTGGAAGGGCGATGAGATTCCGGGCATTGTTGGCATAGATGCTTTGGCCCAAAAGGTGGCTAGTACCCGTGACAATATGCTGTCCAAGTTCTCTGCGCTTGCTGAACCCTTTGCTAAGTTTGTACGGAAGTTCGGCCAGAAGACACTGGGCGACACAATGCACTTGGCTAGGTTGAAAAGCGTACCCGTAACAGAATACAAAGACCGTGCTGACGCATTGGTTAACGACGCGCTGGTTAAATACTACGAAAAAAAACTAACCTCTACTACGCTAACCCCACAGGTTCGCGGTATGACTGCTAAAGCTCTTAGTGATCGCAAGGTTGATATTGGTGTTGTCTTTGATGCGTGGGACAAACTAGGCAAGCAAGAGGGTGGGCACAAGACTTACGCTATGGTTCGTAAGTTTTACATAGATAACAAGAACCTTACTCGTGCTGTATTGAACAGGCAGCTTGATGAGTTGCCAATTGCCGCTGATGCCAAGGCTGAGTTGCTGAAGTCAGTTAGATTGCTCTATGAAAACGTAGAGTCTGACGAGACAGGTGACTCCACTGAACTCCAGAAGGCTAAGCAATCGGTTCAAGAGTACTTCCCGTTTAGCCGCTATGGGAATTACTGGTTGCGTGTTGCAAGTGGTACAAAAGGTACAGTTGGTGCGGAAACTTATTTCTTTGAAAACGGCACAGACCGTAACAAGTACCTTATCAGTCGGGCTAAGGAACTGAACATAAGTAAGGAAGATTCAAGCGTATTCTCTATTGGGGATGACGTTAGCGTATTGCGTAAGAAGTTTAGCTCTGAGAGCATCATGCTCCAGAAGATGTTTGCCACAATTGATGCGGCTAAGTTGACCACCGACGCTGAACGGGATGCGCTAAAGGATCAGTTGTACCAGACCTACCTGCTTACCTTGCCGGAACGTAGTATCCGCAAACAGTTTTTGCACGCTAAAGAACGAACTGGTTTTACCAACGATGTGTTCCGTAACTTCCAAACTTACTCGCAACGGTACGCAAGCCAGATACCCAAGCTGCTTTACGGGGACAAAATCCGTAACGCCATATCTGCATCGCGGGACAACATCAAGGATCAGCCTACTACGCAACGGGGAACCAACGAACTGTTCCTTAACGCAATAGCACGGCGTGCGGAGGATGTACTCAACCCACCTGAACCCAATAAGATTGTTACCTTTAGTAGCCGGTTTGCTTTTCTCTGGCTCCTGACTAGCCCTGCTTCGGCTGCTACCCAAATGGCAACTATACCTATTATGGTATTGCCTGCGTTGAATGCGGAGTATGGGTATGCGCAGACTGCGGCTAAGACGGCTAAGTACTTGAACATCTGGAAGTCTCTGGGTAAGACGGTAGTAGGGCCAAATGGGGAGACTACGTTTACTGCACCGTCCGTTGGTGCTTCCCAGATCGTTACTAGCGACCCTATCAAGCAACGTGCTTTTCAGTTGGGGCAAGAGCGCAGTATATTCATGACTAACACTTCGGTGTTGACCAGTACGGTGCGCTCGCCGGGTAGCTCTAAGGCTTCGTTGCCGGGGCATGTGCTAGAGAAGACTTACAACATCATGACTGCGCTGTTCAACGGTGCGGAGCGTATCAGCCGTGAGTCCACGTACATGATGGTGTTTGAGTTGGAGTACGCAAAGACCAAAGACTTCGATGCTTCTGTGAACAAGGCTGTGGAACTTACGCACGAACTGCTGTTCCGCTACGACCCTGCAAACCGCCCTGACATACTTAAGAGCAACCTCGGTCGTACCCTGCTTCAGTTCAAGATGTACGCGGTTGGTATGACTTCGTTCTTGCTTCGCAATGCCTACAACTCCATGCGTATCTCTGGTATCTCTGGGCAGGAGCGGGTTAAGGCGATGCACAAGCTGGCAGGTACACTGGTTATGGGTAGCGTGTTTCACGGCTTGGTTGGTATGCCGCTGTACAGCACGATATGCTTGGCTATTGATGCAGTGCTGTCAGCATTGGGTGACGATGAAGAAGAAAAGAAACGCCGTCGCCATTCCCCGCTGACTGCTGACAACTCGGACATGCGGTTTCGCTACGAATACTTGCCTGAGAACTTTGGAACTATCACAATGCCGGGGCTGGACATGCGTCAGCATAGACTAAGTGAGGTGCTAGAGAAGGGGTTAATTTCTTCACTGACGGATGTAAACATAGGCTCACGTACCAGCTTTGACAACCTATGGTTTCGCAACCCACAACCGGGTAAGGACTGGTCGGAGACAGCTACCAACATAGCCACATCACTCATGGGGCCGTCTGCGTCTGCGGGGGTAAACATCGTTAAGGGTATTGATGATTTTGGTAACGGGCACATCCTCCGTGGCCTAGAGAAAATTTCTCCGGCGTTCTTTAGGGGTGCTGCCGCTGCAATTCGCATGGGTACTGAGGGTGCGGAGACTAAGCGCGGTGACGATATGCTGAAGCCAGCAGAAATAAATACTGCTAACTTAGTAGCTCAAGTTCTTGGGTTCACGCCAGCCCGTCTTGCCCGTATTCAAGAACAAAACAATGCCGCAAGCCAAGAGCTTATGGTTGCAAAGGGCAAACGTAGCGCACTCCTCAAACGGTTTGATGAAGCTGTAACTGACCGGGAAGGTGACAAGTCCAAAATCAAGGGGATCATTGAGGATATCAAACGGCACAACAAACGCTACCCGTCTGAAAGTTTGGTAATTACGGGCGATACCATAGACGCATCGTTGACTGCATTTATTAACAGATCACAAATGACTATACGTGGTCAGACCATGATTGAAAAAGATATGCCGATGTTGATTAGAGGGAATAGGGCTGCTGCACCGTTTGAATAAAAACCTTACAACCGCCAGATGCGTATACCGCGCACACTTTCTTCTATGCAAACTTTGATAAGTATATTTACCTTCAACCGTTTGCACACCCTCTGCACATTGGCTTTAGCCAGTGCGCAGTTCAAGCAGGGTAGGAAGAAAGAAGTGCCCTTCTTAAAGTTACTCCAGTTTATGTTGTAACTAATCTGCTCTATCAGCACTGTCTACACCCGTGGCTACGAGGTTGTCCATATCCAGAAAGTCTGGGTTAGAGCAATCAAAGACCAAGGAGTAGACCCCCGGTGAGGTTATCTTCATGCCCTTGGACATGCGCTTGTTGACGCTGCCGATATACACCCCGCGTGCCTTTAATTGGACTAGAACATCCTTGTAGTGAACCTGACCGCTTACGCAGTCTTTACGGAAGTTGCTTGCAACGATGAACATACGCTTGGTGTCTGGCTCATACCGGATAATCAACTCGCTGCGTGGTTCCAGTATCGGTGCGGCGTGCAAGCTAGTACGCTTGTCCACTTCTTCGTTCACCACAAGGATGTTCTGCATGTGGCGGTTGATAAAGTCACCAACAACTGCTGACACATCGCTGATGGGGGCGGCTACATCTTCTCTAAGTCCACGAAGCATTTGGATACACCATTGGTAGATAGCCTTCATATCGTAGTCGTGCAGCCCCAAGTTACGGGCAATCAATCCCCCAGTAATGTTGCAGGCGATAACCGCAGACCAGAAACGCTCACGGTTTGTGAGGCGCAGTTCTTTATCGAGCTTGGCCTGAATAGCCAAGATGCCACTCTGTACTTCCTCTAGGTGGCTAACTAGGTACTGCGCATAAATATCCCCAGCTATGCCGTAGTTCTCCCGAAGCTGATGGTCAAACATTTCTTTGGCGGTATGCGGCGGGATGATGTTTGTTGGCTGGATGGTGTACTCAAGCAAGCGCATCATCTCACCGTCAGGGCTGTTCTTATGGATACCTAGTTTTTCATAGAAGCTGGCGTTGGCACTAGCCAGTGAGATAGTCTTCCAAGTGGTGTTGTTGATGCGAAGCTCGTTGGACTGCGACTTAGCTCGGTTCGCATAACGTCCTTGCGACATGCTGTAGGCCAGATTGGAGAAGTCCTCTGGTGCCATGTTAGTGATTTCATCCACCGTGAATGGCAGGTTGTTCATAACCCCCAAGTGAATCATCTTTGCAGCAAGGGTGTCCTTCCAGATTGCCGCCAGATTCTCTGGATGCCCATATACGCTGTTAGCCATAAACAGGATGGTTGATTTGCCAGTCCCTGAACTCTTGTGGATCAGGTTGATGATGGCTCCGTTCTGTCCTGTAAACCCAAGCAAAGGAGAACCAAAGGCAGACAGCGCAGCGAAAGCGTGCCCCTCTAGCCCCGGCAATGCGTACATGTTGAATACTTCCTTCCACTTCTCAAGCGTGCCCTTGGCGTTCATGAACTCTGCGAAATGCCGTGTAGCCTTGGACGGGGGGCTGTGAAACACACCGTCCTTAGTGATCTCTCTGTTGCCAATAATGAACTTGCTGTGGTTGTCTGCCCAGCCGAATTGGGTTCTCATAGTCTCTGCTTTCCTTTTGTACTGAAGTTCTTTAACAGACATCATCACGAACGTAGTTATGTTGTCCATCTGTTTAGGTAGCCCAGCTACCCCGTGCCTAGCCAATTCAGTGCGTAGTGCCTCCCTGACTGCTATGGTAGCTAGTGGGACTGTAAACTCCTTAATCCCATCCTGCGGCAAGTGCAGTCTAATCAGGGCAAGCTCCCCTTCCTCTGGGTCGGTCATCCTCTTGACTACATACAGGTCATGTTCGTAGACACATATTGGTTCTGCTTCAGCATCAGCATCCTTGGTGGGGGATACAAAAATGCCGCCGTTCTTGCCACGAAAGAATGGGAACGGGAACTTCGGGATTACGTTATGCGGCACATGGGTAGTGCCCGTTGGTAGCTCCGGCCCTTCGTCCCCTTCCTCCCTTTCTTCATCCTCCTCTGGGTAGTCATCCTCATCAGGAACAATGATCTCCCTGCCTAGACCAAGCGGAGTCTTACGCCTACCTTTGTGGGGGCAACCATCGCAGCCTCCGGGGTTATGTGATTCAAACGTAGCGCAGCTATGTGCTCCCCGTCCTCTGACCTTGTGCTCAGTTTCATTAGGGTCGTAGTTAGGGTGCTTCTCAGATAGTTTGTGGATAGCTGTATCACGGTCATCGCAGCAGTCTGCTACGGACAAGGCATCCCACCAAAGGGGTTCACTGATTGTTTCTTGGTTCTGGTACGCATACAGAAGTTGAGCGCAGCCCTCGCCCTTAATGCTTTTCAGCATGATCTTACTGAACTTGAGCATGGTGTTGCCAAGCAGGGACTTCTGTAACTCGCTCAGTTCTTCGCGTGGGGCTGGGGCTACTGAGGACGCGGTGCTTACGGGCAGTGGCTTAACACCAAGTATGTCTCGGAAGGTGGTGAACTCTATATCCACACAATCGCTGATAACCTGTACTACGCTAGGGGGTTCGTCCTTGAAGTTGAAAGTGCCGGGGATACGCAATATACGGGCTACTTCGAATACGCTGGGGTCAACAAAAAAGTTATGGAGTATGCAGAGGTCACGAAGTTTTGCACCTACGGGTTCCCACTCGTCGCGGGTAATCGGGGATACCAAAGGCCAGTACGCATGTATGCCGCGCCCTGAGTCCACAAGCAATGGGCGGGGTAGCCCGATGAGCTTACAGAAACTCTCTAGTGCGGCCAGTCCGGTTGGCTGGTCAATGTAACCATCTGGTCGGTTGGTTGCTGAGTTGATGACGGCCTTGGCTTCGCCGCAGTCTATGTCCAACCAAAATGCCTTGATGCTCAGGACATTTTCTTTCTTACGGTTTTTATCGGTCTCGTACTTAGAGCAACCAAAGTATACATTGCGCTTCTGTCCGACAAACATAGCTTCAACTTCACTTACTTCTTCCCGTGTGGCTACCAACTCCTGCTTTACACTCTTTCCCTTAATGCCCAGCACAGCGAACCAGCCTACAGGGGCCAGCACTCTGTCCAGTAAATCAATGATCGGCATGGGTGTCTCTTATGAGTAGGGGTAAAAAAGGGGGAGACGAATCCCCCCCTTGAAGAACAACTTAGTGCTGGCTTACCTATTTAACTTCTGAATCATGGAGTTAACCCCCTTAGCTACTTCTTTTCTAGGAGCGTACAGCCCCATGAACCAGTTATAGACAGTTTGCCTACTAACCCCAACTTGTTCAGAAACACTAGCCACTGGGATATCAAGCGCAATGCAAAGCCTTCCTAGCGCAACCCCAAGATTAGCCCTATCTGCGTTCTTGTTTAACGCTATGATTCTTGCGCTGTATCCGTAGCTCATTGTTAAGCGTCACTCCATGCACTGACAACATCAGCCAAATTCTTCTTAGCGGAGGGGACTACAACCTCTGCCTTCTTGGACGGACGCTTCGTTGGTTGGTCGGTATCTTCTGGTTCTTCTTCAGCAAAAGCCTCTGCAATTACTGCGGGGGCTGTTTCAACGACTGGCTTGGGTAGCTTAGGTGCAACTGCTGGCAGCAGTTTAACTCCATCCTGTTGTGCAACCGTCAGCTTAATCATACTCTGTGCTGCAACAGAACCGGAAGCAGTGGCAACCAAATCTGCCTCATCATCCGTCATATGACGAAGCGGGGTGAACTTAAGAACCGCCACATCTGATTCAGGATCAAGGCTGATCTGAGTAACCACACGGTCAATGCTCTTGTTGTTGCCCGAAAGAAACTTGCAGTAGCTCTCGAACGGGTGCGTGTTGCCCTCGCCCTTGCCAAACAACGACTTGGATGCGAAGTTCATCTGATACACATCACCAGACGCATCACCTTCCAGCAATACCGCAACGCGCCGCATGAAGCGACAAGCACGGTTATTACGCTTACCAGAGCCCTCGATATTCTGGGGGCAAGTAGCACAGCTTGTGGCTTGCGGGTTAGATGCAGCCTTGTCCGGCACATCACCAAGGTTAGACCAGCAATCAGGCAGGGTTGCCGCTGCTTCAGAGTCGTACTCACCTGCGTAGAACTGCCGTGATACCTTGGGCAGGGCGTTAACGATGATGACGTTAAGCTCGGTGGTGTTCAGCTTTGCTACTTCTTCACCACCCACAATCTTACGGAACTTATTGCCACGGGTCGTGATGCGACGGACAGAGGTAGTACCTGCCAGAGATTTCGTCAGTTCACTGATGCCGTCCACAGCGCGTGCAGATGCAGGAATGTCCTGCTTAAAAATGCTCATATTACTCATACTGGTTTGCTCCTTCGAATGGACACGGTGTATTTGCTATTTGCTTGCAACCCCATCGGTAGTTTGTCGGGGTTGTCATCTAGGAACTGCTTTAAATTTGACTGATGCAATCGCCTTTCAAGTAGCGGGTACGCATCGTTGTCCTTAATAAAGTTGTACATAGAGTCCCAATCATTCGTCCAGTACCGCGTGTCAACTCTACGAATGATGGTGCCAGCTTTTGTCTTAATGCTATCTGCGTTGTTCTCTTTACAAAGAACCAGTATCTCTGCACTGACCACTTCCATTTGCTCTTTTAACGCTGCGTCCTCAACTTCAAACTTGGCTTTCAGAGCATCACGCCTATCCCGGATTTTGATGTAGATTTCCGTGAGTGTATCGGCTGGGTAGTCAGTGTAGTCTTCTACGTGCGCGTCACCTTCCATTTTTGAACTCCCGTTGTTACTGCTCCTCCATCATACCAACTACTTTTACTTTGTCAAGCTATATCAAAAATTTCTTCACGGTACAAATCAATGATTTTGGTATGCCCTGCGATGTTGTTGCTCAGGACATGGTACAGCCGCGACTCTATTTCACTGCCGTTGATATGCACGATGGTCATTGCGTTTTTTTGCCCCGGCCTGTTGATGCGTGCGTTGGCTTGCAGGTATGTCTCTACGCTAGTAATGGGTGAGTACCAGATGATTGTGTTTGCTTCTGTAAGGGTCAAGCCATGTGAAGCTGCCTGTGGTTGAAGCACCAGTACGTGCGGGTTGGGCGACGTTTGGAACCTCTCGATAATGTCATTGCGCTTATGGACAGGCACAGAGCCATTGATTACTTCACTAGTGATACCGTGCTTAACCAAGTGGGCTTGCAGTAGGTCTATGGTGTGCGTAAAAGGTACAAAGACCAGCACCTTGTGGCTAGACTCCTCAATAACTTCACGCACTACACGCAGCCTGTTGCTCACATCAAAGTCTATGATCTCGCCAGTATCCGTATAGACCGCGCCACCTGATATTTGCAGCAGCTTGTTGACCTTCACAGCAGCATTAACAGCGGAGACACCCTCCCCATCAGCTTCGATTCGCATCTCGTTCTTGAGTTGCTTGTACGCTGCTAGTTGTTGTGGCGTGAGAGGCGCATCTCGTTTTACAAACGTAACTTCTGGCAAGTCCAAGCACTGATCTCGTTCAAACCTTATAGCCGGTTGCAGTATGTTGTGAACGATGGAGTCTGCGTTTGCCTTTGGAACCCACCGGAACTCTGACACCTTGTACATGACCTGATCTCGAAAGCTACCGAAGAACTTAGGGGTGTTCTGGGGATTAACTAACTTAGCTATGCCGTAAGCATCAGCAGGAGACTGCGCTGCTGGAGTACCTGTAAGCATCCACAAGCCCTTTATGTCTTTCACTATGTCCCGCAGTATCTTCCAACGCTTTGTAGTTGCTGTCTTATAGGCATTGCACTCATCAATAACAATCAAATCAAACCCGCCATTGATGATCTCGTTCTTCACAATCTCTACGCCATCAAAGTTTATGATGACGAAATTCGAACCTTGGCTAAATACTTTCCTGCGCTGAGCTAAACTGCCGTGGGCTACGCTGCATGTACGGTGTATAGCAAACTTAAACAAGTCGCCTTGCCATGCTGACTTCATGATCGACAACGGGCAAATCACCAGTACGCGCTTCACTAGCCCCATGTTCATCAGGTAATCACATGCCCATATCACACTAGCCGTTTTGCCAGTCCCCTGCTCATTAAAACAAAAAGCCTTGCGGTTCAGAGTAAGGAACTCGGCAGTCTGTTTTTGGTGAGCAAAGGGAGCGAACAACCCCGGCCATTTGTAATCCGTGAGGATGTTACTTGGGGGCATTTTTTTTAACGGTGTGGTCTGCATTGCGGCTGAAGGAACGGTTGCTACTAGCTGCCCTGACGCGGAGGTTCCCTTCAGTGCCGGTTCCCCCCTTACTAAGCGGTTTAATGTGGTCAACATCTTTCCCATCTCCCTTTTGTACTTCGCCCTTCTTAACCAGCAGACTACGTGCTGAATTACGTGCCGCACGCTTCTTGATCTGGTCTGGCTTACCTTGGTATTCTTCGTACTCTTTTTTATACGGTCTTGGTTTGTTGACGTAAGGCATTTGTATCTCCTAAGCTATCCTCATGAATGAATCTATAGGTATGTACACACAGCGTTCAATATCTTTGGGGTCTCCGCGATCATGCCGCCCTCCTACAAACACTTCGTAGTTGCTAAGCATCTTAGCCATGAACAGCCCGTCCGTGAACTCTACTATGAGAAGAAACGGAACATGCTCTGCTTGAGCCCACTGACCGCCACGCTCCCACTTATTAGCACTAAGCATCAACGTCGGGTATTTGGTACTGCGGTTATTACGTGACTTGATCTCTGCAACAGCTACGGTCTTACCCCCAGTAACAAACTTCCCATTAACCGGATGCAGGGGAGGGTACTGCTCGTAAGTACAATCAAACACTCCACAAAAATGAGAGGCTATGGATAGCTCTTTGGCTACGTGAGCAGAGGTCTCGTATGTTGGTCTGCTCATCTCCGTGTCCTATGGTTAGGGCATGTCTTTACTGGACACCACCCGCACAATGGCCCTGCTGATGCGTTCCATATACCGTTATTCATAGCTTGCTCCAGTCGTGCTAGGTCTTGGTGAAACGGCTCCATGTATTCTTTAGTGCCATCCCGCACATGGTTCTTGGTAACAAATTCGTTACTAACCACGAACAGCAACCCTGATTTAATGGTGTTCACCTGCGGGAAGTGTGCAAACAAAGCCGTTGCCACTAAATCAAGTTGCTTCACATCTGCGTACTTAGCGTTCTTACTAGTCTTGTAGTCCACAGAAAAAGCCGTGTCCCCTTGGATGATTAGCAAGTCAGCGATGCCCCGCCACCAAACGCCCTCGTCAAAGAACCCACAGGGTTTGTAAGTATCCCCATCTTTGATAAGCCCCAGCTTAAGCTCGCAATGCTTGTCACCCTCAATGCTTTTCAGTACGTTAAGAACTGGCAGTACATATGCAAACTTAGGCGGTATCGGGGTATCGTGCATGACGTATTGCTCGGCAGCTTGGTGTACTTCATTCCCGTATATGGTTGCTTCACTACCCGTATCCTTTACATCCTTGGCTACTTTCAAGTGGTAGTATTTTTTAGGGCATTGCTGGAATGTTTTAAGGCTGCTGTAAGACCAAGCTATCGTCATGGTATTTCCTTGGGGAAAAATACTATTTTACCTTGACTCTATCTAACTTGCTTGCTTTACTTCTTCCCAGACAGTGCTAGGGTATACCTTATTGGTTTTCTCCATCGCGTCGCACTTGTTGCACACATGAGCGAATGGCAGGTCGGCATAGTTGACGTTGAACTTATGCTCAAACTCGCCGCCGCACTCGCACATGAGGCGTTGCACAACCCACTTGATATTGCTTTCTTTGATGGTACTCATTTTCTAATCGCCTTTTTATAGAGGTGTTCACGAAGTGTTGTCCTGCTCAAATTCATTCGCCGTGCGATAGCTGATTGGTTCATACCCATAGCAAGCAACCTATCAACCTCAAGCGACCTTTGTCTTGCTACTGCTGTTGATCCTGCATGACCGTTAATGACGCCCCCAAAACACATTACGATTTTAGATTGGGGTGGCAGGGGAGTCCATCCTTCAGGGCAGTACGGCATTAGCTTTTCCTTTTCATCAAACGATATACCGCATCTTCTGTTATGCCCAATCGCGCGGCAATGTCTTTGTACTGCAAACCTGTTGCACGCAACGCTTTAACTTTGATTGCAGCCTCGTCAAGACGGCCACCCTTAGCACGCCATCGCGCAGCCAGATGATCCAGACCTGCCTGTTTGCGAGTCATCTGTGCGGGTGTGCATCGCTTGCCTTCGATTACGCAGACGGACTCAAGCGGGTGTGTTAGTGGGGCGTAGGGCATATCAATAGCCCCACCGAATACGAAAATCGTCGTACTCTTTATCTTTAGCCATTGTTCTTCTCCTTTAACAACGCTTCAATATCCCTGACCATCCACCACGGCTGGTCGTTACGCAAATGCTCAATCTCATCATCCGTCAGCCCAACCCAAGGGCGTGGCTCTGGGTTAATTTCAAGCTGTGCCAAGTTTGCCCATTCGGGGCGTGAGGCGTATAAATCTGGTTCGTTTATATAAACCCAATCTAGCAGTTCAATTAAATCAACGGCGGTGGTGTTGTGCCCACCTTCGTTGCGGGCGACAACTATCGGGCGTCCATTTTCGTAATTTAGTTTTAGTTTTACGTCCATGCCCTCGCCGTATTCAGTAACTCCGGTCATTATTTCATTCATTTGAACCCCTCTGCCTTGGCAATTGCATCACGCGCTAAGTCGAACGCTTGTACGATTGAATCGTTGCGGTCTGGGTCGTAGCAGTGCTCCATCATTGCGTACAGTGCAG
>Ga0209829_10001273_pt1 | contig 20898 bp, 38 predicted proteins | sample C_140205_EF_Meta_FD_187311 | JGI IMG/M metagenome (GOLD analysis project Ga0209829, IMG submission 187311) | Freshwater microbial communities from Lake Croche, Canada to study carbon cycling - C_140205_EF_MetaG (SPAdes) (version 2) | ecosystem: Environmental > Aquatic > Freshwater > Lake...
GCCAACAACTGACGAATATATATTACTTACAATATTACCACAACCTCCTAATACACCAGAATATCCTGAGCCTGTCGTTAAGCAGTTACTTCTACCACCACCTATAACACCCATTCCGTTAGATGTACCTGAACTACAAATATTGTTACAATAACCACCACCAATAAAGCTGTAAGTTGCTCCACCACATGTAATTAAATTTCCATTTCCACCGACAATAGAATTATATGTGCCACCACAAGCACAGTTTTGTGCTCCACCTACTACAACAGATGAACCACCACCAGCACAATTACACAATCCACCTCCTACAAACGTACATACACCTTGAGCATGATTTAAGACACCACCTACTACACTACTATAGTTACCAGACGCTGTGTTTAATATTCCACCACCGATAAAAGTATTGCAGTTGCTGTTGTTTAAACATCTGTCATACAACCAAACGTTTGTTGCGCTTAATCCCGAAGATGTACATGAACTGAAATCACAACCACTTACAATAATAGCGTTAGCACTACCTGAGCTCGGTCCAACATTGACTACTCCGTAGTTTGCAGCACTTAAAGATGGGCCTGTAGTAGCTGTAGTCCAAATAATGCTGACAGCATTAGCTGTGCCAGCTAATGAAAATTGTCCGCAAAAACCACCATTACTTGCATTGATACATGTACAAGAACCATTACCTGACAAACCAGTACTCGTGACACTCCAAGGCCTATATCCACCAGTATGGTTAAATGAACCACCATGAATATCAGAATTGAAGAGAGGGTTGTAGTTGAATCTACCGCCAGCGATTGTTGAGTATATATTAGAGGCAGTATTACATTTACCACCTAATATTCCACTGGCTATACCACAAGAAATATTGTTCAATCCTCCAGCAATAGCAGTATATTGAGCACATGCATTATTAGACGAACCGCCACCGATAAAAGCAAATTGACCACCAGCACTATTACCAGTACCTCCCAAAACAGCTGAAAACCCTCCGCATCCACATGTATTGTTATTTGATCCCCCTCCCACAACAGCATAACCTGCCCCAGCTGCAACATTTCCTGAACCTCCAAGTACAGCACCCCAAGGAGCAGATGCACAGTTTGAAATACCACCAGACACTACACTACATGCACCTGTTGCCTTATTATTCGTACCGCCACCAACAGTGCTATAAGCACCAGAAGCTGTATTGAATTTACCACCGCCTAGGACACCATAACACCCAGAAGCTGTATTAAGCTTTCCACCACCTATAAAGTTGTCATAACCTGTATTATTAATTGCTCTATCATAGACATAGATACTTGTAGCACTGAGACCAGTACCTGTACAGGTGCTATAATCACCATTAACAATAACATAATTTGTACCAGTGGCTGCAATTGTAGCTGTTGTAAATAAACCAGCACTTAATGGAATAGTTGGTGTACTATAATATAAAGAAACGTTACCTGACGTAAACGGATAAGAAAAACAGTTCTGTATACCTGTACCTATTAAACAGGTCTGAGAACCATTACCAGAGATTGAAGCAGCAGCTGTAATGTTAAAAGGAGCATAACCACCAGTGTGATTTGCAACACCTCCACCAATTATAGAATCTCTTAATGGGTTGTAGTTTCCAAGACCACCAACGATGTTTGTATAACATCCTGATGATGTGTTACAGACACCGCCTAAAATAGATGATCTGTTACCTGATGCTGTATTACGATACCCTGATGCTGTAGATGTTGTACCAGAAGATGTATTAAAAACACCATTTAATACTATCGAATTTTGCCCGCTTGCTACATTGGCTTGTCCTCCTAAAACAATTGAACCTGTGCTTATTGCACAATTGTTACCATACCCTCCAAGAATTACAGAATAATTTCCTGAAGCTGTATTGGGATTACTGCCTCCGAGTACAACTGCAGCAAGACCTGAAGCTATATTACAATTACCTCCAACAACGACTGATGAATTACCTGATGCTGTATTCTTATTACCACCAACAGCTACAGCATAGTTACCTGTAGCACATACTCCAGACCCAGCACCTACAAATGTTGCATAGCCTGTAGCACATCCACTAAAACCTCCTACGACTGTTGAATAGTTACCTAATGTTCTATTACAACTACCTCCACCAACAATACTATAACAACCCGAAGCTGTATTACACTGACCACCAACAGCTACAGCATAGTTACCAGTTGCTCTAATACCTGACCCTGCTCCTACAAATGTTGCATAACCTGTAGCACAACTACTGAATCCATTAACGATTGTTGAATATGTTCCAGATGCTAAATTACAAACACCTCCTAAGACTTCTGAGAATGTATTATTAGCTGTATTAGAGCCAATAAGAGTTGTTGTCGAAGAAGTAGCTGAAGTAAAACTATAAGGACCCGAACTAATACCGCCACTTACTAAAGAATAAGCTGTACTCCAATTAGCGCTATTTGAGCTAACCGTGGTATATGTTGACTGCCAATTACCTGATAGTGACTGCGGTATTGCCGTTAGAAATGCACCGGAATTACTTTGATATGCTGTTCCAATACTATACGCAGTATTCCAATTAACACTATTTCCTACACTATCATAAATTACATTACTTGAACTAATATTACCCTGAACAGTTAATAGCTGATTAGGTGTTGTAGTACCTATACCAACATTACCCGAACTCTTAATACGCATTGACTCATTACCGTCACCGGCATGCGTCCCGCTTAATACACCGCCAGTAAATAACAACAAATCTCCACTACCTGCTGTACCGAGAGCTAGGTTAGCACTTCCTGCATTATACAGATAAGCGTCATTCGGCTGTACAACGTTAAATGCACCAGGATAGAGATTGCCATTATATAGTGAACTATTAATACCTAAGTCCAAATAGTTTCCGTTATCATTATAGATAGATAAATCAGCACTAGCACTAACACCGGCATATGTATTCTGTAATTGCTGGAAAACAGATAACGTACCAGCTCCGGCTATATTCAAAGCCTGAAAGTTTGTCGGCACGACTCCAGGATTTGTAAAGTTTGCCGTATAAGCGTTTACCTGACCATTGGTATTAAAATTACCAGTAGCTGAGATTGAACCGCCGACAGTTAATTCATTATTAGGATAGCTTACATTGACACCAACCTTACCGAAATTTGTAATAGGATTAATACTACCAACATGTAATACTTCTACTCCTCCACTATTATAGAAAGAAGCAATATCAGATGGTCCATTAGCTTGTTGTACATACAAGGCAGGCCCAGCTCCAGTATTAATAACACTTAAAGCAGATGTTGTTGTAAACCTCGTGTTAGCAAATGTTGTGTTTCCAGTAGCTGTTAAGTTTCCATTAACAGTTAGATTACCATAAACCTGAGCACTAGATAGAAACGCTGTAAAGCCTGTTAATATACCGCCGGATAGAGGAAGAAAATTATTATTAACATACGTATAAGGGGCAAACGTAGCACTATTACCTGTTAAAAATGTATAAGCGGTTGTCCATTGCTTACTATTATTTGACTTATCGTAAACAACATCACTACTACTAATACCGCCTACAACAGTAAGATTCTGATTTGGAGTATCAGTACCGATTCCAATTACAGAGGAAAGAGAATAACTGTTAATTAAGTTTGGCATATTAATTTACTATGTAATAATAAAAGTGTTAGCTTGGGTACCATCAATACAAATATATTTAAAGTGATAAGTCTGTGTTGTGTTAATACTACTTAAGGCAACAATATAAGGCGCTCCGCTACCATTTTGATAATTAGGAAATGCTGCGTTAACTCCTCCCCAGTCCATATATACAACACCATTACTAGGCAACGGATTATAAATAAGAATGTCAATAGTGCTGCCTGCTGAAAAATTGATAGGTGTAATTTTTAAAGGACTGGATACTGAGTTAATTGTACCGTTTTTAAAAGCATGGAGATGAATAAGGTTATCTTTTGAAAAATCAGCACTAATTGCTGTAGTGTTTGTTACAGTTGATGCAACAGTAAAGTTTGAAAAGTCTTTGCCTATTAATGCAGTATTAGCTGTTAAAGATACTGTATTGATTCCACCAGTTATATTAGCACTAGAAGCATATATTACATTCGTTGTACTAATTGTAGAAGTAGATGTTGTTGGTACTAAAATTTGAAGAGCTGGAAGACCATTAGTTCCAATTGTCATTGGTAGGTTACTAAACAATGGATCAGCTCCAATATTATTACCACTCAGTAAAAGACCACAAGTATAAATGATTTGAGATCTCAAACCACCATTTTGAACAGTAAAGCTATTACCATCATTGGACATCTTAATACCAGATGATCCTGGTACATTAGAAGCAAGAGATAAAGAATTTGCTGCTAGATATAAGTCATTAAAAGGCTGACCAATAGTACCTATAGAGAAAGAACTTGTAGCAGGTGTTATATTACTGCCTAGTATTAGTGCATTATTGCTTGTAGCGTATATCACATTACCACTAAACGAAACACTGCCTGTACCGAGATTATAAGGTAAAGCGTAATTGCTTGTTAATGAAAATAATGATGTTAAGTTGATCATGTTTACGTATATTTAACTATTACTGGATAATTCTCCATCCATATGAACCGCCTACATATATCGCTTTAAAAGAATATCCTGCAATATTCATAGCAACTAGTTGATTTTGATTCTCAATATTTGTTGATGCAGATAATACGAAGTTATTTGTAGTCCAGGTATAATATGGATCCATAAATCCAATAACTGTCCCTAATGTTGGTGACGTAGGTAATGTACCTGTAACACCAGACGTTGTAGTATCGACCATATAATTACCAGTCGGTGTATTAACATTGAAGTTGCTATTTACATAAGTGTATAATGGATTATAGGTACTTGAGCTAACTGTAACTACATTACTATTTGTCACTACACCATTACCGAGAACTTGGACATCAATTAACGCTCCAGCGCGAGGTGTGAAATTGAGATTGAGATAATTCGTTCCGCTATAGGTTATAGTGAAGTCAGAATTTGGAGTCTGAATAGCTCCATTCATTGATACAATATAACCAGCTGCATTTGTAAATGGAGCTGTTGAGCTTAAATTATAAATTGACGTATTTCCGTTAGCTATAAGCGCATATGAGCTTAACGCATTATTCCATGAAGCTGAATTATTCTGAACTAGGGTATATGATGTGGCCCAATAGCCTGAATTTGCACAGAGTGTTGTATACGACGATTGCCAATTAGAAGACAAGCCTGTTAATCCGGTAGCTAAGGTATAGGCTGTAACCCAATTAGCGCTATTAGTATTAACTGTTGTGTAAGTAGATTGCCAATTGCTACTCAATGATGTTAATCCGGTAGCTAAGGTATAGGCTGTATTCCAATTACCAGTTACACTATTGATATCTGTATATTGTACAAAAGATGCTGTATTAAGATTACTGTATGTTACCCAGGTACCGCTATTTGTATAAAGTGTTGTATATGAAGATTGCCAGTTAGCACTATTAGAGCTAACAGTAGTATATGTACTATTCCAATTGCCTGTTAATGCACTGATTGCAGAACTAGTACTGTTAATACCGGTAAGGTTAGACCCATCACCATAGAAGGTACCAGATATTGATATGGCAGAAACTGTCGTATAAACAGCGTTTATACAGTTATTAATATTAATAACATTTGTCAATGGTACTGCATTAACTAAAACAACAGAAGTAGGGTAAAATAATGTAGAGAAATTGCTCATTAATCAATCCTCCATCCTACAGAGCCAGCAACATATGTTACGGTAAAATTTAACCCATTTAAGTCACAATTTAAGTTTTCGCTACGACTTTGTATCATGTTACTGTTGTTACTTATTATAAAATTGTTGGTATTCCATGTGAGGTACGGGTCTTGAAAGCTTATAAAATCACCAATATTTGGTGAGCTAGGTAGAGTCGCAGTTACAGATGAAACTGTGGTATCTACTATGTAATATTGATATTTTGCAGCGTTAAAATTTGTATTCTTATAAATCTTTGATGTTAGACCTGTTCCACCTGTTCCCCAACTCGCACTATTTGCACATACCGTGGTATAAGTTGTATTCCAATAACCGGAATTTGAATGAACAAGCGAATTAACAGCTGGATCACCGCTTCCACCACCTCCGCTAAAGATAGTGGCAAGATCAACACCACCGGAAAGATATTGCCCAGTTACGTTTAATGTACCGTTCATTGTACCACCGTTAGCGTATTGTACAGCAACAGACCCACCACCACCGGCATATTCAGCCATCACAGCAGCTTTCTTAAGATACTTCTCCATGTACTCCTCAAGTAACTTCTTAATATCTTGGACCTTATCAGGCTCTACAACACCGGCGACCTTTGTACTAATTTTATCTAACTCGGCAACGTAATTATTTGCAGGTACCTCAGGCTCAGCTTCTGCTTGTTTCTCAAGCTCTTGAACGTAATTATTAACTTCTATTGGCTTCTCTTCTTCTTGAGCTACAACAACAGGCTCTTCTTTCTTTACTTCAACAATCTTAGGTATCTCTTCTTTCTTTTTCTGTTCTTTAATCGGTTTAACTTCTTTTGTTGACGCAAGAATGTCCTTAAGTTTACCAACAAAATCCTCAAAATTCTCTTCTTCTAAAACTTCTTCTTCCTCTATAGTTACTATTGTTTCTTTAACAGGCTCAACAACTACCTCTTTGATTGCTTCCTCAGGTGTGGTAATATCAATATGTGCTTGGACCTGTTGATTGATTTTTTCCTGTAATCTCGATAAAGTCTCTTCTAAGGGGGATACCGTAGGAGCAGGTTGATCAGAGTTAATCTTCTCCATCAACGCTTTATGCTCTTTCTCCACACTAATCTTCTCTGTCAGATTAGATAGAAAGCTTATAAACGGGTCCTGGTCCACGTTAGTATTTAAAGATAAACAGGGATATTACCAATACAAACACCGGATGCATTGTAAATTGGTATCTTTGTTACATATGAACCAATAGCTCCTGATGCCGTGACAGCAATGGCAAGAGAGTTTGCATAGACTAGACCTTGTGAACTCAAATTATTAACCTTCTCTGTTAGTAAGCGATCAATATCTGCTTTAACAAGATCAAGTCTTTTATTTTGATGCTCCTTGAGCTCGTTGAGATTAGATGATGAAACAGTATCAAGGTATTTGCTTACATTAATTTGTTGACTATCAAATTGCTCTTGTAATGAACTCTCTAACTCAAGAACGGTCTTCTCAAGAAGCTCTTTTTGCTGAATACCAACTAGGAATGTTTCCTGTAAAAGATCAGCTTTATAATCTTCTAGTGTTTTTTGAATACGTGAATTATCTTCTAAAATTAATTGCTTACGTTGAAGCTCTTCTCTTTCTTTTAGAAGGGATATTTTTTCTTCATTAAGCTTTTGATTTTTCTTATGAAGAGCGTTCTCAAGCTCTTTAGCGTGTTGATATACAGCAGACGTATCCTCTGATACTTTGACCTCATAAGATGGTAGTTTAGTCTCTGTTAATAGGACGTTTTGATTATCTGGAAATGTACCTAGGGTTTCGAGATTAATAATGGAGTGAGGTAAATCTGTTCCTAACTCGCATTCAACTAATTTAAATTTAATATCATCATGTACCTCACCATTAGGTAAGGTTACTGACGTAACTATGTACTCACCATTTGATTCCTCAATATAGTTATGAACGAACTCATCATCCTTAGTTGTGATAAGTGTAATATTATGAAGGCATTCCTCTAAAGGACGGCAAAAGATTACGTTCTCTGACTCTCTATCATCAATAAATTTACAAGAAACGCGATTATCTAATATAATGTCAACAAGGTGCACATGTTTATTTATTGAATTTATAGGAAATTCAATATTCTTAAACTATCTTAATCAGTTATTTTTTTACGCTATTAATTAGATAACCTTTCTGTGACAGGGTACTATAACCGGCGGCATTATATATGATAACATCTAGTGTACAATTTACATTAAAGCTCGGTATAGTAACATATAAATGATTTCTGTCTGTGTAGCTATAATAGCTAGCGGATAGGGGATAACCCGAAAAGGCAGGAAATAAAGCTGATACTAACGGATTGTTAGTAAAAGAGTTAACAGAGCATAGTGAAGGAAATACGGCAGTATTACTTGCACTCAAGAAAACCTGAGCTACGTGATCGTACATATATCCTTCAAATTGGATAGACGCCGTCTGAGGATACGTGAGAGTAATATAGTTCACTAACTATATTTATTAATTATTTTTTAATTAGCAGCCATTGCAACCCAATTTGTACCATCGGATTGTAGTTGAACCCATTTACCAACAACAGCACTACCCGATTGAGGAAGGATAGTTGTATTAGGTGCAGAAATACCTGTAGCGCCTGTTATTGAGATAACATTTGATGTAGCGCTTACAATTACAGCAGGTGCGATAGCGTTCTTAATAGTTAACCATCTACCTGGATACACTGACGGTGTTGGAAGTGTTAATGTGGTTGCAGCTGTTAGAATTAATGCATATGTTGTTGACGATACAACATATGCATTACCTGTTATAAATGGTACGCTTGTGTAAATTGTCTGATTTACATTAAATGCTGTGTAAGCTGAGAGCTTATTAAAGCTAGAGTTATTACCTGAGAGGATATAGAATCCTGTTGGATTTGTTGTTGCATCATAAACAATATCACCAGTCTGCGCTGTATAGAGAAGATCAGAACTTGTAGCAGTAGCGTTAGCAATACCTGTGTACGTAGCGTAGAATTTAGACCCTGTACTAATACCGCCTGTCGAACTACCATCACCTACAAATAAGCGCTTGGAGTCTGTTGTATAACCAATCTCACCTTGATCAAGAATTACTAGTTGACGGCTAGCGTCTGAACCTCTACGAACCTTGAGCTTAATAACTGATGCTGTTGCCATTAAGATTATTTATATTCCAATACGAATTATCAATGTATTAAATATTATTATGTCAAGATTAAAAGTTCTCTCAAAACATCTTAAAGATGTTTATCAAGGTAAGGCACCTACTGGTCAACTAAGAAGTTCAAAATGGCCTACAGTTAGAAAGGCTCATCTCAAAGAACATCCAAAATGTGAAGTTTGTGGTTCAACTCTTCAGCTTGAAGTTCATCATATCGTCTCCTTTGCAAGAGATCCTGAAAAAGAGCTAGATCCTACAAATTTAATAACTTTATGCGAGAATAGTAATGACGGTGTTATCTGTCATCTTCTCTTCGGTCACCTTGGCAACTATCAATACGTAAACCCTAGCGTTGTTGAAGACGCTAGGGTTTGGAACGAGAAGTTTAAGACTCGTGAAAAGTCTAGAAACAAATAAAACTTACCGATTTACGTACTTACCAAACTTATCCTTGAGCTGGATAACGTACTTGCTAACAAAGCCCTCAAGAGCCTTATTACCGCCATCAAGGCCGTGATTCTTGACAATAGTAGCTAGCTCGTCCATATCGAGAATAGCTGAGAATGTATCAGCTTCTTTGTTGGTGTCGTTCTTAAGTGTGGTTTCGATTACGATTTTCATGTTGATTAAATAATTTATGTGGAAAACTCATTATTGCAACCAAATATACAAAATATTATTGAGTTTCTGCGTTCCAAGCCTCCGCATTTCTTCCAATTTAAGAGAATACACGGTCGTACAACAGGTATCTTTAAAGGTGATCATATTGAATTAGATTATAGAAAGGATTTAATTCAAACTATTCTTCATGAGTGTTTACATGCTATTAGACCAGATTTATCTGAAACAAAAGTTATTGCTACAGAGAAGCAATTGATGAGAGTTATTACAAATATAGAAGTAGCTACAGTACTTTCAATTATTTCAAAGAAGATTTTATCTACAGAGAAACATCAGAGTTATCTACAAAGAGAATAGACTTGCATCTTTCTAATCTTTGTCTTAATATAGGGGTATGAAGATTGATTTAGATGGTGAAACAGCTGACAGGATAACATACCTTACACTCAAGGAACACGCTTCCATGCTTAAAAAGTCCATTAAGGATTTAAAGAATAAGTCAACACTTAGACCTGTCGAGCAAGAGGACCTTACAACAAGTATTCAGGATCTAGCTGCAATTAATCAGGTTATTAATCTGTTTAGTATAAAATGAGAGAGCAGACTATATTTGAGCTTATCGTTAAGGACGGTAGGTACAGACTTAGATTAAATCAATCACCTAAGATTGAAAAGAATTTGATACCCTTTATTGTTCGTCCTAAGGAGCCATATAGGATCAAAAAGATTCAACTTGGTAAGTTTATTCTAGAGTTGTTTGATATGAACCTTAAGAGTCAAACAATGTATGACGCTATCGAAGCGATGAAAGAGCAAGATGCCTTTATGAACGAGCAAAAAGGTCAGGATGAACCTAAGCCTAAAGTTATGATGTCTATTGAAACATATGAACATATGCAAAATGACCCTGAGAAGGCTCGTGAGATCTGTAGCCGTATCTTCTCTAACGTTGAAGATCCAGATAAGAAGGCAATCAACGATCTAACAAATTTTCTTAAAAAGTGGTAAAAGTTATTGCTTGCGTTCCTTTTTAGATTAAATTATTATAGAGTTCTAACCTGAAGTACAAAACCAATAAAGTAAAAAATAAATGACAATCAAAGAATATCTAGAAGAGTTTTTCTCCAAAGATGAAAACCCGTTTAGTGAAATCGAAGTCTATCATCTTTCTGTTCAAGGAAAGGGGGAAGTAACCGTAGAGTATAACACAACATCAGATAGAGCTGATATCATTCATACTGATGTAAAGCGATATTCTAATTACTATACAGCAGAGAATAGTAAGGAGCTTAAGGATACGATGGAGTATTGCTTCGGTCTGCTTGTATCAGATAAGCAATGGAATCAAGGTGTTGGACGGGTACCTGTTCTCGTTGACGACGATATTGATGTAGATGAGTTTTAATCCTCGTCGTTAAAGTGATTGTGCAAGGTAGCTAACACTAGTAAAATAGTCATATCAACTATTATAGAAATATAGGATTGTCCAAGCATATGAAGATTTATTCTCTAATACTTGTAATTTCTAGTTTTTTATTGCTTGGTTGTTTTACCGTACCAGGAAATGATCGAATAGTAACTATTAGATATATCCCTGATCAACACTTTAATTATATTCATCCATTGAATAGACCTATTGATCAGGTTGAATATATACCAGCCAATCAATCATTTCACTCTAAACTAAATTATATCAACGAATGTATGATTAACTATAGCTGGGGTAGGGGTTGGAATAATCGTCAGGATTTTTAAAAATTAACACACAAAAACATATATATTATAAATGACAAAAAAGAAATTAAAGGGTCTTCTTATAGATCAATTACAAGTAACTCTTGAGGAATATAAGGAAGAGATTTTGGATACCCTCGCTATTGAAGCAACTGAGGTTGATGAAGATGGTGAGTCGGTCACTCCAGAGCTCGACTTGCTTGAAGAGGTTTGGGACGATGTCCTATCAAGTATTTTTTAAGATGTCCTTTAAGCTAGCTTATTTTATAGTTCGGGCAGGTAAATTCTTTTGTAAGAAGAATAGCTATAGATATTATCGCTTAACATATCTATTGGAAGATATTTATAGTGAGATGTATGTTTATAATATCTCCAAGCAGATGGAAAGAAGCTGGTAGTTCCTTCTAATCTACCTATACTGATAGTATGGAAAATAAAACTTATGAAAACGCTTTATTAAACCCACAGGTCGTTGCTGAATTCGAAGCTCTGCATATGGACATTGCGGACCTTAAGGAGAAGATTGCAAGTCTTCAAATCGTTGTAGCTTCACTTATTAGGGAGGATAAAAATGCTTAAGCGTGACTTATGGACTAATGATGAAGTCATTGATATTATCGAGGGCCATATGGTACCGATTAAAATGGATGACGCAAAGAATTGGTCTCAAGAAAGGTATGATGTTGCTGTAGACTGGAATACATCACTTCAAACAGCTGCATCGAATTTTTACGAATTCAAAGCCAGTCCAGATGCTTGGGTAGCTAAAGCCTATGATACTGAAACTAAACAGATTGTAGTTATTAGTAAGCCTCTTCCGCAATAAATGAAACACATTTGGAGACTATGGTGTAAAGCTCTAGGTGACAAAGCAGGTAAACATAATCAAGAGGCTGATATTGTAGCTCTTATCCGTACTCTTATTGTACTTGTTTATATCATTACTAATTTGTTTATTATTGCAGGTATTGTTCATCATTGGTAAAATTTTCTTGTACGTTCCTGAATTTGAATCTATATTAATAGTATGAAGAATAAAGCAAAGCTCAATGAAGAGTACGATGCAATTGTTACTGAATACGAAGTAGAGCTCTTCGGAGCGTACGAAGGGAAGTATGATGTGGTGTACTTTGAGTCTTTTGAGCCTAAAATGTACGTCACCGTAGGTTCAGCAAAAGTGGTTTACATTACTAATCGAGACATTATTGACCTAATCAAAGAAGCTATTAACAATATCTAATCATGGGAGCATATGTCTCCAGGTGCTCTTTTCGTATACATCCTACGAGTTGTGTGATCATTCATTGCAGAAGATACAGCACCTGGAGACCTTTTTCATTGCCGGTTTACACTTTTGCATATAGAATAAGATTATGAACGAAACACCTCATTCAATAGCTCTCTGGTGTGATGATCAAGAGGAGAAGATTAAAGCTCTTCAAGACATTTGCTTAGATAATCCTCTGGACCAAGAAGCAAAAGAGATCTTAACAAGGCTAACCCAGATCCAAGAAGAGATAGAGATGTTGTTTAAAGATTGCAAGAAGGGATTGTTTGCTTGACCTGTCCACAGTTTGATTATAGACTCATAACATGAAGCTCTTACCCACCCTTAAAGGCTATGTTGATGGCTGTATACCAGAAGCAGACATCCTTAAAGTCCTATCAGAAGATCAGATCCCTTTGTGGGAGAATTATATGAGAGGAAAGACCATAACTCAAATTGGCTTTGATGATTGGGGAATTTGGGAGACTGATTATAGTTCATTCAAGAGACATATGGATAACCTTTATCTGAAGGAACTAGAGAATGAAGTTGACACCTCCTCCTAAAGCATATAGACTGTAAAAATGATTGGATACCAAGATAAGATAAATCAAATCCTTAGAGGAGCAGAAACTATAAAGAACTCAAAAGATACTAAAATGAATGAAACAGATGAAAATGGTAGATTAGTTAAGAAATGGGATGTAAAAGATGTTGAAGAATTAAAGAGTTTAGTAGAAGAGATTGTAAACAAGTACAATGAACTCGAATTTTTAAAACAACTACATGTTAGCGAATTGTCATTATTTGTTGAAGATGTTAAAAATTTAAAAGAGATAATAAATCAGAAGCTAATCCAAAGAACAGAGTTGTTGACAATTGCTGAAGAGATGGCTGAAGTTATTATTGATAATGGAGCATCTGTAAAGGATGCTATACCAATTGATAAGTTAGATGAATTCTATAAGAAGTGGAACATTGGAGAACCCTTTGTGAGAGATTATAGTGCTTGAAGTGTCCTAAAGAATCATATATACTAAGAGTATGAAGAATAAGAAAAAGGAATTTAAGAAGGTGACTATAACTTTTGATGAAAGGCATTTACCTGTAATCAATAGAGCATTGGAATGTTACATGAGACTTCGTAGTGGTCAGATTGGTATGGCTATGGATGAAGTATATTCTGATAAGCAATCTAAGATGTTAAAGGATGAAAACTATAGTCATTACAATGACAATAAGGATATTGAGAAGCTTATTAGATCTGTATACTTCAAAGACCTTGATAGCCCTAATGCAGCTTGGGGAATTGGTCAGTATGGACATGGTGGTGAAGAAGCCTATATGATCTCAAAGACTCTTAGACAGTATATGGCATATGAAAGAAATGATGGCTATTCTGGTACTGGAAGAGACTTTGATACAACTTGGGGATCTTATTCAGATGTTCCTAATCCAGTTGTAGAAGGTTTTAGTACTAGGAAGTTCTTTAAGGCTCCAAAGAATATTCAAAAGAAGCTAGAAGATTTGATTGAGGTTGGAGACTTCAAAGGTGCTTTTGATCTCATTGATAAGAAGTTTAAAACTCTTCCTAGAGGTGACAAGTATGAGATTTCATTCAGTGGAAATGATTGGGGAGTATTTGTAACAGCACCAAGAAAGAAAGAGGAGGGCTGGTAATATGAAAGAACCAACCTTTGATGCTGATGGTTATCCATCTGATGATACTATTGAGGCTATTGAGAAATGGCCCACGAAGGACTTTGTAAACTGTTTGAAGTTTGCTGAAAAAGCATATCAAAAGCAGCATTATGGTGTTTGGAAGAAACAAGATGGATGGATTAAGATTGCTACTGGTGGATGGTCTGGTAATGAATCTATTGTCTATGCTCTAAAGACTCAGGTGTATTGGAAGTTCTTATTCCTTGCACAAACCTCTGGTGGAGCTTATTATATCAAAGATCCAGAGACCTATGAGGACTATGATGTTAACTGTGATGTAATAGTTGAATCCCATAAGAAAATTCCTACAGGTCTATACATTCCAAATAAAGACTAATATGATAAATTATTTTAAAAACCTTTGGCACAAATTTATAGATTGGAAGAGAGATTATTTTGATAGTCCTTATTGTAAGGAATGTAAAAGCTGTGGAGAGGAAGGATGTTGCTCAATTGAGAAATCTCTTTTAGGTCATGATTGCAAATATGGTGAGTGTTATGCAAAAGAAGTTTATTATAACAAAATGATTATTGATGAGTTTTATAATCTATTGACAGATATGGGAGTACAACAAGCAGATGAAACTGGTTATTTTGTAATAGATCCTATTGGTGATGTCTATAAGAGAGCATTTAAGAGAATGGAAGAGAAGTATAATAAACCAAAGCTACCATTCGTAATTACTGATAGTAGCAATTTGGATGCTTGTTTTTAAAAATAAAATAATATGCCACCATATATACCCAAACCATCACTAGCATCTAAAAGAGCAGATATTAGAGAAGCTCTTTTAGAACTCTTAATCAAAGAGAAGAAAACAGAAATTATTATTCAATGTGGTCTAAGAGCATTGGATCAGATTATGTATATGCCAGAGTTTGCACAAAGTACATATGATGGAATGTATTTGTCAATCGTTGGATGCAGCATTTATCTTAAAAGAGACTTTGAATTAGATCCTTGGAAGATTGTTTATAAGGAAGAAGTAATTTATAATTGACAAGTCCTCCTAAAGCATATAGAATAAGATTATGGATATTGAAAAGGTAATAGAAGAGTTAAAGTGGTATAGAGAATCTTACCAAGCATTAGCTCATAAGATTAACTATACAATTTTAAAATATTCTAAAGTATTATTAGATCCAAATTTTGAAAATAAAGAATTTGTACATGATATTATAAAAAGTTTAGCAGAAAAAACAAAAGTAAAACCATTTCCTAATAATGGAATACAAATATCTTTAAAAGATTATGAAATTAGCACTAATTAGATGGACTGAAGTGATGTGGAACATTAAAGATTGTCCTTGGAAGAATGATGATGTTATCTTTGAAGAGGATTTAGGAATAAGGGATCTTAATCTAAGAGAAACAACAAAATATTTTGTATATAAGGTCTATGAAATTCTTAATGAGAATAAGTTTTTGGAGAATGTTGTGAAGTATCCAGACAAGATTTTAGAGTATAAGATTGAAGAGCTTGACACCTCCTCCTAAATCATATAGAATAAGATTATGAATGTAAAACATAAAGGTAAAATTTATAATCCTGATCATCTAGGTATACTTGGAAAGTATTATGTAGCTTTAGTAACATTTGCAGAATTACCAATTGGTTCTTTATTTTATAGAAGTGTGAATGATAAAAATGCTAATGAGTGGTATGGCAGATTTCATACAAAACATAATAAGAAAGAAAGTATTAGCTTCTCAGAAAACCACAAAATTAATCCATCTGAATATGTTTTTCTGTATATAGATGTTAGAAGATTCTTAGTTCATACATTAGGCCATCATAAATTATTACCAAACAAAGAATTAATAAAATTAAACACTTTACAATTCACTTGACATCTCCTCCTAAAGCATATAGTCTTATAGTATGAAGCCAGTAATTACAGTCGACTTTGATCAAGTTTTAGCCTTTGAGTCTGTTCAATGCACTGGCTGGATTGTTCTAGGCACTGGTGTTCTCAAGCCTATTAAAGCTATTCATGATTTAGTTAGAGAGAAGCATAGAGAGGGCTTCGATATACATGTGGTGACCTTTAGGAATGATGCTGATTTACCAGAGGTTAAAGCCTTTGTTAAAGAACATAATTTACCTATTAAAGAGATTCATAATACATCATCTAAGTCAAAAACTCCTATTCTTAAAAAGCTTCAGTCTACCCTTCATATCGATGATTCATTAAGTGTTTGTATGGGAGCTTCTTCTCAAGGTATCAAATGCATCTTTGTTGATTGTGGACAGAAATTAGATGAGTCTCAAAGAGATTTGGCTAGCATATTCGAGACAATTAGAGTAGAATTAGACTAATGAATCAAGCACTACATTTCTTTATTGATCTTGATGAGTGTTTGGTTTCGACTGTCTTCTCTCACAATCCTAAGAAGAATCGAATTAAGATTTCGTTAATGAATGATTGGCTTAACAAACCTAAGCATTACTGGACAACTCTTCGACCAGGTGCTTTAGAGTTCTTAGCCTATTGTCGAAACATTGCACCAACTTATATTCTTACTGCTGCAGCTACTGATTATGCCCAGGAGCACAATAAGGTCTTTAACTTAGACTTCTCTAATGACCAGATTATAGGAAGAGGTCAATACATGCATTATAGCTCAGGAATGTTTCATGACAGAGTATCTGCTACAAAAATTGATCAGTATCCAAATTCTATTCTTGTTGATAATCAAAACATTAGAGATTATGGTGCAGATAACCTAAAGGTTAAAATGTCTTTCTTAGGTATTAAAGAGGATAGATTGGTTAAGTCTCGAGAGTACACTGGAGGTAAACAGCCACCTTCCTTTGATAAAGAGATTAAACAGATCGAGTATATTCTTGACTCAAATAAGAATTGATCTAATATAGTACTATGCTTCAATACATCTTTTGGTCTTCAGTACTAGGTGGTGATGATAAACCTGCTGTTCATTATGGACATATTACATGTACACCTCCTCATGATTCTAGCTGTCCTTTAATTTTAACCTTGATATTCCTCTTAGCTCCATTTATAGTAATTGGTATACCCATTGTAGCAATCTGGTGGGATATAAAGAAGCATCCTAATAAACCTGTAAAAAGAGTAGCAAAAAAATGAAAGTAAAAGATCTAATTGAACAGTTACAAAAGTTTAACCCTGAGCAAATTGTCATAACGGATGGTTACGAGTCAGGATATGATGAAGTAAAGGAGGTTAAGTATATTGCAGGGCTTAAGCATTATCCAAGGAATGAAAATGATAAGAATTGGTACGATGGAGAGTACCAAGAGGTTAACAGTATTGGATGGTTGCAGGATACTGTTAGCGCTGTATATCTTCCTAGATCATCGTAATAGCATCTATGATTAAGAAGCTACTTTGTCTCATAGGTATACACGACTACGAGCTCAGACACTACTACGAAGACCCACACCTTCAATGTAGAAGGTGTAATAAATTAAGGTTCTAGAACCTTACTTCTTTTTATTTGCTTTAGCTTTAGCAGCACCAGCAATCTTCTTTGAAGCTTTCTTACTGTAGCCAGCCTTTTCAGCTGCTTTCTCTACCTTTGTAAAGACATGCTTCTCTTTCTTCTCTTCAATAAGGCCGAGTTCAGGTAAGATGTTCTCACTAACAAAGCCCTTGATGCTATCATCATAAAAGCCAGTCATAACATACTCAAGAAAGGTATCAACAGCCTTGTTGTTATGTGTACGAGCTCTTTCTAATGTTCTTTCTAGAAGAGACTTATTCATCTTACCTTCAAACCATTTGTAAGCGATAAACTTAACTGTACCTTCCTGAATAGGATTGTAAGCAGGAGTCATGAATGTAAAGCTTGAGGTAATTCTCGACACTACATCCATCATAAGATCACTATCTCCTACGGTAAGTTGTTCTGGTTGCTTTTTATAGATGCTGGCATAAGCTTCACCTAAGAGTTTGTGTTCATCGCGCATATAGATTATTTAATCAAAATGTTTAATTTATTAGTGACATGAACGGAGAAGACAAATAAAACAGATAGCAAGTATTGTATACATGATAGAGTTAACTATTAATTTTTGAGCGTCTTTCTCTTTCTGCTCTATCTCTTGTTGTTCTCTCTCTATAGCCAATTGCTGTTGACGTTCTTCTTCCTCAATAAGATAGCGTTCGTTAGCTTCTTCTTCTCTCTTCCAAAGACCTGGTTGACTATCGTAATAAGCCTTCAAACACTTCCGACAACAGAATAGATTACTTGTATCAGCTCCACGGAGACCTGAGGAGGGTGCTACCAACCTACCACACTCCATACAATTATTCATGTTTCTATACATTACAAAACTATTTACAATCTATAAAAATAAGGCAAATCTAATCCCCGTTTATATCTAATAGACTTGTATAAAATTATGCTTGCATACTGAGAATAATCATTTAATATATTTACATCATGCACTTCTGGCCCAATCTATCAATTATTCGTGCTTCCAATAAATGGAATGTTAACAAAGCTCTTGCCAATCGCCCTAAGGGTTTGACGGATGAAGAGTGGAAGGCTGTTGTCGCAGATCATAAGCTCAATAAAAAGATTATGCTCAATACAGTTCTTAAAGAATCTAGGAAAGCTGTCGATAGAAAAACTAGCGATAAGAGATAAATTATATACAATGACTTTATTCCTGATTAGCTCAATGGTAGAGCAGCGAGCTGTTAACTCGCATGTTGTTGGTTCGAGTCCAGCATCAGGAGCCATTTTTAGCTCATGTGGCGTAATTGGCAGCCGCGATAGACTTAGGATCTATTTCCAAACGGAGTGGGGGTTCAAGTCCCTCCATGAGCATATACAAACTTGTTAATTAACTTACCCTTTAGTGTAACGGTAGCACAAGAGATTTTGGCTCTCTTTGTCATGGTTCGAATCCATGAGGGGTAGTTTGTTTAGATATCGTTTCCGTTGTAGAGAAACTTTGCAATTACTAAACTCACTATAAAACAGCCAATAAGAAAGATATAATCATCTTGATTCATATTTAACTATAATAGATCAACATTAAAGGTTATCAAGAAAATAATTCTGCTTGTGGTTCCCGTCCTTTGCTGCCATAATAGGAGTATGAAAAATAAAGAAGAGTTCATCAAATCCTACAACGAAACTGGCAAAGGAACTTCTAATAAGATTTCCTGTACTAAATGCGATGCAGAAGTTACTGCATTCGGTTCTAACCTAGAGGGTAAGATTAAGAAGGCAGGAAGTCTTGAGATTCTTCTCGATACTTTTGTATGTCGGTCCTGTAAGGGAGCGTCAAAACCTAAGAAAGAAGTCAAGGCTCGGGTTCATAAGATTACAAAAAAGGAGAAAGCTGAGGAACTTAAGAAGTACGATATTCCAGCTTTTAAGATCTCTGTTCCTCGTAATGTATTCCTTAAGGATGCTCCTGATATTATTCAGAGTATGTCTAACTCCGGTATTTGTCTCTCTCCTAGCTATTATCTCGATCATGCTAAACAGTGTGAGGGGTGTACCTTCTATAGTGACTGTCAGTGTGCACTCAAAGCTGCTTAAACTTTATGAACAACCTATACAAAGTATACATTGCTAAACTTAAACGACAACAAAACAATCCTCGTATTGTTCTCAAGGTTGGTATTACATCCTCCTCAGATGCGATGGATCGCTTAACCTACAAGGGTACCGATGAACCATATCCTATCTCTAACTATTTTTCTGATATTAAGATTATGGCTAGTTCAAGGAAGATCTATTCAAGAGAGGAAGCTGAAAGTATAGAAGCCTATATTATGCAAAGTATTAAGGGAACAGATCCATATTTTCATAACTGGCGTGAGAAAGATCAGATCTCTGGCATTACAGAGATGCGTATCTGGAACTATAATGAGTTTCTTAAATCAATCGAACTTCTTATGGAATCAACCAAATAAAACATATGACACAAATGATGGTCAAATTTACGTCATCTCTGAACCTCTACCGCAATAATTCCTGTTGCACTATTTTACTCGTTCATGCATAATACTTGTATGAAGAATAAATCACCCCTAACCCCAACTAAGTAAACCCATGTCAACGTCCTCTAAAATTATCATGTTTGTCTCTCTCTTTAACATTCTGTTCTGTACCTTTGAACTAGGTCGGATTTCAGCAGGAGGTCAAATGTCCTTACTCTCAACTCTCATCATTGCTGTAATCTCTATAGCTTCAATGGTCGACGCCTTCTCTACAACATCAAAGTAATATGGAACCAACTCTATTAACCGAAACTATTGATTTGAATAAATGTGTAGGTGCTGTACATGATTGTAAGAACCCTGCAACTTGTTCTGTTAACCATCCAACCCTAGGAGATCTTCGAGTGTGTGAAGCTTGTAAGATTATTGTAGAAAATTTCAAACATGAATCCATTTAATCAACCTTCAGTATCAAGAGGTGAGTTCCGTCGAGCTCTTAAACTTAAAGTTTATCAAGAGCTTAACGTAGACTTCAATGACCTTCCTGACATTATCGATATTGATGATGTATGGTGGGAGGGACAGACAGAAAAGGAAGCCCTGCAGATGATTGCCGGGTGTATTCAGGACTTTAAGGA
>Ga0209829_10001274_pt1 | contig 20884 bp, 19 predicted proteins | sample C_140205_EF_Meta_FD_187311 | JGI IMG/M metagenome (GOLD analysis project Ga0209829, IMG submission 187311) | Freshwater microbial communities from Lake Croche, Canada to study carbon cycling - C_140205_EF_MetaG (SPAdes) (version 2) | ecosystem: Environmental > Aquatic > Freshwater > Lake...
TTTTATGCTATTCCAGTAAAGTAACTGATAAAGAAATAATACTTAACAAAAAAGTAGAGATTAAATTTTGATGAGAATAGAAAAAGAAGAATCTTCTTCTGTTAAAATATATAGTGATGAAGATTTTAAGGGTTTGAAAAAAGCTGGAGAACTTGCAGCTCGAGCTTTGGACTATGTAGAAAAACTTATCAAGCCAGGCGTTAAAACTGATTTTATTGATAAAACTGCAAATGCATATTTAAATGACCATGGAGCATTTTCTGCTCCCCTCTTTTATAGAGGTTATCCGAAATCAATTTGTACCTCTATTAATCATGTAGTTTGTCATGGGATTCCAAATGATAAAATTTTGAATGAAGGTGATATTATAAATATAGATATAACTGCAATTCTCGACGGTTATTATGGCGATACTAGCAAAACATTTTCTGTTGGAAAAATTCCTATAAAAGCAGAAAGGCTTATTAAAATAACTTATGATAGCATGATGGAAGGCATTAAGGTTTTAAAACCAGGAATTAGTTTGGGTGATATTGGGTTTGCAATTCAATCTTATGCTGAAGCTCACGGTTGTTCTGTTGTTAGGGATTTTTGCGGACATGGAGTTGGTAAAACATTTCATGAGGAACCTAATATTCTGCACTACGGAAAGAAAGGTGAAGGAATGAAGATAAAAAAAGGCATGGTTTTTACAATTGAACCCATGATCAACATAGGTGAATATCATACTAAAGTATTACAGGACGGTTGGACTGCAGTTACAAAAGATAAATCACTATCGGCACAATTTGAACACACTGTTGGTATAACTAATAATGGATACGAAATTTTTACTTTATAATAAAATAATGTTAATTAATTATAACGTATCTAAATGATCTCAAGATATTCACGCGATCAAATCGCAAAAATCTGGCAAGCTGAAAATAAATATAAAATCTGGTTAGATATTGAAATTTATGCAGCAGAAGCTATGGAAAAATTTAAAATTATTCCAAAAGGGATTGCAAAAGAAATTAGAAAAAAAGCCAAAATTAATCCAGAGCGCATTGACCAAATCGAAAAAAAAGTAAAACACGATGTGATTGCCTTTCTTACTTCAATAACTGAAAAGGTTGGACAAAAAGCAAAATTCTTACATCAAGGAATGACTTCTTCTGATGTGTTAGATACATGCTTTAATATTCAATTATACCAATCAGGACAAATTATTTTGAAAGATTTAGAAGAACTTTTAAAAATACTTAAAACAAAATCCATAAAATATAAAAAAACAGTTTGTGTTGGAAGAAGCCATGGAATTCATGCTGAACCAGTAACATTTGGATTGAAACTTCTTACTTATTATGCCGAATTTAAAAGAAATAAAAAAAGAATGGAACAGGCAATTAACGAAATATCAACTTGTGCAATCTCAGGGGCTGTTGGAACTTTTGCACATATAAACCCTGGCATCGAACAATATGTAGCAAAAAAACTAAAATTTAAAGTAGAACCAATTTCAACCCAGGTTATACCGAGAGATCGTCATGCTTATTTTTTTAGTATCCTTGCGATAATTGCATCTTCTGCTGAAAGACTAGCTACAGAAATAAGACACTTGCAAAGAACTGAAGTTTTGGAAGTAGAAGAATATTTTTCCGCAGGACAAAAAGGCTCTTCTGCAATGCCTCATAAAAGAAATCCAGTTCTGTCTGAAAACATTACCGGACTTGCAAGATTAATTAGAAGCTACGCTTATCCAGCTTTAGAGAATGTAATATTGTGGCACGAAAGAGATATTAGTCACTCAAGTGTTGAAAGAAATATTGGTCCTGATGCGACTGTTACGTTGGATTTTGTTTTAGCAAGATTATCTAATGTAATTAAAAATCTAATTGTTTATCCAAAAAATATGCAAAAAAATTTAGAAAAATTTAATGGCCTCATATTTTCTCAAAATGTTTTATTAAAATTAACTCAGAAAGGTATGACTAGAGAACTTGCTTATAAAGTTGTTCAAAAAAATGCTATGAAAACGTGGACTTCTAATGAAAGTTTTTTTGACAATCTAAATAATGATAAACAAATTAAATCTAAATTATCCACAGATGATCTTAAAAAACTATTCAACATGAATTCTCATTTAAGATACATTAACGCTATCTACGGAAGAGTATTTAAAAACTGATGGCTAGAGGAAAACAAATATACGAAGGGAAAGCCAAAATATTGTATGAAGGTCCTGAAAAAGGAACCTTAATCCAATATTTTAAAGACGACGCAACAGCTTTTAATAATAAAAAAAAAGCAATCATTGATGGTAAGGGAGTTTTGAATAATAGAATATCAGAATTCTTATTATCGCAGTTAAATCAAATCGGAATTAGAACGCATTTTATAAAAAGATTAAACATGCGTGAACAACTTATTAAATCTTTAGAAATCATTCCAATTGAAGTTGTAGTAAGAAATATTGCTGCAGGAACTTTATCAACTAGACTTGGAATTAGCGAAGGAACAGATCTTAATAAGCCTCTCTTAGAGTTTTATTATAAAAACGATGAACTTGGTGACCCATTAGTAAATGAGGATCATATTCTTAGTTTAAATTGGGCCACACAAAGTGAATTAATACATATTTCAGAACAGGCTTTAAGAATTAATGATTTCTTAATTGGTATGTTTAGAGGAATTGGAATTAAGCTTGTTGATTTTAAATTAGAGTTTGGAAGACAGTGGAACGGTGATGAGTCTGAAATTTTTTTAGCTGACGAAATTAGTCCAGACACATGTAGATTATGGGATGTTAAAGATGAAAGAAAATTAGACAAAGACAGATTTAGAAAAGATTTAGGTGGATTAGTCGAGGCTTACCAAGAAGTTGCTCGCAGACTAGGAATCATGCCAGAAGGTTCAAATATCAAAGAAATCAAAGCAGGTATTTCAAAAAATTTAACTACTTTAAAGAAAAAATAAAAACTTGAAATTACAAGTCATTGTTACATTAAAAAAAGATGTGTTGGATCCTCAGGGCTCTGCAATAAAGAATTCTCTGTCTAACATGGGATTTAAAAATATCGAAAAATTAAGACAGGGAAAAACATTCGAGATAACAATAAAAGAAAAGAATGAAAAAGTTGCTCTTTCTAAAGCTAAGGAAATGTGTGAAAAACTTTTAGCAAATATGACGATTGAGGACTATTCAGTTAAAGCTATTAAAGAATGAAAGCCAGCGTCATTGTTTTTCCTGGCTCAAATTGTGATCGCGACATAAAAATCTCTCTTCAAAAATTTGGCATAAAAACTTCGATGGTTTGGCATGCTGACGCTAAACTTCCAAAATCAGATCTCGTAGTTCTTCCCGGGGGGTTCTCTTACGGCGATTATTTAAGATGTGGAAGCATTGCTTCTAAATCACGAATTATGAAAGAAGTTATTAACCATTCAAAAAAAGGTGGGTTGGTAATGGGTATATGTAATGGTTTTCAAGTTCTTGTTGAATCAGGATTATTACCTGGCGTTTTAATAAGAAATATTAATCTTAAATTCATTTGTAGAAATATAACTGTGAAAGTAACGAATAATAAAACAAATTTTACATTTAAAGCTAAAAGAAATTTGGTACTTGAGATTCCAATTGCACATAATGAGGGAAACTACTTTGCTAGCAAAGATTTAATAGGTCAGCTTGAAGATAACAACCAGATTGTGCTTCAGTATTGTGATGCAACTGGAAATATTAACGAGCAATCTAATCCTAACGGTTCAATGAAAAATATTGCCGGAATTATAAATAAAAAAGGAAATGTGTTTGGTCTTATGCCTCATCCGGAAAGAGCCGCTGACAGTCTTTTGGGTGGAATAGATGGTTCTTTAATTTTCAAATCTCTAAAATAATTATGCAAGAAGTTAATCAGGAACTCGCGATTAAACACGGTCTAACAGTTGGAGAATATAATAAAATTATTGAACTTATGGGTAGAAATCCAAACTTAGTAGAGCTTGGAATTTTTTCAGCGATGTGGAATGAGCACTGCTCTTATAAATCTTCAAGAATATGGCTTCAGACTTTGCCTACGAAAAACAAATATGTAATACAAGGTCCTGGTGAAAATGCAGGGGTTGTTGATTTTGGCGATGGTGATGTTGTTATTTTCAAAATAGAAAGCCACAACCACCCTTCTTATATTGAGCCTTATCAAGGCGCCGCAACTGGGGTTGGTGGAATATTAAGAGATGTTTTTACCATGGGTGCAAGACCTGTGGCTAATTTAAATTCTATAAGATTTGGCTCTCCTAGCCATGAAAAAACAAAATACTTATTAAACGGCGTTGTCTCTGGAATTGGTGGATATGGAAACTGTATAGGTGTTCCAACTGTGGGTGGTGAGACTGAATTTGACGAATGTTACAATGGAAATATTTTGGTGAACGCTATGAATGTAGGTATCGCTAAAAAGAATAAAGTATTTTACTCAATTGCAAGCGGAGTAGGAAATCCTGTTGTTTATGTTGGATCCAAAACTGGTAGAGATGGAATTCATGGAGCTACTATGGCTTCAGCCGAATTTGATGAGGATTCTGAATCAAAAAAACCAACGGTTCAAGTTGGGGACCCTTTTACTGAAAAATTATTATTAGAAGCTTGTTTGGAGTTAATGCAAAAAAAATCTATCGTTTCAATTCAGGATATGGGAGCCGCAGGTCTCACTTCTTCCTCTATAGAAATGGCCTCAAAAGGAGATCTTGGTATTAAAATCAATTTAAATTTAATTCCCTGTAGAGAAAATAATATGACTCCTTATGAAATAATGCTCTCAGAAAGTCAGGAGCGAATGTTGATAGTTTTAAAAAAAGGAAAAGAAAATGAAGCTAAAAAAATATTTGAAAAATGGGGATTAGATTTTGCAATTATTGGAAGACTTACTAATACAAAGAAGCTTGAACTTGAATATAATAAAAAAATTGTATGCAGTATTCCAATTCATTCTCTTGGTGATAACGCTCCTAAATACAAAAGAGAATATATTACTTATAACTATCCAAAATCGATTAATCACAATTCTGAGATTGATAAACTAGATATTAAAGATTCTTTACTCAAAATTTTATCTCATCCAAATTATTCAAATAAGTCATGGGTGTGGGAACAATACGATCATATGGTTATGACTGACACTATACAGAAACCTGGTGGCGATTCAGCTGTTGTTCGATATCACGGAAAAAACAAAGGAATAGCAGCTACAGTTGATTGTGTGCCAAGATATTGCAAAGCCCATCCTAAATCTGGTGCAATGCAAGCAGTATGTGAAACTTGGAGAAATTTAATTTCAGTTGGAGCTCAACCTATTGCTATTACTAATTGTCTAAATTTTGGAAATCCAGAAAAGAAAGAAATTATGGGACAATTTGTAGATAGCATTAATGGAATGAAAGAAGCTTGCGAAGCTTTGGATTACCCGGTGATATCTGGAAACGTTTCTTTATATAACGAAACAAATAGCGTTGCTATTTATCCAACTCCAACAATTGGAGGAGTTGGTCTTTTAAAGAATATTAATAATATGATGACATATAATTTTAAAGATTCAGAAAACATTATTGCAGTTATTGGTGAGACATCAGGACATTTAAGTCAAAGTGCTTTAATTTATGATATTATTGGTAATAAAGAAGGTCCTCCTCCACAAATTAATCTAAAGGAAGAGAAGAAAAACGGTCTTTTCGTGAGTGAATTAATTAAAAATAAATTAGTAAATGCAGTTCATGATATCTCTCATGGTGGCATCATAGTAACATTAGCTGAAATGTGTATGGCGTCTAATATTGGTGCAAAAATTAAGGTATCAGGTTCTAATACCGACAAAATCAAATATTTATTCTCTGAAGATCAGGCAAGATATTTGGTTGAGATTAGCAAAAAGAATTTAGAAAAAATAAAAAAAATTTCAGCTACTAAAAATATTAAGATAGATTTTATCGGAAAAACACAGAGCGAAATATTTGAAATAGAAAATAATCTAAGAATTAGTGTTAAAGAATTAAAGACAAATAATGAAAGTTGGTTTAAAAACTATAATAAAAGTTAATCATGGCAATCAAACAAGAGGAAATTCATAAACTTTTAAAAGAAGGTTTTCCAGATGCTGATATTGAAATTAGTGATTTAGCTGGAGACGACAACCACTTTGCTGCTAAAATTAAGTCTTCAAGATTTAAAGGAAAAACTAGAGTTCAGCAACACCAAATGGTATACGCTTCACTCAAAGGAAAAATGGGAAATGAATTGCACGCATTAGCACTAACAACAGAGGAAAAATAAAATGACAATTAATGATAAAATAAAAGATATTATAAATAAAAATGATGTAGTCTTGTTTATGAAAGGCACTCCTGAAATGCCACAATGTGGATTTTCAATGACAGTCTGTAATATCTTAAAAGAATTAAAAGTAAAATTTAATGGGGTAAATGTTTTGGCAGATCCTGAAATTAGACAAGGTATTAAAGATTTTAGTAACTGGCCAACTGTACCCCAACTTTTTATTAAGGGTGAATTTATTGGTGGCTGTGATATCGCTAAGGAAATGTATGAAAAAGGCGAATTACAAAAAATAGTAAAATAAAAAAATTATTATCGAGAGTAATACTCAACAACTAATTTAGGTTCCATTTGCACTGGATATGGAATTTGATCATACTTTGGAACTCTAGTAAATTCTGCAGTCATTTTTTTATGGTCTGCTACGATATAATCTGGAACTTCTCTTTCTTTACTTTGGGTTGCGCCTATAATTGGGATTGATTGTTTAAAAGAATCTTTTATTTCCACAACATCATTTTCAGATACTAAATAACTAGAAATATTTACTTTCTTACCATTCACTTTTACTTTTCCATGATTAATAATTTGTCTTGCTGCAAATACAGTGATAGCAAACTTTGCTCTGTAGATAACAGCGTCTAATCTTCTTTCTAATAAACCAACTAAATTTTCTCCTGTGTCACCTTTTTTCTTATAAGCTTTCCTAAAAAGATTTCTAAATTGTCTCTCGCTCATATTACCATAATAACTTTTTAGTTTTTGCTTAGCTTGTAATTGAATATTGTAATCTGAAGGTTTGCCTTTGTTTCTTTGCCCGTGTTGTCCTGGGCGATAGGCTCTAGTGTTGAAAGGGCTTTTTGGTCTTCCCCAAAGGTTTACACCCAATCGTCTATCAACCTTGTGAGTAGAATTTAATCTTTTTGTCATATTTAAAAGTGCTCTGTTATAATAACACTCATTCTTTTAGTCAATGTTACTCACGCTCCTTATACTTAAGAAAAGAACTGATAACTCCAGATAAAGTTCTAATTTCCTGCGTAGACAGTAGACTTCGATGAAAAATATTTTTAATACTTCTAATCATTTGTTGTCGTTTTTCTTCGGGTTTTAAAAATCCAACCTTATCTAAATGAGATATCAAAAAATTTAAAAAAACCTGAACTTCACTTTTTTTGGCATCTTCACTTCTATATAAATTTTTAACAAACTGATCAATTTTTTTTGAAGATAAAAATAATTGAAAAGCAAATACTGTAACTGCGTGGGAAAGATTTAATGATTTAAATTTAACATTTGTTGGAATGTTGACCAAATAATTAGCGTTAATAAGATCGTCGTTACTTAATCCTGATGCTTCTGGTCCAAATAAAATACCAATTTTTTTATTTAAAGAATTATTTTTTTTTATAATTTTTACCGCTGCGTTTAAATCAATTATTTTTTTATTAACAGATCTACTTCTTGATGTTGTTGCAAAAACATAATTTAAATCTGCTACTGCGTCATCATTATTCAAATACACTTTGGCTTTATGGACAATATCTTTAGCGTCTACAGCCGTATAGGTTGCGCTTTTATTTGGCCAACTATCACGAGGCGCTACTAATCTTAAGTTCTCAAAATTAAAATTTTTTAACGACCTTGCAGCTGCGCCTATGTTTTCACCAAGCTGGGGTCTAATTAAAATAAAGTTAATGTTTTTAGATAACATTACAAATTAGCAGGAGCCTTATCTTTAAATAATTTGTAATCAATACTATCTATTAACGCTCTGAAGGAAGCTTCAATAATATTTGGCGAAACTCCAATGGTAAACCAAACATCACCTGTGCTATCAGTGCTTTCAATAGAGACACGAGTAATTGCATTAGTTCCTGTGTTTAAAATTCTTACTTTATAATCTAAAAGTTTCAAATCTTTTAGATACTCAGCGTATTTTCCAATTTTTTCTACATTTGATCTAATAGCATTGTCAATCGCATTTACAGGTCCGTTACCTGATCCTTCACAAACAATATCTTTTTTATCAACTTGCAAAACAACTGTTGCATAGGAATTGATAATTTCACTATCAGCGTTCTTACTAACTTTAACTTCGTATTTTTTTATATTTAAATAATTTGGAACTTCATTTAACAATCTACGAGTTAAAAGTTCAAATGACGCATCTGCTCCATCATATGCATATCCAATAAATTCTCTATCTTTTACCTGCTCTAATAGTTTTTGAACATTAGGATCGTCTTTATTAATTTTGATATTTAACTTTTCTAATCTTGATAAAATATTTGATCTTCCAGACTGGTCTGAGATAACAATATTTCTTTTGTTACCGACAGATTCTGGAGATATATGCTCATAAGTTTTTGGATTTTTTTCTACAGCAGAAACATGCAATCCACCTTTATGAGAAAATGCTGAAGCGCCTACATAAGCTGCATGATTATTAGGTTTTCTATTTAAAATTTCATCTAATAATCTTGAGCATTCTGTTAAGTATTTAATCTTTTTTTCTTCTACTGAAATATCAAATCTATCTCTAAAATATTTTTTAAATAATAAAGTTGGAATAATAGAAACAATATTTGCATTTCCGCACCTTTCCCCTAAACCATTTAAAGTACCCTGCACTTGTCTTGCTCCAGATCTGATTGCCGCTAGTGTGTTTGCAACTGCATTTTCAGTATCATTATGTGTATGAATGCCTAAATTTTTTCCAGGTATAGTCTTTGCTACATCATTTACAATCTCTTCAATTTCAAAAGGTAAAGTTCCCCCATTGGTATCACAAAGTACAACCCATCTAGCTCCATTGTCGTACGCTGAACGAATACATTTTAGTGCGTAATCCTTATTGTTTTTATATCCATCAAAAAAATGTTCGGCATCAAACATAAACTCTCTTTTATTTTTAACAAAATGCTTCGTTGTTTCTGAAATATTTTCTAAATTTTCTTCTTTTGAAATTCCTAAGGCTACATCAACATGAAAGTCCCATGTCTTACCTACAATACAGACTGACTTTGTATTAGAGTTTAGAATTGCTGAAAGACCAGGATCGTTTTCTGGGCTTCTACCAGATTTTTTGGTCATACCAAAAGCAACCAGTGTTGAATTTGAAAATTTGGGTGGTTTGCTAAAAAAGTTAGTATCTGTCGGATTTGCTCCAGGCCATCCTGCTTCAATATAGTCAACTCCTAATTTAGACAAAGCAGTAGCAATCCTATTTTTTTCATCCATAGAAAAATCAACTCCTTGCGTCTGAGCTCCGTCACGCAAAGTTGTGTCAAAAATATAAATTTTTTCTTTACTCATTATTTATGTTTCCAAGTCGTATTATCGTTTAAATCTTCGATGATAATTCCTTTTTCTTCAAGATCTAATCTAATTTTATCTGCTTTTTTAAAATCTTTATTTTTTCTAGCAAGATTTCGTTGTTGTACTAGATTTTCAATTTCACTTACATCTAAATCTGATTTCTTTTTGAAAATATTAAATTGTTGCTGACTTTCACCAAATAGACCTAAAAACCTAAGCGCAGAATTTAAATCTTTTTTAGCTGCAACATCACCTGCTTTTGCTTTATTATAAATGCTATGAATATTTGTTATAAATTTTGGCGTATTTAAATCATCTAACAAAATACTGAATAGTTCATTATTAATTTCTTCTGTATCAGGAGTATAAAAACTGTACCAACTTTCTAATATTTTTTTATTAGTTTCTAAAACTTTTAAATTCCAATCTAACGGTTGTCTATAATGAGTTCCTAAAATGGATAATCTAATAATTTGACCATTAAAATTATTTTTTAAATTATTAATTGTTACAAAATTACCATCTGACTTTGACATTTTTTTTCCATTAACTGTTAAATAACCATTATGCATCCAATATTTTGCAAATAAACTTGAGTTATTTGAACAAATTGACTGGGCTATTTCATTTTCATGATGCGGAAAAATTAGGTCAAGTCCACCACAATGAAGATCGAATTCTTTTCCTAAATATTTTTCTGCCATCGCTGAACATTCAATATGCCAACCTGGTCTACCTTTTCCCCAAGGGGAATTCCATGAGGGTTCTTTTTCTTTAGAAGGTTTCCAAAGCACAAAATCTAAAGGATTATTTTTTAATTCTGAAACCTCAACTCTTGATCCAGATATTAATTCCTTAGGATTCTTATTTGATAACTTTCCGTAATTTGGAAATTTATTTACATTAAAATAAACATGACCATCTTTAAGATATGCAAATTTCTTATCTAATAAATTCTCAATCATTTTAATCATTTCCTGAATATTGTTTGTTGCTCTGGGTTGATTGTTTGGGTTTAAACAATTTAAATATTCGCAATCACTTAAAAAAACATCTTCAATATTCTTTGTAAGTTCACTAATATTAATTTTTAATTCGTAAGCTCTTTGAATAATTTTATCATCAATATCAGTAATGTTTCTCACGTAATTGACTTTATCTTTACCGAAAATTTTAATTAAAATTCTATATAAAAGATCAAAAATAATTAACGGTCTTGCATTTCCAATGTGAGGATAATCATAAACGGTTGGGCCACAAACATACATGCCAACAGAATTTTTATTGAGCGGAGTAAAATCTTCTTTCTGACGGCTTAGTGTATTAAAAATTTTTAAACTACTCATTGTCATCAAACTTGCAGATCGGAATTAAATTCATTTTATGAAGATTTCTTTTTCTAATTTTTAAATATTTATCATAATTTTTATCTTTACTATCTAGCATAGCTTTTTCTAAATCTCCGTAGGACATTCCTAATTGCCGTTCATCAGTTCTGCCATCTGACCACAATCCATCTGTAGGTGCAGCATTAATAATATCTTCTAAAATCATTAATTCTTTTCCCATTTCCCATACTTGTGATTTTAAGCAATCTGCAATTGGAGAAATATCAACTCCTCCATCTCCATATTTAGTAAAAAAACCTACTCCAAAATCTTCTATTTTATTTCCTGTTCCAACAACAATTCCATTATTTGCACCCGCAACCTGATAAAGAGTTGTCATTCGAAGTCTTGCTCTAGAGTTTGCGAAAGCAAGTTCGTTACTGAACTTGCTTAATGTTTTTTCAAAAACATTAAACACATCATCTAAATTAATAATAATTTCATCAACGTTAGAAAATCTACTTTTAAGCCATTTTAAATGAGCTCTACTTAAATCATCTTGATACTTAAGTTGTCTAATAGGCATAGACAAAACTTTAGTGTTAATTCCTGTCATTGCAGAAATTGTACTCACCACAGCTGAATCAATTCCTCCTGAAACCCCGATAACTAAACAGTCAGGTTTTTTTTCCATTGAATTACAATAGTTTTTGATCCAGTTTTTAATAAATTGAATTCTATCTGTTGCGTTCATTGTAATATTTTTACTTTTTTTTTAGTTTGAAGCAAAAAAATTATTAAAAAAATAATTTTTAAGAAGCTTTTCTAATAGAATTTATTGAATATTTAGAATTTTTCTTAATTTCTTCAGAAATTAAAAATGCCAATTCAATCGCTTGGTTTGCGTTTAATCTAGGATCGCAATGAGTATGATATCTGTCCGAAAGATCTTTATCAGTAATATTCTGCGCTCCTCCAATACACTCAGTTACATTCTTTCCTGTCATCTCTATATGTAATCCTCCGGCGTAAGTTCCTTCACTTTGGTGAACTTCGAAGAAACTCTTAACTTCAGAAATAATATTTTCAAATGGTCTTGTCTTATAACCAGTTGAGGCTTTGATAGTATTTCCATGCATAGGATCGCATGACCAAATAACTTTTTTATCTGATTTTTTAATAGCCTTAATAAGCTTTGGTAAAAAATTTTTTACTTTATCATGACCAAATCTTGCTATTAAAGTTATTCTTCCAGCTTCATTCTCCGGATTCAAAACATCAATTAATTTTACAAGTTCTTGAGGATCTAATGTTGGACCACATTTAATTCCTATGGGATTTTTAATTCCTCTACAGAATTCAACATGAGCCCCATCTAGCTGTCTTGTTCTATCGCCTATCCACAAAAAATGTGCAGAAGTGTCATGGTATTCACCTGTTGTAGAGTCAACACGTGTCATCGCTTCCTCAAATGGAAGATGTAATGCCTCATGACTAGTGTAAAAATTAACTGTTCTTAATCTTCTATTTTGCTCAATGGTAATTCCACAAGCATCCATAAAACTTAAAGCATCACTCACTTTATCTTGAATTTCTTTAAATCTTTTATTTGCATTGTCATTCACGAAATCCATATTCCACAAATGTACTTTGCTTAAATCAGCAAACCCTCCTTGTGAGAATGCTCTTAACAAATTTAATGTTGCTGCAGCTTGAGAGTATGATCTTAATAATCTTATAGGATCAGGTCTTCTAGAGTCATCATCAAATTTCATGCCATTAATATTGTCCCCTAAGTAACTAGGTAATTCCTTACCGTTAATCACTTCTGTAGGTGAGCTACGTGGCTTTGAAAATTGACCTGCTACTCTGCCAAGTTTTACTATTGGTAAATGTGATGAAACAGTTAATATTAAAGATACTTGCAAAATAACTTTGAATAGATCTCTAATGTTATCTGGATGAAACTCTTCAAAACTTTCAGCACAATCCCCGCCTTGAAATAAAAAAGCCTTTCCTTCGCTTACATCACTTAACAAATGTTTAAGAGTGCGCGTTTCACCTGCAAATACAAGCGGTGGAAATTTTGAAATTTCCTTTAAAACTTCGTTAAGCTTACCTTCGTTTTCATAAACGGGTAAATGCTTTGCAGTTTTTTTTTTCCAAGAATCTGGATTCCAATTTTTCATATTCAACCTACAGTATATATAGAGAGCAAACTAAGCGTACAAGAATAAATTATTCTACAGTAACAGATTTTGCTAGATTTCTTGGCTTATCTATATCGTGACCCTTTTTTAAAGCCACATAATAAGCAAGTAGCTGCAAAGGTATATTAGTTAAAAATGGGGAAAGAAATTTATTAATTTTTGGAATCTTAACTTCGTACCAAATATTTTCATGAGGATCTTCTCCTTCGAGATGATCAGATATTAATAAAATTTTTCCGCCACGCGCAATAACTTCCTGCATATTAGAAATAGTTTTTTCATAGAATCTATCTTTTGGTGCTATCACAACTACAGGCATTCCATTTTCAATTAAAGCTAACGGACCATGCTTCATTTCACCAGCTGGATAACCATCTGCATGTAGGTAAGTGAGTTCTTTAAATTTAAGCGCTCCTTCCAATGCTATTGGGTATGATAACCCTCTTCCCAAAAAAATAGAGCCTTTGATATCTTTAAAGTCATCTGCTAACTCCTCAATTATTTTTTTCTTATCTAAAATTAAAGAAACATCCATATGAATTTTTTCTAAATCTTTAACGATATCAAAATATTCATTATCTTTTATTTCATCTCTAATTCTTGAAATTTTTAAGATAAATAATAACAAAACTAAAATTTGACCTGTAAAAGCTTTTGTTGAAGCTACTCCGACTTCGGGACCCACATGTATTGGAAGGACTAAATCTGACAATCTTGATAGAGAACTTTCAGTTACATTTACAACTGAACAAGTTTTAGCTCCACTTTTTTTACAAAAATCTAATGCAGCAATCGTGTCAGCTGTTTCACCTGATTGGGAAACAAAAATATATAATTCATTATCTTTTATTTTATTATTTCTATACCTAAACTCGGAAGCAACGTCGACATTTGCATCTAAATTAGTAAATTCTTCAAACCAATATTTTCCAAGTACACAAGCATGATAGGCCGTACCACAAGCTATTAAATTAACTTTTGTAATTTTTTTAGGATCAATTGGAAAATTAACAATATTAATTTCTTTTCTTATTTTATCAAAGTATTCATTAATGCATTTTTTTATAACTTCCGGCTGTTCAAATATCTCTTTTGACATAAAATCTTTAAACCCGCTTTTGTCATAAATCCCTTTATCACTTGATAATTGAACTATTTTTTTATCAATTCTTTTATTATTTTTATCAAAAAACTCAATTTTATCATTTGTAATGACACATACATCGCCATCATCAAGATAAGATACTTCATTAGTCATAGAATTTAGCGCATAAGAATCTGATCCTAAATATTTTTCTTTATCACCATAACCTACTGCAAGTGGACTTCCTCTTCTTGCCCCCACAATTAAATTATCAAATTTTTTAAAAATAATTCCTAAGGCAAAACTTCCTTCTAATTCTTTTAAAGTTTCAAAAACTGCTTCTAAATAACTCATTTTTTTTAAATGCTCTGTAATAAGATGGGTTACAACTTCCGTATCTGTTTGCGACTTGAAGAAATGTCCTTTTTCTATGAGTTTCTTTTTAAGAACACTTGAATTTTCAATAATTCCATTATGAACAACTGAAACATCGTCTGATGAATGGGGATGGGCATTTAACTCATTTGGGACCCCATGAGTTGCCCAACGCACATGTCCAATGCCAATATTTCCAGATATTGAAGTTTTTTTAATTAATTTTTCCAAATCAACAACTTTTCCAGCACACTTATTTTCAATAATCTGTCCATTAACAATTGTTGAAATTCCAGCAGAGTCGTAACCTCTGTACTCAAGTTTTTTTAATGAATCTAATATGCGGGCTGTTGTATCTTTGTAGCTAACAATTCCAATAATACCGCACATAATATTTTTTATTTTTTCTTAAACTCTCTTTGAGGAGCCCTACTTAATACAAGAGAATTGTCTTTTACATTTTTAGTAATAGTTGATCCTGCTCCAACTATTGAATTTTTTCCTATTTTTACTGGTGCAACTAATGATGTGTTAGATCCCACAAAAACATTATCTAAAATATTTGTTTTATATTTGTTTTTTCCATCATAATTGCAAGTAATTGTCCCAGCTCCAATATTAACATTTTTTCCAAGCGTTGAATCGCCTATATAACTTAAATGATTTATTTTAGAATTTTTTCCAACTTTTGATTTTTTTATTTCTACAAAATTACCAATTCTAGAGTTATCCTCTAAAACTGTTTCTGGTCTTAGTCTTGCAAAAGGTCCTACTGTTACATTGTTTCCAATTTTTGTTTTTTCTATATAAGAAAAACTTAGAATTTTAACATTGTTTCCAATTTTTACGCCCTTACCAATCACAACGTAAGGTTCAATTGTAACATTTTTACCAAACTTTGTATCTGAAGATAAATAAATTGAATCAGAAGAAATTAATTTTACACCTTTTTTAATTGCTAATTTTTTAATTTTATTTTGTAATGATTTTCCTAATTCAGACATAATTAAATTATAATTTTTTTATGAATAACTTTTAACCTAAAGTTACGATTTATTGCAATTTTTGCAATGTTAATATAGTAATGATTTTAGTATTTTAAATCACGAATTATTTCTTTTAAAAACTAATTTTGTTTTCTGTAGATTTATGAATAAAGCGATCGTTTTTGACCTAGATGGAACTCTTGTAGATTCCGCTCCAGATTTAATGGATGCTCATAATTACGTAATGCAAAAATATGGATACCATCAAAAACAAGTTTCTGATATTCGCCATTTAGCAGGTAGAGGTGCTGCTAATATGATTTTAAGTTCATTAAGAGAAGAAGATAAAAAGTTTGATGCTAATATTCATAAAAAAATGACAGAAGAATTTATTAATTTTTATAGAGAAAATATTTCCAAAAAATCACAAATTATTAAAGGAGCTGTAGATTTTTTAAAATGGGGAAAATCTCAAAATATAACGCTCGCTATTTGCACAAACAAAATGGAATCTCTAGCTAAAAAACTACTAAAAGAAATTAATCTTATTGAATTTTTTGAGTATATTGCGGGAGCAGATACCTTTGAATATCGAAAACCTGATCCAAGACATCTTACTAATATCTTGGAGATATTAGATGTAAAAAAAGAGAATAGCATTATGGTTGGTGACAGCGAAACCGACTCTGAAACAGCCAGATCTGCAAAAATACATTTTGTGTTAGTAAAAGGAGGATATACCGAAAAAGATCAAAAACATATTTATCATAACCATTTAATTAATGATTTTACAGAAATGCAAGCGATTATATCAAAAATGAAATTTTTAAATTAATGATATTTGTGATTTAATATTTAAAATAAATAAAAATTTATTATGTATTTTGTAAAGAACACTCCAGCTGAAAAAAGGGCTCAATTAAATAAAAAATTAAAAACAGGAAAACTTATCCGTTTTCCAGGTGCCTACAGTCCTATCGTTGCAAAACTAATAGAAGAAATTGGATATGAAGGCGTTTATATTTCTGGAGCTGTAATGGCTAATGACCTTGGAATGCCTGATATTGGTCTTACAACATTAACTGAGGTTTCTTACCGAGCTGAGCAGATTGCTCGTGTTACTAATTTGCCTTCCATTGTTGATGCGGATACTGGTTTTGGCGAACCCTTGAATTGCGCAAGAACAATTGAAACTTTTGAAAATTTTGGAATCTCAGGATGTCATATTGAAGATCAAATTAATCCTAAAAGATGCGGTCATCTAGATAATAAGGAAGTTATTAGTCCTAATGAAATGGTTAAAAAAATTAAATCAGCTGTTAAAGCTAGAAAAGATAGAAATTTTTTAATTATAGCAAGAACTGATGCTAATGCAGTTGAAGGAATAGACAAAACAATTTCTAGAATAAAAGCTTATGTCGATGCTGGAGCGGACATGATTTTTCCTGAAGCTTTAAAAGATGAAAAAGAATTTGAAAAAATAAGAAAAATAACCAAAGCATATTTACTTGCAAACATGACAGAGTTTGGAAAATCCAAGCTATTATCTGTTAAAGAGCTTAACAATCTTGGTTATAACTTAGTCATCTATCCTGTGACAACTCAAAGATTAGCTCTAAAAAATGTTGAAGATGGCCTAAAACAAATCTTTACAGAAGGTCATCAAAATAATGTTATTGATAAAATGCAGACAAGAAAAAGATTATATGAGTTAGTTGACTACGAGAAATATAATCAATTTGACAGTTCTATATTCAATTTTTCTAAAAAAGGTCATGAATAATGACTGAGGGCGAAATCAAAAAAGGGTTAGTTGGGGTTATAGCTGATGAAACTAAGGTTTCAGAAGTCATGCCTGATATAAATTCCTTAACGTACAGAGGTTATGCAGTTCAAGATCTTGCTGAAGTGTGTGTATTTGAAGAAGTCGCTTACTTATTATTAAATGGAGAGCTACCTAATGAATCTCAACTGTCTAAATTTCAAGAAGAAGAAAGAAATAACAGAAAAATCAGTTCTAATTTAAAAAAGATTATTCAAAACTATCCTAAAAATGCCCATCCAATGGACACTACAAGAACTTCTGTTAGTCATTTAGCTCTGGAAGATCCTGAGACAGGAGTAAATACCGCTGAATCTGATTATAAAAAATTTATAAGAATTTTTGCAAAAACTCCAACGGCTGTAGCTGCAAATTTTAGAGCAAGAAAAGGATTGGATATAATAGATCCAAAGAAAAATTTAAGTTTTAGTGAAAACTTTTTTCATATGTGCTTTGGAAAAGTGCCAAGCAAAGATGTCGTTAAAGCGTTTGATGTGTCTTTAATTCTTTACGCCGAACATAGTTTTAACGCTTCAACTTTTACATCAAGGGTTGTTACAAGCACTCTTGCAGATATTCATAGTGCAATTGTAGGAGGTATCAGCGCCTTAAAAGGACCATTACATGGCGGAGCAAACGAAGTCGTAATGAAAATGTTCTTTGACATTAAAGAACCCGAAAACGCAGAAAAGTACATTTTAAATAAAATTAAGAATAAGGATTTAATAATAGGATTTGGTCATCGCGTTTATAAAAATGGAGACTCTAGAGTACCCACAATGACAAAATATTACTATAAAACTGCAGAGTTTTATAAGAATGAAAAATTTCCAAAAATTTCTAAAATATTAGAGCAAACAATGATTAAGAAAAAAAATATATTTCCTAATTTAGATTTTCCATCTGGTCCCACTTATTATTTAATGGGTTTTGATGTCGATTTTTTTACTCCTATATTTGTAATGGCAAGAATTACAGGATGGTCTGCTCACATTATCGAACAACTAAAAGATAACCGACTAATCAGACCGCTTTCAAAATACATAGGATCTGATCACCGAAAAGTACAATCAATAGATATAAGGTAAATCTTTTAATTATTTCGTAAACTCAAAGGCTTCAACCCATGAACCTTTAGTGGAAGCTTTAGAATATTCTGTTGCCCTACCTTCAAAGAAATTCATATGTTCGACGCCGTTTAACATATCATCTAACCAAGTTAACGGGTTTTCTTTAACTTCATAAATTTCTTTTAAACGTAATTGTGATAATCTTCGGTTTGCAATCCACCTAATATAAGTTTTAACTTGCTCGGCAGTTAGACCTTCGATATTTCCCATCTCAAAAGCAAGGTCAATGAATGCATCTTCATGATGAACTATTGTTCTGCAGGCATCATAAATTTCTTTTTGCAAACTCTCATCTAATAAGCCAGGATTTTCATCACAGAAAGTATTAAAAATTTTAATCATGGAGTTACAATGAAGAGTCTCGTCTCTCACTGACCAGGTAACTATTTGGCCCATACCTTTCATTTTATTGAATCTTGGAAAATTTAATAAAATCGCAAAACTTGCAAACAACTGAAGGCCCTCTGTAAAAGCGCTAAACACTGCAACTGTTTTTGCGATTTCTCTTTTATTGTTTGTGTTAAAATTTTTCATGTAATCATACTTATCTTTCATTTCTTTATACTTTAAGAATGCAGAGTATTCAGAATCTGGCATGCCTATTGTATCTAGTAAATGAGAGTAAGCAGCGATGTGAACTGTTTCCATTGATGAAAATGCAGTCATCATCATTAAAACTTCTGTTGGTTTAAAAACATTTGTGTAATGTCTTAAGTAGCAGTTATTAACCTCAACATCGGCTTGAGTAAAAAATCTAAATATTTGAGTAAGTAAATTTTTTTCACTTTGAGTTAATTTTTTTTGCCAGTCTCTTATATCTTCTGATAAAGGAACTTCTTCTGGCAACCAGTGAATTCTTTGTTGAGTTAACCACGCATCATAGCACCACGGATAACGAAAAGGTTTGTAAACTGGATTGTCTTTTAAAAGACCATGTGTTTCGGAATAATTTTTATCTATTATTTTTTCTGGTATTTTAATTGCTACTACTGACATGATAAACACTCCTCATAATCTTTTGTTTCTGTAGTTTCTTTTTTTTCTGCGGGAATTGCAACAAAACTCTTACTTACAACCTCTGCTCTCTGTATAGATTTCGATCTACAGTAGTAAAGACTCTTAAGTCCTTTCTTCCACGCTTGAAAATGAATTTGATGAAGATCTCTCTTATGCACGTCTGCGGGGATAAACACGTTCAATGATTGCGCTTGCGATATATAGGGAGTTCTGTCCGCTGAAAGATCGATTAGCCATCTTTGATCTAGCTCGAATGCTGTCTTAAAGACATCTTTTTCTTCTTGAGTTAAAAAGTCTAGATGCTGAACTGAGCCTTGATTTGTTGTAATCGAAGACCAAACATCAGCATTATTTTTTTCATATTTATTTAAAAGATCCTCTAAAAATTTGTTTCTTACATTGAAAGAACCTGACAAAGTTTTATGTGTGTAACTGTTTCCAGCGATAGGCTCAATTCCAGGAGATGATCCACCACAGATTATTGAAATAGAGGCAGTTGGAGCTATAGCTGTTTTATTAGAAAATCTTTCCATGATTCCGTACTCTGCCGCGTCTGGACAAGCTCCTCTTTCTTCTGCTAATTTTTTTGATGCTTTGTTAACTTCTTGATCAATGTATTTAAATATTTTTGTGTTCCAAACTTTTGCCATTACAGATTCAAAAGGAATCATATTTTTTTGCAAGAAAGAATGAAAACCCATAACTCCAAGACCAACACTTCTTTCACGGTGAGCAGAATATTTTGCATCTTTAAAAGAATCTGGAGCTTTTTGAATAAATTCACTTAAAATATTATCTAAAAATCTCATAACATCTTCTAAGAAATTTTTATCATTTTTCCATTCTTCATAAGTTTCTAAATTTAATGAAGATAAACAGCAAACTGCTGTCCTGTCTTTTCCGTGTTTATCAATTCCAGTTGGTAAGGTAATTTCTGAACATAAATTTGAAGTTTTGACCGTAAGACCAGCAAGTTTATGATGTTGTGGTATCATTCTATTTACCGTGTCTATGAAAATAATATAAGGTTCCCCGGTTTCAACTCTTGCAGTTAATAATCTGATCCATAAATTTCTTGCAGATATAGTTGCTTGAACTGCACCGTCATATGGACTTTTTAATGCCCACTGTTCATCAAGTTCAACTGCTCGCATAAAGGCATCTGTAACCAAAACTCCGTGATGAAGATTTAATGCTTTTCTATTTGGATCTCCCCCAGTTGGTCTTCTCATTTCTATAAACTCTTCGATTTCAGGGTGATCAATTTGTAAATAACAAGCAGCAGATCCTCTTCTTAGAGATCC
>Ga0209829_10001275_pt1 | contig 20875 bp, 16 predicted proteins | sample C_140205_EF_Meta_FD_187311 | JGI IMG/M metagenome (GOLD analysis project Ga0209829, IMG submission 187311) | Freshwater microbial communities from Lake Croche, Canada to study carbon cycling - C_140205_EF_MetaG (SPAdes) (version 2) | ecosystem: Environmental > Aquatic > Freshwater > Lake...
GATTCCACCATCATGTCGACGAGTTGCTCGAAACTCGTCTGGGGAATCCAACCCAGCTTCGTGCGGGCCTTGGCGCTCGATCCGAGCAGCAGTTCCACCTCGGCGGGACGGTAGTAACGCGGATCGATCTCAACGTGATTCTGGTAATCGAGCCCCAGCCGCGAGAAGGTTTTCTCGCAAAAGTCCCGGACCGAGTAGAGTTCGTTCGTGGCGACGACGTAATCGTCGGGCTCATCCTGCTGCAACATCAGCCACATCGCCTCGACGTAGTCGCCGGCGAAGCCCCAGTCACGCTGTGCGTCGAGGTTGCCAAGGTGCAGCTTCTCCTGCATGCCTAGCTTGATCCTCGTGGCGGCCCTGGTGATCTTCCGGGTCACGAAGGTCTCGCCGCGCCGCGGGCTCTCGTGGTTGAAGAGGATGCCGCAGGAGGCGTGCAGCCCGTAGCTCTCCCGATAGTTGACGGTGATCCAGTGGGCGTAGACCTTGGCCACGCCATACGGGCTTCGCGGATAGAAGGGCGTCGTCTCCTTCTGCGGAGTCTCCACCACCTTGCCAAACATCTCGGAGCTCGAAGCCTGGTAAAAGCGGATTTGCTCGCCCGTGTCGTCCTGAACGTCGCGAATCGCCTCAAGCAGGCGGAGCGTGCCCACTGCTGTGACGTCGGCAGTGTAGGCCGGCTGGTCGAAGCTCACGCGCACATGGCTCTGGGCGGCGAGGTTGTAGACCTCGTGCGGACAAATCTCACGAATCAAACGAACCAGGCCGTTGCCGTCAGACAAGTCGCCGTAATGCAGCTGCACCTTCGGTTCGGCACCAAAGATCAGGTGTTCGATCCGCTGCGTGCCAAACGTGCTGGAACGGCGGCGCAGACCGTGCACCTCATAGCCTTTTTCAAGCAGCAGTTCTGCAAGGTATGAACCGTCCTGACCCGTGACACCCGTGACTAAGGCACGCCTCTGCATCGATGACTCTCCCGTCGGTTGGGGCTGCGTGGCTCGGCGTCGTCCGCACCTGCGTGGTGACCGGACACGCCGTTCCGTTCCTGCGAGGGGGGACGATAGCAAGCCGATCCGGCCGACGAAATGGCAGTTTGCGAGTTAGAACCCGCCCAGAATGCCACCATAGACTGCCGCGTATCCGCGGGCCGTGGCGGCCCAGGAAAAGCCGGCGGCGTGATTTTGCAGCCGCGATGCGAAGGTCGGATCGGCCTGGTAGCGGGCCATGCCCTCGCGGTATGCGGTCGCCATCGCGGCTGGCTCATAGCCGGCGAGGTAGAAGCCGATATCGCCGGCAACCTCGGGCAGACTCGTGTTCCGGGACACGAACACCGGCTTGCCGCACTGCATCGCCTCCAACACCGGAAATCCAAAGCCTTCCGTGAGCGACGGAAACAGAAAGGCCTCGCAGTGCTCGTAGAGCCACTGCCGGTCGCCATCCGACACTTCGCCCGGCAGGATCACCCGCCCGGTGAGGTTGCGCTGTGCCACCTCGCGCTCGAGGAATTCTCCGTAGGGGGTCGTTTTCTTCCCTGCGATCACCAGCCGCATGTCGGGCAGCTGCTCGAGCAAGCCGAACAATGCGTGAAAATTCTTGTGCGGCAGGCAGTTGCCGAGAGAGAGCAGAAACGGCCCGGCCGGCACGAAGGCCGGCCGCACAGCCGCTGCCGCAGGGGGAGCCGATACGGCCAGGGGCACGACGTGCACCGGGCGGCCTCCCAGGTCGACGTGCTTCGCCACGTCGTCGGCCACATAGGCGGAATCGGCCACGATGGCCGCCGCCCGGTTCACCTTCCGCTGGATGTCGGCCAGCTTGCGGTCGATCTCGTCGGAGCGGGCGTCGGCTGGCGACTCGTGCAGGAAATTCAGGTCGTGGATCGTGAGCACGACCGGCACCCGGTCGTCGAGCGGCAGATATTTCGACATCTGGCTGGTCACGTGCCACAGTGCCACCCGCGAGACAGGGAGCAGCGGCTTGAGCAGCGGCCGGTAGAGCCGGCGCACGGCCTCCTTGTTCCAGGGCGACACGGCGATCGTGTCGAACGAACCGCCTGGAAAATAGCGGTCGGCGCCGCGGGGCAGCAGAAACACAGGCCGAAACAGGTCCGCGGCAACGGTGAGGAGTTCGCGGCCTAGGTGCAGCGAATACCGGCCCAGCCCGCAGTTGATGTGGCGGAGTTTCTCGAGATCGACGACGACGCGTGGCAGGCTCATGGGGGGTCACAACACTCCGGCACCGCAGAAATCGCCGCTATCTTCCCGACTCCCGCACCCGCTGCAAAGCCCAGCTGGGCCCATGGTGGGCAGCGGCTTGGAAGGCTCGGCTGTTCCTGCCATAGTGTGGCCGCCGGAACGGCAGCCTGCCTGCCTTGCTCCAATTGAATTTTTTCGCGATTCGCCGCGCTCTTCGAGGCCGAAGCCCACCATGAAAATCCACGAGTATCAGGCGAAAGATCTGCTGCGGGCCGCTGGAGTGCCAGTGCTGGCAGGCCGGGTGGCCCGGAGCCCTGAGGAGGCGGCCGCCGCGTTCACGGCCCTGGGTACGCCCGTCTGTGCCGTGAAGGCACAGATCCATGCTGGTGGCCGCGGCAAGGGATGCGTGAATGGTTCCAGCCAACGCGGCGTGGAACTGGCGAAGACCGCCGATGACGCGGCCCGGATCGCCAAGGGACTCCTCGGCAACACGCTCGTCACGATCCAAACGGGCCCCGAGGGGCAGGTCGTGCGGAAGGTGTTCGTGGAGAGCGGCTGCGCGATCGACCGGGAACTCTACTGCGCGGTGCTCGTCGACCGCCGCGTCGGCTCGCCCGTTCTGATCGCCAGCACCGCCGGCGGCATGGACATCGAGGAAGTCGCACACAACACTCCCGAGCTGATCCTCAGCGAGCCCTTCGATCCCGACCGCGGCCTAGCCGGCTACCAGGCCCGGCTTCTGGCCGCGAAGCTCGGCCTGCCGACGGCCAGCTGGCGGCACGCCGAGGCGTTTTTCCGCAAGCTCTGCGCGGCGTTCGTGACGCTCGACGCCTCGCTGCTTGAGATCAATCCACTGGTGCTCGCGAAGGACGGCACGCTCGTGGCGCTCGACGCCAAGATGACGTTCGACGACAACGCACTCTTCCGCCACAAGGATCTCGCGGCCCTCCGCGATGAGGCCGAAGAGGAACCGGCCGAGACGCGGGCCGCCGCCGCCGGCCTCTCTTATGTGAAGCTCAATGGCACCATTGGCTGCTTGGTCAACGGCGCCGGGCTCGCCATGAGCACGATGGATCTCGTCAAATACCATGGTGGCGAGCCGGCTAACTTTCTCGATGTGGGCGGCGGCGCCGACGTCAAACAAGTGACCGAGGCCTTCCGCATCATCCTCTCCGACCCGCACGTCAAAGCGATTCTCGTCAATATTTTCGGCGGCATCATGCGGTGCACGACGATCGCCAATGCGGTCATCGAGGCGTCCAAGACGGTGGGCTTCACGGTGCCGCTGGTCGTGCGGCTCGAGGGCACCGAGGTGGAGGAGGGGAAGAAGATCCTGGCCGCCAGCGGCACGGCGATCATCACCGCCGACGGCCTCACTGACGCTGCCAAGAAGGTGGTCGCCGCCGCCAACGCCGTCTGACACACCAGCACAGTCTCCCCAACCACCGCTGCTTTTTCCCAGCCAGCCGCTTCCGCTTTTGAAGGCCCCCACCATGAGCATCCTCGTCAATCGTGACACCCGCGTCATCTGTCAGGGCATCACCGGAAAAGTCGGTGAGTTCCACACCCGCGGCTGCCTCGAGTACGGCACGCGGATGGTGGGCGGCGTGACACCGGGCAAGGCGGGGGAAACCGTCGCCGGCCTGCCCGTGTTCAACACCGTGGCCGAGGCCCAAGACGCGACGGGCGCCAACGCCACCATGATCTTCGTGCCGCCGGCATTCGCCGCCGACGCCATTCTGGAGGCCGTCGGAGCGGGCATCGAGCTGGTGATCGCGATCACCGAGGGGATCCCGGTGCTCGACATGGCCCGCGTGATGCCGGTGGTGAAGGCCTCAAAGAGCCGGCTGATTGGCCCCAACTGTCCCGGCGTGATCACGCCTGGCGAGTGCAAGATCGGCATCATGCCTGGGTACATCCACACGCCCGGACACGTCGGCGTGATGAGCCGCTCCGGCACGCTGACGTACGAGGCAGTCTGGCAGCTCACGCAGCTGGGCCACGGGCAGAGCACCTGTGTGGGCCTTGGCGGCGATCCGCTCGTCGGGTCGAGCTTCATCGACATCCTCGCGTTGTTTCAGGCTGATCCCGATACCCATGCCATTCTGATGATGGGCGAGATCGGCGGCTCGGCGGAGGAGGAGGCGGCGGCGTTCGTCAAGCAGCATGTCACCAAGCCAGTCGCCGCCTTCATCGCGGGCCGAACCGCGCCCCCTGGCAAGCGGATGGGCCACGCCGGCGCGATCATTTCAGGCGGCAAGGGCACGGCTGAGGCCAAGCTTGAGGCGCTGCGAGATGCCGGCATCGAGATCGCCGAAAGCCCGGCCGACATGGGGCAGGCGATGGCCCGGGCGATCGCAAAACGCTAAATTTGTTTGTGGCCCAGCCCCCCCTGGAATATCGGCACATAGGCATATCGGCATGCGCATCAGCCTGTTCATTCCCTGCTTTGTCGATCAGATGATGCCGCAGGTAGGGTTGGCCGCGGCCCGTGTCCTTGAGCGGCTCGGGCACACGTGCGAGTTTCGTGCCGCCCAGACCTGCTGCGGCCAGCCGAGTTTCAACGCCGGCTACTGGGACGAGGCCCGGGCCGTGGCCATCCATGCCGTCGAGGTCTTCGCGGGCGCCGAGGCGGTCGTGGGTCCCAGCGGTTCGTGCGTGGCGATGATGCGGGTTTTCTATCCACAATTGCTTGAGGGCACGCCTCACGAGACGGCTGCTCTCGACTTGGCTGCGCGGACGTTCGAGTTTGGAGAATTCCTGGTCAAGAAACTCGGCGTCACCGATGTCGGCGCCCGCTTTCCCCACCGCGTTACCTACCACGACGGCTGCCATGGCCTGCGTGAACTGCGGCTCAAAAACGAGCCCCGACAACTGCTGCGGGCCGTCCGTGACCTGGAACTGATCGAGTGCGACGAACCGGAGAGCTGCTGCGGCTTTGGCGGTCTTTTCAGCGTCAAGTTTCCCATGATCTCCACGGCCATGGCGGAGGTGAAGGGCGGGTCGCTTGCCCGCACCGACTGCGACTACATCGTGTCGAGCGACCCGAGCTGTCAGCTGCAATTGGATGGATGGCTCGGGCGCAACGGCCGCCGGCCGCGCACGATCCACCTCGCCGAAGTGCTTGCCGGCGTCTAGCTGTCCGTGGAAAAAGGCATCCATGCCATTTATTTCAGCCTCCTCAGCAGAATCGGTGGGATATTTCCGGCTCGGGTAGGTTCCCCGTGGCGACACGATTTCATCGTGTCTCTTGTGGCGACAAGATCTCTATCGTGTCTCTTGTGGCGACAAGATTCCATCTTGTCTCTTGTGGCGACAAGATTTCATCTTGTCGATCCTGCAAGTTGAAAACTTGCAGCCACATGGAAAACTTGCACCCACATGGGAAAACTTGCACCCACATGGGAAAACTTGCACCCACAATTCACAATTCCCCTCCCCGTGGCCACACGATTCCATATGGGAAATCCCGGTTTTCACTTGAAAACCTCGGGTTTGTGCGGGTGCTACGCACCCGGAACCGCATCGTGCGGCCCAGCACGCTGTGTCTCCACAGCCTGCTAGCTGCCCTTGGACGAGCCGCTCTTCTTTTTCTTTCCCACGCTCTGATGGCGCAGCAACACCGTCTTCTCGACCGTCAGGCCCTGCGCGTCAGTGACGGTGAGCACGACCTGAACAGGATCGTGCGCCTGGTTGAAGGTGTTGGTGTCTACCAGTGTCACCGTGCCTGTCGTGGCATCGATGGCCAGGGACTTTTCCAGTTCGACGGCCGGATCCCTCACGACGACCGGCTTCTTCGCGATGCCCGGCTTCTTCCCGTCGTCCTGAGGCTTGGTGTCGGGAGCGACGGCCGGTGGCTTGGTCGAGGCGGACGGCTGATACGGCACCACGCGGATGGCATAGGTCGGTACGTCACCAGGGTCGAGATCGGTCGCCGTCGCCTGATAGACAACTCCACCGTCCTCGATCTCGGCGGGCACCAGCACCGAGTCTGCGGACGTGATCGCCGGCGAGTGCATCACGCGAACGTTCCGCCAAGACCCGAGCCGGTAATATTCGAGCAGCCCTGCCTCCCTGCGGCCGGTTGAGTTGCCGTCTTCAAAGGGGAGCTGTTTCGTGAACGTGCCATCGCCGTCGGCATCGAGAAAAGGCTCCTGCGACTCTGTTTCATCGTCGAACACTCCGTTGCCGTTAACGTCGACGAAGAGTTCGCTGCAAAACAGCCCGCCCGCCGCCGGCGACTTCGGCGGCTGTTCGCCTTCGAGTAGGAGCCCACGGGCGGCACCATCGGGCTCGACGCAGTGGGCAAATGTCCGGAGCATCTTGGACCCCAGGTCGTAACGAAGTTTCGACCCGTCAATGCGGAAGGCGGCGGGAATCGGCATGATCGAAAACGTGATCAACAGCATGCCTGCGATGATCATGCCGGCCACCGCCCCTGTGATGCCTCCCCCGATTTTATCGATCAGCGGGGCAAGCTGCACCGTGTCTCGCGGCACACAGGCTCCCACCGACAGCCTGATCCCTACGGCGGTGCCCACCACCAGCAGGCCAAACGCCACGGGAAATGCAAAAGCCGCGGGCACTTCGATGGCCACCAGCAATTCCGCCAGCAGCCCGGCAAACGCGAGCGATGCCACCAGCGTCACCAACGCATGCATGCCCGCCAGCACGGCGAGAAACAATCCGTTTTGTGCGCCATAGACCACCATCCCCAACACGATTCCGCCCATAAGCAGGTCGCCGAATCGTTGCAGAATTGATGTTGCGAGCAGCATCAGCATGGGTGCCTCGCCTCTAGAATCCGCTCTATCACTTGGTCACCCGCACGATCTCGTTGATGCTCGTCACCCCGGCGATCACCTTGGCAAGGCCCGACTCCTGCAGGGTTCGCATGCCGGCCTTCCTGGCCGACTGCCGGATGGCCTCGATCGACGGGTGCCCCACGATCAGCTCACGAATCGCGGTGTCGAAGACGAGCAGTTCGTGAACGCCGGTGCGGCCCTTGTAGCCCGTGCCATGGCAGGCCGGGCAGCCCTTTTCCCTGTAGATCGTCACCTCTTTGTCGGCAGGAATCCCGATCTTCTGCCGGAATTCAGCCGGGGCCGGATAGGGCTCCTTGCATTTCGGGCAGAGCACCCGCACCAGCCGCTGTGCCAGGACGGCCGTCACCGCCGACTGGATGAGCGAGGTATCAATGCCGATATCGAGCAGCCGCGTGACGGTGGTGGCGGTGTCGTTGGCGTGCAGCGTCGTGAAGACGAAGTGGCCCGTCAGCGCTGCCTGCATGGCGATCTCGGCCGTCTCTTTGTCACGAATCTCGCCCACCAGGATCACGTCCGGATCCTGCCGGAGCACCGATCTCAGGATTTTGGCAAAGGTCAGATCCGCGGCCATATTGACGGCCGTCTGCGAGATGTTGTCGAGCCGATATTCGATCGGATCCTCGATGGTGACGATATTGCGGGAAAGCACGTCGATTTCGCCGAGCGCCACGTAGAGGGTTGTCGTCTTGCCAGAGCCGGTGGGCCCGCAGACGATCAGCATGCCGTGGGGCTGCTGGACAATCGCCTGCAACGCCTTGAGCATTGACTCCCGCATGCCCAGCGAGGTGAGACCGCCCTTGACCACGCCGCCATCGGAGTCGAGCAGCCGCAGCGCCATCTTCTCACCGAAACTCGTCGGGCCGGACGCCGCGCGGACGTCGAACTTCCGCCCCGACTTGAGCACCGAAAACGCCCCGTCCTGCGGCCGGCGGCGCTCAGCGATGTCCATGTCGGCGCACACCTTGATCGCCGAGACCAGGGCCTTCGCAGCGGCCCCCTTGAACGACAGGATATTTTGCAGGATGCCATCGATGCGGCACCGCACCTGCAGCTCCTCCCCCACCTTCGGCTCCAGGTGGATGTCCGTGGCCCGCATCTCGAGGGCTTTCTCGAAGATCTCCTGCACCGTCTTCACGGCCTGCGATGTTTCGCGATCGAGTCCCTTGGCCCCCTGACCCTGACCCTGGCCGTCGACGGGCGAACCGTCCTTCTTCAGGATCACGATCGCCGCCTCGGGCCCGCTGTCTCCCGGCGCACCGTGTCGCTCGGGAAACCATTTCTGGACCGTCCTCTCCATGCCGAGTTTGCTGGCCGCCGCAAACACCATCTTGCGGGCAAACCGCTCGCTCAGGATGGTGCGGGTCGAGGGGGCCTGGCGGTCCCTGTAGGCGACGTAGCCAAGAAAACTCGCGGGAAACGCTAGCAGAAACAGCGGGAGCAGGCCGAAGCCATATGCATAGGTGAGGAAAAACCAAGCCGCACCCGCGAGAACGAAGTACAGCGACCACGACACGTCGTCGCCCAGAATCTCAGGGGCGTCGCTGTCGACCCAGACACAAAACGCCATCCACGCGGCGGCCAGGAGAATCCAGAGACTCCCCAGCCATACCAAACGGTCGATGGCGGCCGCCGATAGCATTCCTACCACCTCTCTCGAGACCGCGACGTCCTGCGCACACCCGGCGCCGGCACCTGTTCCGCGAGCAAGGGTTATTTTTACCCTGCCGCGACCAAGAAATCCACGGAAGCCCCTTGTGATCGCTCCAGCAGGGCAAGGCGGGCCCAGCCCCCGTGCCGGCTATGATGGGATCATGATCGCAAAGAAACCTGCCGAACTGCCGACGGCCCACCCATCCCAAGCCGGGGAGGCCCCGCCGCGTGACGCGAAGAAGAAGTTTCTCCGCGATGCCGCCGCGCACGTCGGCGACACGGGGCACCGTGCGTTCGTCCGCAAGGCTCTGAGCGGCTACTACTCCACCCGCGATGCCCAGCAATCCCGGTACCGAGATTGGGAGCAGGCGAGAGACGCCGCCGCGTTGGCGAAATGGTCGGCAGTGAACAGGCTCGACGAGCTCCTGCCGCGGTTCGTCGACAATTTCGAGGCCAATGGCGGGAAGGTGCACTGGGCCCGGGATGCCGCGGAAGCGAGGCAGATCGTGCTGGACCTGGTGCGGGCCGCGCAGGCAAAGGCAATCATCAAGAGCAAGTGCATGACCAGCGAGGAGATCCACCTCAATGCAGCGCTGGAGGAGGAGGGCTACGGCGTGGTGGAGAGCGACCTGGGTGAGTTCATCCAGCAGCTGCGTGGCGAGCCGCCCTATCATTTCGTCTTCCCGTGCATGCATGTGCGGCGCGACGAGATCAGCGCGCTGTTTGGCCAGCACCTCGGCACGCCGCCGACGGATAGTCCCGAGGAGTTGACGATGATCGCCCGGCGGCACATGCGCGGGCTCTACGTCGGGGCCGACGTGGGGATCACTGGAGCAAACTTCCTCGTGGCCGAGACGGGCCAGATCTCGATCACCGAGAACGAGGGCAACGCCCGGCTGACAGCCGGCCTGCCCCGCGTGCACATCGCCCTCTCCGGCATCGAGAAGGTGGTGGAGTATCTGGACGACCTGGCGGTGCTGCTGCCGATACTCGCCACCGCCGGCACCGGCCAGCCGATGACTTGCTACAACACGCTCTACGCCGGGCCGCGACGCGAAGGGGAGGCTGACGGCCCAGAAGAGATGCACCTGGTGCTGTTGGACAACTCGCGCACCGCGATCCTCGCCGATCCCGAGCAGCGTGACAGCCTGCACTGCATCCGCTGCGGCGCCTGCCTCAACGTCTGCCCGATCTTCAAAAACGTCGGTGGCTTTACCTACGGCACGACCTATCAGGGGCCGATCGGCTCCGTGATCACGCCGCACCTCCGCGGCCTGGCCGACTGGAACCACCTCTCGGGGGCCAGCTCGCTCTGCGGCGCATGCACCGACGCCTGTCCCGTGCGGATCGACATCCACCACCACCTGCTCCACAACCGGCGCAACGCCGCGAGGACCGCACCGAATGCCTGGGAAAGGCTCGGCCACAGGCTGTTCGTGCTGGTGGCCAGCCGCCCGTGGTTGTTTGCGGCTGGGGGGGCGTTGTTTCGCCGTGCCTTGCCGCTGTTGAAATTTTTGCGACCGCCGCTCCTCCGTGATTGGCTGGCCTCCCGCGATCTTCCGGCGGCGCCCCGCCAGAGCTTCCGCCGACAGTGGCAGGGCCGTGGGCACCGGGAGGGGCGGGCATGACAGGCTCAAGCGGCGGCGCGGGTGCTTCGGCCCGCGAAGTGATCATGGCTCGGATCAGGGAGGCTCTGCGAGTGCCTGCGCCGCTACCGCACAGCCTCTCGCACGCTCTTGCGCCGCCCGACGACCGGGGCCGCGGAGGGACGGCCGCACCGCCAGCACACTCCACGGGGCTGCCCACCCTCACCGTGCTGCCGGAGTCGGCGGCCCGGCCGTGGCTGCCCGACTGCGGGGAGACGCCCGCGGATCGCCTGCGGATTTTGCTGGAGAATCTGGCCGCGTTGCGGGCGGTCGTACACCGCGCGAACGATCTCAAGGCCGCCGAGGAATACGTTTTTACCCTGGCACGGGAGCGTGACTGGCGCCGCGTGGCATGGCACGCCCACCCGCTGGTGGAACCGTTGCTCGCCGGCGTACCCTGCGCCACGCAGCAGATCACTGCCACGAATTTCGACAAGCACAACCTTGAATCCTGCGATGCGGGCATCACGGCCTGCGAGGCGCTCGTCGCCCAAACTGGTTCGATTCTGGTCTCCAGCGCCACCTGCGGCGGTCGGGCCCTCTCGATCCTCCCGCCCGTGCACGTGGTTGTGGCCACGCTTGACCAGATCGTGGCGACGCTCGCGGATGCCCTGCACGCCGCGCAGACGCGGCACGCGGGCCGGATGCCCAGCATGCTCTCCTTCATCACCGGCCCCAGCCGCACCGGCGACATCGAGCGGATTCTCGTGCTCGGTGCCCACGGCCCGAAGGAACTGCTTCTCATTCTGGTGGGGTGACGGCCATCCTCGATTGCCGACGGTTTTCCTGCGACCCACCAACTGTCGCGGGAGCCGCTGGTCTGCCCATGCGGGCTGCCACGGCATGCACTCCGGCGAAACTGACGCCCGCCGATTGTCTTTGCCACCCGACACTCCTAGCATTCAGCAGATGAGGCGGTTGGTCGCCAAACCGCCGCCCCGGCTGGCAGGAATCAGAGACGGACAGGCGGCCCTCCATCGTTTTGGATCGGTCGCTCTGGAACGGGAGTGAGGATCGCATGTGTGCGATGGTGGTGTGTGCGGCTTCGATTCGCTGGGTGTTTGCATCCGGCGTGCGGGCCGCTCGCATGACCCACACGCTCCTGTTCCTTGCCGCCACGATTCTTGCTCCGGGCGTCTGCGACGCCTGCGTGAAGGGCTGTTGCGCAAGCAACGTGGCTCGGATCGCAGACGTCGCTTTTCCTCTCCCACGATCGGCCGACTGCCACGAGACTTCCCCGTGCTGCAGTGCCGGCCTTGAACCAGTGCGTGCTGCAGCCAACGTGGCGCCGGCGAGCGGCGCCGGTACGGCCGGTGCTGACGAGGTGCAGTTGGGGAATCACGGCAGCGACGGCTGTCAGTGCCAATTGCACCCCCGTGACCACACGCCGTCGGCGGTGACGTTGGGACAAGCCGCCGACCGCGGGATTCAGTTCTACGGGGACTGCGGCCCGGCCGGCGTGCCGGCGGCGTGGATCGCGACAGCCGTGGAACACACCGGCCTGTCGCCGGGCGGATGGGCGGCCCAATGGGCTGCGAACCGTATTCCGACCCGGCCTGTGCGGGTGCTCTATGGGGTGTGGCTGGATTGAACCGGTCGTGCTTGCTGCGCGACAGGCCGCGACACGTTGTGGCGGCATCGGTTTTCTTCCATGTCCTCGTTCCAAGGAGCTTTTCCATGACTGCTTTAATCCTCTGGGCCGCACTGGCCCTTGCCCCTGTTGCGACCGCCGCCGATGTCGGCTGCGGTGCGTGTGCCTGCTGCGGTTGCTGCGAGAGTGGTGTGTGCCTCTGCACGGACTGCACCTGCTGCTGCTGCGAGGCCGATGACTGCTGCCACCTGGGCAGCGTCTGCGGTGCTGGCCGCTGCCAATAACGGCTGGCTGATCGCCGTGCGGACACCCGGCCGGGCGCCACGAGGCACCCGGCCGGGCTCGTGCGTGTCGGGCGCACCCGCCGGACAACGGGCGGCATCGTCGGCACCACCGGAACAAACTGACGATTCTTCGACTGGTTGAGTTTTTCGACTGGCAAAGATCGATCTTCTGGTGTGAGTTTACCTGTCGCGCAAACCTTCCCGGTCGCGGACCATCGCCACCTATGGCTTTGCAGACCGAGGGGTGTTTTGTGACGGGGTAGGGCTCGACCTGGCGGGATTGCGCCGGAACGTCACCGACTGGGGGTGACCTCCACGCGAAGCCTGGACAGCGTTTGTGCACAACGTTTTACGTGTTCTTTTTTCTCTGGAGGTTCCTGTGAAGAAGCGATTAACTTTCAGCTTTCTGCCGTGGCTGGCGGCTGCCGGCGTGTGTGTTGGCGGCAGTTTCGCCCGCGGTGAGGATGCCGTGACGAGCATTCCGGCCGAGGGCTCCGTTCTTGTGGGCAATGCTGTGGTCGAGGGTGCGGCAGCCGACGCCGTTGCCAGCGATGCATGCATGAAGACCGTGAAGCGGATGCGATGGGTCACGGAGAGCCGCGACGTCGAATCGACCGAGTGGTCGACCGAGCAGCGTGAGCGGTCGTACACCGTCACGAAGAAGGTGCCACGGATCGAGGAGCGCACCCGGAACTACACCGTGATGGTGCCGGAGACGCGGACGAAGACGGTCAACTACTCCGTCAACGTCAATGTCCCCGAGACGCGGACGCAGGAGTACAAGGTGGCCGTTCCCTACACCGAGCAGCGTGAGCAGTCCTACACGGTGATGGTGCCGGTGAAAGAAGAGAAGAGCCGCAACTGGACGGTGAAGGTTCCCTACACCGAGCAGCGTGAGCAGTCCTACACGGTGATGGTGCCGGTCAAGGAGCAGCGGACGGCGGCCTACAAGGTCAACGTTCCCTACACCGAAGAGCGAACGGCCACCTACAAGGTGAACGTGCCCTACACAGAGCAGGTCGATGAGTCTTACACCGTGAGGGTTCCCTACACCGAGCAGATGACAGGCTCGCGCACGGTCAGCAAGAGGGTGCCCGCCAAGAGCACCAAGACCGTGACGGTTCGCGGCGGCCACTGGGTGACCGACGTCAAGGAGATCTCGGCCAACGGCAAGTATGACGCCGACGGCAATCCTTGCTGCCCGAAGACGGTCTGCTGCCGCACGTGGGTGCCGACCTGCGAGACCCGCGAAGTGGAGACCACGATGTGGAAGTGCGAGACGGAGCAGGTGCCGTTCACCTACTGCGTCAGCAAGTGCCGCACCGAGGAGCGGACCCGCACCAAGTGCGTGCGGAAGAGCCGCTGCGAAGAGCGAACCCGCAACTACACCGTGAAGCTGTCACGGTGCGAGGAGCGGACTCGCAACTTCTGTGTCACGAAGATGGTTCCGGAGTGCCGGACCCGCACCGTGTGCGTGAAGAAGTGCCGTGAGGAAGAGCGTACGAGCACCTATTGCGTCACCAAGATGGTTCCGGAGTGCCGGACCCGTACGGTGTGCGTGAAGAAGTGCCGCACCGAGACCCGCAGCCGCGAGTTCACGGTGAACAAGTGCGTCGCCGAGTCCCGATCGAAGGAAGTTTCCTACACGGTGATGGTGCCAGAGCAGAAGAGCTGCAGCTACAACGTCACGGTGTGCGACAACGTCTGCGAGACCAAGACGGCGAAGTACTGCGTCCGCGTGCCCAAGAAGGTCACGAAGCAGATCTGCGTGAAGGTGTGTCGCTGCGTCGAAGAGCAGGTTCCGGCCGACAATGGCTGCGGCTGCACCAGCGGCTCGGCCGGCAACGGTGCGGGCAAGGGCGGCCTCCTCGGCCACGGCTGCGGCCGTCGCTGCAAGAAGGGCTGCTAGTTCGCCGTCTCCGGCCACCGGCCGGGTGTGACGCGTGAAAAAAGAAGGCGGGCCGGGCGTGAAAACGCCCGGCCCGCCGGTTTTTTTGGGTGCTCCGGATCCGCGATGGGCGAAATCTTGCTGGAAATTGCCATGGGATCGCCGCCGCCGTCGGCCTACGATCCGCAACTCGCAGCCCGCCAGGGCCACCCCCACTCTCTCGAGAAAGGTTTTTCATGACGACTTTCAACCGCACGCGGCACCTCTCCGCGATCCTGCTGTGCACCAGTCTGCACGCCCTCCTGATCTGCGTCGCGCCGACAGCACTGACCGCGACCGCCGCGGACGTTGTTCCGGGCACACGCCTCCAGGCGGCCAACCCCGCCGATGGCATCGTGGGCGTCTGGAAGCCGGCCGACATGGACGTGGACATCCAGATCTACAACGCGAATGGACAATACGTGGGCGCCGTGGTGAAGGCCGCCAATCCCGCGATGATGAACGCCGGCATGCTGCGGGGCATCACCTTTGATCCCGCGACCAACACCTGGCGCGGAGAGGTGTTCGCCGTGAAGCGAGGGAGCTTCGTTCCCATGTCGATGAAGTTGACGGCCGGCGGATTCGAAATGGTGGCCGGCTCCGGCGTGATGTCGAAAACGATCGAATGGGTGCGGATTCAGTGACACTGCCTGCCACCCTCGCCCACCATCACCCCGCCACGCGGCAGTCACTGCCGCTGGTGGGCACGGGCCCAGTGTCATGAGCAGGCTCACTGGTTTCTGGAAACGCCACGTGACACCGATCGTCACGACGGCCGTGCGAGGATACCTGGGCCGTGGATCACCGACGCCACAGCTCGCCACAACCGCGCGGCGGCATGCCGCGGCGACGGGCTGCGAGTGGATCGACCTGGGGCAGGCCCCGCGGCTGGGGCTGCCGCCACACGGGGTCACCGGAGACCTCGCCTCCGTCGACCGCGTCGGGGCGCTGCTGGCCAATCCGATCGCGCGAGAGACCTACGACCGACTGCTTCGGGGAAGCGTGGTCCAGCGGACGGCTGATTGTTTTGTGGCCGTCCTCGAAAATGGCCGCGTGACGCACGATGCCGGCGTCGTCGTCGCATCCGGCGGCGAGGTCTTGGAAGACGTGTCTGGAATCGGTTTTTCCAGTGACGCACCCACCAATCCCCTCCGGCTCAGCCATCTGCCACGGCAGCGAGGCACGCCGCACACGGTCGCGGTGCTCACCAGCGGAACGTGCCACAATTTCTTCCACTGGATGATGGAGGCGGTGCCGCGATTCGATCTTTACGAGCGGTCCGGCGTGACCTTCGACCGCGTCTACGCGCCGATCCGCCACCGCTTCCAGAGGGATTCTCTGGCCCTGCTCGGCATCCCTCGAAATCGCATCCTGCCTGCGACACGCCCTGCCCACGTGGCAGCGGCCCGCCTGATGGCTTCCTCCGTGCATGGCAGCCCCAGCCGCTGGAAAACAGACTTTCTTTTTGACCGCCTCACCAGTGGACTGCCACCCTTCGCCGGCACCGGCTCACGCATTTACATCGCGAGGCGTCACCGCCGGAGCAGGGCGGTCGTGAATGAAACAGAGATCATGGCGGAGCTTGAGCCGCTGGGATTCGAGCGCTGCGTGCTCGAATCCATGCCCCTGGCCGACCAGATCGCGGTTTTTCACCGCGCCGAGTGGGTGGTCGGTCCGCACGGCGCGGGGCTCACAAACCTCGCCTTCTGCCGCCCCGGCACCCACGTGGTGGAAATCGGCACGCCCTACCGGCCGTGGGCCTGCTTCTATGAGATCGCCCATCACCGCGGCCTCGACTACCACCTGCACATGGCCAGCCCCGTGAACGTTCGGCATTTCGATCCACAGACCGGTGTCGGGGATTCTGACCTCTGGGTCGAACCGCGTGGCTTGCATGGGGTGGTCGCAGGCCTGCTCGAAGAAGGGATGCAGCCGCGGCGGCGGCTGGCTGCCTGAGCCGCGGCGTGATCGCCGGATCCTGTCTGTGGATACACAGCGTGCTCGCGCCGCACGATGCGGTTGTGGGTGCGCTCCATCCGCACACACCGGAGGTTTTCAAGTGGAAACTCCCTTCATGACCAGCAGGGCATAGACGACTTTTTCCACGGGCAGCGAGCTCGGCTTTTGCAGTTTTGGTGCCCCTTTCCCCATTGGCTGAAACTGCCCTCTGAAAAAGCCTCCTCAGCAGAATCTGCGGGTACATTTCGGCTCGGGGAAGTTTCCCATCGGTGACACGAGTTCATCGTGTCTCTTGTGGCGACAAGATTTCATCTTGTCGGAGAAGTGCAAGTTGAAAACTCGCACCCACATGGGAAAACTCGCAGCCACAATTCTAAAAACCTCTGGCTTGGAACCAGTTGAGGATTAGTGCCGGTGTCTCTTGTGGCGACAAGATTTCATCTTGTCGGAGAAGTGCAAGTTGAAAACTCGCACCCACATGGGAAAACTTGCACCCACAATTCAAATGTCCCTGGCTCGGAACCAGTTGAGGATCAGATGCCTGTATGTCTTGTGGCGACAAGATTTCCATCTTGTCGAAGGCATGTGCAAGTTGGAAAACTTGCACCCACATGGGAAAAACTTGCACCCACATGGGAAAAACTTGCACCCACATGGGAAAACTCGCACCCACATGGGAAAACTTGCAGCACGTTTTGGCGATGGCACCCAGCGGACACGGCTTCAGAAAGCTGATCAGACTGCTGAAGAACGCTGTCGCATTGGCTGTGTAAACTGCAAAAGCCGGGGTGAGGCCACGGTCAATTAAAAGACGTTGGGCACGAATGTGCCGCCACGGCACCGCTTGAGGTGGTCGAGGGCGGCGACCTGCCCCGTGGTCTCAAGGGCGTCGCGATAGACGGGGTCGTGGAATCCTTCGATGTCGATGCTGCCCCGCCAGCCGCACAGCCGCAGCGTGCTGATGAGGTCGGTCCAGTTGGTGTCGCCGAAGCCGGGCGTGCGGTGGTGGACATACTGCACGCCGCCGCGGATGCCCTGCTCGCGAACCACGTCCCAGAGCACAGTCGCATCCTTGCCGTGGATGTGCCAGATCCGCGAGGCATATCGGCGGAGCTGCGGCAGCGGATCGATGAAGCTCACGATCTGGTGGCACGGCTCCCACTCCAGACCCAGCGCCGGGCTCTCCACCTCGGCAAACATCGCATCCCAGGCCCGGGGCGAGTGGGCGATGTTCGCGTCGCCGCTGTCCCACGTGCCGCGCTTCTCGCAATTCTCAAAGGCCAGACGCACGCCGCAGTCTTCGGCCCGCTTCGCCAGCGGCCGAAACACCTCGCCGAATCTGCCCAGCGATTCGGGCACTGGCCGGCCGGGCACCCGGCCCGCGAATCCTGAAACGATGTCGCAGCCGAACTGGCCGGCTGCGTCGATCAGCCGCTCCCAGTCGCGGACCGTTTCCGGACTCGTGAGCGGATTGCCGTAGACGCCGACGCTGCTCACCCGTCGCGGCAGGTCGTGGGCGGGAATGGGGTGGGCGTCGAGCTGCTGCCGCACGGCGTCGGCAAGGCCGGCCAAGTTGACGTCGCCGACCGAGCGACCGAAGCTGATCTGAAAGGTTTCGAATCCGTGCAGCAAAAGCTGGCGGATCACCTCCGCGGTGCGGTCATGGGCGGGCACCAGCGTGCCGATCCGGATGTCTTCGTGGGCGTGCATGGCTCCAGCGTACGGTACAATCGGGTTTCAATGAATAAGGCTTTCTGCAAGGAACCCGATTCGAGCCTGCCGCCGCGGTGCCCGCGGTGCGAAGCCGACGGCGTGCCCGTCGCGGCCGAAACCCTCGCGGCCCACCTCCAGCCGATAGCGGCCGAGACGCTGAGCGAGCCTACGTATTGGTGCGCAACCGATACCTGTCCCGTCGCCTATTTCGATCTGCTCGAGCGGACGGTGGCCGTCGGCGAGGCCAGCGGCGTTTACTGGCCGAAGGACCCCGACGGACCGCTCTGCTGCTGCCACGGTCTCAGCGTCGATGACGTCGATACGGACATCGCTGAGGGGGCCCCCACCCGCGTGCGAACGGTGGTGCAGAAGGCGGGCCAGCCAGGGGCCGCCTGCGCAATCAAGAGCCCCGACGGCCGGTCGTGCGTGGCCCGCGTGCAGCGGTACTACATGCGGAGCAAAACGTGACGGGCGGCATCACCAGGCAGGCATCAAACGGCCTCCGCGGCGGCCAACACCGATGAGACTGCTCAGTTGGAACATCCACAAGGGCATCGGCGGCCGCGACCGGCGGTATTCGCTGTCGCGGATCATCGACTGCATCGAGGAGGAGAATCCCGACATCGTCTGTCTGCAGGAGGTGGACCGGCTCGTGCGGCGCAGCCGGTTCGACGACCAGCCCCGGCTGCTGTCACGCCACTTCCTCGCCCACTCGGTCTTCCAGTCGAACGTGACGGTCGGCACCGGCTGTTACGGCAATCTCGTGCTCTCGCGGTGGCCGGTGGAGAGCCGCCATCGGATCACGCTGCGGCAGGGCGCTCGCAAGCCTCGCGGCGCGCAGCTGCTGGTGGTGAACTCCCCCGAAGGGCCGCTGCACCTCGTGCACACCCACCTTGGCCTCGCCGAGCGGGAGCGGCACTGGCAGATGGAGCGGCTGCTCGGTCACATGCTGCTGCGAAGCGCCGACGACCTACCAACGCTGCTGGTGGGCGATTTCAACGACTGGCGTGACACGCTCGCGGGGGCCTGCCTGGCCGCCAACGGCTTTGCGCAGGTCACCAGCCCCGCCGGAAAATTCCGCTCTTTTCCCTCCTGGATGGCGATCGGCTCGCTCGACAAGGCATTCGTCCGCGGACGGGTCGAGGTCCGGCAGGCCCGAATCGTAAGAACGGGCCTCTCGAAGGCAGCCAGCGATCATCTGCCGCTGGTGGTCGATTTTCATATGATGCCCTAACTGTCCGTGAAAAAAGTCGGCCATCCCCTGCCGGCCATGAAGTGAGTTTCCACTGGCAAAACGTCCGTTTTGTCCGAGTGCTGCGCACCCGTGACTGCCTCCTGCGGTCCAACACGCAGTGTGTCCACAGTCTGCTCACCGCAGTGCGGCCGGTCGGTGCCGCGATCGCGTTCCCCGGTCGGAGACACTTCGCCATGCGTGCCCTGCTACGGTTCGCCCTGCCCCGCTCCTTCCTGCTCGGGCTCGCGGCCATTGCCTGCCTGTGTCGGCCCAGCGTCGCGGCACCGGCCACGCGGCCCAACATCCTCTTCGTCTTCTCAGACGACCACGCCCAGCACGCGATCTCGGCCTACGGTTCGCAGGTCAACCACACGCCGCACCTCGACCGTCTGGCCTCGGCCGGCGCCCGGTTCACGAATGCCTTTGTTACCAATTCGATCTGCACTCCCAGCCGCGCCACGCTGCTCACCGGGCAGTATTCGCATCGCAACGGCGTGCCAGTCTTCAATCGCTTCGACGGCACCCGCGACACCGTGGCGAAGCAGCTGCAGGCGGGCGGCTATCACACCGGCATGATCGGCAAGTGGCACCTCGGCGGCGATCCCACAGGGTTTGACCGCTGGATCGTGCTGCCCGGTCAGGGCGCCTACCAGAATCCGCAGTTCCTCGTGCCGGGTGGCATGCTCACGATCGAAGGGCACGCCACCGACATCACCGGCGACCTCGGCATCGCGTTTCTCGAGAGCCGTCCCGCGGACAGGCCGTTCTTTCTCATGCTCCACCACAAGGCGCCGCACCGCGAGTGGACGCCAGACGACCGCAACCGGCGCCGCTTCGCCGAGGCCGTGATTCCGGAGCCTGCCACGCTCTGGGACGATTACGCCACGCGGCCGGCCGCGCTTCCGGCAAACGAGCAGACCATCGCCCGCGACCTCACTCGCCGCGACTTGAAGCTCGAGCCCCCCGGCGATCTCGCGGGCTCCACGCGGAACGAGTGGCTTGCCTCCAAGCCGACGGAGGTGACGGTCGACGGCCGTGTGCTCGCCGGCCGCGACCTCGTGAAGTGGAAATACCAGCGATTTATGCGCGACTATCTCGCCTGTGTGCAGGGAGTGGACGACAGCATCGGCAAGCTGCTCGACCATCTCGACAGGACCGGCCTCGCGAAGAACACGATCGTGATCTACTCCTCTGATAATGGCTGGTACATGGGAGACCACGGCCTCTACGACAAGCGCTTCATGTACGAGCCCGGACTTCGCGTGCCGCTGATCGCCCGCGGCCCGGGCATCAGACCGGGCATCGCGCCCGACCAGTTGGTCGCTAACATCGACCTCGCCCCCACGTTCCTCGATCTCGCCGGCCTATCGATCCCGGCGACGATGCAGGGCCGCAGCCTCGCGCCGCTCCTGCGGGGCGAGGCACCGGCCGACTGGCGTGGGAGCATCTACTACCGCTATTACCATGCCCCGGGCCACCACAACACCCACGCGCATTACGGCGTGCGGACGGCAACGCACAAGCTGATCCATTACTGGAAGCAGGATGCGTGGGAGCTCTTCGACCTCGAAAGGGATCCGAACGAACTGCACAATCTGCTGCACAATCTCACCGAGGCAGCGCGGCCAGATGTTGCGAAGGCGCATGCCGATCTCAAGGCCGAGTTGGCTCGGCTGCAGGCCGAGTATGGCGATACGGGGCAGTATGCTGACCCGGCGACGTGGCCCGAGGGGGGCGTCGATGGCGCAGGAAAAGACAGGCAGTTGTTGGGCGTGATGACGGTCGCCGAGGCGATCATGGCATCGGGGGCATCGGCCGACACGGGGGCGATGAATCCGACACGATGAAATCTCGTC